>Ga0192245_10094_pt1 | contig 42635 bp, 33 predicted proteins | sample Koala_Koa27_M3_FD_131238 | JGI IMG/M metagenome (GOLD analysis project Ga0192245, IMG submission 131238) | Enriched cells from koala feces incubated with labeled cellulose particles, San Francisco Zoo, California, United States - Koala_Koa2-7_M3 ...
CATGAACTTTAATTTTTAATTATTAATTTCTAATTATTAATTATTCTCCGGTCCTTTCTTTATTGCCTTCAACAGAATACCGATTTCTGCTATCAGCATAATAGTAAACAACACCAGGAAGATAAAGAATGTCGTCTGTACGGAACCCACATCCAGCTTAGAAATAGCCGCATTCACAGGCAACATATCCTGTATAGCCCACGGCTGACGTCCGCACTCTGCAACTACCCATCCGGCTTGTCCCGCCAGATAGCCCAACGGAATGGTCAGTAATGCAACCCAATGCATCCACTTCATCTTCGACAAATCACGCTTATATACCAGGAACAGTATTACAATAAAGAACAATATAAAGTAACCACCCAGCATCACCATCACACGGAAAGCATAGAATGTCAACGGTACATTAGGTACCAGATCATTCACATCCTTAATATATCCATAGCCGAAATAAGCTACATTTTCTTTCAACGTTTTGGCCGCTATCTTCGCATCTTCCTCGTTACCTGCCGACTTGGCATCACGATAAGCTGCCAATGCAGCAATTGCTGTCTTCCCACGCTCTATCTTCTCTTCTGCGGAAAGTGCTTTGGTACCGTCTTTCAATTCATATCCACCCTCCAACAAGTCTGTAATACCGGGTACAAATGCATCCATTTTTCTTTCAGCAAGCAAAGAGAGCATCTTTGGTATCTCCATCCTGAACAGGAAAGGAGCCTGTCCGTCATCGTATGTCTTCTTTTCAGGATTCAGCATACCGATTGCTACCAATCCGGCCCCTTACTGCCCCTCGTAATAACCTTCCATTGCTGCCAGCTTCATCGGCTGCGTTTGCGCCACCTGATAACCCGACCCATCACCGGTCCATGCAGAAAGCACAGCCGAAACCAAACCTACCCAGGCAGCAATCTTTATGCTTGACAATGCAAACTTCTTATCCCGTTTCTTCAGCAGGAACCAGCAGGCAACACCTACCACAAATACAGCACCCAGCACCCAACCGGACAACACGGTATGGAAAAACTTATTTACTGCTGTAGGTGATAATGCTACTGCCCAGAAATCTACCATCTCATTTCTCACCGTATCAGGATTGAATTCCATCCCCACCGGATTCTGCATCCATGCATTCGCCACAAGTATCCACCAAGCAGATATTGTGGCCCCCAATCCCGTCAGCCAGGTAGATGCCAGATGGAATTTCCTGCTCACCTTATCCCAGCCAAAGAACATGACTGCAATAAAAGTAGCTTCCATAAAGAAAGCCAAAATTCCTTCGATGGCAAGTGGTGCTCCAAAAATGTCGCCCACAAACCAGCTGTAGTTACTCCAGTTGGTTCCGAACTCAAATTCAAGAATCAGTCCCGTGGCCACTCCCACGGCAAAGTTGATACCGAACAATTTCATCCAAAACTTGGCGGTGCGTTTCCAAAACTCATCCCCCGTACGATAATACATGGTCTCCATGATACCCATGATGACTGCCAGCCCCAATGTGAGCGGCACAAAAATCCAGTGATAAATGGCTGTCAGTGCGAATTGCGCCCTCGACCAGTCAATCAGAGAAGTGTCGATGTGTTCAAGCATAAGAAATCAAGTTATTAATTATGAAGTTATAAGTAATTTACAGTATTAAGCGCTGGTCAATCCGGAGTGGAAGAAGGAGGATCACCAAGAGCACGGTCAATAAGTTCCCTACTTACATATTCCTCTTTATCTTCGCCTACCGCAGACGAGTTCAGATAATTGGGGAAGAAGAATATACGCAATATGAAAAACATGATGAACAGTTTCACCAGAATAATGAGCCACAGAGTTTTCCCGAGCGTCATACCCCGGAATCCATCGACGTAAAACCGCCAGATTTTCTGGATTGTATTCTTCATAATAGAGAAATTATAATCATTATAAATATAAAACTTTTATATTCTAAATAACAAATAAAAGGGCAAAAAGTTAGTTATCGACACAAAAAAGCATTCCGGCGTCGAAAAATTCCGAACCGTCTATCTATTTTGCAGAGCATTTTACGACACTGTATCTTCGCAATCGTAAAACAATATAGCATAACGAAGATATGAGAAACGTAAGGAGATTGACAGTGATAACACTCAGTGTGGCAAGCGCCTGTGTCGGCAGCACGACTCTGCAGGCACAGGATGCGACTCCCACTGCAGCGCAGGAAATCACAGTACAAAGTACTTCATCGCAAGACGATGCGGCGCTCCCCTCTCAGTGGGACTTGCAAACCTGCATTGACTATGCCCTGCAACACAACATCACCCTGAAGCGTAACCGTATCAGTGCGGAAAGCGCCGAAGTGGATGTGAAAACTGCGAAAGCAGCCCTGTTTCCCAGTTTGTCGGCAAGTGTCAGCCAACGTATCGTAAACCGCCCCAACAGCGAGACGAATACGATTATCGATGGTGACAACATCACCAGTAGCACCAGTAAGACGTCGTACAACGGTAGCTATGGTATTGATGCCAGTTGGACCCTCTACAATGGCAGCAAGCGCCTGAACACCATCAAGCAGCAGAAGCTGAACAACCGCATTGCCGAACTCAATGTAGCCGAAAGTGAAAATTCTATCGAAGAGAGCATTGCACAAATATATGTGCAGATACTCTACGCTGCCGAAGCTGTTAAAGTAAATGAGAATACTCTTGCCGTCAGCCAGGCTGAACGTGATCGCGGACAACAGTTGCTGGAGGCCGGAAGTATCGCCAAGAGCGACCTCGCACAGTTGGAATCACAGGTCAGCACTGATAAATATCAGTTAGTGACGGCACAAGCCACCTTGCAAGATTACAAATTACAACTGAAACAACTTCTGGAGTTGGATGGTGAAAGTGAAATGAATCTCTATCTGCCTGCCTTAGGTGATGAAAATGTGCTGACGCCCCTGCCCACCAAAACAGATGTGTATCGAGCTGCTCTCACTTTCCGTCCTGAGATAGAATTGGGCAAGCTGAATGTACAGGCTTCCGATTTGGATATCAGCATTGCCAAAGCAGGATATATCCCTACACTAAGCCTCAGTGCCGGTATCGGTACAACGAACGCCAACGGCAATGATTTCTCCTTCTCCGAACAGGTGAAGAATAACTGGAACAACTCATTAGGTCTGACCGTAAGCATTCCTATCTTCAACAACCGTCAAACCAAAAGTGCGGTACAGAAAGCCCGCCTGCAAAAACAGACCAGCGAACTGGACTTGCAGGATCAGCAGAAGACCTTATACAAGACTATTGAAAGTTTATGGTTAGATGCCAATAGTGCACAACAACAATATGTAGCAGCTGCCGAGAAACTACGCAGTACACAGACAAGTTACGATCTCATTCAAGAGCAGTTCAACCTGGGCATGAAGAATACAGTAGAACTGCTGACAGAGAAGAATAACCTGCTCAATGCGCAACAGGAAGCATTGCAAGCCAAATATATGGCTATATTGAATGCACAGTTATTGCGATTCTACCAGGGAGAAGGGATAAGGTTGTGATAGAATGATAAGGTGATAGAGTGATTAGTGATAAATAAAAGAAACGATATGAGCAAGAAGAAAATTATCAGTATGGCGGTCGGAGTCATCATTGTAGCCGGCCTAGCTATTTGGGCATTTGGCGGAGAAGCCAAAAAACGGAAAGTGGTATACGAGACGACTACCGTAAGTCGTAGCGACATTTCCAACTCTGTGACTGCCACAGGCACCATTGAACCGGTGACTGAAGTGGAAGTAGGTACACAGGTCAGTGGTATCATTGATAAGCTGTATGCAGATTATAATTCGGTAGTGACCAAAGGGCAACTCATTGCCGAAATGGATAAAGTGACCCTGCAAAGCGAGCTTGCTTCACAAAAGGCAACCTATGATGGTGCCAAAGCCGAATATGAATATCAACAGAAGAATTACGAACGCAACAAAGGTCTGCACGAGAAGCAACTCATCAGCGATACGGATTACGAGCAAAGCCTCTACAACTACCAGAAAGCCAAAAGTGCCTATGACAGTAGTAAGGCATCTCTTGCCAAGGCAGAACGTAACTTGTCGTACGCCACCATCACTTCTCCTATCGACGGCGTTGTTATCAGCCGTGATGTGGAAGAAGGACAGACAGTAGCTTCCGGCTTCGAAACTCCGACCCTCTTCACCATTGCTGCAGACTTGACACAAATGCAAGTAGTGGCCGATGTAGATGAAGCCGACATAGGCGATGTGGAAGAAGGACAACGCGTGAGCTTTACAGTAGATGCTTATCCGAATGATGTATTCGAAGGTAAAGTTACACAAATCCGTCTTGGAGCAACCAGCAGTTCAAGCAGTACCACTACATCTACCACTGTGGTAACTTATGAAGTAGTGATCTCCGCCCATAACCCGGATTTGAAATTGAAACCGAGATTGACAGCAAACATTACGATCTATACACTGGATAAGCAAGGAGTACTGAGTGTTCCTGCAAAGGCTTTACGCTTTACACCGGCAGTTCCATTGGTAGGCAAGGATGCCGTAATCAAGGACTGCGAAGGAGAGCATAAGGTATGGACCCGTGAAGGAGATACGTTTACCGCACATCCGGTCAGCATCGGTATCTCTAACGGAATTATGACGGAAATTACAGGTGGCATCAATGAAAACACGCAAGTCGTAGCTGATGCAGTAATCAGCACAGGCAGCGGACAGGCAGCTGTAGCCGAAGGACAGGAAGGAGGAGAAAGAAGTCCTTTCATGCCTGGCCCTCCGGGAAACAATAAAAAGAAAAATAATAAGTAATCATATTATGAGTAAAACAGTCATAGAATTGCAAAACATCCGGCGTGATTTCCAAGTGGGTGAGGAAACGGTGCATGCCCTGCGTGGCATCTCCTTTTCCATTGCCGAAGGAGAGTTCGTCACCATCATGGGTACGTCCGGTTCCGGTAAATCGACACTGTTGAATACCCTGGGTTGCCTCGATACTCCTACCAGTGGAGAATACTTGCTGGACGGTATATCCGTACGTACCATGAGCAAGCCTCAGCGCGCCATATTACGAAATCGGAAAATCGGTTTCGTATTCCAAAGCTATAATTTGCTGGCAAAGACAACTGCCGTGGAGAATGTAGAATTGCCTTTAATGTATAATGCTTCTGTCTCAGCAGCTGAACGCAGACGCCGGGCCATAGAAGCTCTGCAAGCCGTAGGGCTGGGCGACCGTCTGGAACATAAATCGAACCAGATGTCGGGTGGACAGATGCAACGTGTAGCCATTGCCCGTGCCTTGGTAAACAACCCTGCGGTAATCCTTGCCGATGAGGCAACAGGTAATCTGGACACGCGTACTTCTTTTGAGATATTGGTTCTTTTCCAAAAACTACATGCCGAAGGACGCACCATTATATTCGTTACCCATAATCCCGAAATAGCCCAGCACAGTAGCCGGAACATTCGTCTGCGTGACGGGCATGTGACGGAAGACACGGTGAATACGAAAATTCTATCGGCTGCAGCGGCACTGGCAGCATTACCGAAAAATGATGAAGATTAAGAAATATAAATTATGAGCGGAACAAACCTTTTCAAAATAGCCCTCCGCGCCCTTGCCAACAACAAGCTTCGCGCCTTCCTCACCATGCTGGGTATCATCATTGGTGTGGCATCCGTCATCACCATGCTTGCCATCGGACAGGGTTCGAAGAAAAGTATCCAGGCACAGATATCGGAAATGGGGTCGAACATGATCATGATTCACCCGGGCAGTGATACGCGTGGCGGTGTCCGTCAAGGTGCTTCTTCCATGCAGACTTTGAAACTGACCGATTATGAAGCATTACGGGATGAGACTAACTTTCTGGCAGCTGTCAGTCCAAACGTATCGTCCAGCGGACAGCTTATTGCCGGAAACAATAACTATCCTGCCTCCGTAAATGGTGTAGGTACCGAATACCTCGAAATTCGCCAGTTAAGTGTGGAAAGCGGCGAGATGTTCACCGAAGCTGACATTCAGAATGCAGCAAAAGTCTGTATCATAGGTAAGACTATTGTAGACAACCTCTTCCCTAACGGACAGGACCCTATCGGACATATTATCCGTTTCAATCAGGTTCCCCTACGTGTAGTAGGTGTGCTCAAAGCGAAAGGATACAACTCCATGGGTATGGACCAGGATGAAATCGTGCTGGCTCCCTACACCACCGTAATGAAACGTATGCTGGCAGTTACCTATCTTCAAGGTATCTTTGCCTCTGCCCTCTCCGAAGACATGACAGATTATGCCACGGATGAAATTACCACCATCCTGCGCCGTAATCACAAGCTGAAAGAAAGTGATGACGATGACTTCACCATCCGTAGCCAGCAGGAACTCAGTACGATGCTAAATTCTACCACTGACTTGATGACCACACTTTTGGCATGTATTGCCGGTATTTCTCTGGTAGTAGGTGGTATCGGCATCATGAACATTATGTATGTCAGTGTAACTGAACGTACCCGTGAAATCGGTCTGCGTATGTCCGTAGGAGCACGTGGTGTGGATATTCTTTTACAATTCCTGATTGAGGCCATCCTTATTAGTATTACAGGTGGTATCATTGGAGTCGTCATCGGCTGCGGTGCCTCATTCATTGTGAAGAACGTAGCCCACTGGCCCATCTACATCCAGGCATGGAGTGTATTCCTCTCCTTTGCTGTGTGTACCGTCACCGGTGTATTCTTCGGCTGGTATCCGGCTAAGAAAGCAGCTGATCTGGATCCGATAGAGGCAATCAGATACGAGTAAGAGAATTATGAATGATAAATTATGAATTATGAATGGCTATGCAGCAGACGGTGCAGTGAAATTCATAATTCATAATTCATAATTCAAAATTAAAATACCTATTTTTGTAACATGATTATGCAAGAACCCAAAACACGCCGGATTGTAGAAGTCCTCATTCATATCATCGGATGGGGCATTGTTTTTGCTTTCCCATTTCTGCTGATGAACCGCAGTGGATTCACGGTTAGCTGGGTGGACTACCTGCATCATGGCAGTGCAGTTCCGATATCGTTCCTTATCGTGTTTTATATAAACTACTGCTTCTTTATTCCACGCTTTCTGTTTGAGGGACGAATTAAACAGTATGTCTTACTGAACCTCCTGCTTATACTTTGCACCGCTACTGGTGTACACTTCTGGCAGGATTTCATCTTCCATACCTATGTGAAGTCTACTCCCCCCAAACGTCCCGGACCTCCCAGTTGGATATTTATCCTGCGCGACGTATTCTCAATGGTTCTCACTGTTGGTCTGGCGGCTGCAATCCGCATGAGTGGTCGCTGGGTAAAAGTGGAGGCTGCCCGTCGGGAAGCAGAGAAAAGCCGTACAGAAGCTGAATTGAAAAACTTGCGTAATCAACTGAATCCGCACTTCCTGCTCAATACCCTGAACAATATCTATGCCCTTATCGCTTTCGATAGCGATAAAGCACAAGCTGCTGTCCAGGAGTTGAGTCGTCTTTTGCGCCATGTTCTCTACGATAACCAACAAAATTTTGTTGCCTTGGGCAAAGAAATGGACTTCATCCGCAACTATATCGAGCTGATGCGTATCCGTCTTGCCTCCAACGTGACCGTAGAGACCCAAATCGATGTCCGTGCCGATAGCCGTACGGAAATAGCCCCACTCATTTTCATCTCCCTCATAGAGAATGCCTTCAAACATGGCATCTCCCCTACTGAGCCCAGCTTTATCCGCATCCATTTCAGCGAAAGTCCCGGTCAGGTGTGCTGTGAAATAACCAACAGCTACCATCCCAAAAGCCAAGCTGATAAAAGTGGAAGTAGTATAGGGCTGGAGCAGGTACGGAAACGTCTGGAACTGACCTATCCCGGTCGGTATGAATGGAAGCAGGAAGTGAGTGACGACGGGAAAGAATATAAATCAATATTGGTGATAGGGTTATAGCTCTATCACCCTAAATATTCAACATTATGAACTTGACTTGTGCCATAGTAGACGACGAACCGTTAGCTTTAGACCTATTGGAAAGCTACGTCAATAAGACCCCGTTCCTGACATTGAACGGAAAGTATTCCAGTGCCGTACAGGCTATGAAAGAGCTACCAGAGAAGCGAGTTGACTTGCTTTTCCTTGATATACAAATGCCGGAACTTAATGGCCTTGAGTTCTCTAAAATGGTAGATCCACATACCCGCATCGTATTTAGTACTGCTTTTGAGCAATACGCTATCGATGGTTATAAAGTAAATGCCCTGGATTACCTGTTAAAACCAATCTCCTACGTAGATTTTTTGCAGGCAGCCAATAAAGCAGTGCAATGGTTTGAGCTATTACAGCAACCTAAAGAAGAAATTGAAAGCATATTTGTTAAAAGTGATTATAAGTTGGTGCAAATAGAGCTTAAAAAGATACTTTATGTGGAGGGTTTGAAAGATTATGCTAAGATTTATACAGAAGATAGTGCCCGGGCTATATTATCCCTTATGAGCATGAAATCAATGGAGGAATTATTACCAGCTTCCCGTTTCATGCGGGTTCACAGATCTTATATTGTCCAAAAAGAAAAAATAAGAGTTATTGACCGCGGACGAATTGTGTTCGATAAAACGTATATCCCCGTCAGCAATAGTTATAAACAGGTATTTCAGGCATTCCTGGATAAAAGGAGTTAGAATATAACATTCATTTGTCGATAAAATATCCGAATCTGTCGACAAAACATAATTTCCTATTGCATATTAAAAAATGTTTTTTACCTTTGCATCGAACAGATAAAGGAAGTTGTGAAACTTCCCCCAATAGAATAGTTTAGTTAAGTCTAGTTTAGTTTTTGTGTGAAGCACTTCCTCCGTGAGCGAACGACAGGAAGTGTTTTTTGCTTTCCACAATACCTACCTCAAGCAAAGTATCAAATAGTTGATTTACATACTCCTGACACTTTTATTAATATAGATAAGGACTTTTATTAATAACAACTGAAAATTAAATGAGAATACTTTTTTATTTAATCACTTAATTTGTCTTCGTTGTTAATAGTCTAAATAGTCTGGGAAGATAAAAATTAGGCGTTTGTTTTGCGAAAATGCACCTTTAGTCAGGGGTGCATTTTCTTTTTGTTCTTTTTGAATTATTTTATCCCTAAGAACTGGAAAGGCTTGGTAGTAACAAACTCTTTAGCAGTATTTCCTGCATACGTCTTACCATCAAGAAGGTTCAACTTCTTGACGGGTGCTTTCTCTGAAAAGTCCACATCTTTAAAGTCAACCCAGAATACGTTAGGATATAAAGTAGACTCAAAGTAATAAACTTTATCCTTTTGATCGGAAACTGTTCTCCAACGCGTTGAAGATATGTTCGGCTGATCAGGAGTACTAATGCCAAACGGAACAGAAGTATTACGTATCACGCTGAAAACACTGGCCAGTGCCGTACGTGTATCTTCGGTCTTAGGAATTGCATTAATATAGAATGAAGCCCTCACAAAACGGTCGGCAGCCCGATTAGTGCCAGGTAAGAAGGTCGTTCCTCCAATAGTCTTCCAATAATCATCAAGTGCCAGTTGCTGGTCGAAAACGGGTGAATTGGTCATCACCTGATAGGACCTGCTATGATGTATATTCAGCTTTCCATCTATATATTCAAAGATAGCATTATCACCCGTAGCATCTGAAATGGAAAGATGAAGAGTAGCCATACGTGTACCGTCAGGCATCATATCCGATACCACATCGAAGGTATTCTTTTCTATTTCGGAAACCGCTTCATTCACCGTTGCAAAATTATCAAGCATATATTGTACCCAGGCAGCTATAGACAAAGCCGGTTTTTCACCATTCCATTGAGGATAAGACGATTCTGCCAACCATAATAAATTAGCAACGAGTCCTTTCTCATTCATACCGTCAGTGCTGCATATATCATAAGCCGAAGTAACGACACTACCATATTTGGATTTCCAACGCATCGGGTCCTTTCCCACTTCTCCATTACGCTCCATGCCTCGTGGAAAGATCCAGATATTACTACGGGTATCTTCCTTCCAGTCCATAGTACGGCCTGTTATCACCATATCTTTGTTTCCTTGATAAACTACACGTGTACAAGCGCTTACACGTTTCTGAGGTATTACTGAAAATATAATCACAAGCGCGGTGATTAAAAATACATTTGTCTTACACATAATTATCTGATATTAAGTTGTTAGTAAGTATGAATACTAACAAAAGTACAGACTACAAAGTTCTTAAAAGAACCGGGAGACTATCTACCGGAAATAAATAAATATTAAAATTGAAAACAAACCACAAGAAATGCTGTTGGAAGGGGAAACTTAAAAACGATAACAGTTATGAATTACGGTATTAGTATCCTTTTCAGGGCTATCCCACTGCTGATGGCCCTCTTCTGTTTTGGCTACGGAGCCTTTGTGCTCGACATGGGGACGGACGTAAACCGATTTGTTGCCGGGCCCGTAGTATTTTCATTAGGAATGATATGCATTGCATTGTTTGCTACTGCAGCTACCATCATCCGGCAACTCATCCACACATACAGTACTGCGGCAAAATACGTATTGCCTATTCTCGGCTATCTGGCTGCAATAGTATGTTTCATTGGTGGAATGACTTATATAAATGACGGTATTACTGCCGCCCATTTCGTAGCAGGGCACGTCATTTGTGGAGTAGCATTTATCACCGCCTGCGTAGCTACCACTGCCACTGCATCCACCCGTTTCACTCTAATCCCGCAAAATTCAAAACGAACGGATCATACCGTACCGGCAAAAGCTTTCTCATCAGCACAAGGAGATGCGTTGATTATTCTTGCAGTCATCTTTGCTGTAATTACATGGGTATGGACTTTCTGGCTATTAGGACAAAGCAGCACTCATGTTGCTTATTTCGTAGCCGGACATGTTATGGCAGGATTAGCTTGCATATGCACCAGTTTAGTGGCACTTGTAGCTACCATATCACGCCAGATACGGAACACTTATGCCGGTTCGGAACGAAAATGGTGGCCTGCCCTTGTATTGGCAATGGGTACACTTAGTATCCTCTGGGGACTTTGGATACTGACTGACATCGATCCTGATAAGTCCTCCATCGGATATATAATGATAGGTCTGGGTTTGGTTTGTTACAGCATTTCCAGTAAAGTGATCCTACTGGCAGTTATCTGGCGGAATGTCTTCAAACTGGCGAATCGCATTCCGCTTATTCCAGTACTCACTGCACTGACCTGCCTTTTCTTATCTGCCTTTATGTTTGAAATGGCGACACTGAACGATGTTTACTTTGTTCCTGCACGTGTATTGGCCGGATTAGGAGGCATCTGCTTCACACTGTTCTCCATCGTCAGCATCCTCGAAAGCGGGACATCCAACTCATAAATCACTCTCTCAATAATTGCTTTTATGGATGGGCTAAGGTTTTGCCAGCTCATCCATAAATACTTCTACATTCCATGCATGATGGGCTACATAGGCAGCCGGACCGGTATCACCCGAATCCAGAATATCCTGCACGACATTAGCTTTATTTCTGCCTGTAACGAAGAAGATCAATTGCTTGGCATTGAATAACAAACAGCCGGTCATAGCAATACGTTTCTGACCGTTGTAAGGATTCACACTCACTTCATACGGATGAAAGGAAGAAAGTAAATGCTCCTGTCCGGGGAAAATAGACGAGGTATGTCCATCTTCGCCTGCACCGAGCAACACGATGTCGAGAGCCGGGAATCCATGCCAAAGAGAAGCATGGCAACGCACTACACTGGAATAACGCTTCGCCTCATCATCGGGACGATTGTTACCGTCGATAGGAAAAATGTATTCCTCCGGCATATGAACCTTATCCAACAACAAACGGCGCATAGTGCCATAATTACTTTCTGAATCTTCGGCAGGCACACAACGTTCATCCACCCAATAGATGCGCATACGCAACCAGGGAGTGGCATCCTTGAACTCATCCGCCCACAAATCGAACATGAGCGAAGGCGTACTGCCTCCGCTGAATGCTATGTGGAAAATCTTTTGCGGCTCTGCCTCCATCAGACTTATGATGTGTTTGATAAGAGCTCGTGCCGTTTCAACAGCTGTACTATAGATATAAGTTTTCATAACTCACAATATTGATCAGTGTTCGTTAAGTTTTTACACGGATTGGTCCAGTCAGCACCATGTTCGTGCATCATAGCTTCACTCTCCAGAGGTCCCCAGGTTCCGACGGGATAGCCATAGAGAGGTGCATCCGGATATTCGTTCCAATAGCGCAATACCGGATCGAAGAAACGCCAGGAAGCTTCGACGGCATCACTACGAGTGAAAAGGGTCGGATCACCCTGAATACAATCTTCTATCAGACGGGCATAAGCATCACCTGTAGCCTTTCCTCCCAATTGGTCATAACTGAAATCCATCATCACCTGCTTCACATCGAATCCCGGACCGGGCACTTTCATGCCAAACTTCAGTACGATGCCCTCATTGGGTTGCAAGCGAAGGATAAGTTTATTAGCCCGCGGACAGTGTCCACCATGGCAATGAAACATCTGATGCGGTGTCTCACGGAAATGCACTACAATCTCCGTCACCTTCGTAGGCATCTGCTTTCCTGTGCGGATGTAGAAAGGTACCCCACTCCAGCGCCAGTTATCGATACCGATTTTCATGGCGATGTAAGTTTCAGTGCGCGAGTCGGCAGGAACGTTCTTTTCTTCACGGTAGCCCTTTTTAGAACCGGAAGACGTATATTGTCCGCGGACTATATGTTCATTCAAATCTTCATCCGTCAGAGGTTTCAAGGATTCATAGACTTTCACCACCTCATTACGGAAATTGTCGGCAGTAAAAACTGCAGGAGGTTCCATAGCAGTGAGGGCTACCAACTGGATAAGATGGTTCTGAACCATATCCCACAAAGCTCCTGTTCCATCATAGAAACCGCCACGCTGTTCAATACCCAGATTCTCTACTGCAGTAACTTCTACATAATCGATATAATTACGGTTCCACAGCGGTTCGAAGATGCCGTTGGCAAAACGGAAAGCAAGAATATTTTGAGCTGTTTCCTTACCGAGAAAATGATCGATACGATAAATCTGGTGCTCCTCAAAGACGGAAGCATATATTTTGTTTAGTTCTTGCGCTGACTTCAGGTCGTAACCAAAAGGCTTCTCAACGATGATACGGGTATGTTTACGATTTAATCCGGCTTTTTTCAGATATAGGGGAATAACTCCATAAAGTGAAGGAGGCGTAGCAAGATAGAACAGCAAATTATCCGGTGCTTTCTCACCTGTGATTTCCTGTAAACACTTGCCCAACATTTCGTACCCTTCTTCTTTGGCAGGATCTATGCTGAGATAATGTAAATGAGTACAGAACTCCTTCATCCCTACTTCAGCGGGAGTAACAAAATGTTCCAGTTCATTCAATATATAGTCACGGTAAGTATCATCCGCGTAGTCTGTGCGCCCAATTCCTAAAATGCTAAACTCTTCCGGCAACCGATTATCTTTATAAAGAGAGTAGAGTGCCGGCATAAGTTTGCGCTTCGTCAGGTCACCCGAGGCGCCGAATATGATCATTACAAATTTACTCATTTAATTTAGTGATTAGTGGTTAGTGATTAGTAGTTAGTGACTACACATTATATGTACCTGATTTTGTATCTCCGCCATGTCCGGTCCAGTTCTCATGGAAGAATTGCCCGCGAAGTTCATCAGTACGTTCGAAAGTATGCGCACCAAAGTAATCGCGTTGTGCCTGAATCATATTGGCAGGTAACTTCGCAGATACCAGTGAATAGAAATAGTTCAGTGCAGAAGAGAAAGCAGGAACAGGGAGTTCTTCTTTCATTGCATGAGCTACAAGATGCTTCCAACCCGAAAGCAATTCTTTAATTTCATCCCGGAAGTAAGGAGCAAGCAGCAAGTGTTTCGGCTTCTGTGATGCTTCAAAAGCTGCAGCTATGTCATTCAGGAATACACTACGGATAATACAACCACCACGCCACATACGGGCAATGGATGCCAGATCGAGATCCCAACCGAAAGTATCGGATGCCTTTTGCAATACAGCAAAACCTTGTGCATAAGATACCAATTTGGAAGCATACAAGGCCGAATAAATATCCTTCACCAGTTCCGGTTTATTATATACCACTTGTGAACGCTGGCAAGCGAATTGCTTGGAAGCCGCTTCACGCAGATTTTTCTGTGCCGAAAGGCTACGCTCAAAAACAGCCGTAGCAATCAGTCCCAAGGGCATTCCCAGTTCCATAGCATTGATAACAGACCATTTACCAGTACCTTTCTGTCCGGCAGTATCCAAAATCTTATCAATCAGATATCCACCTGCCTTATCTTTATGGCGTAAAATGTTGGCAGTGATTTCTATCAGATAACTGCGCAATTTACCCTCATTCCAATGAGCAAATACAGAAGCCATCTCTTCATTATCCAGTTGCAATAGATTCTTCATCACCCAGTAGGCTTCGGCAATCAGCTGCATATCGCCATACTCGATACCATTATGTATCATCTTGACAAAGTGTCCCGAACCAGCCGGACCAATCCAATCACAGCAAGGAGTACCATCGGCAGCACGTGCAGCGATACTTTGCAGAATGGGTTTCACTTCATCCCAGGCAGTAACAGAACCACCCGGCATAATAGAAGCACCATTCAGCGCCCCTTCTTCTCCGCCGGAAACACCAGCTCCGACAAAGCGAAAACCTTTCTGTTCGGCCAATGCCACACGGCGATTGGTATCTTCATAATTTGAATTTCCACCATCTATTAGTATATCTCCCGGAGAAAGATACGGAAAAAGCTGTTCCATCAACTCATCTACCGCATTACCCGCACGAACCATCATCATGATTTTGCGCGGTGTAGAAATGGACTCCACAAAGTCGGGTATTTCAGTATATCCTTCAATAGTCTTTCCCTTGGCACGGCCATTGGTAAAGCGTTCTACCACGCCTTCTTCTACTCCCGGAACGGTTCGATTATACACGGATACGTGCCATCCCTTATCTGCCATGTTCAAGGCCAGATTCTCCCCCATTACGGCAAGTCCAATTAAGCCGATGTCTGTCTTTTGTTTGTTTTTGGTCATAACTTGCATTTTTTTTGTTATTGTTTCATTGAAATGGAAACAATATGCCAAGGGCATTTGTTCGTATGAATTTCGAATAAAAATCGTACTTTTGCAAACATGACTACATTTCACCTGAAAAACTTAAATACAGATTTATGAAAAACTACATATCGGACTACTGCCGCGTATCATAATAGCCATAGCATTGGGTATTCTTTTGGGTAATTTTCTTCCCGGAGGTATGGTACGCTTTTTCGTTACGTTCAACGGTATTTTCAGTGAGTTCCTGAACTTCTCCATACCACTTATTATTGTAGGGTTAGTAACAGTAGCAATTGCCGATATTGGTAAAGGTGCCGGAAAACTATTATTAATTACAGCACTGATTGCTTACGGAGCAACCTTGTTTTCCGGTTTTTTGTCTTACTTTACTGGTGTAACTGTATTTCCACACCTGATAGAATCGGGAGTTCCGCTGGAAGAGGTCAGTGAAGCGCAAGGCATCTTGCCTTTCTTTTCTGTTGCCATACCCCCGCTGATGAATGTTATGACAGCTCTGGTATTAGCTTTCACATTAGGACTTGGGCTTGCTCAACTGAAAAGCGATACGTTGAAGAATGCTGCACGCGATTTCCAGGAAATTATTGTTCGCATGATCAGTGCAGTTATTCTGCCATTGCTCCCTATTTACATATTCGGCATATTCCTTAATATGACACATTCGGGACAAGTATTCTCCGTATTAATGGTCTTTATAAAGATAATCGGTGTGATCTTCCTGCTGCATATCTTCCTCTTAGTGTTCCAGTATTGCATAGCTGCACTATTCGTCCGTAAGAATCCCTTTAAATTATTGGGACGGATGATGCCTGCCTATTTCACCGCCTTAGGTACACAGTCTTCTGCTGCCACTATTCCTGTCACATTGGAACAGACTAAAAAGAATGGGGTATCATCTGACATAACAGGTTTTGTGATTCCACTTTGTGCTACGATACATCTATCCGGAAGTACGCTCAAGATAGTTGCATGTGCCCTTGCCTTGATGATGATGCAGGGCATACCTTTCGATTTCCCACTATTTGCCGGTTTTATTTTCATGCTGGGAATCACCATGGTAGCGGCTCCCGGAGTTCCTGGTGGTGCTATCATGGCATCTTTGGGTATATTGCAGTCCATGCTTGGTTTCGATGAATCGGCACAAGCATTGATGATTGCGCTCTACATTGCGATGGATAGCTTCGGCACTGCCTGTAATGTGACAGGAGACGGGGCGATTGCGTTAGTAGTAGATAAGATATATAAATGAAAAAAGTTTTGTTTTCTCGTAAAAAACAACGAATTTTGTCCTCTTAAAATCAATTTATAACGAAGCCTACAATATGAAAACAGCTCTAATCTCCGGAATAACAGGTCAGGACGGTTCGTTTCTAGCCGAATTCTTATTACAAAAAGGATATGAAGTTCACGGTATTCTCCGCCGTTCATCCTCATTCAATACAGGACGTATCGAACACTTGTACTTCGACGAATGGGTGCGCGACATGAAACAGAAACGTACTATCAACCTGCATTACGGCGATATGACGGATAGCAGTTCGCTCATTCGGATCATTCAGCAGGTACAGCCGGATGAAATCTATAACCTTGCCGCACAAAGTCATGTAAAGGTATCTTTTGATGTACCGGAATACACAGCTGAAGCGGACGCCATTGGTACACTCCGTATGCTGGAAGCTGTCCGCATCCTGGGCATGGAGAAAAAAACAAAGATTTACCAGGCATCTACTTCGGAACTTTACGGAAAAGTACAAGAAGTTCCTCAAACGGAGACAACGCCTTTCTATCCCCGTAGCCCGTACGGAGTAGCCAAACAATATGGTTTCTGGATTACCAAAAACTACCGCGAAAGTTATGGGATGTTTGCCGTAAACGGTATCCTTTTCAATCATGAAAGTGAACGCAGAGGTGAGACATTTGTAACCCGTAAGATTACGCTGGCTGCTGCACGCATAGCACAAGGTTTTCAGGATAAATTGTATTTAGGTAATCTGGACGCATGCCGTGACTGGGGATATGCGAAAGATTATGTAGAATGTATGTGGCTCATTCTTCAGCATGATACACCGGAAGATTTCGTGATTGCCACAGGAGAAATGCACACAGTCCGTGAATTTGCCACACTCGCTTTCAAGGAAGTAGGTATTGAACTATGTTGGGAAGGTGAAGGTGTCGAAGAAAAAGGCATTGATGTGAAGACAGGCAAAGTCATTGTAGAAGTAGATTCAAAATACTTCCGTCCTGCCGAAGTTGAACAATTGCTGGGTGATCCTACCAAAGCCAAAACACTTTTGGGCTGGAACCCAAGACAAACCAGCTTTGAAGATCTCGTGAAGATTATGGCAACGCATGACATGAAGTTTGTGAGAAAGCTGTATCTGAGATCACAAGAGAATTAATACATAAAACTTAAAATATAATGTTAGACAAAAACGCCAAAATCTACGTAGCAGGTCATCGTGGCCTGGTAGGTTCTGCAATCTGGAAGAACCTGCAAGATAAAGGATATACCAATCTTATTGGCAAAACCCACAAAGAAGTCGACTTACTGGACGCCGTTGCCGTTCGTAGATTCTTTGATGAAGAACAACCTGAATATGTATTCCTTGCTGCCGCTTTCGTAGGCGGTATCATGGCAAACAGCATCTATCGTGCTGATTTCATCTACAAGAACCTGCAAATACAACAGAACGTCATCGGAGAAAGCTTCCGCCACAATGTAAATAAACTCCTATTCCTGGGCAGCACTTGCATTTATCCACGCGATGCCGAGCAACCCATGAAAGAAGAAGTACTTCTTACCTCTCCCTTGGAATACACCAATGAACCCTATGCCATAGCTAAGATTGCCGGACTGAAAATGTGCGAAAGTTTCAACCTGCAATACGGTACGAATTATATTGCTGTAATGCCTACCAACCTCTATGGCCCGAACGATAATTTCGATCTGGAACGCAGTCATGTACTTCCTGCCATGATTCGCAAAATACACCTTGCCCACTGTTTGAAACAAGGTGATTGGGATGCCATACGCAAAGACTTGGATCTCCGTCCTGTAGAAGGTATTGACGGAACCGGTAGCAAAGAGGATATCCTCACCATTCTTGCTAAATACGGTATCAGTGACAATGAAGTGAAACTTTGGGGTACCGGTACACCGCTTCGCGAATTCCTTTGGAGCGAAGAAATGGCAGATGCCAGTGTATTCGTCATGGAACATGTAGGCTTCAAAGACACCTATAAACCAGGCGATAAAGACATTCGTAACTGCCACATCAATATAGGTACAGGTAAAGAAATCTCCATCCGCAACCTTGCCGAACTGATAGTTTCTACTGTAGGCTACAAAGGCCAACTGAGTTTCGATAGCAGCAAACCGGACGGCACCATGCGTAAACTGACCGACCCTTCAAAACTACATTCTCTGGGTTGGCACCACAAAGTAGAAATAGAAGAAGGCGTACAACGCATCTATCATTGGTATTTAAAATCGTAAATATTTCAATAGCCCTGGCCATATTTTAATATGCCAGGGCTAAATTATATACATATCCCGCTTTTTTTTTAGCTAAAAATTTGCTTTCTTTTGATAAAGCCTTATATTTGCACAAATTTCAAATAAATGTGCAATATATAATATCATGGAACAAAGCTTTATCGCCTACATTGAGAATAGTATTAAAGAGAATTGGGACCTTGATGCCCTGACAGATTATAATGGCGCTACCCTACAATACAAAGATGTAGCCCGCAAAATAGAGAAAGTACATTTAATCTTCGAAGCAAGCGGTATTAAAAAAGGCGATAAGATAGCCATCTGTGGACGTAATAGTTCACACTGGGGAGTCACCTTCCTTGCCACACTTACCTACGGAGCGGTTGCAGTTCCTATCCTTCATGAGTTCAAAGCGGACAATGTACACAACATTGTCAATCACTCCGAAGCCAAATTACTCTTTGTGGGCGACCAGGTATGGGAAAACCTCAACGAATCTGCCATGACTATCCTGGAAGGCATCATTCTGATGACGGACTTCTCCATTCTCATCTCACGCACACAGAAACTGGATTACGCCCGTGAACATCTGAACGAACTGTTCGGCAAGAAATACCCCAAGAATTTCCGTAAGGAACACATTGAATATCATAAAGATCAGCCCGAAGAACTGGCAGTCATCAACTATACTTCCGGAACGACAAGTTATTCCAAGGGGGTAATGCTGCCCTACCGTAGCCTGTGGTCCAATACGGCATTCGCATTCGAAGTATTGCCATTGAAAGCCGGAGACAAGATTATCTCCATGTTGCCGATGGCACACATGTACGGGTTGGCATTCGAATTCCTGTACGAGTTCTCGGCAGGATGTCAGATCTACTTCCTAACCCGCATGCCAAGCCCCAAAATCATTTTCCAGGCATTCTCGGAAGTGAAGCCCCACCTTGTAGTGGCTGTACCGCTCATTATAGAAAAGATCATTAAGAAGAACGTGCTTCCAAAACTGGAAACCCCCACCATGAAGCTATTGCTGAAAGTTCCCATCATCAATGACAAGATTAAAGCAACTGTACGCGAAGGAGTAGTCAGTGCTTTCGGCGGACGTTTTGCAGAAGTCATCGTAGGCGGTGCCGCTTTCAATCAGGAAGTCGAACAATTTCTGCACATGATAGAATTCCCCTATACGGTAGGTTATGGGATGACAGAATGTGGTCCGATTATCTGTTACGAAGACTGGTCACGCTTCAAACCGGGTTCCTGCGGTAAGGCAGTTCCGCGTATGGAAGTGAAAGTTCTTTCTTCCGATCCGGAAAATATACCGGGAGAGATCGTATGCCGCGGACCGAATGTTATGCTTGGATACTATAAAAATGAAGAGGCCACACGTGAAGCAATCGACGCTGACGGTTGGCTGCATACCGGCGACCTGGCACTGATGGACGTCGAAGGGAATATCACCATTAAAGGACGCAGCAAGAATATGTTGCTCGGTTCCAGTGGACAAAATATATACCCCGAAGAAATAGAAGATAAGTTGAATAACATGCCGTACGTTGCCGAAAGTATTATCGTGCAGCAGAATGAAAAGCTTGTCGGACTGGCATATCCGGACTTCAACGACGCCTTTGCACACGGTCTGACTACCGCAGATATAGAACGGGTCATGGAAGAAAACCGTGCTACGCTAAACACCATGTTGCCTGCATATAGCCAGATATTCAAAATGAAAATCTATCCCGAAGAATTTGAGAAAACTCCAAAACGCTCCATTAAACGATTCTTATACCAGGAAGCGAAGGGATAAGATTGTAATTAACCGACTAACCTTTATTAAAGTATTATCTCAAATGAAAAGCGAATTATTAATATCGGCTGCCATGATTCCCATGTGGGGCATGGCAGGAGAAGCGATTGCAGCATCTCCAGAAAAAGGGGTGCCGAAAGAAAAGCAACGTCCGAACATTGTTTTGTTTCTGGTTGATGACATGGGATGGCAGGATACTTCTCTGCCCTTCTGGACTCAACGGACACACTACAACGACACTTACCATACACCGAACATGGAACGTCTGGCAACACAAGGCAAGATGTTCACACAAGCGTATGCCTGCAGTATCAGTTCCCCTACCCGTGTCAGCCTTTTCACAGGAATGAATGCAGCCCGTCATCGCGTAACCAGTTGGACATTACGTAAAAATACCACTCACGAACAACCCGATTCAGTGATGACCTATCCCGAATGGAATGTAAACGGTATTTGCCAGGAACCGGGAATCGAACGTACTACCCAAGTGACTACGTTGGCACAGGTACTTAAAGATAACGGTTACCAGACCATACATTGCGGTAAAGCCCATTTCGGAGCAAATGATACACCCGGAGCCGATCCGCTAACAATGGGGTTCGAAGTGAATATAGCCGGACATGCAGCCGGATCACCTGCCAGCTATTACGGCAAAAACAATTTTGGGAATAAGCCGGATGGCAAAAGTCCGTTAGCTGCCGTTCCCGGATTGGAGCAATATCATGGCACGGATACTTTCCTCAGCGAAGCACTTACATTAGAGGCCATGAAAGCTTTGGATAAGGCACAGCAAAAGAATGAACCATTTTTCCTATACATGGCTCATTATGCTATCCACACTCCCATACAACCCGATTATCGTTTTTATCAGAAATATCTGGATAAAGGGCTTCCTCCTGTAGAAGCAGCTTATGCCACCCTCATCGAAGGCATGGACAAGAGCTTGGGAGACCTGATGGATTATCTGGAGCGTAACCAGCTAACAGACAATACCGTAATCCTATTCATGTCCGACAATGGCGGACTGGCCGCACATACCCGCGCCGGAGAACTCCATACTCAGAACTATCCGCTCAACAGTGGAAAAGGTTCCGCCTATGAAGGAGGTATCCGCGAACCAATGATCGTAAGCTGGCCTGGTGTAGTGACTCCGAACACGAAGTGCGGAGATTATCTTATGATTGAAGACTTTTATCCGACCATCCTCGAAATAACAGGTATTCAAGAATATACCACCGTACAACAACGGGACGGTATCAGCTTCATGCCATTGCTAACGGGAAAAGGGAAGGTAAAAGACCGCGATATCTATTGGCACTATCCTCATAGCTGGGGACCTTCGGGACCAGGTATCGGAGCAACTTGCTCCATTCGTTCCGGTGACTGGAAACTCGTCTACTACTTTGCAGACGGTAAGCGTGAACTATTCAATGTCCCCGCTGATATCAGCGAGAAAAACAACGTGGCAATGGAAAACCCACGCATTGTAAAGAAATTAGCACAGAAATTAAGTAACTACCTTCGGTCGGTAGATGCACAGCGTCCTACACTCCGTGCAACCGGTAACTTAGCGCCCTGGCCGGATGAAATTAAAGATTAAAATCAATGAGAAGATTATTTCCATCTATTATTGCATTACTGATGATTGCAGGAACACTTTCTGCACAGACTACAGACAACAAATCGACTGAAACAACCAAGAAAAACAGAGAACCTGTCGGTATCAACCTCTCCCTGTGGAAGAATATGTCCACACAACAGACTGATACCGTTGGAAGTACTTGTTTCAACCTCGGTCTATTCTCTTCTATGAACCGTCTGAACGGTGTGGGTATCAATCTACTGGGTAGTGTGGTATACCGTGACATGAACGGTGTACAGGTTACAGGCCTTGCCAACCTAGTAGGAGGCAGCATGCGCGGTGTTCAGATAGCAGGTATCAGCAATGTGAACGGAGATAATCTCTGTGGTGTATCCTTGTCCGGTTTAGTCGGTATCACAGGAAATCATGCACAAGGTGTTATATTCTCCGGACTTACCAATATTGTAGGAGACAATGCCAGTGGTGTTCTCATTGGTGGCTTGCTGAACATTGCCGGAGAGAATTCTTCGGGAGCACATATTGCAGGATTAGCCAACATTTCAGGCGAAGATTTCATTGGTATCACCGCTTCCGGCTTGCTGAACATTGTAGGCGAAAATCTGCGAGGCGTACAAATCAGCGGTTTGGGCAACATCACAGGAGAAAACATGCAAGGTTTACAGATATCCGGTCTGGGTAATGTGGTAGGTGAACACTTCACAGGAGCACAAGTGGCCCCTTTCAATTTTGCCGGAAAAGGAAAAGGTGTACAGATTGGATTAGTCAACTATTATAAGAATAGTTTCGACGGTTTCCAGTTAGGTCTGGTCAATGCCAATCCGGATACTAAAGTACAGTTAATGCTTTTCGGAGGCAATGCTACAAAACTGAATGTAGGTGCTCGTTTCAAGAACAATCTGTTCTATACCATCTTAGGCGGTGGTACGCATTATCTGGATTTCAGCGATAAGTTTTCGGCCTCTCTCTTCTATCGTGCAGGTCTTGAGCTTCCCCTATATAAGCAATTATTTATCAGCGGCGACCTGGGCTTTCAGCACATCGAAAACTTCAAGAACAAAGACTATGGCTTCCCTGCACGCCTTTACGCTCTCCAGGCACGTGTCAACCTGGAATATCGTTTAAACGACCGTTTAGGCGTATTCGTCACAGGTGGTTACGGTGGCAGCCGCTACTATAACAAAGGGGTCACTTACGATAAAGGAGTGATTGTGGAAGGAGGAGTGGTACTGTTTAAATACTAACCGTTAATCACTATAAAATCACTTTTCCTTTATAAGTCCCGTCCTATACGCCACCAGCAACTTCTTCAAGTCTTGTATCTGTGTCACCAGTACTTTTCCTTGATCCGTATCTTTCACCATCATACGTTGTGAATTGAACTCTACAACAAAGATATTAGACTTGATGTCCTGACCTTCTTCTATAGCCTTCTGACGGCTTTGGAACGGTTCATGTTGTACCAACTGCAAGCCATGTGAATGATAGACCAACGTATATCCGGCAATACCTGTTTCCGGTTGATATGCCTTGGAGAACCCGCCATCAATCACCAATAACTTACCATCCGCTTTTATCGGTTTTTCACCCTTGATGATCTTCACAGGCACATGACCATTAATGATGTGTGAATGAGGTCCCGTGACTTCGAACTCTGCAAGGATGCGTTCACAAATATCAGCACGATTACGTAGAGTATAGTAATATCCTTTCGTCTCTTTAGCCAATTCTTTTTCTCCAATGAAATAGCGTTCAAAAGTTGCCATCTTATCTTTGTCAAACGATGGAGCATCCGGACCACACCACATATACCACACATAATCCAGTGCAAAACTCTTCTCCTCCGTACCGTCTTCATCGAAGTAAGCCGTACGGATCAACTGGTCTGTCTTGCACAATAGTTTCCTGCCCCAATACTCCTTCTTTCCAATACGGACATGTTTGAAACTACCATCCTCATTCAGAGGCATGGAAGCATGGTACAGCAAATTACTGTTACAAACCATATACATTCCTCCATATGTAAACAAGCAATGCATATGTTTCTTCAACTTCTCACTATTCATGAACGAAGCATGGATTTTATCTATCAGTTCCCGTTCCTCATCAGACAGACGGTATGGATCAGCCGGATCTATGGTCGGGAAGTTTGTATCGCGCAATGGATATTCTTTTCCTTCATATACAAAGACACCTCTCTCAAAATCAATCTTATCCAGTAACTTCCGGTTCTGCATACCGAACTCCGGACGACGGTCTATAATCTCTGCTTCCAGCTTGAACTGTATCACCGTAATCGCCTTATGCATCTGCGTAATCAGCCGTAAAGTCTTCTCATTGTAATTGCCGTCCACAAAGTTCATCTTCGGAGCGAAGATTGTACAGGGATCATCCGCATACGTATCCATGGCAAACGTGGCAAGTGGTAACAGGTTAATACCATATCCGTCCTCCAGCGTAACCAGGTTGGCATAACGCATCGACATACGGATCACATTGGCAATGCAGGCATCATTACCGGAAGCGGCTCCCATCCACAGAATATCATGATTTCCCCATTGAATATCAAAATTGTGATAATCACAAAGTGTATCCATAATGATGTGTGCTCCCGGACCACGGTCGTAAATATCACCTACAATATGCAGAGAGTCAATCGTTAACCTCTGAATGAGATTACACATTGCAATGATGAAATCATCTGAACGCTTGGTGGAAATGATAGTACTGATAATTACATTGATATAGGCATGCTTGTTTGGCTCTACGCTCGATTCATGCAGCAACTCCTGAATAATGTACGAGAATTCAGCCGGAAGTGCCTTACGCACTTTAGAGCGTGTATATTTGGAAGAAACATTCTGGCATACCTTCACCAATTGATTCAGTGTAATCAGATACCAGTCATCCAGATCGGCTTCCTGCTCTTTAATCAACTGTAACTTTTCTTCGGGATAATAAATCAGAGTACATATTTCTTTCTTTTCACTCTCACGCAAAGTATGCCCGAAGATTTCATTCACTTTCCGCTTCACCGCTCCCGAAGCATTCTTCAACACATGTTGAAAAGCTTCATATTCACCATGAATATCGGTCAAGAAATGCTCTGTCCCTTTCGGGAGGTTCAGAATGGCTTCCAGGTTAATAATTTCTGTACTGGCATCCGCAATCGTCGGAAAACTGCGTGACAGCAACTGCAAATAACGCAAGTCGCTCATGATGCTTTCAGGGGTAATATTACTCATGATATCTAATTACAATTTACAAATTACAAATTATATATGGGCTTGTGTCTTCATTTCAAACCTCAACTCTACGTTCCTAATCCTCAACTCTACGTTCCCAAACCTCAACTCTCAACTTAAAAAGAACATCAGCAGCACTTGGGCGATAATCACATGCAGGAACATGCACAAGGGATAAACCGTAGCATAAGAAACTGAAGGATTATCACCGGGAATGGTATCATTAACATAATTCAAAGCCATTGGATTCGCCATACTTCCGCACAGCATTCCGGCTACCGAACCGAAATCGACTTTCATCCAACGGAAAGCAATGACTCCCATTATCAACACAGGAACCACGGTTAGTGCACAGCCGATAGCTATCCACAACAACCCTTCCGGACGGAATACCGTATCAAAGAAATGAGCTCCCGCATCCAGTCCCAGACAGGCCAGATAGAGTGACAAGCCCAAGGCACGTAACATTAGGTTTGCGCTACGGGTTGTATAAGTCACCATATGCATGCGTGGTCCGAAAACACCGATAAGGATACCCACGATAATCGGTCCTCCCGCCAAGCCCAGCTTTACAGGAGTACTGACACCGGGTATGGCAATAGGTATCGCTCCCAAAGCAAGGCCAAGGACAATACCCACGAATACAACCACCAGATTAGGTTCCTTCAAGCTCTTCACTGCATTTCCCAAAACTCTTTCCACATTTTGTATAGCAGCGGCCTCCCCCACTACCGTCAACCGGTCGCCCAATTGCAAGGTAAGTTCCGCCGTAGCCAGCAGCAGCACCCCGCTACGATAGACGCGACTGATATTGATACCATAATGATTACGTAAATGGAGTGAACCGAGTTTCTTTCCATTCAGTTCCGGACGTGTCACCACGATACGCTGGGAGATCAACTGGCTATCAATGGCATTCCAGTCAATATCTTCCTTGTTCCAGTCCGTGTTTTCTTGCTCACCGAACAATACAGTCAAGGCAGGAACATTTCTTTCTGAAGTGATAACAAGCAAGCGGTCGCCTTCTTTAATCACTTTTTCAGAAGTGGGGATGCTGACATTCCCATCCCGCCACAAACGGGAGATCACAAACTTAGGATAACTCAACTGAGCTATATCCTTCACACTCATATTAAAGATTGCCGGATTGTGCACCTGGAATGCAACAATATAGGGTTTATTCACATCGTCTTTCTCCTTGACTTCTAAATCAGCCTTACGTACCAGCGCCTTACGTATCATCAGAATACCGAGAATAACTCCCACTACTCCTATCGGATATGCCACCGCACACCCCAGAGCCGGAGTATTCGCTTCGATTCCCATCTGTTTCAGCGTTTGCTGTGCAGCACCCAGAGCCGGTGTGTTCGTTGTTGCTCCGCAAAGGATACCTACCATATCCGGCAGAGAGACTCCCAACCCATAACTTCCCAGCAGTGTCATCAGCGTACCGATCAACACCACGCCTACTGCCAGCATATTCAATTGTACACCGCCTGTGCGGAACGAACTGAAGAAGCCCGGACCGACCTGCAGTCCCAGTGCATATACGAATATCACCAGACCAAAGCTCTCCGCATAGTTCAGCATCTGCGGGTCTATGGACAATCCGAAATGCCCGGCAAGGATACCTGCAAAGAATACGAACGTCACTCCCAACGATATACCGCAGATATGTATCTTTCCCAGTCCCAAACCAATAGCAGAGATCAGCGAGAGTACCACAACCGCCTGCAGGGCGGAGTGTTCAATGAATAAACTGTATAACCAATCCAATGTTTTTACGTTTTATTGATTTCAGTCCGCAAAGATAGGAAGTATTTCCCGGAGAAAGGAAATAATAACACACAAAAAAGCGGCTGTATACGTTAAACAGCACGCTTGTTAGGTGAAGAGGAAAAGAACTTCTACAATAATAAGATTCTTTTTTTCATAATGCTTCCTATCTGCGTCTTCAGCAGCCGTGCATTGATAGGTTTTGGCATATAGCCATCAAAGCCGCTTTCCATTACCCGTTGTTCATCCGAAGCATAGGCAAAAGCTGTGATAGCAATAATCGGAACCCTTGCCGAATATTTCCGTATCTCCTTTGTGGCCTCATAGCCGTCCATTACCGGCATATTAATGTCCATCAAGATCATTTGCGGCTCGTATGTTTTAAACATCTCTACCGCCTCCCGTCCATCCCAAGCATGAATCAGTTTATAGTCATTTTTCAGAACTGACATAAACAGCTTGTAGTTGCTATCATTATCTTCTGCAATCAATATGGTCAACTTATCTTTTTCTACAACAATAGGCTGATACTGAGGTTCCGGAGTTTCTTCCACTGTCATAGCCTCTTCATACGGAAGCGTAAACCAGAAAGTTGAGCCATGCCCTTCTTCCGATTCCACTCCTATATGCCCGCCCATATGTTCAACCAGTGTATGGCAAATAGACAATCCCAACCCCGTTCCTTGGGCGAAGCTATTCAGCTTCACGAAACGTCCGAAGATATTTTCCTGCTTGTCCTTTGGAATACCGATTCCTGTATCTGAAACGTAGCAATAGAGTTCTTTTCCATGAAGCTCATAGCCAAAGCGAATACTCCCTTCCATTGTAAACTTGATAGCATTGGTCACCAAATTAATAAATAGCTGCGAAATTCGGTTTTTCTCTGTACGGACATGGCATACCTCCATTGGCGAAACGAATTCCAACTGCACAGCATCCGTTTTTATCCTTAATTGCAATGCATCCCTCAAATCCTTCAGCAGACGGTTCAATTCAATGTTGGAGTACGTAAATTCGAGCGCTCCTGCTTCTATCTTCGACAAATCCAGGATATCACTGATTAATTGCAACAATAAAGTATTGTTATTCTCAATGATATTTACATATTCCTGTTTTTCTTGTTCTTCTTCCGTAGATGCCAGGATACCCGAAAACCCGACGATGGCATTCAACGGCGTACGTATTTCATGGCTCATATTGGCCAGGAAAGCTGATTTTAGCCGGTTCGACTCTTCAGCCCGGTCTTTTGCCGTAATCAATTCCAGCTCCATCTTCTTGCGATTGGTAATGATAAGCGACGACCCTACCAACGCCAACGGCTTTCCGTTTTCATCACGTTTTTCAACGGCTGCCTGTGCTTCCACCCATTCTATCTTATGTATATGGTTCTCAATACTCACTACCCTGTATTCTTCTTTCACTTTCTCCGAACGCCCTTCCAATAAGTCCTGATAAGCCTGTCTCACCCTTTCACGATCTTCTTTAAATATTTTCTGAAAGTATTGATCGTCAGGCACAGCCAGTTGTTCCTCAGTCACATCCCCTCCTTCCATACTTAGCTCAATCGGGCGATTGATATCGCAAAGGATGGTTTTATTAGTCAGGTCCCACTTCCATGGCACAATACTGGCTACATCCAGCGCCATCGCAAGTTTATTATTAGTAGAGCTCAGTTTCTGCTGTGCCTTGTGCAGTTCGGTGCTGTCAAGGCAGAACACGTCTATCACGTCATCAGCATTGGTTCTACTCAACACTACATCATAAAAGGTGTCTATCCTCTTGGAATAATACGGAAACGTAATGGTTTTATTTTCACTCAACGCTACCTGTATGAAAGGCAAGAATTCAAACAACGACTCCGGGAAAACCTCACTCGCTTTTCTGTCAATAACTTTTTCTTTAGGAAGGAAATACTTCTCGAATGTAGTATTTACATTCCGGTAGATCAGGTCGACAACCGCCCCGGCTTCATTCCTCACCACCTCTTCCTGCATGTAAATGATGGGCATACAGCCAATCAGGTTCTTATACTTAGCCATCGTTTCTATCTCTTTCTGCTGCAACCTCTTATACCGATCGAACATATACATGCGGTACAGAAAGAAAGCGGTAATAAAGATAAAGATAAGTATCCAGACTGCATATTTATATTGCTCCCAAAAAGTAGGCGGTTTGTTTATAAACAGAGTATCAGCAGGACATAGCGACAAAGGCATATCCTTTTGAAACATCACCTTGTAATTAAACACAGGCTCCCCGTCCGAAGGCAAATAAAAAGGAATATCACGCGCTTGTTTACCATTAATTATTGCTTTCAATGTTTGTGTCAGTACCTCCTTAAAGTGATCGCCATCATAACTATATCCTCCCAACATACCGGCTTCATCATCCATTGCATCCATTTTCAGGGCAAACAAAGGAGCGGAAGTCGTAGCAATAATCCGATAAGAGTTTGTCACTAAGGACGTGTTCCCTTCTTCCATTGTAGGCTTAAAGAACCAGGAACCGAAAAGTACCCCTGTTGTTTTCGGATCGATAGAGTTCAGCGAGTCAAGCAACTGGTTTACAGACATATCCTTAGGTGAGAAAAACTGATATTCTACTTGCGGATAGTTCTTCGCCAGTACTTCCTGTATTTCAGCATCATTCTCCTGATTAACATACCGTTGATCACCAATGAATATAAACTTTTTCATTCCCGGTATTATCCTGAACATCATTTTCACATTTTTCGGAACAAACAAATCGGCATACAGAAAGGTCATATTATTAGCCTGAGCCAGACTTGCAATCGAAATACGATCGGCAACCGGAATGACTTGCTTTTTAAGGTAAGCCTCTTTGGGTCCTGTATAATCTCTCTCAGCACAAAGTACAATGGGAATATCCCCCCAGTTGGCTCTGAAATCATCGAGCATCATTAATGGTGAGTTTCCCAACAGCAGCAATATACGTGGAGGATGGGCACTATATTTCGCAAATATCCCCTTACTGAGTTTTTCCAAAGCAACACTGTCTTTCACATCCAGCATATTCATATGTTCGGCATAAATAGAGAGATTAGAAGATTCTCTCACGTAATCGGTGGCTTGTGAAAGCCAATAATTGCTCCAGGCGGAGCCCTCCGTATATGTATTGATAACTAAGATATAATCTCGGTTCTTCTCTCTATCTGTTTGTGCCACTGTAAAGACTACAGGTAACAAACAAACAATAAATAACAATCGTAGTTTTGTAACGATTCCATTGCAAAATTTTGCACCAAGCATGACAACCATACTCTTTCCTATTAAGATACGTGAATTACTTTGTTGATATGCGCTGCAAAAATATTAATAAAAATCAGATAAAATCAAATCAAGTCAAAATTTTTATTGCAAAACGTATTTTCCTGAACAAAACTGTTGCCCGATAGGCATAAAAGAAGACTGCTCCCGAAAAGAATGAAATATTTCATTCTTTTCGGGAGCAGTCTTCTTATTCTTCGTACACCCTCAGGGACTCGAACCCTGGACCCATTGATTAAGAGTCAATTGCTCTACCAGCTGAGCTAAGAGTGCATTAAAAATTTCCGTAGTGGATACGAGAATCGAACTCGTATTACATGCGTGAGAGGCATGTGTCCTAACCGTTAGACGAATCCACCGGCTGTTTGCGGAAGCGGGGGGATTCGAACCCCCGGTACAGTTACCCGTACGTCAGTTTAGCAAACTGGTGGTTTCAGCCACTCACCCACACTTCCTTAAACCTGCATTGTTTCTCAAATGCGGTGCAAATGTATGGGAAACTTTTGGACTATGCAAATCTTTCCATCATATTTTTTTCTGACTTTTTTCATGAAAAGAGGTAATCTGTTAAAAGTCAAAAGCAAAGGTCGGAAAAAAAATAATTTATTTGACTCATATCAATTCTTCACTCCCTTCCATTCCGTACCTTTGCGCGGTTTTTCATCACCGGATTTCAAACACATACGAAATGATACATCAGGAAAGCTTAAAAAAGCGACTTGCCAAACTCGCTGCCCCTATATTTATAGAGACCCTGCTCATCATGATGCTGTGTGCTGTAGATACTATTATGTTGAGCCGCCACTCAGATAGTAGCGTTGCCGCCGTAGGAGTGGTCAACCAGATCATCATGCTTACTTTCCTTATATTCGAGGTTATCAACCTTGGCACCTCTGTTCTTTGCTCCCAATACCTCGGTGCACGCCTGCAGAAGAAAGTAGTCCAGGTAGTCGGCGTATCCATCCTTGTGAATATAGTGATCGGCGTCTCTGTCAGCTTGTTCCTTTTTTCCTGTGCCGGACCGATACTACGCCTCATGGGACTCACTCCCGAACTGATGACAGACGGTATGGACTATATGCACATCGTGGGTGCCTTCGCTTTCTTTCAAGCTATCTCCCTAACCCTGTCTGCTTCCCTACGCAGTGCCAACAAAGCCATCTACCCAATGCTGGTAACCGTCGTTGTCAACATACTTAATATCATAGGTAACTACTCCCTTATCTTCGGCCGCTTCGGCTTCCCGGAACTTGGTGTAGAAGGTGCTGCCATTTCCACAGCTTTCAGCCGCGGAGTTTCCATGGTACTACTATTCATTATCCTGTTCCGCAAGCATATCCACCGTTTCCCTGTCGCTTATTTCCGTCCATTCCCGTGACCCGAGCTGAAGAACCTGATGAAAGTAGGCCTGCCCTCTGCCGGAGAGCAACTCTCTTACAGTTCATCGCAAGTAGTGATTACCTTTTTCATCAACATGCTGGGCGTCGAAGCACTGGCCACCCGTACCTACTGCGTCAACATTATCATGTTCGCCTACCTCTTCAGCATTGCCATGGCACAAGGAGGCGCCATCTGTATCGGTCACCTCATCGGAGAGGGAAAACCTCATGCTGCCTTCCTTATGGGAAAATACGTGATGAAGAAATCCGTAATGATCACCGTCATACTTTCCACGGTTCTGGCAGTCTTTGGAAACACCATTTTCCACTGGCTGACCTCCAACGAAGAGATCATCCGGCTGGGTACCACCATCCTCATCATCGACGTTATCCTCGAAATCGGACGACCTATCAACATTTTTGCCACGAACGCCCTGCGTGCAGCCGGCGATGTCAACTACCCGTTTTACGTCGGACTGGCGGTTCAGTGGAGCATTGCCGTCGGACTGGGATACATCTTCGGTATTCCTTTGAAATGGGGTATCTGTGGCATGTGGGTTGCTTTCCTATTGGATGAAAATATCCGGGGAGCCATCTTCGTGCGACGCTGGTATAGCATGAAGTGGAGGACAAAAGGGTTTGTTAAGATTTGATTTAAATCAAATCTTTCGTACCTTTGTGCCCGGAAACGGTTATAAATACCAGCGAACAATTATCGATACACTATTAAAAGAAACAGTTAATGCCACTGTGAACTCCCGTTATCCGGGTATGGCACCTGAGGGTAGAAAACTGATAGAAGATATTCTGATCCGCAAAGAGCTGGAAAAGGGTGAACTCTTATTCAAGGAAGGGCAAGTCTGCCACCACATGGTGTTTGTGGGTAAAGGCATGATGCGCCAGTTCTATTACAAAAACGGTAAAGACGTCACCGAGTACTTTTCCTACGAAGGCTGTGTCATCATCTGCATAGAAAGTACATTGAAGCAAGAACCTACCCGCCTGATGGCAGAAGCTCTGGAACCTTGCACAGTATACCTCCTCCCCTACGACAAATTCATGAGATTGACGGAAATCTCCTGGGAAATCAATATGTTCTACCGTAAGATACTGGAGTATTCACTCATCGTATCTCAAGTGAAAGCCGACTCCTGGCGGTTCGAAACAGCACGCGAACGCTACAACATGCTGATGCATACCCATCCGGAGGTCATCAAACGGGCACCATTGTCACATATCGCATCTTATTTGCTAATGACGCCCGAAACCCTCAGCCGGGTACGCTCGGGCATACTGTAAAAAAGCCAATATGAATCTACATTTTTTTGATTTATATCAAATCATATTCCCCAAGAACTCTCTAACTTTGCGCCATTAAAAGAGAAATAGAATTAGTTTTTATAAGGAAAGAGATTAGTTTTTAGGGTATAAATTAAAAAAGGAGGTAACAACGTATAGAGGTTGTTACCTCTTTTTTCGTTCACTCCACAAAATTCATTTAAAAAACATGTAGTAATGCAAACTTATTCATATATTTGTATTAATGGAAACGAAGCCACACGTAGCACTACTAAAAATAACGCTGTTGTTCACACTTATACTGGCGGGATGCCAGGGAAGTCCTGATAAAAAGACCCGCCTGCTGCAATTGCCACAGGAATTATTTCGGGATGGAGACATAGCTTTCAGAAGAGGAACAGGGATTACAAGTAGAGTAGTGCTGGCTGCAGACCGTGAAGGGACGTATTCGCATACCGGCATCCTGAAGAAGAAAGACGGACAATGGTATGTGATACATGCTGTGCCCGGCGAACCGGATTTCAAAGACGACCCGGATCGTGTAAAAATGGAAACTGTTGAAGTGTTTTTTGAAGAAAGAAAAGCTATTAACGGGGCCATTATGCGTATAGCAGAGGATTCTGCAAGCGCATACAAAGCAGCAGTACGGGCAGAACGGTTATATCATGCCCATGTATTATTCGACCATGATTACAATCTGGCAGATACAACGCGAATGTACTGTACGGAATTGGTTGATTTCGTATACAAAAAAACAAGGAATAGACTTGCCTGAGGGACGTATCAGTCACGTGAATATTCCGGGATTCAAAGGAGATTATCTCCTGCCTAACGATATTGCACAGAGTAAGCGCCTCTGTTTGATATACTATTTTTAAATACACATTAATCATTTAAAAAAAAGCGTATGAAAAAGGTATTTTATTTTAGTCTGATGGTTATGGCTATGTTTATGATGGCAGCTTGCTCCTCTTCCAGTAGTCCGGGAGATGCGATGAAGAAGTATAGCAACTATCTTATCAAAGGTGACTATGAAAAGTTTGTAGATGGTATTGCTTTGGGTGACAGCGAAACTGCTGATAAACTGAAAGAGCAAAAAGCAGGATTTGTTGCCTTACTGAGAGATAAAGTGGGCAAAGAGTATGAAAAAATGGGTGGACTGAAAAGTATTGAGATTCTATCGGAAGAAATATCGGAAGATGGAAACACAGCAACTGTAAAAATAAAGCAAACCTACGGAAACGGAGAAACACAAGAAGGTACGCAATCGATGGTGAAAAGAGATGGTAAATGGCTAATGTCAATAGATAAGTAAGCTTTTCATCTCAGTATAAGCAACAAGGCGGTTCAGTTAAGAAAAGTATTTCTTACCGGACCGCCCATTTTATTTTACTTAGTAAAGTTCACCCTGCCCTGCTTCCGTGAAGAGCTTGGCAAGCTTTTCGATAATAGGTTTCACATAGCGTTCACCTTTCTCAGCCGAAGCTTTCTTGGGGTTCCCTACCCCGCTATCCACTGTAGCTTTATCCCAATGGCGCGGTGCCCAACCCACCTTTTCGTTCAATGAAGAAATAGCAAAAGGCTTAGAATCCCCATCACCTGCCTCATTCAGATTTACCAACTCCGGATGATAGTGCATCATTACGGAAGTTTCCTGTTCACCGGCATGGTCATCTATTTCAGCTTCAAAATAACCTTTCGTGGGAACAAGGCTAAACCAGTCGGTAGCAATAATCAGAAAGTCCGGATAGCTAAAGGCAAGGTCGCGTATCATACCTTTGAAATTATTCCCGCCATGCCCACTGACAATAATCAGTTTACGCATACCCTGAGCATAAAGAGAAGCGACAATATCTTCCAAAATAGCCTGTTGGGTGGCATAACGGGTATGTATGCAGAAGGGAAGTTCACGCTGCCCGGGGTTGTGGGCACCGAATGGAACAGGAGGCATCACCATACAACGCACACCGGAACGTTCCAGTGCCAGCGTAGCAGCGTCTACAGCAATGTCATGGGGCAAAATGCAATCGGTGAGATACGGAAGATGTAAGTTATGAGGCTCTGTTGCGCCCCAGGGAAGTATAACGGCATCATACTTCACATCCTTCACTTTTCCATAGCAGGAAACAGCAAGGTCAATTTCTCTTTTTTCCATGTTTTCTTATTTTTGGGGGTATTTGATACCTGCAAAAATAAAGAATATTCCGACACTGTGTACTATTGCTTACGATATTCTTTCGGAGACATTCCGGTGTGATGCTTGAAATATTTGCCAAAGAAAGACTGGTTGGCAAAATGCAGTTCATCGGAGATTTCCTGAATACTCATTTCGGAAGATTTCAACAAAGCTTTAGCCTCCAGAATAACAAGACTGTCTATCCACTCTCCGGCAGTCTTTCCACTGACTTCTTTTACTGCTGTAGAAAGATGCTTGGCTGTCAGGAACATTTTGTCGGCATAATAGGCAACACTGCGTTCCTGTTTGTACGACTCTGTAATTGCACGGACAAAACGTTCAAAAAGATCCTCTTTCCTGCTTTTTACTTTTCTGACAGTAGGTTCATTGCCTTGATAGATGCTATATATCTCATAGAAAAGAGACAGTATCAATCCCTGAGTAATCTCTTTACGGAAAGGATTGTCTTTCAGTTTTACCTTCTTTTGGAGGAAAGAATAATACTCCTGCACAGCCTCCATTTGTTCCGGATTGAGGCGCACACAGGGCTGCTCTTTAATCATAAAAACAGAGGGAATAACTGCTGTACCGTGGGGAGCACATCATCTATAAACTGACCGGAGACAACTATAAAAACACCGGTGAAATCATCCGAACGCTCCACCTGCTGCAAAATCTGTTCGGGCAAAGTAACCACAAGAACACCTTCGGTAAGTTCATATTCTTTCAGATTGATACGTATCTTGCAATGCCCTTTCATACAGAGCGTCAGACAAGACGCATTCAGGCGTGTAGGATAACCGAACAAAGGGATATCTCCTATATTGTCGAATATGGCAAAATCATTCCCAATAAAATCCATTGCCGGAAAACGGCGAATAGTTGCAATATCTACGTTCTTTATATTTTTCATCTCCCTTTCTTATTTGCGTAGCAAACTTAAGCAATATTTCGCTGAAAACCGTCCGAAATATCCTAAAAAAAAGAAAAAGGGAACATTTCTACTAGAAAGGGCTTATGAAATTATGCTCTTGCAATAAATTCATAAGCCCATGCAATAATTTTGCAAACACTTGCAATATTAAATTTAGACCTCAGCCTAATTCATAAATTTAAAGCCGATAAAGAATGTCCTTGGTTGCGTTGGTCCGTAAAAATAACCGGAATCACGGAACTCACCTTTATCCAGGTCTTTCTGGAAGCTGTTGAAGATATTCTGTACACCGGCATTGAGTTGCAACTTGATGTGATCACGCAAAACAAAGGTATAATTTAACTTCAGATTGAGATCAAAGAAATCGGGAGTATTCTCCATACGGTCTTTCTCAATATTGCAAAACGCACCTTCCGGGGCATCCACCGGAGCATAGTGAGGAACGATCATCTTTCCGGTATAGATACCTGACAAAGAGAAATCGAAATTCTTCAGCGGTGCGGAAGAGAAAGTGAAATAGCCATAATAATCCGGTGTACGCATCATGCGTTTGGTAGTTAATTCTTCACCATTCACTTTGGTCCAGACTTCGGCATCCGTATAACGGCTGCGTTGTGCTGTAAAACCTAACTGGAACTGTGCTTCTTTGCCATGGGCCAGCTTGGCATCCAGATTGACACCATATACCCGTGCACCACTACCGTTACGACGTTCTTTGATCTCATCACCGTTATCATCCTTACCGATATCTTCCAATACGAACACATGGCGCAGATCAGTATAAAAACCTTCCAACAAAATATTCGCTTGCCAATGTCCGAGATGTGTACTCCAGTCCACAGAACCACTATAACTATTGGAACGCTCTTCACGGAGGTTATCAGCCAATTTAATCTGAACTCCTTCACCACCTACAGCTGTCACATGCAAATCTTCATCATAAGCTTGCGGTGCACGGAAACCGGTAGAATACGTCAAACGTGCCTGGAAATCCTCAGTCGGTTTATAAAGGAAATTGATACGCGGGCTGAAAATCAACTTGTCTATCAGGTTGTGCTTATCGAGGCGGGCACCCACCAGCATAGTGAGTTGACGCATCTTCCATTCATTCTGAACAAAGGCACTGGCTATGCGTACATCCTGCTTCATATCACGATGATAACCAGTCATAACATCATGCAGGGAGTTATTCTGATATTCAAGACCACCGGTAAAAGTAGCAGGAGCAAAGAAACAGTTGTTCATATTGCCTACATACATGCCACCGGCTACCCAGGTCAGATCATCCGTTTTACCATAAGCATTCATGTCCTGTTGCGCTCCATAATAACTGTTTCTATCCGTATGTTGAATAGAACCATAAAGAGAAATCTTATGCTTATATTCACGCCAGAATAAATCGTAGCTGGCACCACCACTATTAATAATGTGCTTGGTTTGCTCCGTAATATCCGACTCATGCGGTTGCAGATCAAATTTATTACCACCACGACGGAACTCATTAGTAGTATGGTATTCCAGATTGATACGGCTGAAGTGTGTAGGGCGATAGTAAGCACGGAAACCGAAAGTATTCATATTCAGTTTACCAAGTTCGGAGAAACCATCATCATCACGGTCATAAGGGTTACGGTTACGATAGCTTTCATACAGCGCGATACCATAAGAGTTATCTTTTGCAACCAGGGAGACGTTACCACCCATATATTGCTCCCACGATTTTCCATCCATGCACGAAAACATGCTCGATACCTGGAAAGAATTACTGATAGGGTCTTTAGTAATGATATTGATAGTACCGCCTACCGCATTCGCCCCGAACAGAGCAGAACCACCGCCACGCACTACCTCCACACGCTCTATCATATTCACAGGAATCTGTTCCAGTCCATATACCCCGCTGAGGGCACTGATGATAGGACGGCTATTTATTAATATCTGAGAATAGGGACCTTCCAAGCCATTGATACGTACTTGTGGAAAACCACAGTTCTGACAGTTGTTCTCCACACGCAGACCAGACTGATAGTTCAGTGTTTTTGCCAAATCTGTAGAATTCACCATTTCAAAGAGCTTGGCACTCATCACATTGACAACTACCGGAGCTTCCTTACGGCTCACTTCATTACGATTGGCAGATACCACTACCTCATCCGTCATGAAACTCTCTTCTTGCATCTGGAAATGTATGACTGCAGTGAAGTCTTTACTGACAGTTACCTCTTTCTCCTGCGTCTTATAACCTACTGCTGATACGCGAAGCGTGTATTTCCCAACAGGAAGTTTACGGAATTCAAACTGACCTTCTTCATTAGAGACTGTTCCCTGACCGCTTTCTTTGATTAATATAGTTGCATAGGGTATATTTTCTTCTGTTCCTTTCACTATCACGTGACCGGAAATCATGTTGCCTTCCTTTATAGGATTTACGGCATAGAGGCTGATGCAAACCATAGTAAGCACCAACGCAAGTATATGTTTTTTCATTAATTTGCGCTCAAAAATGTATGTATTGAAAAATTAAATAAAGGATCATTTATGCCGCGAGCGCCGGCGGAGCACGAAGAGAAACGATCTGCCCCGACTCTCCCTTCACCAGGGATATTAGTTTTTCTGCTTCCAGCACAGCCAGAAGCATCCGCATGGGGTGCAGTTCTTCATATACATCAACCTCCGGAGATTGGAAAGTTGACAAACGACCTATAACGACAAGTTCACTTTTAGAGTGCGTGTGCTTACCGTGAAATGGATGCGAGTGGGTAATCAGCACTCCATTGACGTAATGGACATGAGTAAAGGCTGTAATACTTGTCTGATATGCCACAAACAGCACCAACAAGCATACAGCCCCTATAATTCTCTTTATCTTTTTATTCACGTCCCTACAGTCTATTAAAAATTGCGACTGCAAAGATAGTGATTATTTTTCCACTTTTCCAAACAAGTACTCATAATCCCGTTTAGCAGCAGGCTCTACCCATTCTTCCGGAATAAACTTCCATTGTCCCAACGCATGTGGCTCAATCACACCCTTCTTCTCTATATATTGCATCAGGTAATAACGCAAATCTTTATCCGTAGAGAACAGGATACGGTCTTTCAATTCATCCTGAGAAATACCGGAGCCTTTAGTCAATAATTCTCCTCCACCATTACCACGATAGGAATTCAGTGCTACTTTATACATTTTATCCAAAAAGAAAGGAGTTCCATCCGCCATACTGGTTATAGTCACCTTTTCTCCCTTGGGCTTCGTTACATCCACCGTATAAATGATACCGGCAGCCGAATCAAAATTGAAGCTGAAGTTCTTGAATGAAGCACGATCCGTTGCTCCTTCACGACGCTTCTCACGAAGCAGCAACAAATGGTCATCAGGAGATTTCATCTGGTTTGTCCATAAAGCATATGACATCTCCAATGCATCTTTTATCTCCTTACCGGACAATTTCATAGTATAAAGCATATTTTCATACTTATACAGATTGAACATATCGCTTACAAATACATCACCCTTGCTGATCTTGGTATCATACGACAGAGGAGCAGCAAAAGAAATTTCCGCATTCGTGATTTCAAGTTGCAACATATGGATTAGATCAATAAAAGCCGAAGAGCCGAAATAGGCAGGGCGTGTAGAAATCGTTTCAGTGAAACTACCTATCTTCTTGGACACAAAATTCTGAACATCACTAAATTGTGGAGCAAAATGAGTCATAAAGTCCTTATTTGCAGTATAGTTTTTCATCTCAGTCAGCACTCCGTCGATATGTTTCTCGACTACTTTTCCCTTACGCAATTTCAAAGTAACATCTGCATTCGCCACAACCACTCCCTTACTTGCAGGGTTCATAATCAGTACAGAGTCTCCCGCTACATTTTTAATCTTCTTCAACTCACGGGCATGATCGTGTCCCATCAAAACAATATCAAAACCAGGAACGTTACGGGCCACTTCCAGTGAAGCATTCTCACGATATTTACCTCCCATCAACAGAGCATCTTGTCCGGCATGGAAAATTCCGATTACTAAATCCGGATTCTCTTTTTCACGGATAATCTTCATCCATTTGCAAGCTGTCTCTTCCATATCATCAAAGCGCAGACCTTTCCACAAGTTTTCCGACAACCACACAGGAATAGCAGGAGTAATCATTCCCAGCACTACAATCTTAACACCATCCCGTTCCAATACTTCATAAGGCTTGAAGTGCGTTTTCCCCGTAGCCGTATCAATGATATTAGCACCTAAAACAGGGAATTTGCAATCATCTGCCCAACGGTCGAACACAGCACGTCCGGTTTCTACATCATGATTTCCCATATTACCGGTATTATATTTCATGTAATTCAATACTTCGGCAGCCAGATGCGGAGAAATGGTATCAATATAATTATAATAGTAAGCACAAGGCTGACCTTGCAGAATATCTCCATTATCCAATAACAGCAGGTTATCCTTATAAGTCTCACGTTCCTTCTGAACAAACTCATACACACGCGCCAGACTTCCCCCTGCCTCATGTCGAAGTATAAAGTCATAAGGGTAATAGTTACCATGTATATCGCTGGTTTCTATAATTTTCAGCTTTACTATTTTATCCTGAGCCAACACGGCTCCTGTCAGGAAGAATATCCACCCTAAGAAAAAGTAAAATCTCTTCATAGTAATTATTTATTTGGTTGTTCTATCTCAAATGGATGCGTAAATACGAATCTTGCTCCATCTGTATATCCGGGATCTACCCAGATCTCTCCTCCCCACTTCTCTACAGTCAGTTTACAGATAGATAAGCCCAATCCTGTGCCTTGCACATATTCATTCAGTTTCTCAAACCGTTCAAATACCAGTTTCTGTTTTTCCAACGGAATACCTGTACCGGTATCTGATACTGAAAAAGTAGCTACTCTCTTCTCATCATCTACTTCCAGCTTCAATGTGATCTTACCGTTTCTGGTGAACTTATCGGCATTGGAAAGTAAGTTTATAATAACCTGTTGCAAACGCTGGGTATCCGTCCGTAAATCCACACTCTCACGATCACATTCAAAAATATACTTATTTTCCGACTTACGAGCCTGACTGACGGAAGCTAATACCTGCTGGCACAGTGGTACTACATCACATTTCTCAATTGTAAATGTAACCCTATCTGCCTCCAGACGCGAAACATCCAGGATATCATTGATCAGGCGAAGCAATAAGTCCGAATTTGTTTTAATAATATCGACATATCCCTGCTGTTCATCCACCGAAGTACCTCCTGAAGCCAATACATCGGAGAATCCTACAATTGCATTCAACGGAGTACGGATTTCATGGCTCATATTAGCAAGAAAAGCACTCTTCAGACGACTGGATTCTTCCGCACGGTCTTTCGCTTCTCTCAAAGCACTCTCCGACTCTTCCAGTTCATCTTTCAGTTTCTTGGTATGATAGTAGAAGTACAGAGAAACAAACAATCCACTCAGCAATACGACCAAGATAGTACCAACGGTCCAGATATGATATTTATATTGTTCGTAAAACGATGGATTTTCATTGACCATTTCTATAGGCTGATGAATGAAAGACAGATCCAAACGCTTATCTTTCACAATCTTGCTATCCATCTGCACCTTATTCGGAATTACCTCTACTTCCACCCGGTCGCTGTCCGGTCCCTGCAACAAACGAACTGCCTGATGCGCCATATCCTTACCCAATGCCCGGTAAGAAGGGATCACTCCACCTACGGCCCAATAGCCTATACCTACAGAAGTTATAGAAAAAGTAGGAACATCACCGGCAGCCTCCATCATCGTATAAGTCGCATTGCGCATAAAGTATCCGTCATACATATCTACGCGCCAGGTACCCAATAACAATGCTGTGTTGGGAGGCAATTCATGTAATTTATCGCTTATGGTATAAATCGTATTCGTTCGTCCGTCCAGCAGAATAAGGTTCAGCTCCGGGTGTTTTTTCATCTCTTCCACTACATGTGCCTGCAGAGAAACACCTCCATAACTATTATCGGAAACAAAAGCAATATTCCTGGTTTTCGGATACAGCTTCTTTATCAGATTAATATTGGCTTCTACATCATATTCATAAACGAATCCGGCTTTCACTAAAGAATTAGGAAAGTCATTAAAGAAATCCACTGCATTAGGCATCCATGTTTTCAGATCGACTGAATCATCCGGAAGAATAATGGCATTACGGCTTGCCAGTGCAGCCAGCACCGGAACATTTCCACGTATGGAATCTTCTTGTGATAAATAAGCTGTCCAAGCCTCCTGACCAATCAGCACAAGTAGTACAGGCGAACGTTTTCCCCGGTATTTAGCAAGAAGTTCCTCCATTTTATTTTTCCATAAAGGAGCTTCAGAGAAACTTTTGCAGTTCATGTTTTCCAGAGCTATCGGAGCTTTTCCTCCCAATCGCTCAAATTCTTCCATAAAATCGTAAATATTTCCAGAAGTTTGTCG
>Ga0192245_10099_pt1 | contig 41783 bp, 35 predicted proteins | sample Koala_Koa27_M3_FD_131238 | JGI IMG/M metagenome (GOLD analysis project Ga0192245, IMG submission 131238) | Enriched cells from koala feces incubated with labeled cellulose particles, San Francisco Zoo, California, United States - Koala_Koa2-7_M3 ...
CTTTAGGTCATCCGAAAAGTTTTCTCTGCATATGGAAAGATTCTTTAGTAAAACGCTTACCTTTGTGAGCAAAAGTATTTCTAAAGAAATGGATTGTATGACCACTCATCACATCGTTAACGGTGATAGCAGACAAATGAAGGAACTGCGAGATAAAAGCGTTCATTTGATTGTTACTTCTCCTCCCTATTGGCAATTAAAAGATTATGGAACTGATAATCAGATTGGATTTCATGATGATTATGAAACCTATATCAATCACTTAAACCTGACGTGGAAAGAATGTTACAGAGTTCTCCACGATGGCTGCCGGCTTTGCATAAATATTGGAGATCAGTTTGCCCGCTCTGCCTATTACGGTCGCTATAAAATTATTCCTATTCATACAGAAATCATAAAATTTTGTGAAACCATAGGATTTGATTTTATGGGACAAATTATCTGGCAGAAAACCACTACCATGAATACTTCAGGCGGAGCCAGTATTATGGGTAGTTTTCCGCATCCCAGAAATGGTATTGTTAAATTGGATTTTGAATATATTTTGCTGTTCAAAAAACAGGGCAAAGCACCACAACCCACCCAAGAACAAAAAGAAAATTCGGCAATGACTAACGAAGAATGGAATACCTACTTTAATGGACATTGGTATTTTTCAGGGGCAAAACAGGACAAGCATTTAGCCATGTTTCCCGAAGAATTACCCTATAGACTGATCCGGATGTTTTCTTTTCCGGGTGAAACCGTTTTAGATCCTTTTCTGGGAAGCGGAACAACGGCTGCGGTTGCTAAAAAACTGAATCGAAATTCAGTTGGCTATGAAATAAATTCCGAATTTATTCCTATCATTCAGGAAAAAATCGGAGGGAATGATGTTTTCTCAGAAACGCAGATCCATGTAATCGGGCAGGAACCTGGTATAGAAGATCTGGAAGAGGAAATAAAAAAAATGCCATATTATTTTGTTGATACGCATAAATTAGATAAAAAAGTAGATGTCAAAAAGAAACAATATGGTTCAAAAATAGATGCTCAAAGCACAGGGAGGCGCGAAGAGTTCTTTTCAGTAAAAGAAATTATTTCTCCCGAATTAATAAAGCTAAACAACGATTCAGTTATCAGGTTAATAGGTGTCAGGCAAAACCCTGATAGTAATGGAGAAGCAACTGATTTTCTCTACAAAAAATTAAAAGGAAAAAAAGTGTTTCTCAAATACGATGAAATAAAGCATGATGCGGACAATAATCTGATGGCCTATTTGTACCTTGAAAATAAAACATTTATAAATGCCCATTTATTAAAAAACAAGTTGGCCTTAGTTGATCATTCCATTGATTTTAAATATAAGAAAAAATTTTTAGCTTTATAATTTATGGCAACCATTCAACAGTTATTAGCTATTTTGCCAAATAGTAAACGGACAGCTATACATGCTTCAGAGATTGCAACGAAGTTAGGGCTCCCGACTACAAGAAATCAAGTAGAAACCCGCGAACTTATTAGAGAAGCTATAGAAGCAGGGCATACTATTGTGAGTAATACAAAAGTGGGTTATTGGTTATCTTCAAACAAGGTAGAAGTAAAGAATTATATTCGATCTCTTGAAAAAAGAGCTAACGATATTTCTTTAAGGGCTGATGAATTAAAAAATGCCTGGAATTTATCAAATACTACAAATCAAATCCCATGAAACAAAAACATTCGCTTGATTTTGGCAAGAAAGAAAAAGTGTTGAACTATGCCTGCCAGACCTATCAGTTGTCCAGACCGAATAAAGTGGGTGCGGTGATGGCATTGATCAGAGAATGTCAGCCCCATACAATTGAAGAGTGGGAAATGTGGTATTTTGAAAATGCGTATACAGCAGGAAAAACACCTTTCAAAATAACTAAAGAAAGTCTGTTGGAACTTGGCGAAAGGCTTTATGAGAAAATTATTGAGGTGGTGATTCCCGAATGGCAGGACGCGTTCAGTAAACTGACAAAAGAAGACTGTATAGATTATATCTACAACTTAACCATCAACCGAACGTTTGATGGTTATTTGCGGGAAAAATCAGTGGTAAATGATGGTTTGGCAAAAGCATTTCCTGATGTTCAATTTGAAGAAAGCCCCTGTGAACTTGACCATGCGGGAGATATTGATTATCTGGGATATATCTCTGAAAATGTCGCATTTGGCATCCAGATAAAACCTGTGACAGCAAAAGCAAATTTTGGTAATTATTCTGTTTCTGAAAGAATGAAAGCTAGTTTTGAAGCATTCAGAAAAGATTTTGGCGGCAAAGTCTTTATTGTTTATAGCCTTGACGGAGAAATTGCAAATAAAGAAGTGATTGAAAGTATAAAGCAGGAAATAGAAAGACTTAAAGACTCCTATTCCCATACATTGTAACAACCTTGTACAAAATAATCTCCACTTGGTGAACAATAGATCATTTCCAATTTTCAACGCAGGATCACCTCCATACATACCGGATTGTGATCGCTGTATTCCAGATCGGGCGAGTAGTAGTTGATTCCCTGGAACCGATCGGAATGGAAGATGTAATCGATGCGTAGTATTTTTTCAGGTAGCGGAACGTATACATATATCCTTTTCCGGCGGTATGGAATCCGTCGCGGAGCCCGGCTTTCCGGAGTGTCCGGTAGGTATAGGAAGAGGGCGGAGAGTTGAGGTCGCCACAGAGGATAACGGGATGGGGAGAGTGGGCGACGAGTTCTTTCACTGTGTCGGTTTGTTGCGCCCGCAGGATGAAATTGTCTTGTAGGGCAGTGAACAACCGGGTGAGCGCGTGGGTATAATTGCGTCTATTGTCCGTGGCGAGTTCCTTTTCTAATTTTCTTTTGTTCTGGCTCACGTTGGTGGTTTGCAGGTGGTTGTTGAATACGCGGATGGTATCTGTCCCGATCGCGATGTCGCACCACATGCTGCAATTGGCCGTTTGCTTGTATTTTATCAGCTGGCTGTCCGCGATGGGGTATCGGCTTAGGATGACTAATTGGAGCAAGGGTTCTCTGGAATAAGGAACTGCGCAGTACGGCCACTCGTCGAAAACAGATAAGATGCTGTCCATCGGGAATTCGCGGCTCGCGCGAAACTCCTGGAAGCAAATTATATCTGCCTGTTGGTCTCTCATCACCTGTGCCACCTGCCGGCACGTAGTTCCGGAATTGTCGTTTCCAAAGCTGTCGATGTTGTAGGTGGCGACGCGCAGGATCTCTCCCTGCGCAGAGGTCTGGTGTCCGAATTGATAGATGCTACTCAGATAGTCCCAGTTGGCCACAATGGCCAGTAGAGGCACCCATACCCAATAGCGCCAGCGGACTGCCCAGTAGAGGATGGCCAGCACATTGAGCACAAGCAATCCGGGGAGTACCAAGCCCAGCAGAGGGAAAAGGGCGGAAGAGGCCGGGGAAACGTATTGCGCGTACCATCCTCCGACCGTAAGAAGGGCCAGTAAAAAGGTGGCAAAAATACTGAATGTATACAAGAGTCTCGATATTGCTTTTTCCCATACGAAGGCTTGTTTGAGGGTTTGGGATCAGGGGGCCGGAGTCGGTATGTCCGGTTTCTGATCTGTATTTTTAAGTTCTGAGTTCTAAGTTTTAAGTTATAAGTTCTGAGTTTTAAGTTCTGAGTTATAAGTTTTAAGTTCTGAGTTTTACGTCTCAAACAGAAATAACATATAAAGCATCCATCTACTAAAACTTATAACTTAAAACTTAGAACTTATAACTTTCATTATGGTTCTATGTATTTCCTGACTGTTGCCTGCAGGTCTTCCTTCCGGAAAGGTTTTCGCAGGAGCTCCGTACATCCGGCGGCGTAGACTTCCTTTTCTTCCGTTTCATCGGAAAAGACATCGAGCGCGACGATGGGAAGGGTAGTGGTGAGTTCGCGGATGACGCGTGTGGCACTCAATCCGTCCAGATCGGGCAGGTGTATAGTGGTCAGGATCAGATCGGGCTTAGTCTCTTCGTAGGTAAGCACCACCTGCATTCCGTTGGTGGCCCGTACGATCTCGTAGTCATCGGCCAGGGCGGCCCGTATGGCTTCGTAGTCCTGGTCGTTCTCTTCGGCTACCAGTAGTTTGAACGGTTTTTCCTCTGTTGTTTCTTTGTGAAGATCGATCTGTTCCCGGCAGATCATCTCCTTAGGCGCGTAATAAGGAAGGGTAAAGGTGAAGGTACTTCCTTTCCCTACTTCGGAGGTAACGGAGATGCTGCCTTCCAGCTTCTCCACAATTGTTTTACAGATGGATAGTCCCAGGCCCGTGCCCTGTACAAAATGGTTGGCCTTGACAAACCGGTCGAATACTTTACCTACCTTTTCCGGAGAGATACCCGTTCCGGTATCTGTGACGTAGAACCGGATCGTATCCGCCTCCTGTCGGTATCCATACCGTATGCTTCCTTCGCGGGTAAACTTGAACGCGTTGCCGATGAGGTTAGAGAATACCTGAAAGATACGGTTCTTATCGGAATGGATGCGTATGTCCGGGTCCGACTCTTCGAAGATCAGATTCACCCCTGCCGGGCAGCGGAAGATGTGCGCGTCGTGGATCTCTTTGCAGAGGGTGTGAAGCTGTACGGGAGCCAGCGTGAACTCTACAATGCCGGACTCTATCTTGGAAAGATCTAAGATCTCATTGATCAGTTGCAGCAACCGTTCGTTGTTGGCCTCTACGATCTTGTAGTATTCCAGCCTTTCGTCTTTGCTGTCGCTTTCGGAAATGATCCGGGAAAATCCGACGATGGCGTTGAGCGGAGTACGTATTTCGTGGCTCATATTGGCTAAGAAAGCAGATTTCAGTTTGTCGGAGTGCTCGGCCCGCTCTTTGGAGAGTTTCATTTCCCGTTTCATCAGTTCCAGCTGGGTGATGTCCCATTCAATGGAAATGATGAGCGGAGAAAGCCCCTCTGTTTCTACTTTTATCTTTTGTTTGTCTAGGATCACTAAATTGCCCTCCCGGTCTTTCTCCTCTACCACCCAATGTTTCTTCTTTCCTGTGGTGGCTATCTCGATGTCTTCCTGCCATTTTACGCGGGCGATCTCGGGCGGATAAAAGTCAAAATCGTTTTTGCCAATGGCATCTTCCATAGATACTTCCCGGTTGTAAGATTCGCGGTTGCGGTAGAGGTACCGGAAGTCGTTCTGCACGTCTTTTACCACGATACTGGCAGGCAGATGATCGATGGTATGGTTGAACATACGGGTCAGCCGTTTGAGCTTTTTCTCATACCGGATCCGCTCTGAAATGTCGTGAGTAAACGACCAGAACGTCTCTTCTCCTTCGTCTGTAGTTACTTTATAGATGGTACCCTCAAAAGCCAGAACATCTTTGTTGTAGAGCAAAGGATGCTGTATGGTATATACCTGAGAGTGGGTCGACTCGGTGAGCTGCATCCTCTGGTGCCAGTCTTCCAGAGATTGCATATCTCCTACAATCTCGTAGATCTTGAGCCCGGAGAGATCGGTCTGGTCACTGATGAGGTGGTTTTTACGGAACTTCCTGTTGGTGAATATCAGCGTACCATCCCGACGGGCGGCAAAAATGCTTTCGGTGGCATTGTTGACGGCGTGTGTGAGGGTATTGATGTCGTTTCTGCGTCTTTGTATGTCGGTAATGTTCTGTATATACCCTTCCAGAAAAACGGAGTTATCGGGCAGTACTTCGCATAGATAGGAATTGATCCGGACGTAATGGATCTGGTGATTGAACAGGATGCGGTAATCGATGCTTGGTCCGTTCCGGCCTTTCAATTTGCTTTCAAGCCATTCGATGAGACTTTCCCGGTCTTCGGGGATCACGAAATTGAGGTAGGTCTCCAGGAGCATCCGACGGATCTCCGAAGTAGACATGATGCCTGTGTTGCCGGAGAAGTAGAGTGCTTTTTCCTGTGAATTGTAACTCCAGTGACCCAGGAGCGCGGTCTGCTCGATGGCAGATAGCTTACGGTTTGCTTTGTCTAATTCGATCTGGCAGGTGCTGCATCCGGTGACGTCGCGCAGCTGACACAGGATGCCATTCGCATAGGGCTGCATGATGCACCTGAAATGAGAAGTGCCGGTTTCCGACGGTAAAGCATACTCCCGGACAACTTTGGTCTGGCTGCTGACCGTATGCAGGAGATCTCTGCGGAATTCCGCCGACAGGGCATCAGGGAATATATCCGGCAGACGGGTTCCTGTCAGGTTTTTCCCTTTCAGGTACCAGACATCTTCCTGTGCCAGAACGTCTATACATATCCCCTCTTTACTTAACCAGAGAAGGGTGTCAGAAGTCAGTTTCAGGATCTCTTTGCAATGATGAAGGTCATGTAATATCTTTTCCATATATTGGATCTGTACCAGCTATAGTTATGAATTTTGTCAAAACTACGAATATATTTTATGACTTGCAATTTTTTATGTAAAATATGTTTTGGATTTTGCAGATAAGGAAAGGGATTTACGATTGGAAATCGTAAAAGTAATAAGTTCTAAGTTTTAAGTTCAAAGTTTTAGTGGATGGATGCTTTGTCTGTTATTTCTGTTTGAGACGTACAACTCAGAACTTATAACTTAGAACTCAGAACTTAAAACTCAGAACTTAAACAAGCAAACATACAAGATACATATGTGGGGCTCAGCATACCGGATAAGGATGTGTATGCCATGCGGGATGCTTTTTGTGTCGGACGTAAAACACGGAGATTTACGCTGCTCTATCGGACTTGCACCTGTAGAGGAAGTAACAGAAACTCATTTTGTGGATATGCTTATGGATAGATCATATATTATTCCGATATACTGTAGAGACGCACGGCGTGCGTCTCCGCGGTGCAGGTCCAACAAAAAAAATGCATCCCATATCCTGGTATATGCTTTCCCTTTCGGGGTGCTGAGACGCACGCCGTGCGTCTCTACAGGGTACCGGAGCAGGATATATACAATGGATGATGTATACTTACCTATATGAATGATACACACGTACTTCATCAATGAGTGATGAAACCAGCGGTAGGCATTGTCCATCGAAGATGTGGGTGGTCGGCCAGCCTTTCGGCGTAATTAACCCGCAACCTGGCGCTATGCCCGTCTGGCTTTTTCCCAGGCTCCGTGTGGGTTGCCTTTCCGCTGGCAGAGGTAGCGGAAACCTCTCAGTACGTTCACATTCATAAACAGGAAATAATAGGGAACGAAAAGGTATTTATTTTTAATCTGTTTCCGGGAAAGGTAATACCCCCAGAGTCCCAGGATGTAAAAAAAGATCTGCCCCGTCAGGAGTACTCCGTAGAGCAGGGGAGAGGCTCCGCCCAGCAGCAGCAGGATATTCAGCGGGAGTAGCAGGAACAGCAGGATGGGGGTGATGGACCAGCGCAGTACGCGGTGCGAAACATACTGGAAGCTGAGTATACCGTATCGGAACGGATTGAGCAGCGGACGCAATCTGACGATAGATTGCAGCCCTCCCGCGGCAATGCGTACTTTGCGCTTCTCTTCTTCTTTCATGTCTGCCGACCCACCTTCCAGAGCGTAGGCCTCTTTGCAGTAGGCAATGGTATAGCCTCGCATGGTGATGCGCAGCGAGAGGATGAAGTCGTCCAGAAGCGTATCTTTCTCCATCTCTTCGAAAAGTTCCCTGCGGACGGCGAACAGCTCTCCGGCGGCTCCTACGGCCGAGTAGAGGCGGGAATCCCATTCTTTGAGTTTGGATTCGTATTTCCAGTAAAGTCCTTCTCCTCCGGCGGCCGCTCCGTCTTTGGTTTGTACCGCGATGCGCTTTTCGCCGGCTACGCATCCGACACGCGGATCGGAAAAGGCTTTGACAATCTCCCGGATGGCTTGCGGGTTCAGGTCGGTATTGGCATCTGTGAATACGATCAGAGGGGTAGTCACGAACCTGACACCCCGGTTCATCGCGGCGGTTTTTCCCTGCCGTTCGGGCTGAAAACAGACAGTGGCCCGTGGCCAGTTTTTCAGCAACTCGTTGGTACAGTCGTTGCTGCCGTCTGTGACCCAGAGGATGCGCAGTTTGTCTGAGGGATAGTCGAGCGTCAGGCAATTCTTCATTTTTTCATTGACCACGGATTCTTCGTTGAAGGCAGTGATGAAGAGTGTGACTTCGGGCAGAGCGGCCTCTTCGGGCAGGCTGAGTACGCGCGGTGACCGGAACCTTTCTTTGATGCGGACTAAGAGATAAAGAACAATCCCGTATCCTAAGTAGGTATAGAACACGATGAAAAGACTTATCCAGAAAAAGAGTATCAGGAATTTCATATGGCTTTTATTTGATAAGAGAACTTGGGTGCATTTGGGTTCGGATGGGTGGTGGCCTGCCGGGCTGCCCGAACAGACCGCCCGGTCAGAGAGCGTGGTTTCCGGCAAAAACAGGCTTCATTTGACTAAGTTGGAATCTTCATCTTTGTAGGCTTTCTTTTTAAAAAAGATACCCGTCAGGCTTTTCATGCCCCGGACGAAGCGCACTTTGAAACTGTTGAAAAGCGTGCCATCTGCCCCTACGGTACCGTATCCCGTGACGGCGCGCGCTTTGCGTTTGCGCACAAAGACGATCTTACCATACTTTTTCAGCTGGAAGGCGAGATAGCCGTCTTCGCCCCGTTTGATATCTACCCGGATCCCCTCTTTTTTCGCGTATTCGGTATGGTAGGCGAAAACTAATCCGCGCACGCTCAGTTCGGGCCTCTGGAACGATTGCATCCACAGGTGGGTATCGCGTATGAATTCGTAGCATTTCAGGCCCAGCCAGGAGTGGTCTTTGTCGGGGATATAGCTCCACAGGGAGCTGGCAGCTACTACACCCGGACGCTGGAGAGCCTCTACCATGGTTTCTACATAGCGGGGCGGATACATGGAGTCGGAGTCTATGTTGATGTGGTATTTGCCCCGTGCCTGATTCAGTCCGCACAGACGGGCATAGCCGCAACTGTGGCGCGTCTCTGTGTAGAAGGGCAGTTCTACGGCTTTGTAGACATCTGCCGTGCGGTCTGTGGAGTCGTTGTCTACCCCGATGATCTCTACCGGATAGTTGCAGACCATCTCACTGAGCGACCACAGGCAGGCCAGTAGTCTCTTCTCTTCGTTGAAGCCGATTACGGAGACCGTTACGAGCGGATCTTCACTCTGTATTTTTTTCAGTTTCGTGCGTACCTCTTCTATGATGGCTTCGGGAGCTTCACAGAACGGTTTTTCGTAGACTTGCAGGTAGTGACTGTACCAACTCATATGTTTTTCTCTTTCAGTTGTTTCTCAAATAATTCTTTCCACAGCAGGGCGATCCGCTCCATCCGGAAGCGTTCGGAGTTGATCCGGGCCTGCTGCCCCATCCGGCGGCGGCGTTCTTCATCGGCAAGGAGCAGGCGGATTTTCTCCGCCAGTTGTTCCGTGTTGCCGTTTTCTGCCAGCAGGCCGTCTTCTCCGTCTTTTATGATGTCTCTGGGGCCGCAGGGGCAGGCAAAGGAGACGACCGGGACGCCGCACGACATGGCTTCGGTCAGGACCATGCCGAAGCCCTCGAACCGGGAAGAGAGCACGAAGACAGAGCTTTCGCAGTATTTGTCTGTAATGTTGGGAACGGTAGGTTCCAGTATGCAACTCCGGGTGAGGCCCAGGGTGTCGATCTGTTGCTGAAGTTCTTCCCGCGTCCCTTCTCCGTAGATACGCAAGGTCCAGTCGGGATGTTTCCGGGCTACGATGGCCCAACTGTCGATCAACAGGTCGAATCCTTTCTGCGGTGCGTATCTGCCCGCGGCGATCACTTGCTTGTGGCTGCCATCGGAACAGGCGCCGATAGGGGTGATGATGGGGTTGGGGATCACACAGGTATTGCTCAGTTCGGGCCAGAAAGCAGCCTCTTCGTGCGTCAGGATAACCACTTTAGAGAGCTTGCTCAGGTTGCTCACCAGCTGGTCTGCCCAACGTTTTTTCAGCAGACGGACCAGCGGGTTGCGGGCGTGCAGGGCATCTGCGTGATAGGAATGGCGGGTGACATGGAATTCTCCGATCTTTACGCTTCCGTCTTTCAGGGAATGGATGAAGTTTATCTCCCGGCGCAGGGTAGAGATCGTAATATCCGGTTTCAGTTCGTACAAGACACGGGAAAGTCTGTTTCTGAATTTCCGGTACCGGAACGGATACCTGACGAGCTTGCCGAGGCGCGACTGGTCGAAGGGCCAGTCGAACGGAACATCAATATCGATGTGTCTGACCTTCGGCGAAAGGGGGTAATGTGGCGGTTTGCCCACCTGTTCCGAGGTAACAATCGTGACCGCGTATTCCGGGAAATGCTCCGCGAAATAGTTGGCTTTGAAGGTGATGATCCTCTCCAGTCCGCCGGGGGCGTATAAGGAGGGAAGATAGTATACCAGTTTTACCATGCATTACTTGATTTGAGCGATGATCTGTTTTTCGTACTCCTGGTCTGTCGGCATGGCCACCTGACCGCCTCCGGGAGCTTCGTTCACATACTTTCTTTCTAATCGCACCTTGCGTCTGGCTCCCAGGCGGCACCATTCGTATTCAACATCCACATGCCCGGCATCGATGGCCTGGTAACCGGCTTTGTGCAGGTCGTAGGCCATCACGGTGGCGGTAGGTCCCAGGGCAATGAGTATGAGCGCCTCTTTCTCCAGCTTTTTGGCTTCGGTGAGGATCTCTTCGTAGGTGTCGAATGCATTCTGTGGCGGACAGAGGATGCGGCGGATGCTGCGGGCATTGTCAAAAAGATCGTTGCCGATGCCCAGGCGGCTTTTTTCGCCTTCGATAAATACCACATCCCGGTCTTTCCAGATCTCTTTCATGGCGGTGAACCACCCCATGCACCGTTCTTTGGAAGCAAAATCCATGTAAGGTCTGGTCACAAAGGTGTTGTAATAGGTTTTATCGGGGTTGAGGTACTTGTCCCACAAACGTCCGTACAGGTAGAAATGCGTTCTCCAGAAGCGGCGCGCCTTGCGGTTGTATCTGTACAGATCGGTGAACGCGTCGGATATACACACTAAATGTCCGGGTTCGTTGCTGGTAAGCACCTCAATGAGGCGGCTTGCCAGTGCGGGGTCGCCTTTCTGGAAACCGATGGCTCTGCATTCGGTCAGCAACATTTCGCCATCTCCGAAACGGCTGACGGAACTTTTGTTTTTTACAATGTGTGCAATCGTATCATCTATAGAGGCCACTTCCGGGATGATCTGTTGTTTCCTGCGCAATACCATGTACCAGAAGTTGTACCATTCTACCGTACTTCCGTATCTGAGTTTGTAACGTAGGGTAACGAAAAGCTGTCTGATGTTCATGATACGAGGCTTTTAAAAAGTTGATCCCACTGTGAGGCAATGTGTTTCATCCGGAAACGCTTTACGTTTTCCTGTGCTTGTCTGCCCATCTGTTTGCGCAGTTCTTCGTCTTCGATGAGCCGGCACAGGTTGTCTGCCAGTTGTCCGATGTTGCCGTTTTCCGTAAGCAGCCCGTCGACCCCATCGGTGATGATGTCGCGCGGACCACAGGGACAGGCAAAAGACACCACCGGCACTCCACAGGCCATGGCTTCGGTGAGCACCATGCCGAATCCTTCGTACCGGGAGGAGAGCACAAATACAGAGCTTTCGACGAATTTTTCGGCGATCCGGGTAGTGGGCCCGTTCAGTTGGCAGAAAGAGGCGATGTCCAGTTCTTTTGCCTGATCGGCATACGCAGACCGGTCTCCGTCGCCGAAGATCTGTAGTTTCCAGTCGGGATGTTTTTCCGCTACCCGTTTCCAGGCGGGCAGCAGCAGATCAAACCCCTTCTGATACGTATATCTTCCGACGGCAAGCACGGTTTTATTCCCGCAGGAAGAGTGCCTGTCTGTTTCGAAGGTGGTCGGATTGTGTATACACATCACGTTGTCCAGTTCTGTCCACTTCTCTTTGTCTTCGTGGGTGAGGACAACGAATTTTTGCAGTTGCCGGAGTCTGGAGAGCAACTGTTTCATCCACAGGCGGGAGATGAACCGGCGCACACTGGCTAAGGTCTTTACATCGTTCAGGTTCCTGTAGTTCTCCCGGCTGAAATGGATCTCTCCGACCTTGGCACTGCCGTCTTTGATGGAAGTGATGAAGTTGATCTCTCTTCTGAGGGCAGAGATGGTGATGTCCGGACGCAATTCGTATAATTTTTTCCGGAGTCTTTTTTTTGTAGATATGCTGGTAGTAGATATACCGGATCACCCGCAGCGCGAATGTGGTCTGGTGCATGCGGTCGAAATTGATATCCAGATGGCTTACCCGGATCAGGGGCGACAGTTCGTAATAGGGCTTTCTGTCCTTCTCTTCGGTAAGGATGATATGGACTTCGTAGCCCAGTTGCTCGGCTAAGTAATTGGCTTTCAGCGTGAGTACCCGTTCCAGCCCTCCGGGAGCATAGAGGCCGGGAATACAATAGGCGATTTTCAGTTTTCGTTCCATAGTTCGTTGACCACTTGTTGCATTTGTACTTTCCAGGTTAGCGTGTTTTCGATGGATTGCCGGATCTCCTCCGGTGTCATCCGGATGTTCCGGTAGAAACGCAATACGGCTTCTATATCCAACGGATCTTCGGTAGGAGGGATTTTCAGTATGTAAGGAGCCTGCTCGAAGTCCTCATCTGTCTCGGAATAGAGGAAGGGTATGCCCCGCGCGGCGTATTCTCTGTTTTTAAGGGTTTTGATGTGCGTGATGCCACTGCGATGCCGCGCCAGACTGCCGATGCCCAGGTCGCTCCGGTCGAATACCGCGTCCAGTTGTTCGCCATAGAGAGGTCCGTGAAAAATGATATAGTCTTCTATCTGGTTTTCGGCTACCATCCGGTGGTAAGCGTCGGTTACCTGCGGTACTCCCTGCCCTACGATATGCAGGTATACCGGTGTCCGGGGGGCACTCCGGTAATAGGCGGCCACTCCGGCAATGGCCCTGTCGAACCCGTGCCAGGGATGTATGGTGGCCAGGGCGATCAGATGTATTTCGTCTTTCCGCGGGGTCGGTTTCTGCTTTCTGAGCGGGATGGTATCGAAGTCTATGCCGTTGGAGATCCGGATGGTAGGGCGGCCGAAGATTGTTTCGTGATCGGAGAAGGTAACGATCTTGTCTATGTATCTGGCCATGATGCCTCTCAGGCATTTGTCCATGAAGAGGACGCGCTGATAGGCAAAGGAAAGCCCTTTGTACTCCTGATCGTAAGGGTAAGTAGGGATCTCCAGCGCGGTCCTGATGCCGTGGCGACGCAGCCGGCGCAGCATATGTATCAGGAAAGGAGTGGTGTTGTGATCGCTGCGGATGTAGAAAAAATCAATGTTTTCCCGTAAAGCATATTCCACGATACAGCCCAGTCCGGTTCTTTTGCGTATTTTTCCCCGGATCCCGTCTCCGTAGTTTTCTAAGATCTGATCGTCGATCATCCGGCACTTGCGGTTGCCGTTGTCCGTGAGGTAGCACGTGCGCACGTCTACCTCGATCTCCGTAAGAGCCTTGACCTGGTACCGGATCTTCTTACTGATGCCGTTGAACTCCTCAAAACCGTGAAATATCAGGAATACTGCTTTCATAAGCGCTTATTTTTTCAGGATGCTTTTTACTTTTCCGATAATATCGTACTCCCCTCTGACCTGTATGTAGACTACGAATAACAGCCCGAAAACCACTCCTTTGATGGCTGCCGACAGGAACAGGTTCATCTCCGGTGTCGCGCGGTAAATGGGATACAGGACTGCTGCCAGGATCAGACCAAGCAGGAGCGGAGAGAGGAGCTGCCTGACCAACGGTCGCGCGGACCGGCAGAAGGTGATCCGGTACATGATCCAGTAGCATTGTATAAAGTTGAGTGTGAACGTGATGCAGATAGACCAGGCCACTGCCTCCAGCGTCCCGAAAACAAAGATGCCCACCAGCATACCGGCTACGTTGAGGATGGACGAGAGCAGCCCGGAGACAAACAGACTTCGGGTATCTCCGGATGCCTGGAAGATGGAGCCGGAGGAGGATAAGATGATCTGTATCCCTACGGAAAGGGAGAGGATCCGGAATACAGGGACAGATGCCATCCACTGGTGGCCGAAGATAATGAGGGTGATCTCTCTGGCGGTGAAGAACAGCCATACGCTCAGGGGAATGCCTATGTACGCCAGTATGCGGATGATGCGTTCGTAGGAGGAGGCAAGGCGTGTGAGATCGTTCTGGTAATCGCTGAAGATTGGGTGCATGACCGGGGTGATCACCTGCGTGATGTTTTGCAGGGGAAGCATCATCAGCCGGTAAGACTTCTCGTAGTATCCCAGTGGCGACATACCTATGTATTTGCCGATCAGGAGCTTGTCTAAGTTGCGGCTGAAATAGTTGATGACATTGAACAGGAACTGGAAAGCGGAATAACTGAATATTTTGCGTATGGCCTGTATGCCGGATGTCAGCGAAGGGTGTTGCGGATAGCGTCTGATCGAGACGACGAATATCAGTATACTGGAGAGGATCGGGTTGATGATCAGGGCATACAATCCTCCGCCCAGTAAGGCTACGGCAATAGCCGCGGCCCCTCCCGCGATCTGGATGAGCAGGCTGCGTATGGCTATGAACCTGAATTGTTTGTTCTTGTAGAACAACGCGTTGGGGACTATGTTGGCCGATGCGAAAAACAGGTTCACGGAAAGCAGCTGACAGAGGATACGCAGCACCGGACTGTTGTACCAGGCCGCGATGCCCCAGGAAGCGGCAAAAAAGAGCAGCGAGATCAGCAGGCCTGTCTATAAGGTAAAACTGAATATCTCCGAAAGGTCTTTTTCCGAGAGGTCTTTGTTCTGGATGATGGCCGGAGAGATGCCCATATCGGTGAATATACCGAAAAAGGCAATGATGACTGTAGCTATGGCTACAATGCCGAACTCATCCGGAGTGAGCAGGCGGGCCAGTATACCGGCAATGACCAGAGACACAATGATCCCTGAATATTTGGCCAGTGCTGTGTAGAAGACACCGGACAGCAGTTGTTGTCTGAGAGATGCCATATTACGGGAGTGCCGATTTTATAGGTTTGTATACTAACACTGCCAGGGTGCGCGCGGAGACATACTTGCGGTAGCTGGTCAGGCATTTCTTTAATACATACATGCGGTCTCCGAAGGGCATGACCCAGGCTTCCCAGACCGCGGCATTCAGTGTCCGGGACAGGAAGGTATCTATCAGCTGCCGGACGCGACCGGATTGTGAACGGCGAACCTCCAGGAGCTGATCGGCGACGGTGAAATACCCTTCTATGTTTCTTTTAGAGAAGGTACGTGTCATGACAGAGTCACTGCGGAACCGTCTTTTAAAAAAACTCCGGTTGAGGAAGCCTACCCGCCGGGCGCGCAGATAGAGCAGGGTGGTGAACAGTTCGTCTTCGTGAATGATTCCCGGATAGAACCTGAAGTGGTTCCGGGTGAGGAAGGTTGTCCGGACCAGGCTCAGACAGGGAGACGCGCTGTAGCTGCCGGATCTGAGCTGTAACTCAAAGACTTCCTCTCCCGGGTAGACCTGGTTTTCGTGTATGCTGCCCTGACCCCGTTCGTAGTTGAGCGCTTTGGAGAATTCACTGTCTTTGTTCAATATCTCCGCGTTGAAAAAGACGAAATCCAATGCATCTTTCTCGCAACAGGCATAGCAGGCGGATAAGGCTTCTCTGTCGAGCACATCGTCGCTATCCATGAAATAGAGATAGGCTCCGGTTGCCCGGGAGATCCCATAGTTGCGGGCTACGGACTGGCCCTGATTTTCCTGATGGATCAGCTGGACGCGCGGATCTTTTTCAGACAATTCCCGGACGATGTCGGCACTCTGATCTGTAGAACCGTCGTTCACAACAAGGATCTCAATTTCTTTTAAAGTCTGTTCCATGATGCTTGTTAAAGCCTCACGAACGTATTCCGCTGTGTTATACATGGGAATGATGATGCTGACTTTAGGTGGTTGTGAAATCAGGTTCATATAGCAGGTGATCTCTTTATGGGTTAATTTATTTTATTCGCCATGTTCTGTATGTATGAACTTCTTATTCACTCCTTTTCTGATACGGAACATATTCCCGACCATGATCAGGATCAGGGAAGGGAGGTGTATGATGGCTCTCAGGAGTTGTCTGTTCCACAGGTCGCGGGGAATGTTGGTCACAAGGATCAGGAACAGGACTAAGCACAGTGCCCACCATTTGATACTGGCCCACGGAGAAAGGAGAGTGACTAAGAGGGTGAGCAACCCTAAGGCGGCCAGCAACACACTACGCGGGAGCAGCATCCATTGCAGGATCTTGTTGCAGTAATCCCAGTTTCCGCTGCTCAGGGCAGCGGGCAGGTCCGGAAGCGCGTTCATCAGCGCGTCGAATTGCGCGGCGATCCACCGTTTGCGCTGATGCCTGAAGTTCTCCTTCTTCTGTACTTTCTCATCGTACACAGGTACATGGTTGAGATAATCAATAAAGATGTGTTGTTTCAGTAAAAGAGCTTCCAGCTCTTTGTCTTCGCCGGCTGTTTCTAATTTTTTCACATGTTCTCTGAACCAACTGGCATCTATGGCCATGCCGGAACCACTCAGGGCTGCTGAGAGACGGAGCGTGTTATGGCCCAGCCGGAATATGGAATTGTTGATCTCTTCGCTCACCGCGTCCAGCACGGCGGTATCTGTATTCAGGTTCTTGGCTTTGCGGTGTGCCTGGATCGCTCTCTGGCCAGACGCGTAGGCCCGGTTCAGTTCATCCAGAAAACCGGGAGTTGCCTGGTTGTCCGCGTCCATGATCACCACCATGTCATAGTCCTGTTCCGCGGTGGAGTCTATTGCCAGAGCCAGGGCTTTTGCCTTGGAACTGTTCTCGTAGCTGGCAATGAGTAGTCGGATGGGTAGCCGGAGCAACTGTTCGTTGGTACCTGGCTGCATCTGATCGGATACCACCGCGATGTCGTACTTGTCTTTCGGATACTCCTGTCTCAGAAAGTCGGTAACCGCTTCCACAATCACTCTGTCTTCTTTATATGCCGGGAATAGGACTAAGAATCTGTGTTTAGTTCCCGTGGGAGGATAGATTCGCCCGCGCGCGCATCTGGCACTGATCGTAAAGACCAGCAGATACCCGACGGGAATGGTTATCCATACAAACAGGATCAGATCTATGTAATGTAATACGGAACCCATATCAATTTGTTTTAGGTGATACTGTCAGAAAGCCGCTGACTCCTTTACAGGCGGCCACACAGAGGTCTGTTCTTCCTTCAGACAGAAATCCCAGGAGGTTTTTCGGCAGCGCCACTAAGAGCTGGTAACCTACGGAGAGTATTTTCTCTGTAGAACCGCAGTTGCGCCAGGCATACAGGAGGCGGTTCCGTGTCATATAGTAGGTCCGCAACGGGCTCTCCTGTCCGGTGCTCTGGCTTTCTTTGTGAAATACGGTACAGCGGGGTTCGTACCACAGTTCATATCCGGCGCGTGTCATGGCCGTACACCAATCCAGCTCTTCGTAATAGAGAAAATAGATCTCTGGCATGAGCCCGGTTTTCGCCAGTACCTCTTTTTTAATGAGCATAGCGGCACCGTGCAGGTAAGGAGTGCGTACCGGCTGGTCGTAAGAACCGTCATCCGTCTGGCCACATCCGACGGATTCGTTGCGCAGGGTGATGTAACTCAGTGGGGTGAACCCGGCAAACTGGATCTGTTGCGGAGGAAAAGCAAATCGAATCTTGGGAGAAACCCCTCCGATGGCAGTAGACGATTCCAGCCGCCCGATCAGATCTTGTATGTGATCTTGTTCGATGTAGGTATCGTTGTTGATAAAAAACAGGTAGGTACCCCTGGCATGGGCAATGCCTAAGTTGTTTCCTCCGGCAAATCCCAGATTCTTTTCACTACGTATGGCTGTGATCCGGGGATACTCTTTCTGCAGGCGTTCCGCTTCATTGATTTTGGAAGCGTTATCTACTACAATGATCTCATACGCTACGGACCGGACCTTCTCTTGCAGTGACCGGATCAGGCAGCAGGTATCTGTATAGCCATTGTAAGTAACAGTTATAAATGAGAGTATCGGTGTTGGTTCCATAATAAAATTTTGTAGGGATGAATGATCTGTTAGCTACTTAGTTGCTGCCCCTTCTTATTCTCCATATAATAGCCTGCGAAACAAAGAGCAAACCCGGTATACACCACTATGGAGTTGGGATATTGCATGACATCGTTGGAATAGGCCGCGACAAAGAAACCGGCATTCATGCACAACCAGGCGGATAATAGTCCCCGCAGGTGTTTGTTCCTGATCCTGAACATGAGTATCCAGGAACACCACGCGAACAACAGGGCATGCAAAACACAATACAGGCTCAGACCGAGTGTGCCTGTTTCGATCCAGACACTCACTAACCAGGAATCCGGCGGATAGGGCATCAATTCTTTAGGATCGAAACGTTCTCCTTTAGATAGTCCTAGCCCATATCCGATAGGCTTGTAAGAGAGCAGGTTTTTCATTTTCTCCCGGTTCTCTACACGCAGCATAAAAGAGGCATCCTGATTGGGCCGGAAGGCGGAACGCATTTTCCGGATATATTCGTTGCTTTCTCCGATGGTTGTGAACCGAAAGAATAGCACCAGACTTGCCAGAATGGCCAGACTGATGCCTACGGCCCTGATATTGTGCGATAGCAGCACGTACAGCAGCATCCCCCCTATGGGCAGTACGATGGCCGATCGTGTGCCTGATATTCCCATGCCATATATGGCTGCCAGGGTAATCAGGATAAAATAGGGCTTGATCCAGATGTTTTTCGCGAAAAACGAAGAGATACCAAATACGGTGATAGCCATAGCCATATGTACACCGAAGTTTCCCGCGTCTGAGAAACAGGAAAAATAACGTATGCCCGACCAGATCAGGTGTGTCTTGTATCCGCCTAATACATACAGAAAGTACAGTTCCCGGTAGTTGAAACCGTAGTTCTTCTGCCAGTACCCTTTAGCTACGGCTATAAGCACGAAGAGTGACCAGATAAAGAGTAGAATATAGATCCCTTTGGTGTTCTTTACCGAGAGCGGGACCAATATCGCGCACGCGATCGGATACAACCAGTAGTGAGTGATAGCAATGTTCCACGCGTCCTGTACATTATTCATGTTGAGTATCTCGATCAGACAGAATATCCCCCATATCAGGTAGATATACAACATTCCGTTTTTCACCGGTCGCCAGTCGACACGTTCGTAGGTAGCCCACGGAATCAACAGACCGAGCGATACTAAGGTGAAAATAAGCGTGATGACCCCTGTCTTTATGTCTACGAACATTCCCGAGACGATGAGCAGGAATTGCAGGGAGAACAAGGTGTAAAAACTGTATTTAGAGAAGCGTACGATGATCAGACCGGCTACCATCAGCAGCGGCACTGTACTGTATACCAGTGTCACCGGCAAACGCTGGGTGAACAGGGATTTATAGAATATATACAACCCCATGATCAATAGCATATGCAGCCAGCCTATACGTAGAAAGTAGTTGACTAAATCAGTATAGGGAACTTTTTTAAGCCACTCCTTCATTTACCTTTTTCTTCTTTTTGTCTTTTCTTTTGGCATTTGAGATCCGGATCATCTCTGTCAGTGACAACTGAGACAATCGGTAGAACTGCTGACGGATGTAGGTATAGGGAGGCAGCATACCTGTAAAGTCCTGCACTACCTCTCTGTCGGCACAGTTCAGGTAAATGAACAGGGGAACGTTGCCAGCCTGTTCTTTCAGTTCCTGGAATACGATGCGGTCTGTCTCTTTCCAGCCCCGGTTGGCACGCGCGATATTCAGGTTCATATTGGCTTCCTGCAACAGGTCGCTGGAGATACTGCCATCTTTCAGGCTGGGATATTCTACGATCAGGATGTCTTCTCCCGCGGGAGTATAAAAATCCGTTACACTTTTGGCTAATATATACTCCCGGGAATAGATATCGAAATCTTTTCCGTAGGTGATCTTGTGTACATTAAGCCCTATACTCTTCCAATATGCTTCCAGCGATTCGCTCAGGTGAGTTTTACCCTCTCCGGGCACGGTACTGATGAAATTCAGGATGTAGGGCAGACCGGGTTTGCGTGAAGTAAAATACCGCAGCGTACTGGAGCTCAGGAAGTGGGTAGCTATAGCTGAACAGGCTTTGTTGTAGCTCCGGTATTTCAACAGGGAATTGCCCGGGAAGGCTCCCAATACCTTGCTGCCGGTCAGACGCTGGGTACGTATGGTATCGCGCAACGTACGGTCGAGCAGTTCCAGAAGCAGGAAAAAGCCTAGGATAAACAGGAAACTGCCTAAGAATGCCGCGAGAACGATCTTTCTTCTGTCTGTCGGCTCCGGTGAGATGGGGAAGGCCGGCGGGTTCAGTACCTTCAGCGTAGCCGAGGTCATCTCCAAGTTTTTCTTTCTCATCAGAGCGTCGTTGTAGCTTTTGAGTACCGACAAATAGTTCTGCTCAGTAAAGTTGATGCTGCGTTCCTGGCGTTTGATGGTAGAACCTACAGGTGCGAAAAAGGCATACCGTTCAGTCAGTTCCTGGCGGCTTTTCTGTACAATTTCCAGATCTGATTTTGCTTTTTCATACTGCAATACCAGATCCAGCCACTGTTCAATCACAGTCATGGCCGATATACCTTCCTTGGTATATTTGTACTCTACATACTTGTCCGATATGTCGGTCAGTTCTTTTCGGGCCTGTTCGAGTTGTCCTCTGTACGCTTCCAGAGATTCTTCTGAATTTACGGAAGGTGAGGAGAGAGTTTCCAGTTCTGAGATCTTACCCGTCAGTGTAGAGGCTTCACGTAGCTTGTTAATCATCTGGATGTTGTTGACAGCACGTTTGGCATTGCTGTCCATCCGTTTCTCCAACTCTTCGATCATTACTTTGGCACTGTTATAAGCGAAAAGGGCATCCTGTTCCCTCAATTCAAACTCTTTGTTGATAGAGGCGATCTCTTTCGTTTCGTCGTAGTAATTGATCACGCGTTTTTCTACGTTGTAACGCGTCAGTGAATCTTCAGCTATCCGCAGCTCTCTTCCGATGCGGTCCAGCTCGCTGCGGAAATATTCAATGACTTTATCGGTCTCTCCGTACCGGATCAGCCGGTATTCTTTTACGAATTCTTCCAGAAGAATGTCTATGGTATTGAATGTGATGCCCGGATCGTTGGAAGAATAACTGATCTCCAGCAGGTCACTGTTTCCTTTCTGGAGCACGCGTATGTTTTTAAGAGCGCCATAACTGTAATGACGATGCGTGAAGTAGAACAGTCCATAGATGTAGTTGTCTTTTTCGGGACGTTCGTAAGCCACTAAGTTTTCAACGGTTTTGTCTTCACTGGATTTATCTATCAAAGCTAAGATCTCTTTTCCGTTGCGACTGTTCCTGACGTGGTTATAGATCTGACGAAAACTGGATGCCTGCACATACTCGTTGTCGTGGTCCATGTCACCGTTTATCATGACTCTGGCAAAAAGCCTGTTGGATACGCGCTTGAGTGTACTCTCCGCGCGGATGATATTGATCAGGTTGTCCATGGCGTTCTGTGTGGTAGCCCAGTCCGTTTTAGCGGTACCCCCCTCAATGGAATATCCGGAAACCACCCCTGTATACAAAGTCGCTTCCACACGATACATCCTTCCCAGATTACGGGTTAGTATAATAGCCAGTAAGGTAATAGTGGAAACTCCGATGATAAGCCACCAACGAATGCGGAATAGAAACCGGCATAGGTATATGATATATTCCATAATTATCTTAGATTAGTTTTTCTTCAAAATAGGTGTGCGTGTGATGATCTCCAGGATCATCAGGCTTTTTGTCAGTTCAAATTTGGTGTTTTCAAATCTTTCCAGAGCCTGTGACTGACGTTCTTTCTCCATAGAAAGCGTAGATGAATCCAATGCTCCGTTGGCAAAATCTTTTTCGGCAATATTATATTGTACACCGGCCAGGATGACAGCCTCTACTCTTAATTTAAGTACATTCAACTGTGCCATCGCCGTAGTATATAATTGAACGATCTCCCGTTGTATTTCTTCATACATAGCTTCCCGCTCTAACCTCGCGGTCCGGAGTTGCAACCTTTGTCGTCTGACCCTGCCTGTATAGTCGAATATCTCATCTATAGGAATACTTACTGCTGCTCCGATCGTATAAGAAGATTGGGCCGAAGTACTGTAGCTGCTGATCACGGGTACATATACGTCGGAGTAACTGACATCTGTCCCGAACATCCCGTACTGGTAACTTCCTCTTACACTGAAAAAGGAAAGGGGCGATCTTCTTTCTTTTCTCAGAAAACTGGTCTCTATCTGTTCTTTGACACGTGCCATTTCATAAAGTGGTGTCTGTTTGGCATTTTCAAATAACAAGCTCAGAGGAGGAAGAGATAAATTGGTATACTCTTCTATCGGAAGATCGGTCAGGTCTATTATCTCCAACTCTTCTACCTCCTGGCTTTTTAGCACAGTTGCTGTGTTGAAAACCAGACTTATCCATACGATGTATTTTATAATGGGATGGCACATGTAGACACTGAATTAGTTGTATTTTCTGGTTGATTGTTGCAAATATAAATATATTTGTCAATAAGAGTTAATCTACCAGCGATTTATTTGCATACATTGGTTAATATAGGTTAATTCGAAAATGTTTAGAATGCTTCTGTCATATTGAAATAAAATAACGTTTGATTATTCACTGTGTTTTTCCCAATGTCCAGGCGCACATTCATACGCGGTTGTACCTCTATGCGCAATCCGGCACCATAGTTGGGCAGAACCCCTTCGACTTTACTCATAGCCGGGCCCATGAAACCACAACCGGTCCAGGCCGCGAATCCCAAGTGATGCAACAATCGTTTGAAGCGTGTATCACGGCTGGTATTGATCATCTGCCTGTATTCGACAATGGCTGTATGTGAACTCTTGTCACGATATTGCCCCCGGTAATATCCTCTCAGATCGAAGGGTGTACCGGTAAGGGTATATTTATTCAGGGGCACATTGCCATATACATTTTGGGATTGCAGCATCCATGCCAGAATTTTGCGGTTGCCTACTGATTGATATTGCCTGTACTCCATGCTCAGGTTGTAAAAGTTGTTGTCACTTCCCAGGTATTTACCATAGGTCATTCCTCTTACATTCAGATACATTCCGCGGTAAGAATTGGCTGGGACATCCCGCGTATCGTAGGTCAGTACAAAACCGATACCGGTACTGAAATTTCTGTATCCGCCGGCGGTTCCTCCCGCGGCGATGTAAGCCGGATCCTCTACGAGGTATTTTGCTGGTTTTTTCATTTTATCATAATTTACTTCCAGCTGAGGACCTACAAAGAAACCACTGGTTCCCAACCGAAATAAAAACCAGGGATTGATCTGTATCCCATTGTAGCGGTATTGGCTGGTGGAGTCACTCCGTATGTAATCTCTGTTGGTACTGTATCCGACACCGTAATAGTTATCTTCCATATTCTTGTAGAGAAATTCTCCGAAGATCCGGAAGCGGTCGTCTTTAAAGAACAATTGCGGGCGGGAGGTTACATTAAATCCGCCTTTAAACATCACAGCCATACCGATGGGCACCACCGAACGCATCTGGTCTTTATCTTCGGGATTCATACGAAAAGTGGCTAATGCGCTTCCTCCGATCAGTAATCCCAGATCAGGAGTATAACTCGGGCCTCCGAGAATGTTGTAACGTAGATTACGTTGCTTCTCAGGCTGAGTAGTTACAGCCTCTGTTTTTGTGGTGTCCGGCAACACCTGCTCCCTTTCTTTTCCTGAAGATATTTCCGGGCTGACCGGAACCGGAATTTCATTTGTCTCATTAGCCGATAGGGGAGTTGTCAGGAACCATACGATCCACAACATAAATAATTTTGCTTTCATAATTTAACTTTGTAAAAGATCTGTTGCAAAGAAAACCATTTTACTGAAGTTGCTGATCGGATAATGACGAATTTTAATAAAAAAATGGACAATCAATCCGCTCATTTCCTGATAAACAGTGAATGCTATACCCTTATCGGATGCCAAATCGCGATACACAGCATGGAATCACGTTTTTGTCGCATGTAATATGTACATTTTTCACAGAGTACAACAATTATTTTCATAGATTGTTTTCATTTTTAACGTTTTGTTTTTTATAAATTTATTGAGATAAAATTTATAATATATAAATTAGGTAAACAAAAGTTTATCACTCATTCCACCCTACTATTCCGGCAGCTTGCAGAGAGGTAGCTGCGCGGCTCCGTATGCCGAATGGACATACAGATACCTTGCGGGATTCTTTTGGGGCCGGACCTGCACCGCGGAGACACACGCCCGGCCATCCCTTATAAAAAGGTATGATAGCTCCTTTTTATACCCTGTAGTCTGTATAAGACGGAGGTATCTGGTCAGACACAGAGATACAAAATAAAGAAAAAGGTTGCGCCTCCGGTTGCTCTTTTCCCGGGTAGTAAAAGCCATTTCCTGCTTTTGTGTCCGTTAACGGATTTAATTACGGATTTTTTTCTTTAATTCCTTCCCGAATTCATCCGTAATCACATTATTATTTATTACTTTTGCGCTCAAATTATGAAACCATTATTTTAATATAGCATGGCAAGTGTAATAAAGTTACGTAAGGGCCTTGACATCAACCTCAAAGGCAAAGCGGCGACGGAGTTCTTGTCTGTGAAAGAACCCGGGTTTTATGCTTTGATACCCGATGATTTTCATGGCGTTACTCCAAAAGTTGTTGTCAAAGAACAGGAGTATGTGATGGCGGGAGGACCTTTGTTTATTGACAAGAATCATCCCGAGGTTAAATTCGTTTCGCCGGTGAGCGGTGTTGTAACAAGTGTGGAACGTGGTGCCCGCCGAAAGGTGATGAGTATTACCGTTCAGGCTGCCGAAGAGCAGGACTACGAAGAGTTTGGTAAGAAAGATGTTGCGTTGCTGAATGGTAATCAGGTGAAAGCTGCCCTTCTGGAAGCCGGGATCTTTGCTTTCTTCAAAGAACGTCCTTATCAGGTAGTGGCTAATCCGACTATTTTGCCTAAAGCGATCTTTGTTTCCGCGTTTGACAGCAGTCCTTTAGCTCCTGATTTTGAATTTGCTCTGAAAGGAGAAGAAACAAATTTCCAGACTGGCCTTGACGCACTGGCTAAGATAGCCAAGACCTACCTGAGCATTCGTGTTGACCAGAAGTCTGCTGCACTGACCCAGGCTAAGAATGTGACCGTAACGGCTTTTGACGGACCGCACCCCGCGGGAAATGTAGGTGTACAGATCAATCACCTCGATCCGATCAATAAAGAGGAGGTCGTATGGACCATCGGTGCCCAGGAGGTGATCTTTATCGGCCGTCTGTTCAATACCGGACGTATCGACTTTACCCGTACGGTCGCGCTGACTGGTTCGGAGGTGATACAGACCGGGTACTGCAAACTGAAAACAGGTGCCTTGCTTACCGGTGTGTTCAGTGGCAATGTACATAAAGAAATAGATCTTCGTTACATCAGCGGTAATGTACTTACGGGTAAGAAAATTTCTCCGAATGGTTTCTTAGGAGCATTTGATAATCAGCTGACTGTAATTCTCGAAGGGGATGATATTCATGAAATACTGGGCTGGATCATGCCCCGTTTCGATCAGTTCAGTGTCAGCCGTTCGTATTTCAGCTGGCTGATGGGCAAAAAGAAAGAATATGTATTGGATGCCCGTGTCAAGGGAGGCCATCGTCACATGATCATGTCTCATGAATACGATCGGGTATTGCCTATGGACATCATGCCGGAACATTTGATCAAAGCGATCATTGCCGGGGATATTGATCGCATGGAACAGTTGGGTATATACGAAGTGGCTCCGGAAGACTTCGCCTTGTGCGAATTTGTATGCTCTTCCAAAATGGAGTTACAGCGTATTGTACGTGAAGGATTGGACAACCTGCGTGCCGAAATGAGTTAATAATGTAAACGAAAAATATAAATGAAAGCGTTAAGAAAATTTCTCGACAAGATAAAACCGAACTTTGAAGAGGGAGGAAAGCTTCATGCGTTTCACTCTGTATTCGATGGGTTTGAGACTTTTCTGTTCGTACCCAGCGAAACCTCGAAAGCAGGAGTTCATATCCATGACTCGATCGATAGCAAGCGTATCATGGCTATAGTAGTGATCGCCCTGGTGCCAGCCTTGTTGTTTGGTATGTACAACGTAGGTTATCAACACTATGCTTACACGGGTGCGGAAGGTACTTTTATACAGATGTTCCTGTACGGATTGCTGGCTACCCTTCCCAAACTCATTGTTTCTTACGGCGTAGGATTAGGTATTGAATTTATTGTAGCTCAATGGAAGCATGAAGAGATCCACGAGGGATTTCTGGTATCGGGTATCCTGATCCCTATGATCGTTCCGGTAGACTGTCCCTTGTGGATACTGGCTGTTGCCACCGCTTTTTCTGTGATCTTTGCCAAAGAGGTATTCGGAGGTACAGGGATGAATGTATTTAATGTCGCTCTGGTGGCCCGCGCGTTCCTGTTCTTTGCCTATCCGACCAAGATGTCCGGAGACGCAGTATGGGTATCGGGAGAAAGTATCCTGGGACTGGGACAGAATGTAGATGGTCTCACCGCTGCTACTGCCCTTGGAGTGGCTTCTACTGCTCCGGACCCGACAGGGTATCCGGCATTCTCCTGGGATATGGTTACCGGACTTATTCCCGGTTCTATCGGTGAGACCAGTGTGATCGCTATTTTGCTGGGGGCTGCTCTGCTGCTCTATACAGGGGTAGCCAGCTGGAAAATAATGTGCTCTGTTTTTGTGGGAGGCGCGTTCATGGGTTGGGTCTTCAATGTGATCGGTCCGGATACTGCCATAGCGCACATGCCCTGGTACGAACATCTGGTATTGGGAGGTTTCTGCTTCGGAGCCGTGTTCATGGCTACAGACCCGGTTACTGGTGCCCGTACGGAAACAGGTAAATACATATATGGATTACTGATTGGTATGATGGCGATCATCATTCGCGTACTGAATCCCGGTTATCCGGAAGGAATGATGCTGGCTATCCTGTTGATGAACATTTTCGCGCCACTGATCGATTATTATGTGGTACAGAGCAACATCAACCATCGTCTGAAACGTTTCGCCAAGTATAACAATTTTAAACCGAATGTAAAATGAATACCAATAGTAATTCTTATACTGTCATTTATGCTTCGGTAATGGTGATTATCGTTGCATTTGTACTGGCTTTCATTTCAGCTTCTCTGAAAGACAGGCAGCAGTCCAACGTAGAATTGGATAAGAAAAAGCAGATCCTTTCCGCTTTGAATATAAATACAAAAGGACAGGACGCGGAGGCACTTTACAATCAATATGTAAAAGCCGACCAGCTCCTCAATGCTTCCGGTGAAGTAGTGAGTGAACAGGGTGGTTTTGACGTGGAGGTAAAAGCCGAACTGGCCAAAGACCTGCAGGCACGTCAGTTGCCTTTGTATGTATGTGAAGTGGATGGAGCCACCAAATATGTATTGCCCCTCTACGGAGCCGGTCTCTGGGGAGCGATCTGGGGATATATCGCTCTGGATGAGGATAAAGATACGGTATACGGTGTCTATTTCTCCCATGAAAGTGAAACTCCGGGACTGGGAGCTGAGATTGCTACCAGATGGTTCCAGGACTATTTCAAAGGTAAACATGTGATGAAGAACGGTGCTGTAGCGTTAGGTGTGGAGAAGAATGGCAAAGTCACTGATCCGCAGTATCAGGTAGATGGTATCTCCGGTGGTACGATCACTTCTGTGGGAGTAGATGAGATGCTGAAAAGGTGCATCAGCCAATACGAGCAATTTTTTAACTAAAAAGTAAAAAGGAGGAAACATTATATGAGCCAATTATTCTCGAAAAAGAACAAAGAGGTTTTCATGGCACCTCTTACGCTGGACAATCCGGTAACGATACAGGTACTGGGTATCTGTTCGGCACTGGCGGTGACAGCTAAATTAGAGCCTGCGATTGTAATGGGACTTTCCGTAACCGTGATCCTTGCTTTTGCCAATGTGATCATATCGTTGTTGCGAAAAACGGTTCCCAACCGTATCCGTATCATTGTACAGCTGGTAGTGGTTGCGTCTTTAGTGACGATCGTGAGTGAGATCCTGAAAGCGTTTGCTTACGATGTGAGTGTGCAACTTTCCGTATATGTCGGTCTTATTATTACCAACTGTATCCTGATGGGGCGCCTGGAAGCTTTTGCCATGGCAAACGCTCCCTGGGAGTCTTTCTTAGATGGTGTGGGCAATGGACTGGGCTATGCCAAGATACTTATTATCGTAGCTTTCTTCCGTGAATTGCTGGGATCCGGAACCCTTCTGGATTTCCGTATCATTCCCGAAGTTGTATACGAATGGGGATATATCAACAACGGTCTGATGGTGATGCCTCCTATGGCACTGATCATCTGTGCCTGTGTGATCTGGTATGAACGTAGTAAACATAAAGAATTACAGGAGAAGTAATACAAATCATGGATCGTTGAGCAACTATTTGTATAGTAGCTTGATTTCAAAAGAATGCGCTATGAATGATTATTTAAGTTTATTTGTAAAGTCGATCTTTGTCGATAATATGATCTTTGCTTACTTCCTGGGAATGTGTTCATACCTGGCAGTATCGAAGAATGTGAAAACAGCTCTGGGTCTGGGGCTTGCGGTGATCTTTGTATTGGTGGTAACCCTTCCTGTAAATTATCTGCTGGAGAACCATGTATTGAAAGCAAATGCTTTGGTAGAAGGAGTGGATCTGAGCTTTCTGAGTTTTATTCTTTTTATCGCAGTGATCGCGGGTATCGTGCAGCTGGTAGAGATGATTGTAGAACGTTTCAGTCCTTCGTTGTATGCTGCTCTGGGTATTTTCCTGCCGCTGATCGCCGTAAACTGTGCCATCATGGGAGCTTCTCTGTTTATGCAGCAACGTCAGTTCGTCAACATCGGTGAAGCCACTACGTATGCTTTAGGATCAGGTATTGGTTGGTTGCTGGCTATTGTAGGTCTGGCGGCTATCCGTGAAAAAATGGCCTATTCCAACGTACCGGGTCCGCTGCGCGGTCTGGGTATCACTTTTATCACGGTAGGTCTGATGGCCATGGCATTTATGTGTTTTTCAGGATTGAAGTTATAATTTAGTAAAAAGAATAAGAAATGACATCTTTAATCATAACGAGTATCGCGGTGTTCCTGGCTGTTATTCTGCTGTTGGTAGCCATTCTGCTTGTATCTAAAAATTACCTCTCTTCATCAGGGCAGGTAAAAGTACTTTTGAACGGAAAACAGGAACTGGAGACCGCCGTAGGAGGCACCCTGCTGGGTACCCTGGCTGAGAACAATATTTTTCTTTCATCTGCCTGCGGAGGAAAAGGTTCGTGTGCCCAGTGCCGTTGCCAGGTCCCGGAAGGAGGAGGAGAGATCCTGCCTACGGAAAAAGTACACTTTTCCCGCAAAGAACAGGCCAATCACTGGCGCCTGGGCTGTCAGGTGAAGGTAAAGCAGGATATGAAGGTAGAAGTAGATGAGTCTGTACTGGGCGTGAAGAAGTGGGAGTGTGAAGTGATCTCCAACCGCAACGTGGCTACTTACATCAAAGAATTTATTGTAAAGTTGCCCGAAGGCGAGCACATGAACTTCCAGCCGGGTAGCTACGCGCAGATCGATATTCCCGCGTATGAATTGAAGTACAGTGACTTTGCCATTGAAAAGCAATTCCACGAAGACTGGGATAAGTATAAAATGTGGGATCTGACCTGTAAGAATGAAGAGCCTACGATCCGTGCTTATTCGATGGCCAACTATCCCGCCGAAGGAGATGTGATCACGCTGAATGTACGTATCGCCACTCCTCCGTTCGATCCGAAAACCAAAGGATTTATGAAGGTATCTCCAGGTATCGCTTCTTCTTATATCTTCTCACTCAAACCGGGTGATAAGGTAGTGATGAGTGGTCCGTACGGAGACTTCCATCCGATCCTTGACAGTAAGAACGAAATGCTTTATATCGGTGGCGGTGCCGGTATGGCTCCGTTGCGCGCGCATGTATTGCATTTGTTGAAGACCCTGGAAGTAACGGACCGCAAGATCTCTTACTGGTACGGTGCCCGTTCGAAAGGAGAGATCTTCTATGAAGAAGATTTCCGTGAATTGGAAAAGAAATTCCCTAACTTCAGCTTCCACATTGCTCTGAGTGCGCCGTTACCGGAAGATAACTGGACCGGGTATGTCGGATTTATCCACGATGTGATCTACCAGCAATATCTGAAAGATCATGAGGCTCCGGAAGATATCGAATACTACATGTGTGGTCCCGGCCCGATGAGTAAGGCGGTAGAAAAGATGCTGGATGAGCAGGGGGTACCGCCCGCGAACATTATGTTTGATGATTTCGGTGCCTGATCCCGGGTATACAACCTTTATATATGCTTTAAACCGGCAGTGGATAAGAACCACTGCCGGTTTTTGGTTGTATCCGGAGAAGATCGGAGTTGTTTCAGTATACCTGAAGTAAACTTCGCTCTGTATTCCGGTTTTTTGCCTTTTTTACAGGAAAACAGGCGGCGGGTCGGGCAAATCCGGTCGGGTTTGATTTGTCGCCCGGCTTTCACTATCTTTGCCGGATGAATACAGAACATCCGCTTCTCCGCGAAGCCCTGCAACGTTTGCGGATCGGGACACTGACTCCCATGCAACAGGCCTCCTTGCAATATGCCCGGGATGCCCGGGATCTGATCCTGCTTTCTCCTACCGGCAGTGGGAAGACACTGGCTTTCCTGCTTCCTCTGTTGCTTTCCCTGCGTCCGGACACCGATCACGTACAGGTACTGATCCTGGTCCCTTCCCGTGAACTGGCCTTGCAGGTAGATAGTGTGTTCCGGAAGATGACCACCCGGTGGGGAGTCGTGTGTTGCTACGGCGGTCATCCGATCGCTGAAGAGAAAAAGAGCCTTCTGGGTACCAGGCCAGCGGTGGTTGTGGGTACTCCCGGTCGTATCCTGGATCACTTATCCAAAGGGAATCTGGATGCGGGCTCTGTTACCACACTTGTTATCGATGAGTTTGACAAATCACTGGAACTGGGTTTTCAGGAAGAGATGGCGGAAATTATGGATAACCTTCCCGCCCTGAAAAGGCGTATGCTTATTTCCGCTACGGATGCGGAAGAGATCCCGCTATTCACAGGCATAGGCCGGAGTGTACGGTTGGATTTCCTGCAGGAGACCGGAGGTGATTCCCGGTTGCAATTGCGTCAGGTCTGCTCTCCGGCGAAAGACAAATTGCACACTCTTTTCAGACTCCTGTGTACATGGGGGACAGACTCTTCCATTGTATTCTGTAATCACAGGGATGCTGTAGACCGCGTCAGTCGTTCGCTTACCGAACACGGATTGTACAATGAAGCTTTCCACGGAGGTATGGAACAACCCGATCGCGAACGGGCACTGTATAAATTCCGTAACGGAAGTTGCCAGGTTCTGGTCGCTACGGATCTGGCGGCCCGCGGATTGGATATTCCCGAAGTAGGACATATTGTCCACTACCATCTGCCGGTCAGCGAAGAGGCATTCACCCATCGCAACGGACGCACCGCGCGTTGGATGGCAACCGGCACCTCCTATCTGTTGCTGCATCCGGAAGAGACAATACCTGCTTATATTTCACCTGTTCCCGAATCTTATATTATTCCGGAGCAGGTTCCCCGTCCGGTCAGGCCACAGTGGACTACGTTGTATATCAGTAAAGGAAAGAAGGACAAACTCAATAAAGTAGATATTGCCGGACTGCTTTATAAAAAAGGCAATCTGTCCCGCGACGAGGTCGGGCAGATCGATGTCAAAGATCATTATGCCTTTGTTGCTGTACGTACCCGTAAACTGAACCAGTTGCTCACCCTTATCCGTGGCGAGAAGATCAAAGGCATGAAGGTACTGGTGGAAGTAGCGGAATGAAGAGATTTACGATGTACTGATTTACGATGTACGATTGGAAAGATAAATAGTATGATGGTAGTGTCTACCTGTAGAGACGCACGGCGTGCGTCTCCGCGATATATGTCCAACACAGATACGTGCAGGCCCAATAAAGAGATGCTCCCGATTTCGTTTACATAGTAGATAGATCCGTAGACTACCAGTACAGAATTCCCGCAAGACTATAGATACTGTACAGACATCACCCATATATTGAAATAGTTCTCCATCTATACACACATTTTTATCGGACATATACCGCGGAGACGCACACCGTGCGTCTCTACATGTAGATGCTACCAACAGGCTGTTTATCTTTCCAATCGTACATCGTAAATCAGTACATCGTAAATCATTTGTCTTGCTAAGCCTATATAACAAATCGGTGTATAATTCCTGCATAAATCCATAAAAAGTAAGGTATATACTTGGGGCATCTGTAAATTTATTGGGAAAGATTGGCCGGGCAGAAAATAATTCGTAATTTCGCCTTGTCTAAAGACAACGATAAACGCAATTGTTAAACCAAAACAAACTTCAAATGAAAAAGCATAATTTCAATGCCGGACCTTCTATCCTTCCTCCTGAGGTTATCCAACAGACTGCGCAAGCAATTACAGATTTCAATGGGTCGGGTCTTTCATTGATGGAGATCAGTCACCGCGCCAAAGATTTTCAGCCGGTGGTCGATGAAGCTGTAGCCCTCTTTAAAGAACTTCTGAATATACCGCAAGGGTATTCGGTGATCTTCCTGGGAGGTGGGGCAAGTTTGGAGTTTTGTATGGTTCCCTATAATTTCCTTGAAAAGAAAGCTGCTTACCTGAATACCGGTACCTGGGCCAAAAAGGCCATTAAAGAGGCCAAAGGGTTTGGAGAGGTGGTAGAAGTCGCTTCTTCCGCGGATGCCAATTACTCTTACATCCCGAAAGGATATACCGTACCGTCCGACGCGGATTATTTCCACATTACGACCAACAATACGATTTTCGGTACGGAACTGAAAGAAGACCCGGACGTACCTGTTCCTATGGTTGCCGATATGTCTTCCGATATTTTTTCCCGTCCGGTCGACATTTCCAGATACATCTGTATCTACGGCGGAGCACAGAAAAACCTGGCTCCCGCCGGAGTTACTTTTGTCATTGTGAAGGATGACGCGCTGGATAGAGTGCCTCGATATATCCCTACCATGCTCAATTATAAGACCCACGTAGACAACGGTTCTATGTTCAATACTCCTCCGGTGGTACCGATTTATTCGGCCCTGCTGACCTTACGCTGGATCAAGGCCAACGGTGGTGTGGAAGAGATGGAACGTCGCGCCATTGAAAAAGCGGATATGCTGTACGGTGAGATAGACCGCAACCAGCTATTTGTCGGAACAGCCGCCACGGAAGATCGTTCCCGCATGAACATCTGCTTCGTCATGGCTCCCGAATATACGCACTTAGAGGCCGATTTCCTGAAATTCGCTACAGAGCGTGGCATGGTAGGTATCAAAGGCCATCGTTCTGTCGGAGGGTTCCGTGCTTCCTGTTACAACGCTATGCCCAAAGAGAGCGTACAGGCATTGATCGGTTGCATGCGGGAATTTGAGAAAATGCATTTGTAATTCACAAACATACATCAACATGTAACGCGGATAGTCACAGGAAACGTAAAGCACTCCTGTGGAGGTCGGCGTTACTTTCGTTTTAGAATCTATTTACACAATTATGAAAATACTTGTTGCTACAGAAAAACCGTTTGCTAAGATCGCGGTAGAGGGTATCCGGAAAGAAGTTGAAGATGCGGGTTATGAACTGGTTCTGCTGGAAAAATATGCCGACAAAGCTCAACTGCTTGAAGCCGTGAAAGATGTACACGCCATTATTATCCGGAGTGACCTCATCGACGCGGAGGTACTGGATGCTGCCCAGGAACTGAAGATCGTTGTCCGGGCAGGAGCCGGTTACGACAATGTAGACCTGGAGGCAGCTACTACCCACGGTGTATGTGTGATGAATACGCCCGGTCAGAACTCTAACGCGGTTGCCGAACTGGTGTTGGGGATGATGGTGATGGCCGTACGCAATTTCTATAACGGTACTTCCGGTACGGAGTTGATGGGGAAGAAACTGGGTATCCATGCCTATGGCAATGTCGGTCGTAATGTGGCCCGTATCGCCAAAGGATTTGGTATGGAGATCTACGCGTACGACGCGTACTGTCCCAAAGAGGTGATCGAAAAAGACGGTGTGAAAGCGCTCGGCTCGGCAGAGGAATTGTACCAGACCTGTCAGTTTGTCTCTCTGCATATCCCGGCCACTCCGGAAACCAAAAAGTCTATCAACTACAACCTGCTGAAAGATATGCCTAAAGGTGCCTTACTGGTCAACTCCGCGCGTAAAGAGGTGATCGATGAAGATGAACTGATCCGTCTGATGGACGAACGGCCCGACTTCAGGTACATCACCGATATCATGCCTGCCGCCGATGCCAAGTTCACCGAACTGTTTGCCGGACGCTATTTTTCCACTCCCAAAAAGATGGGGGCACAGACAGCAGAGGCAAATATCAATGCGGGTATTGCCGCGGCACAGCAGATCGTTGATTTCCTGAAAAACGGAAACACCCGTTTCCAGGTAAATTGAGCTTTCTGAAAGCAGCCATCCGGCTATGTATACGGGGAAGGAAATGTCTGGCCGTAGATAAGCCAGGGATATGCTTCGGGCTTGCCTGGTTTTTGCTGGCCGGTTGCGCCGTGAGTGCCGACCGGGCCATTACGGAAAAAGGAGCAGGACTTCTGACCTTTACCGGAGAGCCGCAGATGGCGGGATATACCGTCACTACCGAATGGCAGACACATGCGCATGAGTCCGGTGACGAATCGGATCCATACCTCTTCGAGGTAACGGAAGTGTGGGATGAAACTGGTCAGTTCGTACTTCGTCGCAACGGTGACTACCTGATCGAAGTATTTTCACCCCGGTACAAGACCCGCGAAGGAGTGTATGTAGGTATGTCTCCGGAAAAAGCACTGAAAAGACTAAAAATAAAGGATCCCGGGTTTTTCAATCCCTGGCCTACCCGCGAATTTATTTTCGAAAAGGGAATGCTCGGGTTCGCTGTACGTGCGGAAGATCTGGTAGGAGGAGAGAAAGCTTTTGAAGCATATTCCTCGCAGCCTTATCCCGTAGACAGAGACCGTTTTCAACAGGAGGCGCAGATCGCTGTGATCCGCATCCGCAGACCTTGATCTTATATCAATAAACACATATATATAAATAGTATGGCAGTAATCAAACCGTTCAAAGGAATTCGTCCGCCACAAGAGCTGGTGGAAGAAGTAGCTTCCCGTCCGTATGACGTGCTCAATTCCGAAGAGGCTCGTGAAGAGGCGTCCGGAAATGAAAAGTCACTTTATCACATTATCAAACCTGAGATCGACTTTCCGGCAGGAACAGACGAACATGAAGCGTGTGTGTATGAGAAAGCCGCGGAGAATTTCCGTAAGTTCCAGGAAAAGGGATGGCTGGTGCAGGATGATGCGGACCATTATTACATCTACGCGCAGACCATGAATGGAAAAACGCAGTATGGTCTTGTCGTAGGAGCGTATGTACCGGATTATATGAATGGCGTGATCAAAAAACACGAACTCACCCGGCGTGACAAAGAGGAAGACCGCATGAAACACGTACGTGTCAACAATGCCAATATCGAACCTGTCTTTTTCGCGTATCCCGATCGGGAAGAATTAGACACGATTGTAAAAAAGTATACAGCGCAAGCTCCTGTCTATGATTTTATCGCTCCCGGCGATGGCTTCGGTCATACATTCTGGATCGTAGATCAGCCAGAGAATATAGATGCTATTACACAGGTATTCGCGGCTATGCCCGCTTTGTACATTGCCGACGGACACCACCGCAGCGCGGCGGCGGCATTGGTAGGGGCGGAAAAGGCGGCACAGAACCCCAACCACAAAGGAGAGGAAGAGTACAACTACTTCATGGCGGTTTGTTTCCCGGCCAGTCAGCTGACTATTATCGACTACAACCGTGTGGTGAAGGATCTGAACGGTCTCACTCCGGCAGAGTTCCTGCAAGCCCTGGAAAAAAACTTTGTAGTGGAAGAAAAAGGTACGGAGATATACAAACCCGATGCCCTGCACAACTTCGCGCTTTATCTGGAGGGCAGTTGGTATAGCCTTACCGCCCGGCCGGGTACATATGATGACAACGATCCGATCGGCGTACTGGATGTGACTATTTCTTCCAACCTGATCTTAGATGAGATCCTGGGTATCAAAGACCTGCGTTCCGACAAGCGGATCGATTTTGTCGGTGGTATCCGCGGTCTGGGCGAACTGAGTAAACGTGTGGCTAGCGGAGAGATGAAGGTAGCCCTGGCACTCTATCCGGTATCTATGAAGCAGCTCATGGATATTGCGGATACCGGTAATATCATGCCTCCCAAGACTACCTGGTTCGAACCTAAATTACGTTCTGGATTGGTGATCCACAAATTAGATTAAAAAAACAAAGATCGTTCCGATACATTTCAGGGAATTGTCTCAAAAGTCCCGGGATTAAACCTTCGCCCTCGTTACAGCCTATGGTAGCGAGGGTGATTCTGTTAAATCAGGACTTAGCATGCCGCCCTTTTTTGATAAAGACCTGTAAGATACTATCCTTTCCAGGGTCAGTTTCTGTAAATTCCCTATTAACATACTATTTTACCGATGGATGGGGTTACATCTCCTCTGTTATCAACCCGTATCTGTGTAGTTCCTATATTTTATTCTCCAGATTCATTCTGTAGATCGGAGTGGAAGGGTCTGCTGCCCCGTTGTCTGTTGAGAGCACCAGTCCGTCAAACAGGTGATATTCCTGTGCTGCCAGTATATCTGCCACCTGGTTGTTTATCTTAAAAAGCAATTCTCCTGCCCGGAACGATTTTTCGTTGTCAGCTTTCAGGATAAAGCTATTCTCCCTATCCTCTTCCATAGCGTGGTCAGGGTAAGAATACACGATGGTCACCTGAGGTGAATGCAGTACTTCTTCCTGCAGGTCAAACTCCTCATACTCGTATTCATACATGAACGTATGTATAGTCTCTTCCGGATAAGAACAGGGTGCAGATGCTGTCGCCTGACAGAACTTTTCCAGCGGGGAAGGGTTGTTCACGTTGCAGATGTTGTTTTCGGGCAAGACAGACGATCGCAGGTCATTGCCGGTAGCAACAACCTTTGCCTCTTCTTTCTTTTCTTCTTGAAGAGTCAAATAATAGTTGACCACCTCTTTTTCAAATCCGATATGATCCTGTAAAAAAGCAGACAGCGTGTCGTATTTTCCTTTCCGGAAGCTCCAGTTTACATAGGTAAGTAATTCTTCCGGAAAATCCGGAAGCGGATGTATACCGGGTGCGGAGAGACTGGCACGATCCCTATTATGCAAGGCGATACCCGGTTGGGTGGGGTTGCCACTACTCTGCCACCCATCTGAGCAGAAGGGTTGCGGATGACTATCCGGTTTCAGTGTTTCGGGGTTGTATCTCTGCTGGCTGGCATCGAAATAGAGCGTCTCGTTTTCCGGAAGGACCACACCGGAAGGAGGGTTCTTAAGCAAATAAACTCCTTGTTGTACGCGGTCCCAGTCTTCCGGATCTATAAACCTGATGGTTCGTTGGATATACAGCGGATCTGGTTTGGCCCAGCACAGAGGTCGGACACTGTACGGGGGTGCTCCGGGTAAGTCCCAATGGGCAGTATACAAGGATCCGCCAGATCCCTCCCAACGATTGAATAAGACAAAACAAGGTACCTTTTCATGCAGACGAAGTGTATGGCCGGGCAATTCTTTTACCCGAAACGTACGAACTCCCCACAGGGGTACGCTGAGATCGGTATGTGTTTCAGTCATCACTACGATCCGTAGCGGGTCCAGGGAAGCAATCACCCCCGGAACCAGTTTTCCCAGCAGGTAAGGAGCCCGAGGAGATAGGTTTTTCTGATCGAATGAATCGGAAACTCTGTAAGCGACACCCACGGGAATTCCCACAAGAAGAATGACTAAGAGGATGCTCTGAGGCAGATCAAACCAGAGAAAGCAGCAGAGTGCGGCTGCTACACAAAGTAGGGTGCTGGCCCCGAGCCTGCCCCTGAACAGCATTTTCCATTTTTTCTGCATATACGGATCGTACAACAACAAATACAGAGGATTGGGTAAAAAATTATTTCGTCTGTCAGCAGTGAAAGGATACGTACCTGAGAAAAAAGTGTCAACCATCTCCTTCTCCTCCTGTTCCACTTTCTCTCTCTGCCGGGGAAGGGACTGAGGGATACCGGAAAAAACCTGTTTACTGAGAAACTTTTTCCATTTTCGGGCAGACACGCCAGCCGGGTCCATCTTCCCTGTTGCTGCGTCGTAGAAAGGAAGCCATCCTTCATTCTTCGGGCTGGGAATGCCTAAAGGCAACCAATCTCTGAGCAGGGCAGTAAAAGAGTCTGCCAGCACCATTTTATCTGCGCGTAATCCACAGTAGTCTAAGTAAACGACTCTGCCGTAAGCCTCAGGAGAAAGATCCAGGGAGAAATAATCACTTCCGGGAAGTTCAAAAGAGAAAAAATCGATGTCTTCCCAACCACAAAAGGCAAGTTTCTGTTGCCACAACACTTCGTCTGTTTCTTCAAAGATCCCTTCGGTATCTTCCCTCATATACTGGAGGTAATGCTCTATGTCTGCTTGGAGCCCAGGCAGTCTGTCCAGTGACCACATGATTCCGCCGCTCTTCATCTTAGCAAATTCCCGGGGATGTTTTAGCCCGTCGGGCAGACACCAGAAGAATTCACAGGCGCGGCCGACGGTGAGCAGTATGTACCGGAAATCTTCGGGAAGCCTGCATCCTATTTTTTTCTCAACCCGGACTATCTCTTTTTCTGTTGCCGGAGGAGACAAACGCAGTTTTCCGACTTTGCCTCCGATCCTTTCGATACTGTCCAGGAAAGTCTGCATGGTCTCTCTCAGTGTAACAGCACTCACCTCATCAGAGACGGGCGGCGAAGGAGCTGTAGCAGTTTTCCGGGAACGGACGGTTTTTTCTTTGGAAATACCGGCTTCTTCCGCGGAAGCAAGGACTTCCTGTGCGGGAGTCGCAGGAGAGGCCGCTTTCTCGTCTGACAAGCTGCGGAGGGAGAATACTCCGGACAATTGGGTAAACGCACGCGCGGAAAGGGTCAGCCTGCCGTTCGACGGGTCGACGCTAAAGTCATCTTTTCCTGCTTTTCCGATAACTTTCAGCCAATGGAAAGCAGGAAGTGAAATGCCGGAGGAATAGTTGCCGGCAAAACAGCGGGCTTTATTCAGTTGCAGACCGGTGATCTCAAATCCGGTGAAGTCTGACTTGCGGAGTACCTCGGCCAGCGGCCGGGTGACTACGAAACAAGAGGAGATCTCCATCAGGTGTCCTCCCTGCCAGTTTTCCAATTGTATGTGAAGGTTCTCTATCTGGCTCTGGTCTGCTCCCGAAAAAACAGTGCGGTTACCGAGCGCGGAAATTTTCTCAGGGACGATCTGTATAAAGTCCATGTCAGGGATATTAGAATTATCTGATTGGTAAGTCTGAGACCTATCTGAGTCCGGACAGGAGATGTTTAACTAACAAACACGGTCCGGAAAAAGATCCTTGTCAACAGACAGCAAACCGGACAAATATACTTATTTCATGCGGATACACAAAATTTATGTATTTTTGCAGCATGACAACAGATACGTATACCACCATAACCGGAATTGCCGAAGGTGTTTTTACCGAAAAACGGAGTAAATTCATTGCTTTGGCCATTCCTGTGCGTACTGTGGAAGAGGTCAGAGCGCATCTGGAGGAACTTCAGAAGAAGTACTACGATGCCCGGCACATCTGTTATGCCTATATGCTGGGGCACGAGCGGAAAGATTTTCGTGCCAATGACAACGGCGAACCTTCGGGCACGGCAGGGAAGCCGATCCTGGGACAGATCAACTCGCATGGGCTGACGGATATTCTGGTAGTCGTTGTGCGTTATTTCGGAGGCATCAAACTGGGTACAGGCGGACTGATCGCGGCCTATAAAGCCGCGGCTGCCGAAGCCATCGGGGCTGCCGGATTTACAGAGCGTACGGTAGATGAAGAGATCACTTTCTGGTTCGAATACCCTTTTATGAACGATGTCATGCGTATCGTCAAAGAGGAAGGTCCTCAGATCGTGAGTCAGACCTATGAGACCGATTGTGTCATGACCCTGCGCATCCGGCGGTCGGCCATGCCGCGCCTGCGTGCCCGGTTGGAAAAAGTAGATACCGCGCGTATTCCAGAACAGGCTCTTCCCTGATTTCTTCTTTCCTGTGCGAAAACCTGCCTAAGGTATGGCTTTTTGCCGGAAAACTTGTATCTTTGTACCCGTCGAAACACATTTAGCATGAACATACAGAGACTGTTACCCGGATGTCTATTGCTTTTCTGCGTACTGTGCCGCCTTGCTGCCCAGGATGAGAAAGCCCCCAATGACATACCTATACCCTGGTATTCGCAGAAAATCAGCGGCTGTCCCTATGCCCATTGTTCATTGGCTTCGTCGCTGATGGTGTTTGACTATTACAAAGGATATACCGTAGATCGCCAGCGCTCTGCCAGAGAGGCCGAGCAGAAATTAATAGAATATCAGAAAGAGTATTTCCTGAAAAAGAAAGCTCCTTTCCGCAGGCGCACTTCCATTGCGCAGGGAGGGTATCACGCTTTCGAGATAGACTCTCTGGCGCGCTACTACGAAGGGATGGTCAGCGCCGAACCATATTCCAATAAAGACTATAAAGTGCTCAAAGCGTATATCGATCAGGGAATTCCCGTACTTATCAATGTCAGGTACCGCAGTTCCACCACCGGACTTATTCCCGGCAATCACGGACACTGGATGGTGTTGCGTGGCATGACCGATACGCATGTCTGGATCAATGACCCCGGACGTTCCAGTGAGATGCGCGACAAAGGTGAGAACCGTAAATACCCGATCCGTCGCGAGCGGGGCAATCCGTCGTGGTTCGATGGTTGCTGGACCGGACGTTTCATTGTGATCACCCCACGCGACCGCAGTTACGCCACGCTGGCGCGTGTCCGGCAACCTGATCCTCTGGAGGAGTCTATGGCCATCCCTCCCTCTTTCTTATTTTCCTATCCGGCCATACCGGAGATAATTACCCAGTAATCAAAAACAGAAATATGGCTTTTACAGCAACTAAACGGGAGTGGAGCGAGCTCTATACCTTTTTCCGTCTGCTTGCCGATGGCATTTTGTTGCCCGGCGACGCGCGGTTACACAGATCCGCAGACGTGACAGCGTGGCCGATAGCGTTGATACAACGTGAAGAGCACAACGGTACGCGGCGTTATTACATAGAAAAAGATACGATTCGTATCGAAGGAGCAGGCAGCAGCAAGCGTTTCCCCCGCGAAAGTTTTGACGCGGTAGCTACGCTGATCCTTGAAGCCATAAAAAGTAGTTCCGATACGGAGGTATCTTCGCCGGATGAAGTAGAGGCGTTTCTCGACGCGCTTGCTATCTATGATCTGGAGGCACAGACCACAGACCGGACCGACCTTTCTATCGCCTGCTGGCATCCCGACGCTCCGTTGATGGGATTTACCGTCTATTCCCGTTTGGGCACGATGAGGCCTCTGCTCGATGGCGGACGTGCTGCCAATCTGAAACTGGAACTGACCGGCAA
>Ga0192245_10103_pt1 | contig 41569 bp, 41 predicted proteins | sample Koala_Koa27_M3_FD_131238 | JGI IMG/M metagenome (GOLD analysis project Ga0192245, IMG submission 131238) | Enriched cells from koala feces incubated with labeled cellulose particles, San Francisco Zoo, California, United States - Koala_Koa2-7_M3 ...
GACGAAGTCAACCAGTCGGTCAGCGAAGCTAAAACAGGACTACATGAAGAAACGAGCACAATTGGAGCAGACTCTTAAATTTAGGCCACTCTTTATATATTTTTGACCTTTCCGCGTGTTTCTGAAACTCATATCTTTGCAGGCGGTTTGTATATTGACTACATTCTGCGATTGTCTTACTTAAATTGAAAAGATGACATGAACAATAAATGGCTTTTAGGGATTGTCTGTTGTCTCGTTTGTCTGTTTGCCGCTTGTGACGACGACAAGAACGAAACAGATCTCCCGATCAACGGTACCTACTCTTCTTCTTCCCAATACGCCCCCAAAGTACTGGAACTCTATTACAGTGAAGCGCTGTTGGGTGGGAAATATGTCTATCTGTATACGGAGGATGAAAAAACGGCAACTATTACGCTGGTCGATGTGATCCCCGGCGAGAAGGAAACGGTGCTTACCGGTGTGGGGCTGACAGCTCAGAGCGACGGCACGTATGCTTTTTCCGGACAGGATACCGACTCCGGGCGTTCGCTTACGTTCAGCGGTACGGTAGAAGAAAAAAGAATGATATTGAATGTAGAGGTCACTTTGCCGCAGCACGCGTTGCTGGGTACCTGGGACCTGACAAACGATCCGCTTTTACTCAAGTGGGAGTCTTCCGTGGCTTTCCGGGTGAGTATGGGTGGCATCACTGTCAGTATGTATCCGGATTTGTTGGTGCCGATGTTGACCGGGCCGCTGGCCCCGCTGATCAACTCTGCTTTGCAGTGTGTGACTTTCGGAGCAGATGGCAATATCGTAGCTATGTATGCCAAATCCGGCCAGTGGCTTCCTTCTCCGACCAATATGGTCCGTTATTATATGGACGGGGAGTATATCCGTGTATTCCTGGATCTGGAAATGATCCTGGAAATGATCCTGCTGGATACACGCAGTGAGCAGGAGGAAGATAATGCCTCGTGGGACATGATCGTAAGTATACAGAAGCTGTTCACGGAAGGCATTCCGATGAGATACCGTACAGGAGCCAACGGCACAGCGGAGGTCTTTATCGAACAGGATGTTCTTGAACCGTTTATGGACGAGACAATTCTGTCTCTGCTGAGCGGGCTGATCGGTGGCGATAGTGACGAGGACAATATCCTGTTGTCTATGTTGCCGGATATCCTGGAACAGTTGCCTGCCGTATTCAGAGGAACGTCTGTCTTTGAGGCAGGGCTGAATCTGACCCAGGAGTGATGAGATTTGTAGGGGCTGGCAGGGAGCTTTCCGGCAGGGGCTTCTCACTCTGTTTGTAGAACTTTATTTATTTGGAAATAGGGGTATAGTGATATACTCTGTGTTTAATATTAATTAAAATAACGACTTTTATGAAAAAGAATTTGTATCTTTTGATGGCACTCCTGTTTTCGTGCTCTTTGATCTTCAGTTGTAGCGACAGCGATGATGATGGTCCGGACAATCCCGATGGTCCGGATACGGAAGAAGCAATAGGCCCGGATGTAGACGGGACCTACAGCAATGGTAGTACCCTGATACTTACCTATAGCGGTGATGTGTTACTGGGCGAGCAGACTGCGGTTTTTGCGGCTGCTTCGGATAAGGAAACCGCGACTATTACCCTGAATGGTGTATTTCCTGGTGTAACCTCTGTTACACTGGACAATGTGGAACTGGATGCTACGGAGACGAAGTATACATTCGGACCGGCAGAAGCCTCTTCCAACGGTTGGAGTTTTACTTATAGCGGTACGGTAGAAGAAGGTGAAATGACCGTGGCGCTGACCGCTATCCAGATGCCGGCACATGACCTGCTGGGTACATGGAAGCTGGATGAAAATACTCCGTTGTTTATTAACTGGGAGTCGAACGAGTTGATAAATATAACTGTTTCAATATATAATAAGATATCTGCGTCCGTGCTTGCTCAGACGCTGGCAGATGAACTTATTGATATGTTCTCTGATCGGTTAGTGGAGGTACTTCAAGATGTATCTTTCCTGGAAGATGGAAATATTACTGCCACTTATTCAACGGATGCCCAGACCTCTCCGATCAATATGGCACACTACTATGTAGAAAACGGTCAGGTAAATATCCTGCTGAATACCAGCGGTATCCTTGCTGCTGTTATGGGTAATCTGACAGCCGGAGACGGAGGTTTTGACTTCACAGAGATCCTGGCATTGATTGAGCAATTTGCGGATCTGATAAACTACGGTATTCCTTTGACCTATACTACGGAAGGAGAAGTATTGACTCTGACATTGGGACAGGATGTGATTGAACCTCTGATGATTGTGCTTTTGGAGAATGAAACGATTAATGCACTTCTTGCCGGACGCACAATTCCATATACGGTTATGGGGATAGCTGTGGAGGTAGAGATAGATCAAATTCTTCCACAACTTTCTGATGTCCTCGACGCTACCACTGTATTGGAAGCCGGACTTATTATGAATGCAGCTGAATAAAGAGCTTACTTTATTAAAGAGTCTTATAGCACTCAGGCAAACAATTGCATCAGATCACCCTCGTTACGGTAGTATGTAACGAGGGTGATTTTTTATTGCAGGAGTTCTTAATACATTCCCTTTCTTTTTTAGTTTGGTTGAAATCTCTATTTTTATCGTATCTTTGTTCGCTTTCTGATCGATAGTGAGCATCCGTGTTCTACGCTGTGGATGTTTGAATGGCGGAAATTTTATAGGTTTCTATGCAATAATGAACTATACAAATCATTTTATAAGCAAACGTTTTATTTAAACCTGAGAGATGTATGAAAAAGAACCTGTATTTGCTGATGGCACTTCTATGCTCCTGTTCTCTTTTTTCAGTTGTAACGATAAAGATGACGACGATGACGAGGATGACGATGAAGAAGAAGTGATCCAGGTAAACGCTTCTTACGGAGGAGATAGTGGAAATACATTGAAACTGACATACAGTGGCGTAGAGTTGTTGGGAAAAGAAATAAAATTCTATACCTCTACCAAGAAAACTGCTACACTTACACTCAATTACGTGATCCCGGGTGAGGCAACTACCGAATTGACCGGAGTGACCCTGACCACAACTCCGCCAAAGGAGGATGACAATGAGGAGGATGAAGAGTATGCATCCGAACACGAGTATGAATATTTCTTCCAAGGTACGGAAAAGACCTCTGCCGGTTGGAACATTACTTATACCGGCCATGTGTTTGCTGACGGCGATACCCGGGAGCTGATTTTTGATGTAGAGGTCACTATGCAGGAAAATATATTGCAGGGAACATGGATATTGAGTGAGAAAGATCCTTTGTTTTTCGACTGGCAATCCGACGGAGAAACTATAATTGCTGAGGTGGAATATGCCTCCATGCCTGGGAGTGGTATGTCACAAACAACGGAAACCTTTAGCAGCCTTCTGGCCCAGATGGGTTCACAAGCGTTGTTGGCCTCCCGTGTACTCCGTGAAGTGACTTTCCATACCGACGGAAATATTACGGCTACCTATACAAAAGCAGGTAGTACTACTGAGTTGGATTCTCCGTTGAATCTGGTACATTATTATCTGCCCAATAGTAGCAACGATAATAAGATCGCGATCTTATTGAATGTAGATGCCATTGCCGCGCTGGTCATGAGCCATTCTTCTACCCGTTTGTCTGTACAGGATATACTTGCTCTGATTGGGTCGTTCCAATCGTTGTTGCAGGATGGGATACCTTTGGAATGTGAATTTGTGGGAGACGATCTGCAACTGTATATCGGCCAGGATGTAGCGGAGAGTATACTTACCGATCCGGATATGGTTTCTCTGCTGGATGAAAAGAAGTTTGAACTGGACGTTATGGGCAATGTGGTGAATGTGACTGTATATGGCAATGAGTTGCCTGCGTTGTTTGAAGAAACCACGGTGTTTAAACTGGGACTTTCTATGGTACAGCAATAAAATAAGAATTATATAGAGAAGAAGCGGGGTTGTTCATTGTCCAAGGAACAATCCCGCTTGCTTGTAAAACTATATTCTCCTGTGTCGGAATTCCATATACTTTAAGAGGCCCATTTGCTTTTTGGGTTTCCTGGGCAATACACACCTCTGTTCTGGCTGTGTCTATAGATAGCAGCCTGCCGTTGAGAGGTGGAATTTTTGATATTCCGCGGAGAGAAACATTCCGTATACCTTTCCATTACATTTAAGAACCTTGCGCCCGGAGCATTTCCCCTATCTTTACCAGCGTAATCGAACGAAGAAGCATTCCCCTTGTTTCGGTTCTGTACATAAGGCTCCAACATATAAAGATAGATTTAGGTTCTTTTCACTTAAGGTTAATAGATTAGGTTTTGTCGGTCCGGGCTTTCGGGAGGAAAGTCCGGACCTTTGTTAGGTATATACATCTTATCTTCAGGCAGGAAAGAAATAAAAGGAGAAAAAGTATTTTAGAAACTGTAGCCTACCCTATGGTGAAATAAATGTATGATACCTATAACAAGGAGTTATATAAAAAATGGTAGGTTTTATATAAAATTAGTATATATATATACAGCGGTGTTTGATAAATAGGTATTTGGGAAATTGTTGACGGAACAAGGGGTACTTGTTACCTGCTTAAATCTGTGTAAAAAAGATGCTTATCAGGGAGAAAAAGCTGGATTTTGTAAGTATAAAGAGATATATCCCTATCTTTGTACCTCATAAAAGTAACAGTATGACACAAACTGAAAAACAGATCCTTGCTTTGGTAAAGAGAGAAGTAGTACCTGCTATCGGTTGTACCGAACCCATTGCCGTGGCCCTTTGTGTAGCCAGAGCTACCGAACTACTGGGTAGAGTGCCCGAAAGAATAGAGGTAAAACTCAGTGCCAATGTCCTGAAGAATGCGATGGGAGTGGGAATTCCCGGAACGGAAATGGTCGGACTACCGATTGCCATCGCGTTAGGGGCATTGATCGGAAAATCTGAGTATGGACTGGAGGTATTAAAAGAGTGTCAGCCTGTTTCCGTAGAAGCCGGTAAACGCTATATCGAAGAGCGAAGAGTCGAAATCTCTCTGAAAAAAGATTGCTTCTCAAAACTCTATATCGAAGCGGAGGTTGTAGCAGGGAACGCAACGGCTCAGGCGGTTATTGCGGGAGGCCATACCGAATTTGTCCGGTTATGCAAAGACGGTCAGATCCTGCTGAACCGAGAGTTGGCTGCCTGTATCGCTACGAAAGAAGAGACTATTGAACTTACCTTGCGAAAAGTATATGAATTTGCTACTACCGTATCTTTGGAAGATATACGGTTCATCGGCGAATCGGCCAGGCTCAATAAAGAGGCCGCCGAGTACTCTTTCCGGAAGGAATACGGACATTGTCTGGGACGTATCCTAAACAGATCTTCCCGTCGGCATCTGATGGGGGAGGGGCCTTTATCACGTATCCTTGCCTATACCTCCGCGGCGTGTGATGCCCGTATGGCAGGTGCCATGATACCTGTCATGAGCAATTCGGGAAGTGGTAACCAGGGGATCGCCGCCACGTTGCCGGTGGTGATCTATGCCGAGGAAAACCGTTGCGACGAAGAGCAACTGCTACGCGCGTTGATGCTCAGCCACCTGACCGTGATCTACATCAAACAGAGCCTTGGCAGGCTCTCCGCCCTCTGTGGCTGTGTGGTGGCCGCTACCGGATCGGCTTGCGGCATTACGCTGCTCATGGGCGGTGAATACGAAGAGGTGACCTATGCCGTACAGAACATGATTGCCAACCTCACCGGTATGATCTGTGACGGAGCCAAACCCAGCTGCTCGCTGAAAGTGACTACCGGCGTATCCACCGCTGTCCTGTCTGCTGTGATGGCGATGGAGGGGCGTTGCGTCAGCTGCGTGGAAGGGATCATCGAAGAGGATGTGGATCGCAGCATCCGCAACCTGACCCACATCGGGTCGGAAGCGATGGACGAAACAGACCGGATGGTACTGGAGATGATGACAAACAAAGAGAAGTATGGAATGGCGAGGTGAGAGGGAGAAAGACAAATATCCTAATGCCATATAAGTAACCGAATGTACATATCTGTCGGTAGAGACGCGAAGAGATTTACGATTTAACAATTTACGATGTACGATTGAAATTACACAAAGGATATGTGTGTAAATCCATATGCGAAACATTTTATATGCAAACATACGAGACGCAAAGATATTTACTATCCAATATATGAACAAGGGATAATGGTTTCATGTAGAGACGCACGGCGTGCGTCTCCGCGGTATACGTGTGCAGTACAGGAGGTATGGGTCAGCTTCAGAGGTTTGTACCCTATCCCACTCTGTACCGATATACCGGTTTCAGACAAAAAAATATCGACCTTTTGATATAAACCCGTTGATCTTAGGTAGGTTTTATCACATACTTGCCTGTATGGGAAGTGGATCGCGGAGACGCACGCCGTGCGTCTCTACAGGTGGATGCTATCTGTATTTCAAATCGTATATCGTACATCCGTACATGGTACATCCAGCTGTCTTTCTGTTCCTTTTGTCGATACATGTAAAATGAACCGTGCCCGAAACTATATTGTTATCATACCGGAAATGTGTAGATTTGTATGTATACATAGGATGCTTTTCTGCTGATACCGACATCGGCAGAAAAGCATCCGCCGGATCCGATGGAATCATTTAAAATAAGAAAATATGAAGAAAACAACTATTTTATTTGTCTGCCTGTTGTGGCTTGGTAGCGTAGGGATATACGCCCAGAACGAATATTTCTTTGACAAGACCACCTACCCCTATAGTGTAAAAGGAGATCAGACCTTGTACTTAGATAGATACAGCTCTCCCCTGAGTGTGGCCACGGATCGCACTCCCTGTATCATTTTTATGTTTGGAGGGGCTTTCGCGCGTGGAACCAGGGACATGGACAAATATATTCCCTATTTCGACTATATGGTGAGACAAGGATATACAGTGATCTCCATTGATTATCGTCTCGGCCTGAAAGGAGTGGAACAGGACAAAGAACTGAACGAAGAGGGCTTTGTGCGTCGGTTTATCTATTCGGTGGATATGGCTGTGGAAGACCTGTTCGATGCTACACAGTATGTACTTGACCATGCGGAAGAATGGAACATCGATCCGGAGGCCATCACGATCAACGGTTCCAGTGCCGGAGCGGTGACGGTGCTACAGGCGGAACATGCCATCTGCAACGGTACACACCATGTAGCTACCAAATTGCCTGCCGGTTTCAACTATGTAGGTGTAGTTGCTTTTGCCGGAGCTATTTTTGTTCCGGATGGCCCGCTGACCTGGGCAAAGGCTCCGTGTCCGATCATGATGTTCCACGGAGATGCCGACCTGCAGGTGCCTTACGACAAATTGACCTACGGGAATATGGGATTCTACGGTGCCAAATCTATTTCCGACGGACTGGCAGCCCTCAACTATCCCTATTATTTCTACAAATTCGATGATTACGGACATCAGATCGCCAGCGATCCGATCCGGGAGAATAAGGAAGATGTACTCTGGTTCCTGAATACCATGGTCAAAGAGAAGAAACCTTATATGATATTCCGTGAACAGAAAGAGATCGGACGTCCCGTAGTACCCAATAAGAATTTCGGGATTCCGGATTATGTGAAAGGGAATTTCGGAATATAAAGGGATTTACGATTTACAGATTTACGATTTACGATTGATAATGCCAATATATGAACCATCGTAAATCTGTAAATCGTAAATATCTGTAAATCATTACATCCTTGTCATTTACTCTTATTTTTTCAGGAAACAGGTTTTCAGTACGATACTGCTTCCGTCAATTTTGCAATCCACCTCTTCCGGATCTTCCGTCAGGCGGACGCTTTTCACTTTCGTACCCCGTTTGATCACCATGGAAGAACCTTTGACTTTCAGGTCTTTGATCACCGTTACGCTGTCGCCGTCGGCCAATGGCGCGCCGTTGCTGTCGCGGGCCACTTTTTCCTGTGTTTCCGCTTCGCTGCCTTCCAGCCATTCGTGTCCGCAGTCGGGACAGATATTCAGTGTTCCGTCGAAATACGTATGATCCATCCCGCAGGCCGGACAATTGGAAATATCACTCATCGTTTGTTTGTAGATAAAGGGCAGGAAGTGAAGGGAGAAAACATCGCTCCCTTTACTTCCTGTCGGTTTGTAGAAAAAAAGTAAACTTAAAACTCAAGACTTAAAACTCAGTTTCATATAAATAAGGAACGAGGGTACCTCTGATTGCGGAGATATCCTCGTTCGTTGTATACGGATCTCTGTCCGGATCAATGATCGTGACCGCAACCGCAATCTTTGTCGCCACAGCCCTCTTCGTCGCAATCCGTTTCACAGCTGTCGCAACCGCAACCGCAGCCTCCCTGGCCACTCATCATCTGGATCATGCTTTGTACCTCTTCGCTGGTAGCCGGACGGCTTTCTACCACTTCACCTACAAACGTCAGGTCTTCTCCCGCCAGCGGGTGGTTCATATCCATCACCACTATGTCGTCTTTTACCTCTACCACGGTACCGTTGAGACGGCGTCCTTCCGAGTCCATCAGCGGCACTACGTTGCCCTCGAAGATCTGTGACGTGTCGAAACGACCGTCGACCTCGAAGATATGTTTGGGAAGATCAAGTACATGATCATCGTCATAATCACCGTAAGCCCCGGCCGCGGGAATCGTGAATTCGAACTTATCCCCTTTATTCAGGTCTTTTACCTCCGATTCGAAAGCATCTAAGGTAGTACCCAGGCCGGAGATAAACTGGAACGGGTGTTCCGGAGTCGCTCTTTCCACTAATTCTCTCTCTCCGTCTTCGGTAGTATACAAATCATACGCGACGGTGATGTACTTGTTTTCTGCTGTTTCCATGCTAAGTTCTATATCTGATTAATAAATCCGGGCGTAGAGGCTTTTTTCGTTTTGGCTCCGCCGACCGTGAATTTGCTTTTACTTTTTTGCTACCCGCCAGACCGAAAAGAGAGATGATTACCTTTTAAGTCACCACTCGTATCCGATCCTTCGCCCCGGAGAGCATAAAAAATGTACGATTTACGATGGAATACCCTGTAGCAACGTGCCAGATAATCTAAATCGTACTTCCTCCATCCCTTCGCTGACCGTCCGGTTAGCTACGCCGGTCTTCGATGGACTTTGTCGACCGCTGGTTTGTCCGATCGTCAATCTCCGTAACACCGCACCGTGTAATCTAAATCGTACTTCGTCAATCGTCCAATCGTAAATCTCTTGGCAAATATACGAATAATTTATGGGACAGTCCGGTTTCCTGTTTTTAAATTTCAGTGAATGAACCGATTTGTCCCTCTATATATAACATTTGAAAGAAAAGTTTGTTTGGTAAGCCAGGGAAGGGGGATAAAGTGATAAAATCCCTTTTTATCCCTTACTTTCCTTACGATTATTCATTTTTACCTGATTTTTTTCATCAATTCGTTTGGAGATTATAAAAAAGCCTCTACCTTTGCAGCATCATTGGAACAAGTAAAAAAGTTATGTACAAAAATACATCCGTAAACCTGGCAGTCCTGCAGCTGATTCTCGTCGTGGTGGTCCCATCAAGAGCGTGAGAAAGGTTTATGTATGTATATCCGTACAGATAAAGATAGTAATATGGAGCCTTTCTCACGTTGTGAGAGAGGCTCTTTGATTAAATAAAAGAAACAAGAATGAAACATCAGTTACGCAGCGCGACCAGTACCCAGGGCCGCCGCATGGCAGGAGCCCGCGCTTTATGGGCAGCCAACGGAATGAAAAAGGAGCAGGCGGGTAAGCCCATCATAGCCATTGTCAACTCATTCACGCAGTTTGTGCCGGGACACGTGCACCTGCATGAGGTAGGGCAGATGGTGAAGGCGGAGATCGAAAAGCGGGGATGTTTCGCGGCTGAGTTCAATACCATTGCCATAGATGACGGTATCGCCATGGGGCACGACGGAATGCTCTATTCCCTGCCTTCCCGCGATATTATCGCCGATAGCGTGGAATATATGGTGAATGCGCACAAAGCCGATGCGATGGTTTGTATCAGCAACTGCGACAAGATCACTCCGGGCATGCTGATGGCGGCTATGCGACTGAATATCCCCGCGGTGTTTGTTTCCGGCGGACCGATGGAGGCCGGCGCGTGGAACGGACAACACTTAGATCTGATCGATGCCATGATCAAATCGGCCGATGACAGTGTCAGCGACGAAGAGGTGGCCCAGATAGAGAAGCATGCCTGCCCCACCTGCGGCAGTTGCTCCGGGATGTTTACGGCCAACTCGATGAACTGCCTCAACGAGGCGATCGGACTGGCCTTGCCGGGCAACGGTACCCTTGTAGCTACCCATGTCAACCGTACCCGTCTGTTTGTAGAGGCGGCGAAACTGATCGTGGAAAATGCCTGGAAGTACTACCGCGACGGCGATGAAAGCGTATTGCCCCGCAGCATCGCTACCCGCGCGGCCTTTCTCAATGCCATGACGCTGGATATCGCGATGGGAGGATCTACCAATACAGTGCTGCACTTGCTGGCTGTGGCACAGGAGGCGGAGGTCGACTTTACGATGGACGATATAGATACGCTCTCGCGCCAGACACCTTGTCTGTGCAAAGTGGCACCCAATACACAGAAATACCACATACAGGATGTGAACCGGGCCGGAGGGATCCTGGCGATCCTGGACGAACTGGCGCAGGCCGGACTGATCGATACGTCGGTGGCCCGGGTAGACGGTTCTACGCTGGCGGAGGTATTAGACAGATACGCCATTACCCGCCCGGATGTATGCGAAGAGGCTAAGTTGAAATACAAAAGTGCCCCGGCAGGGCGTTTCAACTTAGTGATGGGTTCCCAGGAGACCTATTATCCCGATCTGGATACCGACCGCGCCGGGGGGTGTATACGCGATGTGGAACACGCGTATAGCAAAGATGGCGGACTGGCCGTACTAAAGGGAAACATCGCGCAGGACGGCTGCGTGGTGAAGACCGCGGGGGTAGACGAGAGTATCTGGAAATTTACCGGCCCTGCTAAGGTCTTTGATTCGCAGGAGGCAGCCTGCGAGGCGATCCTCGCGGGGAAAGTCGTCAGCGGTGATGTCGTGGTGATCATTCACGAAGGACCCAAAGGCGGACCGGGTATGCAGGAAATGCTGTATCCCACCTCTTACATCAAATCACGCCACCTCGGTAAGGAGTGCGCGCTGGTGACCGACGGACGTTTCAGTGGCGGGACCTCTGGTCTGAGCATCGGTCATGTATCGCCCGAAGCGGCTGCCGGTGGGAATATCGGAAAATTGCGCGACGGAGACATGATCGAGATCAACATACCGGAACGAGTCATCCGGGTGCAGCTGACCGACGAAGAGCTGGCTGCCCGTCCGATGACCCCTGTGACCCGCGACCGGAACGTATCCAAAAGCCTGCGTGCCTATGCAAGCATGGTGAGCTCGGCGGATAAAGGAGCGGTGAGAATGATTTAAGTTTTAAGTAATAAGTAATAAGTTGTAAGTAATAAGTTTTAAATGATATGACACCTCACTATATTTAACTTACAACTCAAAACTCAAAACTTATAACTCAAAACTTATAACTTGCAACTCAAAACTTAAAACTCAAAACTTACAAATAAATATGGAAAAAGAACTCATTACCGGTTCGGAAGCATTGATCCGCTCCCTCAAACAAGAAGGGGTGAAGACGATTTTCGGCTATCCGGGGGGCGCTATAATGCCCGTTTACGATTGTCTCTATGACCATCAGGAGGATGTACGCCATGTACTTGTTCGCCACGAACAGGGAGCGACACATGCCGCGCAGGGATATGCCCGGGTCTCCGGTGAAGTAGGGGTCTGCATCGTGACCAGTGGTCCCGGAGCCACCAATGCGATCACAGGGATCGGTGATGCAATGATAGATAGTACGCCTATGGTGGTGATTGCCGGACAGGTGACAGCGGGACTGTTGGGTACGGACGCTTTTCAGGAAATTGACCTGGTGAGTGTGACGCAGCCGATCACGAAATGGAGCTACCAGATCCGTCGCCCCGAAGACATTGCCTGGGCAGTGGCGCGCGCTTTCTATATCGCCCGCAGCGGCAGGCCCGGACCGGTGGTACTGGACTTTGCCAAGAACGCGCAGGTAGCTAAGGTAGCCTACAAACCGTATGTGATTGATTACATACGTAGCTACGTGCCTGCTCCGGATCCGGATCCGGTGGCTGTGGAAGAAGCCGCGCGTCTGATCAACGCATCCAGGAAACCTTTCGCTCTGGTGGGGCAGGGGGTAGAACTGGGAAATGCCCGGGAGGAGTTGCTGGCGTTCCTGAAAAAGGCGGATATCCCTGCCGGATGTACCCTGATGGGGCTGTCGGCCCTGCCTACGGAACACCCGCTGAACAAAGGAATGCTGGGTATGCACGGCAACCTGGCCCCGAATATGAAGACCAACGAGTGCGATGTATTGATCGCTATCGGGATGCGGTTCGACGACCGGGTGACGGGTGACCTGAATACGTATGCCAAACAGGCGAAGGTGATCCATTTCGATATCGATCCGGCGGAGATAGATAAGAATGTGAAGGCCACCGTGGCGGTGCTGGGAGACTGTAAAGACACCCTGGCAGCGGTAACGGAAAAACTGGAGCAGAACCGGCACGAGGAATGGATCGACTCTTTCGCGGACTATCAGATGAAAGAATACGAGGCGGTGATCGAGAATGAGGTACATCCCAAAGAGGGACCTATCACTATGGGGGAAGTGGTGAATCTGGTGACAGAGGCTACGGACAACAAAGCGGTATTGGTGACCGATGTGGGCCAGAACCAGATGATGGCTGCCCGCTATTTCGGGTTTACACAGGATCGGAGCATCGTGACTTCGGGCGGACTGGGTACGATGGGTTTCGGCCTTCCCGCCGCGATAGGAGCGGCTTTCGGCGCGCCGGGACGTAAGGTATGTCTTTTCTGTGGCGACGGAGGGTTGCAGATGACCCTGCAGGAGCTCGGTACCATCATGGAGACCGGTATCGCGGTGAAGATCATCCTGCTCAACAACAACTTCTTAGGTATGGTGCGCCAGTGGCAGGAACTCTTCTTCCAGGAGAGATACTCTTCTACACCGATGACCAATCCGGACTTTGTGAAGATCGCTTCGGCCTATAACATACCGGGCAGAAGTGTCTGTGTGCGGGAAGAGCTTCCCCAGGCGATCGGAGAGATGCTGGCAGCGCCGGGATCGTTCCTGCTGGAGGTAGGGGTGATCGAAAAAGGGATGGTGTATCCGATGGTACCTGCCGGAGATACGGTAACGAATGTGCTGCTGGGAACCTGAGGATGTCGGATTTACGATTTACGGATTTACGATGTACGATTGATAATACAAAACATGTGATAATACAACATATGGATCAGACATTATATACGCTCAATGTCTACTCGGAGAATTTTGCCGGTCTTCTGAATCAGATCACTACCATATTCACGCGTAGACAGTTGAACATTGAAAGCCTCAATGTATCTGCCTCTTCGATCAAGGGGATACACAAATATACCATCACTACGGTGACGGATGAGGACACCATACAGAAGGTGACCAAACAGATCGAGAAACGTATCGATGTGGTACAGGCCAATTATTTCTTAGACGATGAGATCTATTACCGGGAGATCGCCCTGTACAAAATACCGACAAAAGAACTGTTGGACACGAACCGGATCGAGTCGATCATCAGCCGGCACAACGCCCGTCTGATCGAAGTGAACCCTACCTTTACCGTACTGCAGAAGTCGGGTACTACGGAAGAGACACAGGAACTGTACGACGAACTGAAACAGATCGGCATCCTGCAATTCGTACGTTCGGGACGCGTCGCTATTACAAAAAGCTGTATCGAGACGCTGAATGAGTATTTGGCGGAGCGTGAGGCTAAGTATGGCAGACCTGCTGAAAACGCGTAGCTTATGAGTATGACAGACGAAAAAACAGGAACTTATTCCTTTGTGGCGGAGCCGTTCCATGTAGATTTCAACGGACGGGTGACACTGGGGGTACTGGGAAACCATCTGCTCAACTGTGCCGGATTCCACGCCAGTGACCGGGGGTTCGGTATTGCCACGGTGAACGAGGAGAATTATACCTGGGTACTTTCCCGGCTGGCCATTGAACTGGATGAATATCCGCTGCAATACGAAGACTTCTCTATCCGGACCTGGGTGGAGAATGTATACCGGCTTTTTACCGACCGTAATTTCGCTATCCTGAATAAGGAGGGAAAACCGATCGGGTACGCGCGCTCTGTATGGGCGATGATCAACCTGAATACCCGCAGACCGACCGATCTGCTGGCCCTGCACGACGGGAACATCGCCGGATATATCTGCGATGAGCCTTGTCCGATAGAGAAGCCCTCCCGGATCAAGGTAGAAGCTACGGAGCCGGTAGCAGATCGTACAGCCCGGTACAGTGATATTGATATCAACGGACATGTCAACAGCATCCGTTACATCGAGCATATCTTAGACCTGTTCCCGATGGAGCTCTATCAGGAAAAGCGGGTACGACGTTTTGAAATGGCCTATGTGGCCGAAAGCTATTATGGCGAAAAGCTATGGTTCTTCCGGGATGACGCGGGCGATGATGAATACCACGTAGAGGTCCGTAAAGAGACCGGAGAGGTGGTCTGTCGGTCGAAGATCCTTTTCGTCTGATACGAGAAAAGAGAATATAGATTTAATAATAACCTGTGGCGGTTGGCGCCACACAAACAAAAAAGTAAATTAGAAATGGCACAAATGAATTTTGGCGGTGTTGTGGAAAACGTAGTGACCCGCGAAGAATTTCCCTTAGAGAAAGCACGTGAAGTATTGAAAGACGAAGTGATCGCTGTGATCGGGTACGGTGTACAGGGTCCGGGTCAGTCGCTCAACCTGCGTGACAACGGTTTCAACGTGATCATCGGACAACGTAAAGGCGGTAAGACCTGGGAAAAAGCGGTGGCCGACGGATGGGTGCCGGGTGAGACATTGTTCGATATCGAAGAGGCTTGCCAGCGCGGGACCATTATCCAATACCTGCTTTCGGATGCTGCCCAGATCGAGGTTTGGCCTACTGTAAAGAAACACTTGACGGCGGGTAAGGCGCTGTATTTCTCTCACGGATTCGGTATCACTTACAAAGAACGTACCGGTATTGTTCCTCCGGCGGATGTGGATGTGATCTTAGTAGCTCCTAAAGGGTCCGGTACTTCGTTGCGTACGATGTTCCTCGAAGGACGCGGACTGAACTCTTCGTATGCGATCTTCCAGGATGCTACCGGTCGCGCGTGGGAACGTACGGTAGCGCTGGGTATCGGTGTAGGTTCGGGGTATCTGTTCGAAACGACTTTCGAAAGAGAAGTATATTCAGACCTGACAGGCGAACGCGGTACGCTGATGGGAGCTATCCAGGGAATCCTGCTGGCACAGTACGAAGTATTGCGTGAGAATGGTCATACCCCTTCGGAAGCGTTCAACGAAACGGTAGAAGAACTTACTCAGTCACTGATGCCGTTGTTTGCCAAGAACGGTATGGACTGGATGTATGCCAACTGCTCGACTACCGCTCAGCGCGGCGCGCTGGATTGGATGGGACCTTTCCACGACGCGACCAAACCCGTATTTGAAAAACTGTACGCGGAAGTGAAATGTGGCAACGAAGCGCAACGCTCGATCGATACCAACTCCAAACCCGACTATCGCGAAGGACTGGAAGCCGAACTGAAAGAACTCCGCGAAAGCGAAATGTGGCAGGCAGGTGCGACAGTACGTACGCTGCGTCCGGAAAACAACTGATTGATTCTCTTTTCTGATCCGGAAAAATAAAAAACCTCTTTGCCAAAGGTGTCCTGACAGGATATCGGATGGGCAGAGAGGTTTTTTAGGGGGGTGCGCAGTAATTGGTATACGTATGTATTTACTATATGTAGATGCAGGTGAAACGTATCTTCGAGAGAATCATAGAGAGAATTTATAAGAAAGAGGCGGCCGTGAGGTTGCCTCTTTTCGATTTCAGGCTTCCGGAGAATCTTCTTCCTGAGGAAGAGAGGCCTCACAAAGACATCCATGCTGGCTGATATATTCCAGTAATTTCCGGTAGAAAGGGTGGTGACCCAGCGTCTGTGCATCTCCTGACAGTACCAGCTTCATCCGGGCACGGGTGATGGCTACATTCATCCGGCGGATGTCAGAGAGAAAGCCGATCTGCCCTTCCGTGTTGGAACGTACCAGACTGATAAAGACAACATCCCTTTCTTGGCCCTGAAAGCCGTCGATCGTATGAATGGTAATGAGTTTGCGAAAGGGCCGGAAGAAGTGACTTTTACGCAACCGGCTTCTCAGGTACTGTACCTGTGCCCGGTAAGGAGAGATCAGTCCGAAGTCGATCTGTTCTTCCCATATGCGGCTTTCTCCGATCCGTCGGATATAAATTTCTACTTCCCGGAGAAGCAGATCCGCTTCGGCTGTATTGATGCGTCCGAAGCGTTCTTCACTCACCTTTTCCCGTAGCTCTACAGAGGATGTGTCTATCCATACGAAAGGAGTATCATAGTCTAAGATGCTGCGGAACCGTATGTCCGGAGCAGCCTGTAGTTTCCCTTCGTAAAAGTAGTCCGACGGGAATCGCATAATGTCTTCGTGCATCCGGTATTGTATCGTGAGCAGAGAGACTGTAGAGGGCTTTCGGGCAACAACTTTCTCCAACAACGTGGTTCCCAGGCCCTGGCGGGCGGCTTCTGAACATTTGACGGTAGGAGGGAGTTGGCAATGATCTCCGGCAAAAATGACTCTGTTTGCTTTCCGGATAGCTATCCAACAGGCGGCTTCCATAGCCTGGGCCGCCTCATCGATAAACAGGGTGGAGAAATGGCGGTTGAAGAGCAGGCGGTGGTTGCTGCCTGTCAGCGTACAGGCGATGACACGACTCTGGGTAAACAGATCTTCATGGATCCGGAACTCTATCTCCGTGGCCCTGTCACGTAGATGATGGAGGCGGTTGCGGGCGGAATCCCGGTTTTTCCCTTCCTGGCTGCGCAGTTGCTCCTGTATCTCCCGGATCGATCTGCGGATGCTCCATAATTCGTTGTAAGCAGGATGGTTCTCAAACAGTCGTTCGTAGGTGAAAGAGAGCATTTTGTCATTTACCCGGGACGGGTTGCCGATGCGCAGAACCGGGATACCCCGGTCGGTCAGTTTCTCTGAGATCCAGTCTACCGCCGTATTGCTTTGCGCGCAGACCAATACCTGATTCTCCCGGTGCAGGGTCTCGTAGATCGCTTCTACCAGCGTGGTGGTTTTTCCTGTTCCCGGAGGCCCGTGTACCACCGCTACGTCTCTGGCACAGAGAACACGGTTGACGGCCTGTTCCTGAGACGGATTGAGCCAGGGAAAACGTACGGGGTAGAGTTCGCGCTGTGCCGGAGCAGCAGCTCCGGACAATATTTCACGTAAGTCTGCCAGTCTGTTGTCTTTAGCTTTCTGTACATCACTCAATGCCTGAAAGAGTGCCCGGTAAGTAGTTTCGTCGAAATAGAGTTGCACACCTAAGGGCGGGGCGGTGACTAACTGATCACGTGCCGCGGTATGGGGAAGGATCACCACCATCCTGTCTTCCTGCACGTAACTTACCTGTGCGGTAAAGTTGAGGTAGCTGATGTCTCCGGTAGCACTTTGGGTAAAGAAGCAGACCGGACGGCCAGACTCGAAAGCGTGTTCTATCTCTTTTTCTTCCCGGCGGGTAATTTCTATAGTCAGCTGATTGAGAGAGTTATAATAGTTGCGCTGAACAGTAACCGGGAACCAGCAAAGCCCTTGCTCTACTTTACGGGCAATGCCTGCTGTCTCTGTCTGTCGGCGAAATTCCTCTTTTTCATATTCATACTCCAGACGAAGGAGCAACTCTTGCCGGGACAGATCGGCCAGAGAAGTACGGAGATTGGGCGGTTTATGCACAGATGATATAGTTGAGTTACAGGGCAAAGATAATGATTTGTGCGTCTGATTGTGTATATTTGAAACGGTTATTAAACATATTTGTGGAGACCTTCGTTATAAAAAACCAAAACCGGAAAAGAACCTATGTATAGAAGATTATTAGTGAATGGCAGAGGGACCTGGAACCCCTCTCTTTGGATGTGTCTGACTGTCCTCTTACTGAGCGGTTGCAGTACGGTGGCTATTACCGGACGTAAACAGTTGATGCTGGTATCCGATGCGGAAGTGCTGAGTCTCAGTAACCAGAGTTTCAATGAGTATATGAAAACAGCCAAACCTTCGACAGATGCCCAGAATACGGCTATGGTAGAACGGGTGGGACGTCGGATTGCTGAAGCTGTGGAAACCTATCTGACCGAACATGGAAGAGCTGCCGATGTGGCTCAGTTTTCCTGGGAGTTCCACCTTGTACAAGATCCTACCCCCAACGCGTTCTGTATGCCCGGAGGGAAGATCGTAGTCAATGAAGGACTCCTTCCCTATACGCAGAACGAAGATGGACTGGCCATTGTGCTGGGACATGAAGTGGCGCACGCGGTGGCGAAGCACTCTGCCGAACGCATCAGTCAGCAACTCCTTCTCAGTTACGGAGGAGGAGTACTGGGAGCCGCGCTTCATACCAAATCATCTATGACTCAGGCTTTGGCGCAAGAGGTCTACGGATTGGGCGCGCAATACGGTGTGGCGTTGCCTTATTCCCGCTCCAATGAAAATGAAGCGGATCGCCTGGGGCTCATATTTGCCGCTATGGCCGGGTACAATCCGCAGGCGGCTGTTGCTTTCTGGCAACGGATGGCGCAGAACTCACAGAAGGTGCCGGAGTTTATCAGCACCCACCCCTCCGACGCAACCCGTATAAGTAATATCGAAAAGTTGTTGCCGGAAGCAATGAAATATTACAAACCCAGATAAGCATAGCCCTTTCGTTAGAGGATAAACGGTGTTCTGTTTTTTCGGTTCCCGGATGTATAGCAGCTTATTCCCGGTTGTGTGTCAACGTATGGTTGTTCCTGTGAACTCCCCCTCTGTATTCCCTGAAGAGAAACAGATGCAGTATCAAAGGCGATACATTCATTCTGTATATTCTTTCGCCTGACGGATAAGTATCGGAACGAGCTCATGGGTGATGGCAAGAAAGAAGAGAGAGTAAAAACAGTCTTTTCTTTTTATCAGCATAGATAAGGTATTCATTCCTGTTTTTGTGTACATTTGTCCGTTATTCACACACGCGGATCTATGGACCTACCTGCATTTCATATTTTTCTTATCGCGATGAGTCTGTTGGCGGCAGTCGTATGTGTCGCTCTCTATTTTGTCAAAGCCGGTTACGGTATGTTCCGTACCCGTTCGTGGGGGTGGTCTCTCCCTAATAAACTGGCCTAGTTCCTGATGGAAGTTCCTGTATTCCTGGTGTATGGTTTTCTGTGGTATACCTCAGCGCGCAGAGATCAGCCGGTAGCGATCGTTTTTCTTCTTCTGTTCCAGTTGCACTACCTGCAACGCGCCTTTGTTTTTCCGCTTTTACTGAAAGGAAAAAGCCGGATGCCGGTAGCCATTATGTGCATGGGCATTGTGTTTAATCTGCTGAATGGATATATGCAGGGATATTGGTTGTTCCATCTTGCTCCTGCGGATGACTATACCACGGAATGGCTTTATAGCCTTCCTTTTGTGATAGGTATTGTACTTTTCTTTGTAGGAATGGGCATAAACTGGCATTCGGATCATGTGATCCGCCACCTCCGGGAACCGGGAGATACAAAGCACTATCTGCCTCAGAAAGGGATGTACCGCTATGTTACATCAGCCAACTATTTCGGTGAGATCGTAGAGTGGGCCGGTTTCGCGCTGCTTACCTGTTCGTGGGCCGGAGCTGTATTTCTCTGGTGGTCCATAGCCAATCTGGTTCCTCGCGCGAATGCCATCTGGCACCGTTACAGGGAAGAGTTTGGAGCAGAGATGGGAAGTCGCAAAAGAGTGTTCCCTTTTATGTATTGATGGTTTGGCTTCTATCTATATTTCTTAGGATTTAAGACAGGTACAGGGTGTGGAGAGGTGACGGGACGGGAAAGACCGTTAGTGGCAGTTAATAAAGAATGCGGAAGTAGAATGAAAAGAAAGATCGCGGTTGTGACCGGTGCTACGGGAGGTATAAGACTCGAGATCACCCGTGCTTTGCTAAAGGATGGGTTCAGGGTAATTATGGCTTGCCGGAATATAGAAAAAGCGGACCAGAAGCGTAAAGAATTGTTGCTACAGGGATCGGATCTTTCGGAAGACCGGATAGAAGTAATGCACCTGGATCTTTTTTCTTTGTCCGGAGTAGCTGCTTTTGCGGACAAGCTTTTGCGGCGGGAAGAAAAATTAAATGTGTTGATAAATAACGCGGGAACCATCTCTTCCTCTTATTCACAGACACAGGAAGGACTGGAGCATACCGTAGTAGTGAATTATGTGGCTCCTTACCTGCTTACCCGCAAACTTCTGCCACTGATGGACTCCGGCAGCCGTATTGTAAATATAATATCGTGTACCTATGTGATCGGGAAACTGACTTTTCCGGACTTTTTTACCCGGGGGAGATGTGGTGCGTTCCGGAGGTTACTTGTTTACAGTAATACGAAGTTAGCACTTCTGTTGTTTACCCTTTCTTTGTCGGACAAGCTGCGCGAACGGAATGTTTCGGTAAATGCCGTTGATCCCGGAATTGTTTCAACCGATATGATCACTATGCAGAAATGGTTTGATCCTTTAACAGATATATTCTTCCGGCCTTTTATCCGTACTCCTTATCAGGGAGCTTCTACGGCGGTTCAGGCTCTATTGAACCAGCAGTGGAAATATACTACCGGCACTCTTTTTGTCTCTGATAAGCCCGGAAAGTTATCCGGGAATTACCTGCGACATCCTCAGATGCGGGAACTATGGGAAAAGACAGAAGAGATCGTGAAAGAGTGGTTGTAGTTTCCGGTGTGTGTATCTCTCTCTTATAAAGTAATTCCCGAATCCCGGCAATGATAAAAAGTGATGGAATAACCTGCTACGGTATATGCGGAGAAAGTAAATAGACTCTGTTCGTATCACATCCCGGAAGTGGTGGAGAACTGCGTATAAAGGATCAGAAAGCTGGTGTACCCTTGTCAGCATCTGACAGAAATGTGAAGCTTTCAGGAAAAGAGGATCTGACAAAACGTCAACGTATGAAGTTAGATAGAATCCACTCTGTGTGTCGGACACAGGACTACTGATAATACATCATTTGATTTTGTTCGCCTTACATTGCGGATATAGAAAAGGTGATCTCCCGGAAGACATCACCTTTCTTATACTTATCTAACATGGATCCTCTGATCAGATGGAAAGTGCCCGCAGCACATTCACCAGTTCTGCTTTGATCGGTTTATCGTTCTTTATCGCCTTGGAGAAAGGTACATATACGATCTCATCGTGTACGATCCCTATCATTACATTTCTCTGATCGTCTAAAAGGGCCTCTATGGAAGCTGCGCCTAAACGGCTGGCCAGAATGCGGTCTTGCGCGGTGGGACTTCCTCCGCGTTGCAGGTGTCCCAGAATAGTGACACGTACATCGTAATCAGGATATTCGTTCTTGACACGTTCCGCATAATGCATGGCACCTCCGGTAAGTTCACTTTCCGCGACCAGCACGATACTACTGTTCTTGGATTTCCGGAACCCGTTTTTTATGAACTCTTCCAGTTGGTCTACTTCCGTATTGAACTCCGGAATGATAGCTGCTTCGGCTCCCGAAGCAATGGCACCGTTGAGTGCCAGGAAACCGGCATCACGTCCCATCACTTCCACAAAGAACAGACGTTCATGAGAGGTCGCTGTATCACGGATCTTGTCTACAGCATCTAAGATCGTATTTAACGCGGTATCGTAGCCAATGGTGCTATCCGTTCCGTACAGGTCATTGTCAATGGTTCCCGGAAGCCCTACGCAAGGGATATTGTACTCTTGAGCGAAGATACGGGCACCTGTCAGTGAGCCGTCTCCTCCGATAACTACCAACGCGTCTATTCCTTCCCGCTGCATGGTCTCATACGCTATGGCCCGGCCTTCGGGAGTATGAAACTCTTTACAACGCGCGGTTTTCAGGATAGTACCTCCCAGTTGTATGATGTTACTTACATTCTGACTTTTAAATTCGGCGATTTCACCGGTGATAAGTCCTTTGTATCCTCTGTAAATCCCTTTTACCTGTAGTCCGTGAAAGATAGCGGTTCGTGTGACTGCGCGGATGGCCGCGTTCATTCCCGGAGCATCTCCTCCGGAGGTTAAAATGCCTATACATTTTATTGTTGCCATAACAGATCTTATTTTTAATCGAAGTTGCAAATATAACAAAAAGTAACGGATGCTTGTTGTTTATATACAAATATATACTTGTGTCGGTTCATTGGTTGACATTTTGTTGAGTGTGTGCCTGCACATACCGGAATACCTCTTCCATCAACCATTTTGGGGTGGATGTGGCTCCACAAATGCCAACAGAACGTACCCTGTTTAGTACTTCCGGATCTATGTCTTCCGCGTGTTCTACCAGGTGAGAATTTGCATTCACTTTGAGGCATTCACTGAAAAGCATCTTTCCATTGGAACTTTTTTTTCCGCTGACGAAAAAGATCAGTTCGTGAGATGCCGCGAACGCGCGTATATTGGGTATACGGTTGGCTACTTGCCGGCAGATCGTATCGTAATATTTAAAAGATGCCTCCGGCGAGATGTTTTCTTCCATGTAACGGACGATCCGGCGGAATTCATCTAATGACATTGTTGTCTGCGAGTAAAGCCGGATGTGTTGGGAGAGGTCAAGGACTTTGGCCTCTTCCAGACTCTCTATAACTACCGCTTCTCCCGCGGTTTGCCCAACCAGACCTAATACTTCGGCATGACCGTTTTTGCCGTATATAACGACTGATGTATGCTTTTCTTTTTTCTGAAATTCCAGCTGTATCTTTTTCTGTAACTGAAGTACTACCGGACAGGTAGCATCTATGATCTGAATGTGGTTGCGGCGTGCCGTTTCGTAGACCTCAGGAGGTTCTCCATGTGCCCTCAGCAACACCCTGGCATGGTACAGACGTGCGAACTCTTCGTGATTGATAGTGATCAGTCCCAGCTTTTTCAGTCGTTCTACTTCCCGGCTGTTGTGTACAATATCCCCCAGGCAATACAAGGTTCCTCCCTGTGCCAGTTCCTCTTCGGCTTTCCGGATAGCGGTCACTACTCCGAAGCAAAACCCGGATCCTTCATCAATCTTTATCTCTTTCATTCCCTTTTACCAAAGAACGGCGCAACAGGTTTTTTGTTGGTACAAACCGGAAAAGTGCCCACTAAGGATGTTCTGCTGTCACCCTTTGAAACTGTTCCAGCAACCATTTCTGTTGTTCGGCAATGGTCAGGTGACTGTTGTCCAGCAAAAGAGCATCTCCGGCCTGACGCAGGGGACTTACCTCCCGGTTCTGATCGATGAAATCGCGCTCTTTTACATTAGCAAGTATCTTTTCATAATCGGCGGGTATGCCTTTTTCCTTCAGTTCTTTGTAACGTCTTTCCGCGCGGATGTCGGGCGAAGCAGTCACAAATACCTTGAGTTCGGCTTCCGGGAATACCACAGTACCAATGTCACGGCCATCCATCACGATCTTTTTGTGCCGCCCCATTTGCTGTTGTTGCGCCACCAGAGCGGTACGAACAAAATCAAGAGCAGCGATGGGGCTGACCTGAGAGGCAACCTCCATGGATCGTATCTTATTCTCTACATTCTCTCCGTTGAGATAAGTATCCGGACGTCCGGTCTGCGGATTCAGCCGGAAAGAGATCTGGATGTTTTCCATTTCTCTTTTTAAGGTATCCGTATCTATCTGTTGTCCGTCAAAAAGATGATGTTCCAGAGCAAACAGCGTTACCGCGCGATACATAGCGCCACTATCTATATACAGGTATCCGATCTCTTTGGCCAGGTCTTTGGCCATGGTACTTTTCCCGCAGGAAGAGAAGCCATCAATAGCTATGATTATATCTTTCATCCGATTTCGTATGAATTTAGAAAATCCGTTCAAAGATACATTAAATTTAATTTTCTTTTTCTCTGTTATCTTTTATTAAGGAGAATAACACTTTTTTCCATGTCTTCCTGTTACGGAGAAATGAAAATACCTTTATTGCTCTTTTTGATCGTGTATTCCGGAGACTTTGCCGGTAAAAGAATCTCATTCTCTGACACTGTGTCGGGGCACAGTGTCTGTTATACCAGGGCAAGCCTGATGAGAGACAAATAGAAGAATTAAAAAAATAAAAATCAAACCTGCTTTGTGAAAAAAAGCAGACGAAAGAACACTTTATCAGAAAATGTGCTATATTTGCCCCAAATGGGAAACACTTAAAAAATTAAATAGTAATATGGAAGTAAAAAAGTCACCCAAAGCAGACCTTGAAGGCAAGAAATCGACCTGGTTACTTGTTGGTTATGTAGTGGTATTGGTTTTTATGTTCGTTGGTTTCGAATGGACCAAACGTGATATACAGATCGATACATCACTCGCTATCCAGGAAGTTATATTTGAAGAGGAAATTATTCCTATTACACAACAGGAAGAAATTGTAGCTCCTCCTCCACCGGAAGCCCCTTCCGTAGCTGAAGTACTCACTATTGTGGATGACCAGGCTGATGTGGAAGAAACGGCTGTTGCTACAACTGAGGACACCGGTGAGCGTGTGGAAGTGAAATACGTACCTGTGGTTGTGGAAGAAGAACCGGACGAACAGGTGATCTTTGACGTAGTAGAAAAGATGCCGGAATTTCCGGGAGGACAGGCGGCTTTGATGCAGTATCTGAGTAAGAATATCAAATATCCTACCATCGCTCAGGAAAACGGAACCCAGGGACGCGTTATCGTGCAGTTCGTTGTAAATACAGACGGATCTATCGTAGATGCGCAGGTCACACGTAGTGTAGACCCTTATCTGGATAAAGAAGCCATCCGTGTGATCAGCACCATGCCCAAATGGCAACCCGGTATGCAGAGAAATAAGCCGGTACGTGTAAGATATACAGTGCCTGTGATGTTCAGATTACAGTAATACAAATATAAGAAGGAACGGAGGCTGCCATCAAGCAGCCTCTTTTCATAGATATCTGCTTATTCTACTATATATGTTTACACCTTCCCGCCTGATTGATCAGATAGACAAACACATCTCTCTTCTTCCTTTCGATGAAACTCCTTGCGGGTTGTATGAACCCATCCGGTATGTGATGCGGCTGGGCGGAAAGCGTATCCGTCCGGTATTGATGCTGATGGCATATAACCTGTATCAGGATTCTGTAGAAGAGATCCTTGATCCGGCGATCGGACTGGAGATCTATCATAATTTTACCTTACTGCATGACGACCTGATGGATCGTGCCGACAAGCGGCGCGGAAAAGATACCGTACATAGGGTATGGGGAGAGAATACGGCTATCCTTTCCGGAGATGCCATGCTGATCTTAGCCTATCGGTATATAGCGATGGCTCCTGCCGAACATCTGAAAGAGATGCTGGATGTTTTTACCCGCGCGGCGTTGGAAGTGTGCGAAGGTCAGCAGTATGACCTGGAATTTGAAAGCCGGATACAGGTCTCCGAAGAAGAATATGAGAACATGATCCGACTGAAAACGGCTGTTCTGCTGGCAGCGGGACTGTATATGGGTACTTTACTGGGAGGAGGTTCGCGGCAGGATGCCGGGCGGATGTACGATTTTGGTATATATACCGGAATTGCTTTTCAGCTGAAAGACGATCTGCTGGATGTATATGGCGATCCGGAAGTGTTCGGTAAGAATATAGGGGGAGATATTGTCTGTAATAAAAAAACATATCTGCTGATCAAGGCGTTGGAAAAGGCTGATTCTTTTCAGAGAGAGACTTTGCTGTACTGGATGCAAAAAGAGTGCGATCCGAAACTAAAGATCGAAGCCGTTACGCAATTGTATAATGAGTTACAGGTCCGGAAGTTGTGTGAGGAAAGAATTGATGCACTCTATCAGGAAGCCATTTCCTGTCTGGAGAAAGTAGCGGTTGCTTCGGAAAGAAAAGAGGAACTTCGCCGTGTAGTGCAACAGTTGATGTATCGTGAATTATAAAACAGGGAGGGAAAACACATGCCTTACAGAAGATTGCCAAATACAGACCAGGCCCGCATAAGAGCTCTCAGATCTGCTGTGGAGAAGGGAGAAACGAATGATGTCTATAATCTGGCTATCTCATTGAAAACATTCACGGAAGCAAGGAATTTCCTGATGAAATTCGAAGCAGCCCAGAAATATTATAAGCAGTCTTATGAGAATCAGGCCCGTACCAGCCGGAAACATCAGAACAATGTAAAAACTGCCCGTCTGTATATTTCTCATTTCATACAGGTTCTTAATCTGTCCGTACTGCGTGGGGAGATCAAGGCGATCCATAAGCAGTTTTATGGGCTGGATGTGGATAATTACAGTGTCCCGGATCTGATCAGTGAAGCTGCCATGGCAGAATGGGGCAAGAAAGTCATTGAAGGGGAAAGGAAACGCACCTCTCAGGGAGGCATACCGATCTATAATCCTACCATTGCTAAGGTGAAAGTCTATTACGATATATTTATGGAAGGATATGAGCGGCAGAAAAACCTGCAGGCAATCACAAACCGCAGCCTGGAAGAACTTTCTTCCATGCGTGGACGCGCGGATGAACTTATCCTGGATATCTGGAACCAGGTAGAAAAAAAATACGAACATACCTATTCCAATGAGAAGCGTCTGAATCAGTGCCGTGATTATGGACTCATCTATTATTACCGTACCGGCGAGAAGATCGCTGCCGAATGCAGAGAGTAAGATGAATCTTGTTGATACCCATTCTCATATTTATCTGGAAGAGTTTTCAGATGACCTTTCTTCGGTGATCACACGTGCCCGTGAAGCCGGGCTTACCCATATTTTCCTACCTAACATAGATAAAGAGAGTATAGAACCGATGTTGCAGGTATGCAGGAAGTATCCCGCGCTTTGTTATCCGATGATGGGACTGCATCCGACTTCCGTAGATCTCTCTTACCAGAAACAACTGGCTGTGGTGGAAGAACAATTAAAGAGCAATCCGGAGTTTGTGGCGGTAGGAGAGATCGGACTGGATCTGTATTGGGACAAAACCTGGCTCCCACAGCAGTTGGATGCTTTTGACCGGCAGATACGTTGGGCGCTGGAGTATCAATTACCCATTGTAGTGCATTGCCGGGATGCTTTTGATGAATTGCATCAGTCACTCTTGCCTTATAGATACAGCGGTCTTACCGGAGTTTTTCATAGTTTTACCGGAACTCCGGAAGATGCCCGGAAGTTGATGCAATTTTCAGGATTCCTGTTTGGGATAAACGGAGTAGTCACCTTCCGGAATTCCTCACTTCCGGCCACCCTGAAAGAGATCCCGTTGGAGAAAATCGTTCTGGAGACAGACGCTCCCTATCTGACTCCTGTGCCTTTTCGGGGAAAGCGGAACGAAAGTGCCTATGTACGCTATACCTTGTCTAAGGTCGCGGAAATATACCATAAAACGGAAGCCGATGTGGCAAAAATTACCTCTGATAACGCGTTGAGGCTATTCACAAGGGCGAAAGAGGAGAAAAGGTTTTAAAGTTTATTAATTTTGCAACTTTCCCGGTGAGAAAATGGTGAGAATGGTGTGTTAGATGAAAAAAGAATACATTTGTAGCTGAATTTGCTTGCGGTTCACGATTTTTTTTGTAATTTGCAGCCGATTTAGAAAAACAGATGATGAGGAGAGATGCTCGAGTGGTTGAAGAGGCACGCCTGGAAAGCGTGTATACGCCAAAAGCGTATCGCGGGTTCGAATCCCGCTTTCTCCGCTTTTCTACATCAAAATTTGAGAGAAATAAAGTAGATAAAATAAATTAATTAATTAATCTTAAAAATTAGACACACAATGAAAAAGTTTTTTGCAATTGTTGCTGTGATGGGAGTTTTGACTTTTGGCTCAACTCAGCTGGTACAGGCTCAGGATGCTCCTGCTGCGGATACCGAACAGGTAGATGCTATCGCGGGTGCTGAATCTGGTGGTATCCACAAAGAATTGAAAACAAAATTTATTGAAGGTACTGCTTCATTCATGAGTTTGGTATCTATTGCTTTGGTGATTGGTCTGGCTTTCTGTATTGAACGTATTATTTACTTAAGTCTGGCTGAGATCAATACCAAGAAATTCCTGGCATCTGTTGAAGCCGCGCTGGAAAAAGGAGATGTAGAAGCTGCAAAAGATATCGCGCGCAATACCAGAGGTCCTATCGCTTCTATCTATTATCAGGGTCTGATGAGAATGGATCAGGGTATTGACGTAGTAGAAAAATCAGTAGTATCTTACGGTGGTGTACAGGCGGGTTATCTGGAAAAAGGATGTTCCTGGATCACGCTGTTTATCGCGATGGCTCCGTCATTAGGGTTCCTGGGAACTGTAATCGGTATGGTGCAGGCGTTCGATAAGATCCAGCAGGTAGGTGATATCTCTCCGACGGTTGTAGCGGGTGGTATGAAAGTAGCCTTGATCACAACTATCTACGGTTTGATCGTTGCTTTGATCCTGCAGTTGTTCTACAATTATGTACTTTCAAAAATTGAAGCACTTACAAGTGAAATGGAAGATTCTTCTATTACTCTGCTTGATATGGTGATCAAGTACAATTTGAAATACAAAAAATAATCTGAAACAAAATGAGTAAGTTATCATATAAAATATCCTACTACGTGCTGTATGCCCTTTTCGCGATCATTCTGATTGTACTCGGAATGTTCTACTTCTCGGGCTTTGACAGAATGGTAGGTGAATATAATGCCCCTGCCCATACAGATACATTGATTTATCTGATCTATGGTATCCTGGGATTTTGTATAGTTGCCACATTGGTAGCTGCGGTGATTCAGTTCGGTACTGCACTGATGGATAATCCGATGAACGCTCTCCGTTCACTGATAGGGATTATACTTCTGGCTGTATTGCTGATTGTTACTTATTCGATGGGCTCTGTAGAAGCTATACCTACAGGAGAAGGACTTTTTACAGATCCTTTCTGGCTGAGGATCACAGATATGTTTGTATATTCCATCTATTTCTTGTTGGGAATTACTATTCTGTGTATGATCGGAAGCAGTGTTAAAAAAGCAATTTCGTAAGTAAATTACTGATAAACCAATTAAAGTAATTACAAATGGCAAAAGGAAATAGAAAAGTTCCTGATATAAACTCAAGTTCTACGGCGGATATCGCTTTCCTGTTGCTTATCTTTTTCTTGATCACAACTTCTATGGATACGGACCGTGGATTGGCAAGACGATTGCCGGAACCCCCGGATCCGAATACCAAACAAGATGATATCATTGTAAAAGAGCGCAACGTATTGCAGGTATTCTTAAACGCTAATGACCAGTTAATGGCTGGGGGTGATTATATTAGCGTAAGAGAACTCCGCAACAAGGCTAAAGAGTTTATTCAGAACCCTTATAATGATGAAAAATTGCCTGAAAAGCATGAGAAGGATATTCCGTTGCTGGGAGGTAAGGTAATGGTTACGGAAAACCATGTAATCTCTCTTCAGAATGACCGTGGATCTTCTTATCAGGCATATATGGATGTCCAGAACGAATTGGTGGCTGCCTATAACGAATTGAGAGATGAGATCTCTCAGGAAAACTGGCAGAAGAACTACAATGAACTGGACGAAGCGCAGCAGAAAGCTGTACGTGACTTTTATCCTCAGAAGATCTCTGAGGCAGAACCTAAAAACTACGGAGCAAGGTAAGAAATGGGAAAGTTTAATAAAACCGGTAAACGTGGAATGCCTGCGTTGAACACCTCTTCTCTTCCTGACTTGATCTTTACGCTGTTATTCTTCTTTATGATGGTAACAACCATGCGTGAAGTTCAATTGAAAGTAGAGTTTAAGGTTCCGCAGGCCACAGAGCTTGAAAAGCTTGAAAAGAAGTCTTTGGTTACTTTCATCTATGTAGGACAACCTACCATGGAGTTCCGTAAGAAACTGGGATCTGAAAGTCGTATTCAGCTGAATGACAGTTTTGCTGAAGTAGCGGAGATCCAGGATTTCATTACACAGGAACGTCTGAGTATGAAAGAATCGGACCAGCCCTTTATGACCGTGTCGCTTAAGATCGACAAAGATACCCGAATGGGTATTGTGACCGATATCAAACAGGCACTGCGTCAGGCGTATGCATTGAAGATCAACTATTCTGCCGCTTCACGCGATTAAAAGAAAGTTGTCTCTATATTAAAAAAGGTGACCGGAATTCCGGTCACCTTTTTTATTGCGTGTCTGATCAGAAATGATCCGGTAGAAAAATAAGTGAGCAGATAGATACACAGGTACTTATTTTTCGTTGCCGACGCCGTATACCTCCTGATAAATGGCAGACCGTACAGCTGGGAACTTCTCAGGGCTCAGCAGACCGTACACCATTAAATACATCGGGATTTCTTTACTTCCTGTCCGATAAGGGGGCTGTACATATGCATGTTCCCACAATATGAAATGATGCCTTTCGTAAAAAGCAATGCGCCTTCCGGCAATTTCCTCCGTGGGAGGTTCTACTTCCAATACAATCGGTTTGTTAAGGGTTTGTTGTAGCCATTCCAATACTTGTTTACCATATCCACCATTGCGCCGTTCAGGGTCAATAGCGAAATGCTCCACATAGAAAAAGTCGTTCAGGTCCCAGTAAGTAATAAAGCCTACAGGGACATTCTCATCCAGAATGACAGTATTGTAGAAATGCTCTTTCTGGTCGGTATATTCTCTGAATGCGGGAAGTTCCCGATACTCATCTATAGGAAAGGAGGCTACCAATAGATCTTCCATAAAACGGTAAAGGGTTTCATCCGGAGTCCGGATGCGTCTGAATGTGATCATAAGGATAATTATCTTATTTGATTCGTAGATACAGGGTCTGTACAACAGGGATGGCCTGTTCTGTGTGGTAACAAACGGGGTAGCACAAAAGTTATTTTGTATAAAACTCAATGATACGTTTGATTGCCCGTTGACATACCGGGCAGAATGCCGGATATTCATTGGTCCGCATCCGGCAATTATCAGCAGGACGGTACACTCCTTTCACGGAATAGCCTCCGCCTTCGTATACTCCTACCGGATAGTTCTCTTTTTCCGAAACAGGCGTAGGAATGGGTATCTGTGGCGGCAGCATATTTTCCCATTTCGAGGAAAAGTCTACCAGTGTCGTAATGTTTTGCTCCCAGGGTTCTATATCCAACGGATAAAAATCACTCATGATGTCTTCTTCATAGAAATATTCATCTCCCAACCCGGCAAAGCTATGTCCGAACTCATGTACCACCACCGGTCTGAACATCGGATGATGAGCAGTAGTAAGTGTAAAAGCATTGTATATGCCTCCTCCACCATATTGGGCAGTATTTGCCAGGATGATAATATGTTCATAAGGAATTCCTGCCAATGTATGATGAATGTCCTGTATGCGACTGGTCGTGAGATATCTTTCGGAATAGAATGTATCGAAATGAGAACTGAACACTGTATGCTTCCATATATGCTGGTGGGGGATACTCACCCCGCTTTCCCGGGAAGCACTGGCCACGGCGATTACATTGAATTCGTTGGAAAGAGATCGGAAAGGCTCGTGTGTGAAGATACTCTCACAGGCTGTTTCCGCGTCCTGGTAGAAGATCTCCATTTCTTCTTCGGTATATCCTTCTGCCAATATAACCACATTGATCTTCTCTGCGGGATCTCCGTTCCGCATCAGATACCGATGCGGGGCAGGATCTTTCGTATCGATGCAACGGATCAGGATGTCTTCCGGATCGATCTCATGGTTGAAGGAAGCTGTTATTTCCCGTCGGTTGTTGTACAGAACAACTTCTATTTCTACCGGTTGAAGGGGATAAGGGACCAGAAAGGTATTTTCAAAGCTTTTTTGTGTGAGTAGCGCCTCTTCTGTCTCGATCCATTCCTGGAACAGGGAAGAGAAGGAGGTGGAATAGATGTGCATACCTGTCTCTTTGTCCTTCATTACGATCTTTCCGTTTCCCTGCAACGGGAGTTCGGACAGCCGTTTTCTACGTCCGGCCCACTGCTGTGTAGAATAAAGTCCATCCAGATAGATCTCCTGGTTAGTCGCGTTTCCGGCAAAGATATAGTCGAGCCGTAAAGTCATGTTTGTAAAACAGGCATTGAAATCCTGAGCATACAGGGCAAAGCATATCCAACATGCGAATATAAAAACAAGTGTTTTCTTCATCTTGTCTGAGGTTTGTCTTTCTACAAAGATAAACAACTTATTCAGGATTATGAAATGTAGACTGGTTGTTTTCGGTACAGCCAAGAGGTGAACAGAGGGTCGGAACGGGGCAGATCCGGACGAATGAGTGTCGGTACATACCCCTTTGTTCTGTGGTACGGAGCAGGCAAAATACGCTTTTGAAAAGAAGAATGACCGGGCAGTTTCGAAGGTACGGGAAAGCTGTGCGGAGGAAGTGATTATTTTTGTTGAAATGTTAGAAATCATAAAAGTGAGACTCCTGATTTTCAATTGCGGAAAAAAACTGTAACTTTGCATAAGGATATTGTGACGATATTCTCTGAATTTAGTATATATACTATTAATTTTGCCTAACATGGGACACCATCAACTGGATTCTTTAGACGAGCAGATCCTGAAACTAATTGCAGACAATGCCCGTATTCCTTTTCTCGAAGTAGCAAGGGCGTGTAATGTTTCGGGAGCTGCTATTCACCAACGTATACAGAAACTGACCAACCTCGGTATTCTGAAAGGGTCGGAGTTTGTTATTGATCCGGAGAAGATCGGATTTGAGACTTGCGCTTATATCGGGATCTATCTGAAAGACCCTGAATCCTTTGATTCGGTAACGAAAGCCCTCCATAATATACCTGAGGTAGTGGAGTGCCATTTTACAACAGGAAAGTACGATATGTTTATTAAAATATACGCCAAAAACAATCATCATCTGCTTAGTATCATTCACGATAAACTGCAACCTCTGGGGTTGGCGCGTACGGAGACGTTGATCTCCTTTCACGAGGCCATCAAGCGTCAGATACCCATTATGGTGGATGTCAGCGAAGAGTGATCATTTACGTATATAATCGACAAATGCGAAGGAGAAGGGATGTGTTTCATCTGCAGGATGAAACTCCCTGCTTTTTTCCTGCCATACGGTAAGGTCGATCTCCGGAAAGAACGCATCTGTCTGGGGAGCCGTAGTATCTACTTCCGTCACGTAAAGGCGGGTTGCCAGGGGCAGAGTTTCTCTGTAAATACTTTCTCCGCCGATCATAAATAGTTCCGCCTCTTCTTTACACGCGTTGATCGCCGCTTCCAGCGAATGAAAAATCTCTGTATTTGGATAGAAAAGATCTTCCTTTCGTGACAAGACTATGTTGCGTCTGTTGGGGAGTGCCCCTTTGGGGAGAGATTCAAACGTTTTGCGCCCCATGATGATCGTATGTCCGGTGGTAAGCGCTTTGAAGCGTTTGAGATCATCCGGTAGCCAGAACAAGAGACGGTTTTTGTATCCGATCGCCCGGTTCTTATCTGTGGCAACTATAATGCTGATTTCTTTCATGGGGTATAAGGAACTAAAGATTAGACGGCTACTTCACCTTTGATATGAGGATGTGGATCGTACCCTGTCAGGGTAAAGTCTTCGTATTGAAAATCAAAGATACTTTTTACTCCGGGGTTGATCTCCATACGTGGCAGGGATCTGGGCCGACGCGTCAGCTGAAGTTTTACCTGTTCCATATGATTCGTATAGATATGAGCATCTCCCAGGGTATGGACGAAGTCTCCGGCTTTCAGACCTGTTACCTGCGCCATCATCTGTAGCAACAAGGCATAGGAAGCGATGTTGAAAGGCACCCCCAGGAAGATGTCCGCGCTTCGCTGATAGAGTTGCAGACTGAGCCGTCCGTCAGCTACATAGAACTGGAAGAAGGCGTGGCAGGGAGGGAGGTTCATGTTCGGAAGATCTCCGACATTCCAGGCACTGACAATGATGCGCCGGGAATCCGGGTGGTGCAGGATACTATCTACCGCTTCACTGATCTGATCGATCGTGCCTCCCTGGTAGTCGGGCCAGGAACGCCATTGATACCCATAAATGTGTCCCAGGTCTCCGTTGGCATCTGCCCATTCGTTCCAGATACGCACGCCGTGCTCCTGAAGGTATCTGACGTTTGTATCTCCTTTCAGGAACCAGAGAAGTTCATAAATGATGGATTTCAGATGCAGTTTTTTGGTGGTGAGGCAAGGAAAACCCTCTTCCATATCGAACCGCATCTGATGGCCGAAAATGCTTAGGGTACCTGTACCTGTACGATCACTCTTGTAAACACCTTCGGTAAGCACTCTGTCCAGAAGATCTATGTATTGTTTCATGATGGGTGGAATTGTAAGCTTTGTGCAAAAGTACACAGAAAGTTTCTAAAAACAGAGGGTGTTTATATATTCCATACAGATTATTACCCGATTTCACCGCTTCTCTGGCTGGTATTTTATCCGTTGGGCCTTACCGGAAGGTTGTTGTTGCCAACGCCTGCTGTGGCTTTTGCGGATAAGATCATCGGCACCAGGTCACCTCAGTAAAGATGCGGTCGGATGATAAGCGCAGGATAGCCAGGGCCGGAACCTACACCGCAGACCTACAGGAAGGGGGTCAGTAAGTTGGCAAACCATCCGACAAACTTCTTCCAGCCGGAGCGCTGTTTCCAGTATTCATCTGTCATTTCAATACTGTGCAATTTATCTTCTTCAAATAGGTTCATCAGGTCTTGAGTGACCTGTGGATCGAAGATAAAAGCGTTGGTCTCGTAATCGTACCGCAGGCTGCGACTGTTGAGGTTGGCTGTTCCTACCGTACAGAAGCTGTCATCTATCATCATGATCTTGGAGTGATGAAAACCTTCGTCGTACAGGTAAACATCCGCTCCGCGTTTCATCAGTTTATGTGCTACGTAGAGCGAGGCGTCGGGAGTGAAGGGTATGTCTGATCTGGAGGAGAGCATGATCTCTACATGTACACCCTTATCTATGGATTTTCTGAGTGATCTTCTGATGGAGCGGGTAGGTACGAAATAGGGGTTAATGATCTGTATATGTTCCCGCGCGGCATCGATAGAGACGGTGTAGCTCTGACGAATGATCCGGGGGGTCTGGCGTGGCACACGATCTACGATAGCGATAGGTACTGTATCTGTTGCCTCTGTGTGAGGAGCCGGGAAGTAGGCTGCTCCGCCGATCTGCTGTTTGGTGGATTTGTTCCAGGTAGTCAGGAAGATCTCTTGCAGGAATTTGACCGACTCTCCTTCTATGCGAATGTGCATATCCCTCCATTCGCCGATCTTGGGTAGTCCTTCGATGTAATAATCCGTGATATTCATTCCGCCGGTATAGCCGATCTGTCCGTCTATCACTACGATCTTCCGGTGATCCCGGTGAATGGCATGATTGATATAAGGAAATCTGAACGGATCGAATTTGACGATCTCTATGCCTTGCGAGCGTATGTGTTTGAGATGTCGCTTTTTGAGTGGCTGATTGTTGGACCAGTTGCCAAACGCGTCGAACAGCGCTCTTACTTCTACACCTTCCGCGGCTTTTTCCGCGAGCAGATCGAACAATGTATTTGCGATGGAGTCGTTACGGAAATTGAAATATTCCAGATGGATATGATGATGGGCTTGTCTGATGGCCTCAAACAAGTTTTCGAATTTCTCTGTACCATTCTTTAAGATGCTGACACGATTGTGCTCGGTAACAGGTATGCCTGGGCGGTTCAGGAAATCGATTACAATGGAGTCACTGTCGGATTGGGCAAAGCCGGGAATGGTAAAAAAGAAAACAAAAGACAGAACGAAGTGTATTCTTTTCAACTGTTGACTACTTTATTTCCAAGAGAACAAAATTACAAACTACCCGGCAGGAGGGAAGAGGAGCTGTCGCAGATTTATTATTTATTAACAATGCCTGAAACAGGCATAAGCCTGCCTGATCGGTACACACCGGATAAAAGTCATTATATATCAGTGATGAACCTTTGTCAGAGAGAATAGGACGTAATCTTCTGTATAACCAGTCCGATACATACTACAACAACGATCCCTATGGTTTTCGGATCTATATGTTCCGCACCATTTTGTATAGCCATCATGAATCCTTCTCTGAACGCGTTCAGTACAAGTTCCAGACCATTGAGTGAAAAGAAAATGAGCATACCGATCACAGTACAGACAGCCGACCAGATCTGTACGATTCGTTGCCGGCGTATGGGCAGTTTTCTCATCACGCGTGATGAGAACCCGTTATCTTCTATTTCCTGACGTTTCGAGTCGAAAAAGTCTTTCAGGAGTTTATCTTCATTTTTCATCATAACCGTTTTGTTTGAGGTATGCGGCCAGTTTACTTTTTGCTCTTGACAAGTGAGATTTTACCGTACCGGCCGGACATTCCATAATTGTGGCGATCTTCTCTATGCTCAGGTCTTCCATATAGAATAACGTAATGCAGGTACGTTCAGTTTCCTTGAGCAGGTTCAATGCCTGATACACATCCATTTCCTGTCCGACATTCGTCTAGGTGGCATAGTGAGTCGCGTCTACCTCCCGCACATCGAGGCTGTTCTTCTCTTTCCGGCTACGAATATAATCATAAAAGATATTATATGCAATCCGGAAAAGCCAGGTAGAAAAGCTGGACAGGTTTTTGAAAGAAGACAGATGCGTATAAGCCTTCAGAAAAGTATCCTGCGCCAGGTCGTCGCTCAATGCTTCATCACCACAGGTCAGGTTCAGAAAAAATCGTCGGATGGGCGATTGGTATTTCTTTACCAACTGGTCAAAGGCCCTGGTATTTCTGAATACCACGACCTGTGCCACAAGTGATATGTCATTGAGTTGACTCATTCTTCCGCAGAAGAGGTAGTATCGTTAGCTGATCCTTTTTCCGGAAAGTCGTATGGATACTTTTTGTCACTGTACAGATCATTACGTGCAACCTCTTTTTCTTCTTCTTTTACGGAGGCGTAGTACCCGATCAATTGTCCGAATCCGATAAACATAATGAGTAATCCGATCGTGCCCACTCCAAATTCTCCGGTGATGGCCCATAGGAAAATAAACATTCCTAATCCTATACATATATTATTGATCCCTTTAGAGCGTGGGTTGTTGTTGATATCTGTCCTGAAAAGTCCCGGAGGAATAGGTTGACCGGTAGCCAGGGCTTGTTCGGCAATCCGGTATTGCTCTTTGCGGTTTTTGTAGCGGAAGTAATAAATAATGAATATGATCGCGACAGGAAAAATGAATGTGAATGTGATGGCAACAACAGGCACTAAAACTTCCGCATTACCATCTCTGAAGATACCTATCCGGCCATTTCCGTGGTTTCTTCCGTGTGACTCCGTATGTTGCCGGCTGGTCTCTTCGGAATACCACTTCATCGTATCTTCCGCATCCGTGGTTGGAAGAATCTCTTCCATTTCTGTAGTTGCTTCCTGGGCAATCTCCGGGGAGACTGTAGGATCTGTCTGTTGGGAGTATGCTAAGGTGCTCAGCAGAAGAGCTATGGAAAGCCCTGAAATAAATCTTTTCATACGCATCTGTTTTTGCTTAATGATATAATCTTTGTACGTTAGACGGATATAGACTACCTGAAAGTTGCAAAGAGACGAAATATTTTTGATATTTGTGCTTTAAAAGCAAATAAAAATGAACTTACCTTTCTCATTTTCAGAGGATATGCGCTCTCTTTTAGGGGAGAAAGAGTTTCTGGAACTACGGACTGCTCTGGAGCAGGAACCTGTGGCAAGTATTCGTCTGAATGATGCTAAATATAGCGTGGATAGGGAGTCGATAAGCCCCGACGGCCTGCAACCCATACCCTGGTGCAGGGAGGGATTCTATCTGGAGGAGAGATTTACCTATACGTTCGATCCGCTCTTCCACGCGAGTTGCTATTACGTGCAGGAAGCCTCTTCGATGTTTCTGGGAGAGGTGATCAGGCAGCAGATACACGAGCCTGTGACAGCCCTTGATCTGTGCGCGGCTCCGGGTGGGAAAACCACTCATCTTCTACAGACCCTCTCCGCGGATAGTCTGGTAGTAGCGAATGAAGTGAACCAGGCGAGAGTCAGAACGTTGGCAGATAATCTGCTCAAATGGGGGCGGCCCAATGTAGTGGTCACACGAAACGATCCGGCAGACTTTAAAGGACTTTCCGGTTTGTTTGATGTGATCGTGGTGGATGCTCCCTGTTCGGGCGAAGGGATGTTCCGCAAAGATAAAGGGGCAGTAGAGGAATGGAGCCCTGAAAATGTGGAGCTCTGTTGTAAACGTCAACGACGCATCTTATCCGATGTGTGGCAGGCATTGAAGCCAGGTGGATTATTGATCTATGGTACCTGTACCTACAATGTCCGGGAGAATGAAGAGAATGTGAAATGGATGTGTGAAGAATGGGATGCCCGTCCGGTGGAGGTTGTTGTTCCCCGGGAGTGGAACATTACAGGAGATCTGACAGGTTCGGATTTGCCTGTATATCGTTTTTTCCCTTCCCGTACGCGGGGTGAGGGTTTTTTTATGGCTGCTGTCCGTAAAGAGGGCAGCTTGTCGGAGGAACCGGATCGGAGCATGGCTTTTTCCGGGAAGAAGGGAAAGAAAAAGACCAGTAAGAATAAGACAACATCCCCGGGACCTGTTGCGGCAAGATCATCCATGGAGAAGGCCGGTCAGTGGTGCAGGCTCTCTGGTATGGATTATATTCCGGTTTACACCGGGGAATCGTTCGGCCTTTTTCCCGAAAGACATGCGGAGCTGCTGAACTATCTGGAGGATAAACTGCACATTCTGCAAAGAGGTACTCCTGTGGGCGAGTGGAAAGGGCGCGACTGGATACCCGCTTCGATCCTTCCTTTCAGTATATTAGTAAACACTGCTGCTTTCCCGGTCTATGAGGTTACCTATGAACAGGCGTTGATCTATTTGCGGAAAGAGGCTTTTCCTTTACCCGGGCATTTGCCCGCGGGCTATGTACTGGTTTGTTACAGAGAGATTCCTTTGGGTTTCATGAAGAACATAGGTAACAGAGCCAATAACCTCTATCCGGCAGAGTTCCGTATACGTAGTTCGTATCTTCCCGAACAGATACGTACCTTATAGTCTGCCAACTGTAAAATAAGACTAACGAAGGAGTGTGTAGAAGATCTTACACTATCCATCTGTGTTTTTTCTTTTGTGATGTAAAGTCATATATACCCCACGGGAATGGAATTCTCGCGGGGTATATGAGGATAAAATTTGGATATACCGGTGAGGTCGTCAGGGTTTGATACAGGAGATATGGCCCTGCTCCCGGGAGTATTCTATCCATGCGTGTCATAACTCACTACTGAATATCTTCGCCAGCGTTTTCTGGTATTGGTTTTCCAGTTGAAGGTAAGTTTCCCGGCTCTGGTATATTCCGCCCACTTCTATAAAGTATTCGATCATACTGATTTGTCCTCCGTCCAGCGCTTTCCGCAGGAGAGTGAGGTCGGACTGTGCTTCCAGGGTTTCTTCATACTCCCGCATGATCTGGTGCAATTGGATTGCCTCCTGATACAACTGATCTATTTCCGAACGGATGCGTATCCGGGTATGTTCCCTTTGCAGATCCACACTCAAACGTTCAGCTTTCACCGAACGTACTTTCCCGCGATTCTCGAACAAAGGAAAAGAAAACCCTACGACTACTCCGTTGAAGGGTTCGCCTGACTCTGTATTCCGGCGGTATCCCAATTCAAGTCTGGGAAACCATCCGGCCTGGTTTACTCTCACTTGCTGACGCATCCTTTCGCTTTCGTTGTTCAGCGAGCGTAGCAACGGATCTTTTTCCACGATTTCTCTCCTGAATTCTTCGTAATTGCCAGGTAGGTCTGCCCGGGAATACTCCAGGGCGGAGATCTGAATAGGTATGTCTCCATTCATCGCTTTTAATTCCTGCAACTTCGTATGCAGAGCGGTCTCGTTCAGGGTGGATTCTGTTTGGATATTCAGTAGCTCCAGGTTGATCTTATTCCTCTCTAAGATATTGGCATCTCCAGCCTGTAGTTTTTTCTGGTATATCCCGGACAACTCCTGCGCGTTGTTCCGGCGAATATCGAGCAGTTCCTGTTGCCGGCGTAGCAGAATAATATCCAAACATAGCTCCTTGGCCTGCAACAGAAGATCACGTCGCATAGACTCGGCTTCTGTATCGTATACAGACCTTTTCAGGCGATTCAGTTTGTGGCGTGAAAAGTACGTCGCAGGGAAGTCGAAACTTTGTGCTATGACCAACTCGCCTATGGTATTGTTCTTATCTTTGTTGTTCCACAGATGTGCGTAAGAGAGGGTGGGGGCGGGCAGGTTATTCTCTGCCCGGGCTTCCAGTTTTTTCGACCTTGTGATCTGTACATACGCCTGTAGCTCTTTGTTGTTACGTTCTATGCTTTGCAGTACCTCCGCTATACTCTGTGTCCTGGATTCTGCACACAGGAACAAAAGTGTAATAAGTATAAGTAGTTGTTTCATCTTTTCTGAGTTTATTTCCGGATTTCTGCACGTACATGCCTGAAAGCCGGGAAGTGGATTATATCTCTGTCGGTTCTTCTGCTGTTCTCTCTTTTCCGGATTCTATCCACAGATATACAATAGGGACGATGAATCCGTTCAGGAAAGTAGAGGTCAATAGTCCGCCCAGGATTACCTTTGCCATGGGACTCTGGATCTCGGTGCCCGGCAGATCCCCTGAAACAGCCAGTGGTATCAGTGCCAGAGCAGAGGAGAGAGCGGTCATCAGGATGGGGTTGAGCCTGTCTAAGGAACCTCTGACTACACTGTTATATACAGATAGTCCTTCTTCCCGTAAACTGTTGTATCTACTGATCAGCAGCATACCGTTGCGTGTGGCGATGCCGAACAGGGAGATGAAACCGATGATGGCAGGTATACTGATCTCTCTGGTGGTGAGCAGGAGCGCGAATACTCCGCCGATCAGTGCCAGCGGCAGGTTGAGCAGGATCATTCCCGCCTGTTTCGCATCCCGGAATTCGTTATAGAGAAGCAGGAAGATAACCAACAGAGACATACAGGATGTCAGTGTCAATACACGGCTGGCAGCTTGCTCACTCTCAAATTGTCCACCGTATTCGATGTGATATCCTTCAGGAGGCTGAATGTTTGTTTCAATTTCATCCCGGATGTCGTTGACCACACTTCTCAGGTCACGATCCGCGATATTGGCAGATATCACGATCTTGCGTTTCACATTTTCCCGGCTGATGGTATTGGGTCCCATCGCGGAGGTAATATCCGCTACATAGTTCAAGGGCACTTTCTTCCCGTCTTGTGTATCCAGTATGAGATTTCCTATCTTTTCGGCGGCATCCCTG
>Ga0192245_10109_pt1 | contig 40937 bp, 34 predicted proteins | sample Koala_Koa27_M3_FD_131238 | JGI IMG/M metagenome (GOLD analysis project Ga0192245, IMG submission 131238) | Enriched cells from koala feces incubated with labeled cellulose particles, San Francisco Zoo, California, United States - Koala_Koa2-7_M3 ...
AATCTTGATACCAAATCCGTATTTCATCTGCCATTTCCGTTTCAGGGAAACGAGTCCCTGGTTGATGTAAGCAGCAATATACGGGTGGATGTGTAACGAGAATTTCTTAATCTTCAGTTTGTTGACTAAGTAGTCAATTTTACTCTCTAAAGTGTCCGTAAAGAGGATAGAGGACTTGATGGTGCCTTTTCCGAAACAGGTGGGACAGATTTCTGTGGTATTGACATCCATTGCCGGGCGCACACGCTGGCGGGTAATCTGCATCAGTCCGAATTTGCTGAGCGGTAGGATGTTATGTCTTGCCCTGTCTTTCTGCATGTTGGCACACATACGTTCGTAAAGCTTTTGTCTGTTTTCGGCTTCGTTCATATCAATGAAGTCCACCACAATGATACCACCCATATCTCTCAGTCGCAGCTGGCGAGCCAGTTCATCGGCAGCTCCCAGATTCACTTCAAGTGCGTTGGCCTCCTGCCCGTTGGCATTCTTGGTGCGGTTACCGCTGTTCACGTCTACTACGTGAAGCGCCTCAGTATGCTCAATAATCAGGTAGGCACCACTCTTGTATGAAACCGTCTTGCCAAATGAAGACTTGATCTGCTTGGTGATACCAAAATTGTCGTAAATGGGGAGTTGTCCTTTATACAGTTTTACGATTCCTGCCCGGTCAGGGGCGATAAGAGTTACGTAATCCTTGATTTCGTGGAACACGGCTTCGTCGTTGACGTGGATGTTCTCGAAAGAAGGATTGAACAAGTCGCGCAATAAGCCTACGGCACGGCTGGTTTCTTCGTAAATCAATGTCGGGAATTTAGTAGCTTTCTGTATTTTGGTGACAGCATCTTCCCAGTGCTTTAATAAAACTTTAAGCTCTCCGTCGAGCTCGGCTACGCGTTTTCCTTCGGCAACGGTGCGGACGATTACTCCGAAATTCTTCGGTTTGATACTCATCAGCAATTGTTTGAGGCGGGCGCGTTCTTCGCTCGATTTAATTTTTTGTGATACGGAAACCTTGTCGTTGAAAGGTATCAGCACCAAATATCTTCCGGCAAATGAGATTTCGGAAGTCAGGCGCGGACCTTTGGTAGAGATAGGCTCCTTGACAATTTGCACCACTACTTCTTGTCCCACCTTGAGTGTATTGGCTACGGTGCCATCCTTTTCAAGATCGGGAAGTATGGTTGCTTTGGTGATTTGCGGTAGTTTCTTTTTATCGCTTAAAGTTTGCTTTACGTACTTCTCTAACGAGTTAAATTGAGGACCTAAGTCCAGATAATGAAGAAAAGCATCTTTCTCGTAACCCACGTCCACGAAGCAGGCATTCAGGCCGGGCATCAATTTCTTGATTCGTCCTAAATACATGTTGCCCACCGAGAAAGAAAGATTTCTTCCTTCGCTTTGAAGTTCCACCAGGCTCTTGTCTTCGAGCAGGGCAATGGAGACCTCTTTGGGCTGTACGTCTACAACGAGTTCGCTTGTCACAATTTTTTCTTGCTTTTTTAGGTTCTAAAGTCAGTGAGGATACAAATAGCCTTGCCGACTACAATTTGTTACTTAAACAAAGAACAAACTCGCGAGACAAATAGCTTCACAAGTTTGTTCTTTATTTCTGTCCTTCAGACTAAAAATTACTTTTTGCTTTTATGTCTGTTCTTTCTTAGTCTTTTTTTACGCTTGTGCGTAGACATTTTATGTCTTTTTTTCTTCTTTCCGCTAGGCATAGCTTCAATAATTTAATAGGTTAATACTCTTGTTTATTATTTCTTCACGGAGATGGTGAATGTTTTTGCAGGCTTAAATGCCGGAATGTTGTGTTCCGGAATGATAATCGTAGTATTCTTTGAGATGTTACGAGCAGTTTTTTGTGCTCTTTTCTTCACTACGAAGCTACCAAACCCGCGGAGGTAAACATTTTCATCTTTTGATAAAGATGCTTTTACTGTGTCCATGAACGCTTCAACCGTAGTAAGCACTGTTACTTTGTCAATCCCGGTGTTCTTTGTAATTTCGTTTACAATATCAGCTTTAGTCATTTTTCTTTAAAAAAAATATTATTACTATAGTTTCCTAATTTTTTGGACTGCAAATATATAGCTTTTTACGCTCTCTAAAAAATATATTCTGGACAATTTTCTAAAAAAGTCTTTTGATTAAGGTTTGTTGGGGGAAAAAGAACTATTTTTGTGCTGTAGGAAGGGCTACACCCTTTTATATTAGGGATATAGCCATGAATTACAAAGAAGGTAGCCGTCCGAGGCGAAAGATGTTGCCCTTTTTAGACTTTTATAACTATCTGTAATAGAGATGAATATGTTTAGTGAGAAATTGATAGCCTGGTATGCCGAAAACAAGCGTGAATTGCCTTGGCGGGATACCACTGACCCTTATATTATATGGATTTCAGAGATTATACTGCAACAGACCCGGGTAGCGCAGGGTTATGATTATTTTTTGCGTTTTATCCATCGTTTTCCTAATGTGACAGCCTTGGCTGAAGCACCGGAAGATGAGGTGATGAAATGCTGGCAGGGACTGGGGTATTATTCCCGTGCACGCAATCTGCATGCGGCAGCAAAAAGCATGAATGGTGTTTTTCCGGTTACTTATGAAGGGGTGCGTGCGTTGAAGGGGGTAGGGGACTATACTGCTGCGGCTATCTGCTCATCCGCCTACGGTATGCCTTATGCAGTGGTGGACGGGAATGTCTATCGTGTGCTTTCGCGCTATTTCGGCATCGATACGCCGGTGGACAGTACGGAAGGCAAGAAATTGTTTGCTGCTTTGGCAGATGAGATGATGGATAAATCGCAGCCTGCTGTCTACAATCAGGCGATAATGGATTTCGGTGCCATACAATGTACGCCGCAATCACCGAATTGCCTGTTTTGCCCTTTGGTTGACAGCTGCTCGGCCTTGAAGGAGGGTACGATAACGGAGTTGCCTGTAAAGCAGCATAAGACGAAAACCACCAATCGTTATTTCAATTATATATATGTACGTGTGGGCGCGTGTACCTACTTACATAAGCGGACGGAGGATGATATCTGGAAAAATCTTTTCGAATTTCCGCTGATAGAAACGGAGGCACCTGTGACGGAAGAAGAGTTTCGTGAATTGCCCCAGGTACGTGTGCTTTTTGCAGACGGGGAGGTTTCGGGATTGCGTTTAATCAGTGGAAATGTGAAGCATGTGCTCTCTCACAGGGTGATTTATGCCAATTTCTATGAAGTTGTTTTACCGGAAAATTCCACTTCTTTTTCTGCCTTCCAGCGGGTGAAAACAGAGGATTTGGAGCAGTATGCGGTCTCTCGCCTGGTGCATGCCTTTCTGGAGAAATATCTATAAAAGTTGCGCTAACTCTTGCATTGTGTGATTATTCTGTTTAATTTTGGCAGCAAATTCAAATAAAAAGAAAAAAGGCTTATGTCAGTAAATAAAGTAATATTGATTGGAAATGTAGGTAGGGACCCTGAAGTAAGATACCTTGATTCCGGTATCGCTGTGGCTTCTTTGCCTTTGGCTACTACAGACCGTGCATACACATTGGCTAACGGTACGCAGGTACCCGAAAGGACGGAATGGCACAATCTGGTACTTTGGCGCGGACTGGCAGAAACAGCCGAAAAATATGTGCATAAAGGGGATAAACTTTATGTGGAAGGCAAAATACGTACCCGTTCATACGATGACCAGACCGGCGCAAAGCGCTATGTAACGGAAATCTTTGTGGACTCTATGGAAATGCTGAGTCCCAGAGGAATTGCTGCACCGGGTGCTGCCGCTCCGCAACCGGGTATGTCACAAGGTGCTCCTGCACAACCTATGGCGCAATCGCAGGCAACCCCTGCACAAGATAATACAACGGACGATTTACCGTTCTAATTGTTTAACTAAAACCAAGATCTTTGGACCCAGACGCTTATTTATGCCAGTTGGCAAATGTTTTTAATGGTATATCCGTACATGGCCCTACTATTTCGGCAATCATCGCCATTGTGTTGGCAGGCTTGCTGTTGCTCGTATCCGGCTTTGCCTCAGCTTCAGAAATAGCCTTTTTCTCTCTTTCTCCGTCCGACCTGAATGCCATTGACGAGAAGAAACATCCCTCGGATGAGAAAATTCGTAAACTCCTGGATGACACGGAAAGGTTGCTGGCAACCATCCTGATAACAAACAATTTTGTGAATGTGACCATTATCATGCTCTGTAACTTCTTCTTCATGAGTGTGTTTGAGTTTCATTCTCCTATTGCGGAATTTCTGATACTGACCGTCATCCTGACCTTCCTTCTGCTTCTTTTCGGTGAAATCATGCCGAAGATTTATTCAGCCCAGAAGACGTTGGCTTTCTGTCGCTTCTCCGCTCCGGGTATCTGGATGTTTCGTTCCCTTTTTTATCCGGTAGCTTCTATGCTGGTACGTTCCACTTCGTTCCTGAACAAGCATTTTGCCCGCAAAAACCATAACATCTCGGTAGACGAGCTTTCTCATGCCCTTGAACTGACGGATAAGGCTGAGCTGAAGGAAGAGAATAATATTCTGGAAGGCATCATTCGTTTTGGCGGTGAAACGGCGAAGGAGGTGATGACTTCCCGTCTGGACGTAGTCGATCTGGATATTCGCACGCCTTTCAAGGATGTATTGCAATGTATTATCGAAAATGCTTACTCCCGTATCCCTATTTATTCCGAGAACCGGGATAATATCAAAGGTATCTTATATATCAAGGACTTGTTGCCCCATTTGAATAAGGTGGATTTCCGTTGGCAGTCGCTGATACGTCCGGCCTATTTTGTTCCGGAAACTAAGATGATTGACGATTTGTTGCGTGATTTTCAGGCCAATAAGATTCATATTGCCATTGTGGTTGATGAATTTGGTGGCACATCGGGAATTGTGACGATGGAGGATATCATCGAGGAGATAGTCGGGGAGATTCACGACGAATATGATGACGAAGAACGTACGTATGCAGTGCTGAACGATCATACGTGGGTATTTGAAGCCAAAACTCAGTTGACGGATTTTTATAAGATCACGAAGGTGGACGAGGAAGTCTTTGATGAAGTGGCGGGTGATTCTGATACGCTTGCAGGATTACTGCTGGAGCTGAAAGGTGAATTTCCGGCCCTGCATGAAAAGGTTACCTACGATCACTATGAATTTGAAGTTCTGGAGATGGATAACCGCCGTATTCTTAAAGTGAAGTTCACCATCAACACTCCTCCGTCGGATTCCGATAAGAAAGATTGATTTACAAAATAATATGTCTCTTTTCATACAACATACGTATCCTTCATATAAGTGGGGAGTCTGGAAGATGGACGAAACACTGGATGAATTGCTGAGCATGCTTCCGCAACAGGAAACATACCTGGAGGGGTTGCAACGTTTCTCTGCTGAACATCGCCGCTTGGAATGGCTGTCGGTTCGTGTGTTGCTGTTCACTCTATTGGGAGAGGAAAAGGAAATTGCTTACTATCCCAGCGGGAAACCGTATCTGGCAGATAAATCTGCATCAATCAGTATTTCTCATACACGTGGGTATGTATCGGTGATTATCGGTGAAGCCGGTAAGGAAGTGGGCATTGATATAGAACAATATGGTGAACGGGTACATAAGGTGGCGCATAAGTATATGCGTACTGATGAACCTCTGTCTTCGTATCAGGGAACGGATACCTGGGCTTTGTTGCTCCATTGGTCGGCCAAAGAAGTGATGTTTAAATGTATGAATACACCGGAGGTTGATTTCCGGGAGCATCTGCGTATTTTTCCTTTTACGGTTACTGAAAAAGGAGTTTTCTCGGCTGAAGAGTACAGAACACCGGAACAGCGTAAATTTGAGATCCGATATCTCCTGCATCCGGACTTTGTGATGACCTGGCAAGTCGATTAATCTTAAAAATATGATGCTATGAAACTACAACGTTATTTTTGTCTTCTTCTTTTTTGCTTGCCTCTACTGCTTTATGCACAGTCGGATAAGACTGTTACGGTAAGCTATGAACGGTCTGCCAAGGGGGAAGTGACTTTCTATTCCGAAACTCAGTCGCATACGCCTTATACGGTATCTATGACTTTTTCCCGGCTGAGTAATACGACCTCTTCCGAAGGAGAAATTTATGATGCCGTTATTCATTATGGCAAAACGCGCCTGTTGACTTTGCGTCCGTCTACGGAAAATGTTCCGATTGGATTCTCATATCGCTATACCTATAAAAAAGGAAATAGCCGCTTGAAGACGGATACCAGTTTTGTGTATCTCTTTCCTCTGGCACAAGGGAAAGTGGTCCGTGTGAATAAGATGGTGTCTTTAGATAATTTTATGGGAAAGGAAGGGGAGAAGCGTATCACGGGACTTGGTTTCTCTACGACTGCCGGAGATACAATCTTTGCTGCCCGTGGCGGACTCGTGACGGAAGTTGTTGACAACTCCGCTTCCACTTCTGAAAACACATCGTTCCATTCGACGGAAAATTATCTGGAAGTTTTCCATAAGGACGGAACTTTTGCCCGTTATAAATTATTCCAGAATGAAGGGATCTTTGTCTCTCCGGGTGAAGAGGTGATTCCGGGACAGCCGCTTGGCATCATTGGCGGAGAGAACTACAAGCAGGGTTCCCATTTGCGTTTCAGTATTTATTGCCCCGATCGGCCGGATCACTCATATGTACCTGATTTTTATCTTTCTCCCGAGGAAACAGGTAAACCTGAAGAGCGGGTGATGTATAAGTCCTGGCATCCTGTTGAAATTATCATGAAGGAGATGAGTAAGAAGGAGAAGAAGAAATTTCTGTCAAAGGAATGATTTGTTGACAAAAAGACAGTGAAACTTTTGCTTAATCCTGTATAAATGCTTATATTCGACCCGTAGAAATTCTTCTACGGGTCTTTTTGTTAACTAAATATCAAGATAATAAGCAGGCACTATGGAATTACCTTTTGCAGAGTCTTGGAAAATTAAAATGGTGGAACCTATTCGGAAGAGTACCCGCCAGGAACGTGAACAATGGCTGAAAGAAGCCCATTACAATGTGTTCCAGCTGAAATCCGAACAAGTATATATCGATTTGATAACTGACTCCGGTACGGGAGCAATGAGCGATCGTCAATGGGCAGCGATGATGCTGGGCGATGAAAGTTATGCAGGTGCTTCCTCCTTCTTCAATCTGAAAGAAGTGATCACTCGTCTGACTGGTTTTGAATATGTCATTCCCACCCATCAGGGGCGTGCTGCCGAGAATGTGCTTTTCTCTTATCTGGTACATGATGGAGATATCGTTCCGGGGAACTCTCACTTTGACACCACAAAGGGACATATCGAGGGGCGGAAGGCCATTGCTCTGGATTGCACCATCGATGAAGCGAAGAATACTCAGCTGGAAATACCTTTTAAAGGTAATGTCGATCCTGTGAAGCTGGAAAAAGCGTTGCAGGAACATGGTGACCGCATACCGTTTATCATCGTTACCATTACGAACAACACGGCCGGCGGGCAGCCCGTATCCATGCAGAATCTTCGTGAAGTCCGTGCTCTTGCGGATAAGTATAATAAACCTGTATTATTTGACTCCGCACGTTTTGCGGAAAACGCTTACTTCATCAAAATGCGTGAAGATGGCTATAGCGGTAAAACGATAAAGGAAATTACGAAAGAGATGTTCGACCTGGCAGATGGTATGACTATGAGTGCCAAGAAGGATGGTATCGTCAATATGGGAGGCTTCATTGCTACACGAAAAAAGATTGGTATGAAGGTGCCAAAGGCTTTTGCGTGCAATATGAAGGGTATCTTACTTACGGTGGCATGAATGGTCGTGACATGAATGCACTTGCCACAGGACTGGATGAGAATACGGAATTTGATAATTTGGAAACCCGCATCCGTCAGGTGGAATATCTGGCAAAGAAGTTGGATGAATATGGTATTCCATATCAGCGTCCAGCAGGCGGACATGCCATCTTTGTGGATGCAACGAAGGTACTGACGCATGTACCGAAGAATGAATTCCCGGCACAGACTCTAACGGTTGAACTGTATCTTGAAGCCGGTATCAGAGGATGTGAAATCGGCTATATCCTGGCAGACCGTGATCCGGTTACCCGTGAGAACCGTTTTACCGGGCTGGATTTATTGCGCCTGGCTATTCCCCGCCGCGTATATACGGATAATCACATGAACGTGATTGCAGTAGCGTTGAAGAATGTTTTCGACCGTCGTGAAAGTATTACTAATGGAGTCCGCATTACTTGGGAGGCTCCCCTGATGCGTCATTTCACTGTTCAATTGGAACGTACATAACTACTTTCTTTTTCATAATACAAATGAGGTTACCCGGATTCATGTGTTGAAGGGGGGGGGGTAACCTCATTTCCTTTATTTATCTTCTTTCTCGTTATTCATTCTGTAACTTAACGCTCCCGACGGGCATTTCTTGATTTGAGCGATCAATTCTTCCGTCGTTGCATTTTCAGCCGTTATCCACGGTTTTTCTTTCGGATGATACACATTCGGAAGGGTCTTGGTACAAATACCTGCATGTTGGCACAGGCCGGGTTGCCAGATGATGGTCACTTCCCCGTTCGTATATTCTTTCTTTATATTCATAACTATTTATTATTGAATGTGAATACCTTTCATTACAATTCTTTTCCATTCGGGATGTTTGTGAATGTATCCCGCTACAAACGGGCAGAGAGGTACTAACCTTAGTCCTTGTTTTTCTATATCTTTTAATGCTTTTTCTACTAACTGGCTGCCGATGCCTTTACCACCCAGTTGAGTGGGTACTTCGGTGTGTGTCAGGTAAATCTCTCCATTTGTTGATTTCATATACTCAATCTTTGGAGTATATTTATCGACATGGAACTCATATTGGCGACGCTCTTCATTGTCGATCAGTTCATAATCTGCTTCCATAACTCTTCGTATTAATTGTTTACTGTATGTATAACACGCGGATGATGAAATTTGTTTTGGGAAAGTTACAGAATAAAATGTCCGGGCGAAATCCCTTCGACCGGACACCATTCAAATAAACTTGGCAGAGTTTATTGTTCCTTACTTTCTTTGAAGCAGAGTGGATGAATGAAATGATGGGACGATTTGCCCGTTTCATTAGACTCAACGCTTTTTCCTCGAAAGCAGTGATAAAAACAGTGCATGGCAGGTCTTCTGACTTGTTTCTGTTGCCAGGCGCCTTCCCGGAAGCGGCCTTCCAGTGGCTATTGGTAGTTTGCCTGCAACCTATCATGAAACTTACAGCAGCGGGACTGTTCAGGATTTGCACCTGATTCCCTTTTAATTACCGTCTCCGAACAAAGACAGTAAACCAATGCATCGCAAAGATAAGGAAAAAAGTGATTAGTGGTTAGTGATAAGTGATTATTTTTCTTTTGCCAGTGTGAATACGAATTCCAATCCGCCACCCTGGTTGTTTTTGGCCGAAATGGTACCTCCATGGATGATTACCGAGTTCTTTACGATAGCCAATCCCAATCCTGTGCCGCCCAGTTTGCGTGAGCGTCCTTTATCCACCCGATAGAAGCGTTCGAATAAGCGGTTCAGATGTTCGGGAGAGACGCCTACGCCGGTATCGGCAAAACTGAAATAGTAGAAATTCTCGTCCTCGCGGAAACAACTGATATTGATGCGTATATCCGTGCCTGCATAGGCAATGGCATTGTCCATCAGGTTGCGGAAAATGGAGTATAGCAGGGAGTAGTTTCCACGCAGTTGTATCTTCGGTTTTAGGGAGTTGACTACGGTGATATGCTTTTCTTCCAGTTCCAGGGATACTTCGTTTACGATATTGCCTACCAACAGGCTGATGTCTACTTTCTCCATGTCGATCATGTTGGCGGCTTCGTCCATACGCGTTAATACGGAGATGTCGCGTAGCAGTCGGCTTAGCCGATTGCTTTGAGCATAGCATCGCTCCAGGAATGTCTGCATCTTCTCCCGCGAAATGTTTTCATTGTTCACGATGGTTTCCAAATAGCCCTGTATACTGCTGACCGGGGTCTTCAGTTCATGTGCGATGTTCTGTGTCAACTGGCGTTTCAGGCGGATCTGCTCTTCTTCCTGGGTGACGTCGTTGATGGATATCTCGAAGCTTAAGTCCTGGAATATAATACATTCCACAATAAATATACGTCCATTCTTATTGATGCTGATAGACATACGCTTTTCTTCCTTGCCCGGACGCTTGGGAGTCTTGTTGATGAAATCCGTGATTTTCTGGAACTCACTGATAGAGAATATTTCCTCTGTTGTTTGCAGGTTGGAGTCCGAAATCAGGTTGCTGTACTGTGTGAACAGGTTGTTGACCAGGATTTCTTTCTTGTCCTTATTGAATACGCCCAATCCTTCATGCGAGGTTTGTAAGTGGGTGATCAATTTCTCCCGTTCAATGTATAGCGCCTCTTTGGTTTCTCGCAGTCGCTTGTATATCTGGATGATATGCTGTGAAATCTCTCCCAGTTCGTTGTGTGGGAAGGCGGATTGCATATCTGTTTCCACAGGCTCATTCTTATCGGCACGTTTGGCAAACTCGCGTAGCTGATTGATGGCTGTCCCTAGTTTAGAGGTGAATTTGTAGAAAATGAAAATTAATAGTAATGATACGATGAGGGTAAACCAGATGTAGTGCTGGTCTGCTGCAAGGTGTCTTACAAGGTTCAGGTCATAGGGGAGGGCGGAACGTATAATGTAACCTTCACAGAGTGTGGCAGAATAGAAGTAGGGTACTCCTGTTGTTTCGGAAGTACGGCGTACATCATATCCTTTCCCTTCTGCCAGTGCCTTTTGTACTTCCGGGCGATTGACGTGATTGCCTAACTTCTGATTCTCGAAGCTGTCATATAATACGTCACCCTGTACGTTCACTACCGTAATACGTAAGTCCTGTTTGACGTACTTTTGCAGATATCGTTCCAAAGTCTTATCCCACAGACTGTCCGGGATGTGGGCAAGCTTCTGGTGCAACCGTTCATTATAGTCCTGTAGCTGTATATCCAGCAGATCTATCTTATATTCTTTTTCACGCTGGTATTGATATGCCAGGAAGCATCCGGCAAATACCAGAAACAGTGAAATGACCGAAAGAAATAACTTCCGGCTGAACGACAGGAAATGTGTGGTATTATTCAGCTTCGAAGCAGTATCCATATCCTAAGCGAGTTACGATGCATTTACCATAAATACCTATTTTCTTACGCAAACGGGTGATATTCACATCGATGGTGCGGTCCAACACATAGACCTCGTCGCTCCATATCCGTGCCAGTATATCTTCGCGGGAGAATACGCGTCCCTTGCTCTGGAGGAGTAAAAGTAATATCTCAAATTCTTTTTTGGTAAGAGGGGCTTCTTCCCCGTCGATGCTTACTTTCTTTTTCACAATATCAATGACTAACGTCTTGTAGCAGATTTGCTCCGGTGCCCGTTCCGGTTCTCCTTGCTGGGTGCGACGTAATACAACTTTGACGCGTGCGATGACTTCACGCAGAGAGAAAGGTTTGGAGATGTAATCATCAGCTCCCAGATTGAAGCCGGTTACCGTATCATTTTCCGTATCCTTGGCGGTGATGAATATAATAGGTACCTGAGCGGTCTTCTTGTCTTTCTTTAGTAAGCTGGCCATTTTGAAACCGGATATTTCTCCCATCATCACGTCCAGCAGTAACAGGTTGTAGCTACCGATATCCATTTTCAACGCCTCTTCGGCAGAGTTGGCCGTGTCCACTTCATACCCTTCATTTTCAAGGTTGAATTTCAGGATCTCGCAAAGGTCCTCTTCATCGTCTACAACTAAAATACGATAATCGTTCATTACTTTTTCTAATTAATATGAGGTATTCAAAACAAATTCTCCTACCACAAAGTTATACTTTATTTCTTTTCAGCGACAAAGGTGCGGTGTTTTTGTTACGGGAAAGTGAAACACGTGTTACAATTTGGTTACATTTTAGTATGTACTGAAGGTAATTTGGTCCGTGTCAAGTCCGTATCAAGTCCATGCCAACTCCGTGTCAGATCCGTAGAAACTCCGTACTGGGTCCGTATTAACTCCGTATTGGGTCCGTATCAGGTTCAAGCGTATAGGTACGGAGATGGTACGAACCTGACACGGAGTTGGTAAGGCTTTGACACGTTTTTGGTAAGGTGAGGAACTGTAAACTATTACTTTTACATCCTAGTTTTTCAGTTTTTATACTTACCTTTGTCTTAATATAAATAACATTGGTATAAAAGAGTTGACTAATATAAATTTTTGGCGATATAAATGGCGTTTGCCCGCTCTGATAGCTTTATTGGTGGTTGTTGTGGCAGGTTCCTTTTGGCTGAATACGGCTCCGTTCCGTTCCGGGTTTGAGATAACGGATGAGTTGGGAGGCAACATCTTTCCTTCCAGTATTCTTTCTGTAGCGACGACGGATGCTCAAGTCATTGTTCCGGCTGATTCCTTATATGTGGGTAATTCTAAATCCTGCATTTCTATCCGGATTCGTTCGGGGAAGGCGTATAGCAGGGTGCGTATTGAAGTTGCTGAAACTCCGTTCTTTTCCCGTTCCGTATCTGAGTTTGTGTTGGCTAAACCACGGACGGAATATACGATCTATCCCGATATTATCTGGAATTACGAAGCGCTGAAGAATAATAACCAGGCGGAACCGGTTAGTGTGGCTGTTAAGGTGGAAATGAATGATAAGGATTTGGGACAGCGGGTTCGTACTTTTTCTGTTCGCAGCATCAATGAATGTCTGTTGGGGTATGTTACGAATGGGACTAAGTTTCATGATACAGGAATTTTCTTTGCGGCATACGTTAATGAGGAGAATCCGATGATTGACAAATTGTTGCGTGAAGCACTGAATACCCGTATTGTCAATCGTTTCTTGGGCTATCAAGGTGGCAATGCTGAAGTGGTGGACAAGCAAGTCTATGCTCTATGGAACGTACTTCAAAAGCGTAATTTCCGTTACAGTTCTGTTTCCAATACCAGTTTGTCCAGTAATGTGGTCTTTTCCCAGCATGTTCGCACGTTTGATGATGCGCTGGAGTCTTCGCAGATTAATTGTGTGGATGGTAGTGTGCTGTTTGCTTCCTTGCTTCGTGCCATTAATATAGAACCAATATTAGTTCGTACTCCAGGACACATGTTTGTGGGATATTACACGGATGCCGGTCGTAAGAATATGAACTTCCTTGAAACTACTATGATTGGAGATGTGGATCTGGATGATTTCTTTCCGGATGAGAAGCTGGACTCAACGATGGTAGGTAAATCACAGAATCAAATGTCACGATTAACATTCGATAAGTCTAAGCAATACGCTAATAATAAGTATAAGCAAAATGAAGAAGGAATACATTCCGGGAAATTGAATTACATGTTTTTGGAGATTTCTAAGGATGTGAGAAGGAAGATACAGCCTATTGGAAAATAAGCAAAACTTGTTGAATGAATGTGCAATTTAAAGCTGTTGACGAAAAACACATCAAAGAGTTTCTTAAAGTATTAGGTTAAGTTCTTTGGGAACTTGGCGCATAACCTCCATTGTAAGCTTTAGCTGAGTATGGAGAAGATATCCCAAATAATGCAAGCAATACTAATGATAAGTAATAATTGTTTTTCATAAGCTCTATAATTTGGATTTATTTGCAAACATATAAATAAATTTAATATTTGCCGAATGAGTTGTATTAAAAATATGTAAGCGAATATTAAAATATCTATTTTTATGCTTTAGTAAACTATAGATTATCGTATCAATATATAATATATTGACTCGTTTGAAGCTTTATTTGATTTTAATATATTGATATTAGCATTATATTGATGTTTAAATAAGGATATGTGTAACTGTATTTAGTAATATAATGTCGTTTGTTTGTCTATTTGATATTATTCGTATAACTGTATGTATGGAGGATTTTATGTTTTATATATATTATTTCTGAAAATGGAAATAGAGAATGGTAGAAATTAAAGAATAATATCTGAAAATATGACTATCATTTTCCCTTAATTAAGGGAAATATTAATGTTAGATTATTAATTAAAAGGGCGAAGAAATATTAATCTATTAAATAAGATTATCTGTTTTGGGTAATATATAATTCATAGGTGAATTTATTTATTTGTCGTGTGTTGTAAAGTAAATGTCAGACTATTAAGTAAATAGTAAAATAAATAAATAAATTCTTTTTTAGGATGTGATAAGTAATAAGTGTCCAGTATATTCCTGCATGATTTTCTTACGCCAAGTTCCCAAAGTACTCAACAAGCAAAGAAAATCACAGGTAAGGTCGTAGATGCGACAGGTGAACCGATCATTGGTGACAGTGTATTGGTAAAGGATACCGGTACGGGTGCTGTGACTAATCTTGATGGCGATTTTTCGGTTGATGTTTCGGTGGGTAACACATTAGTAGTATCTTTCGTTGGTTACAGAACTGTAGAGGTTAAAGTTACAAATGCTTCTTCTTATGCAGTGACTATGCAGGATGATTCACAAACATTGAATGAAGTTGTTGTAACGGCAATGGGCATTAAAAGAGAGAGAAAATCTTTAGGTTATGCCATAGATGATGTGAATGCAGAAGAACTTATGAAAAATAAGAGTGTAAACCCTATTAACTCTTTGGCAGGTAAAATTGCCGGTGTTAATATTACGCAAAGTGGTGGTGCTGCTGGTTCAGGTTCTCAAATCATCCTTCGTGGCGGTACTTCGCTTGAACGTGATAATCAACCGGTTTTTGTTGTGGATGGTGTAATTTATGATAATTCTACTACAGTGGTTGGTAACTCTGCTTTTGATGGTAGTACATCAACGTCTTCTACGCAATCAAATCGTGTAATGGATATCAATCCGGAGGATATTGAGAATATGTCAGTCCTTAAAGGTCCTGCTGCTGCCGCACTTTATGGTTCTCGTGCTGCTGCGGGCGTTGTTATCATTACCACTAAAAAAGGAAAAGAAGGTGCCGTTGAGGTAAATTTCTCCACTAAATATATTACTCAATGGGCTAAGTATCTTCCTAAAGTACAGAATAGATATAAAAGAGGGTTTGCTGAAGACCAATATACGGATGGTAAATATACCGGGACGACCTATAATGACTTTAGTTATAACTCCTGGGGGGGGGGAGGCAATAACTGATGGTACTCCCATTTATGACAATATCGGTGACTTCTTCCAACAAGGCGGTGCTTGGGATACCAATGTAAGTGTAGCTGGAGGTTCTAAAAATAGTAGTTTTTATCTCTCGGGTTCTTATTATAATCAAGATGGCATTATTCCAACCACAGGTTATGAAAAAGCAACATTTCGTTTCAATGGTGAGCAAAAGTGGAAGATATTCACTTTTGGTGCAAATGTGGCGTATTCTCAGGCAAATACCGATAAGACTTTGACTTCGGCAGGACTTTATGGTTCGGATGGTTCAGGCACAATGACAAGCGTATACCGTTGGTCGCCCACTGATGATATGACCCATTATCTGAACGAAGATGGTACTCGATATCGCATGTTCGGCGATCGCCTTGATGTGGTTGATGAACGTACTAATCCTTATTGGATTCTAAATAAGAATAAGATGAAAGATAATACTGAGCGTTTTACTAGTAACTTTAATGTCAAGGCTGATATTACAGATTGGTGGTGGATTAGCTATCGCATGGGGATTGACTCATATACTACTGACAATTCAAATACACTTGGGGTTGGTGGTGTTTATAAATTGCAATGGCAAAAAGGCATGTATAGCGAAAATTCTTATCGTTACAAATATCTTTCTACCAATTTGATGACAAACTTTGCTAAGCAATTCGGAGACTTTAATTTTAACTTGATGTTGGGTACTTCTACCGATGATACTCGTACGTGGTCTAATTACCGGATGGCTTGGAATTTTGAGGTCCCTAATTTTTATGCGTTTGATAATGCTACAAGTGAGAATCGTAATTTCTCAAGTGCACGTTCTCAAAAGCGCCTTGTAGGTGTGTTTGGTGAATTTCGTGCAGACTGGAAAAGTACTTTGTTCCTAACCGTATCTGGCCGTAACGACTGGTCTTCTACATTGCCTGTTGAAAATCGTTCTTATTTCTATCCATCTGTAAGTGGTAGCGTCGTATTTACAGAATTTCTTCCAAAATCAGACTGGTTATCTTTTGGTAGAATTCGTGCGAGTTGGGCGCGTGTAGGTAAAGATACAAGCCCATATTCATTGGACACTGCATTGTGGCCGAGCCAATCATTCCTTGGAGGTTTTACAGGTGTAAGTAATTACTGGCAAGCGGGCAATGCTGCATTGAAACCTGAGATTACTGAATCTACAGAAATTGGTCTTGAATTGCGCTTTTTCAACAACCGTTTGAAATTCGACTATGCGTTTTATACCAATAATTCTTATGACCAAATAATGTCACCGCGTTTATCTAATGCAACAGGTTATATCCTGCGCTCAGTTAATGCGGGTGACGTATATAATAAAGGTATGGAACTCAGCATTGGCGGGACTCCGATTCTGACAAAAGACTGGAGTTGGGAATCTACGCTTAATGTGAGTGGTAACCGTGGTACTGTCCAGAATTTGATGGAAGGTGTAGAAATTCTTTATGTAACCGATGTACAGGTAGGCAATGCTAAAGCGGCATCGTTTCCTAATGGTAACTTCATGGCAATTGCAGGTAGCGAATGGAAGCGTGATGATCAGGGTCGCGTTATGCTTGATAAGAATGGTCTTCCTGACAAAAATACTAATAAAAATCTTGAAATTGGTAATCGAGAACCAAAGTTTGCCGGTGGTTGGAATAATACAATATCATATAAAGGACTTTCACTTAATATGCTGTGGGATTTCCGTGTAGGAGGACATGTGTACAATGGAACACAATATGCTATGACAGGTGTGGGCGTGAGCGAACTTTCGGCTAACCGTGAAAAAATTGAAGTATCGGGTGTAAATACATCCGGCGAATTCGTAACTAATACATTTGAGGCTGGTAAAACATACATCTACAATGGTAAAGAAACGAGTGGTAAAACAATTATAGCCAATTACTATCAGGATATTTATCCTTATGAGGCTGCAAATTTTATGACGAAAGTCAATGCGCTCCGTCTGCGTACGATCTCACTCTCATACGATTTTCCAAAGGCTTTACTTGCTAAGACAAAAGTTCTCAAACGTGCCTCGATTACAGCTACCGCCAATAATCTTCTTCTCTTTACCAACTATGATGGTGACCCCGAAGTTGCAGCGGCCGGTTCAGGTGCGGTTGGCTCATCTTCGGTAGGTATAGACTATTGTGGTGTTCCTTCAACGGCAAGTTTCTCCTTTGGTGTTAATCTGACCTTCTAAATATTGTTTAACTACAAGAAAAATCGAATCTAATATGAAACTATATAAGAAAATAATCCTCGGAGTGGCAGTTTGTATTTCTCTTTCTGCATGTGCCGATTGGCTTGACGTAAACGCCAATCCGAATACTCCTATATCTACTGATGCTGAATTTCATCAGCGCATGCCTTGGATGCAATATTATATGAGCCATATCTACCATATTGTTGCTTCTAATTCAAGTTTCTATTGCGGTCATTTTTATCGTAACAACGAACGTGAAGGTGGAGCTGCAAAATGGCAATTAGGCTCCTCAACACGTGCAGTAAACGCACAGCAATGGTTCTTTACTCAAGTAGGTGTGAATTGTAATGATTTGTACAATCAAGCAATGGAAGCAGGTGCTTATCATTATGCCGGAGCTGCCAAGTTTTTCCGGGCTTATGGTTTTATGATGCTTACAGATTTATTTGGTGAGATACCTTATACTGACGCATTTGGTGATAATCCTTCTCCTGTTTATGATAATGGCAAAACGATATTTCTCGGTTGTATTACTGATATTGATGAGGCCATTGATTTATTTTCCAGGCAACAAGAAGTGGTAAATGGTATCACTCCTGTATCATTGGCTGAAGGTGACTGCTGGAATGGAGGTGATGCAACTAAGTGGCTTAAAATGTGCTATCTTCTCAAAGCCCGTTGGCTGAATCATTTGATTAAAAAAGAAAGTGGTAGCTACAAAGAAGGTAAGTACGATGCTCAAGAGATTCTTAGCTGTCTGGCTAAGGCTCAGCAAAGTAATGCCGATAACACTCTCATCAGGCACACAGATACCAATACACCTTCTCATGATGTATTAGGATGGAATGAACCGGTGGACTATTCAGCTCTTTATTCTTGTATTGGCATGAATAGTAATATTTACGTTACTAAGTGTTACTATGATAATTTGACAAACTTTGACGGTAGGGGCGTAGAAGATCCGTGTGCTGATAAATTTATTCCTTGGGCTCGTTCTGAAAAGGGTGCTACAACTCCTGCTGATATCAAATGGTCAGATGACGGCAAGTGGCGTCGTTCAATGGGCGTTGATATGCAAACTGATATTTTGAGTCAGTCAGGACCTTATGCATTATCGTTCAATGCTACTACTCAGACTTGGTATTGCGACAGCCCGTCTCGTCAAGGCGATACGATTTATGTGTGGACTACTTGTGGTGGAACTGGGTATGCGGGTGGTATTGATATTCTCTACCGGCGCAATAAAAGTTATGATCGTTCCGCACTCAGCGGTGTATTCTATGCTCGTCCCACAAGTCCTACGTTTATGGCTTCTTATGCTGAGGCCTGTTTCATAAAAGCTGAGGTACTTTTCCGCCAGGGTAACAGGGATGGTGCATTCACCGCTTACAAGGAAGGCGTAAAAGCAAGCATTGATGCTGTTAACGATCAGATTGGTGTATGGACTTCTGAAGATGCGAATTTGACTTCTTGTCCATCATTTACCCATATTGAGGAAGTGGAAATTGATAATTTCCTGAACAATGGTTTGGGAACTGCCAATGATCTGACTATTGGTAAGATTTTGACTCAGAAAATGCTTGCAATGCCTTTTTCTAATGAGAACTGGAACGATATGCGCCGTTATGACTACGATACTGATGTATTCATGAATTGGAACAAATCCTATTATTACCGGAATACTCCCGCTGGCTTTACTTACTGTCCTGAAGGTGAATATCCCCGTCGTTGGAAACAGGCTTCGTTTGAACTGACCTACAATACTAAGAATCTTTCTGCAATTGGCGCTGAAGTTCCTGGTGCAGCTGAACTTGGTGATGGATGGTATAATAGCAATGTTATTTGTATACTGCAAGTATGGTGGGATTCTAAACAACAATAATATGCTGTAGTATTTGATGAATTTAAAAATAGAACTATAATGAAGACTCTTACTGTCTTCATTCATAAATGATGATTGAAACAGCTGGTTCGTGAGAATCGGCTGTTTTTTGCTGTATTGGTCTATAAAATCCCTTTGTTTATAGAATGTTATTTTAAATATCTTAAAATATTGGGGATTGATGTATTTCATTGATTATCTTTGCCGTAAAGCAAAGATAAGCTGCACTTCAGCATAAAAAAAGAACTGGTTCTTTTTATTCTGCATTCGATTTGCATTATCTTTGCACTCGAAAACGAAAATATGATTTTCATTGAAGTTTAATAGAGATTTAATAAGATATTGAAGACTATAATGGTCTTCATTCATAGATGATGATTGGGACAGTCGGTTCGTGAGAATCGGCTGTTTTTTGTTTCTGTTTGTTTGCATATCAACGGCGGTAGTGTTACTTTTGCCGGACGAGGTCAGGTGGCCTCGTTTTTAACCTCTGAATAACAATGGCACAAAGCAAGAAATTTATCTCTCCGGGAGCATGGTTTTCCATGATGTATCCCGCAGACTGGAATGAATTTGAAGATGGAGAAGGCTCTTTTCTCTTCTATAATCCTAATGAATGGACCGGAAATTTCCGTATCTCTGCATACAAAGGCAGTGCGACGTATGCCAGGGAAGTAATCCGGCAGGAACTGAAAGACAATCCTTCGGCTGTTTCCGTAAGGATAGGAAATATGGAATGTGCTTACAGTAAAGAGATGTTTGAGGAAGATGGAGCTTATTATACTTCCCACCTTTGGATTACTGGTATGGGCGATGTTGCTTTCGAATGTTCTTTTACTGTCAGTAAGGGTTCATCTGCGGCAGAAGCCGAGGCGGTTATTGCTTCATTGGAAATACGCAAAGAGGGAGTGAAATATCCGGAAGAGATTATTCCTGTTCGCCTGTCCGAAATCTATCAGATTAATGAAGCTTTTGAGTGGGTGACAACCACTGTGAAGGAGCAACTGAAAAAAGACTTCCAGGGAATGGAAGAAGATTTGGACAGCATGCAGCAGATCATTGATGGTGGAACTATCGGTCCGAAGAAGAAAGAAGCGTGGCTCTCTTTCGGTATTGCCATCTGTGTGATTCTTGCCAATGAGGTAGATGGCCTGGAGTGGATGACTCTGATAGATGGTAATCGTGAAGCTCCTGTGCTGCAGAATCTTACTACCGGAGAATGGATTGACCCCATGAAATTAGTGTGGAGCAAAGTGAAGGCAGGGGAACCTTGCAATCTGTCAGAGACCTACAAAACCCTTCTTTAATTTTTAATTTATAATTTTTAATTGTGATTAGTTATCTTCAGATAGAGAATTTGACCAAATCGTTTGGTGATTTGGTATTGCTTGAGAATGTTGCTCTCGGTGTAGCAGAAGGACAACGTATTGGATTGATTGCCAAGAATGGTAGTGGTAAAACTACCTTACTGAATATCATTGCCGGGAAAGAGGGATATGACAGTGGGAATATATCTTTCCGCCGTGACCTCCGGGTAGGGTATTTGGAACAAGACCCGCAATATCCGGAAAATCTTACTGTATTGGAAGCCTGCTTTCATCATGGCAACAGTACCGTAGAATTGATTAAGGAATACGAACGTTGCATGGAAACGGAAGGGCATCCGGGACTCGATGAAATCCTGATACGTATGGACCATGAAAAAGCATGGGACTATGAGCAGAAGGCCAAGCAAATTCTATCTCAGTTGAAGATACGTAATTTCGACCAGCAAGTAAAGCACCTTTCCGGTGGTCAGCTGAAACGTGTGGCACTTGCCAACACCCTTATCACTGAACCGGATTTTCTGATCCTGGATGAGCCTACCAACCACCTCGATCTTGATATGACTGAATGGCTGGAAGATTATTTGCGCCGCACCAGTCTCAGTCTGCTTATGGTGACGCACGACCGCTATTTTTTGGATCGTGTCTGCACCGAAATCATTGAAATAGACAATCGTCAGATTTATCAATATAAAGGAAACTATAGTTATTATCTGGAGAAACGGCAGGAACGTATTGATGCAACGAATGTCGAGATCACCCGCGCCAACAACCTGTATCGTACGGAACTGGAATGGATGCGCCGTATGCCACAGGCCCGCGGACATAAAGCCCGCTATCGCGAAGATGCTTTCTATGAACTGGAGAAAGTAGCCAAGCAGCGTTTTAATAACGACAATGTGAAGTTGGATGTGAAAGCGTCCTATATTGGCAGTAAGATATTCGAGGCGGACCATGTGTACAAATCATTCGATGACCTGAAGATATTGGAAGACTTCTCTTACATTTTTGCCCGTTATGAAAAGATGGGTATTGTGGGAAATAATGGTACCGGTAAATCTACTTTTATCAAAATCCTGATGGGAGAAGTAAAGGCAGACAGTGGAACAATTGATATTGGTGAGACGGTGCGCTTCGGTTATTACTCGCAGGATGGCTTGCAGTTTGATGAACAGATGAAGGTCATTGATGTGGTGCAGGATATTGCCGAAGTCATAGAACTGGGTAATGGCAAGAAGCTGACTGCTTCCCAATTTTTGCAGCATTTCCTTTTCACCCCCGAAACCCAACATAGCTATGTCTATAAATTGAGTGGTGGAGAACGCCGCCGCCTGTACCTGTGTACGGTACTGATGCGCAATCCTAACTTCCTTGTATTGGATGAGCCTACCAACGACTTGGATATTATTACTCTGAATGTGCTGGAAGAGTATTTGCAGAATTTCAAGGGCTGTGTGATTGTGGTTAGCCACGACCGTTATTTTATGGATAAAGTCGTAGACCACTTGTTGGTGTTCAATGGTCAGGCGGACATTCGTGATTTCCCCGGAAACTATACGCAGTATCGTGACTGGAAAGAAGAAAAAGCCCGCCAAGAGAAAGAAAAAGAGAAAGAGGCTGTTAAACCGCAGGAAGACAAAACTTCTAAAGTACGTCTGAATGAAAAGCGACGGATGTCCTTTAAAGAGAAGAGGGAGTTCGAACGACTGGAACAGGAAATTGCTGCCTTGGAAGAAGAAAAGGCCAGTATTGAAACTGCTTTATGCAGTGGTACCCTATCTGTAGACGAGCTGACAGAGAAGTCCAAACGTCTGCCTGAGGTAACCGATCTGATTGATGAAAAGACTATGCGTTGGCTGGAACTTAGTGAGATAGAAGAATGAATTTAACTAACTATCATAGTCATAGCTTGTATTGTGACGGACGTGCTAATATGGAAGACTTCATCCGCTTTGCCCTGAGCGAAGGATTTACGTCTTACGGTTTTTCATCTCATGCTCCGTTGCCGTTCCCTACTGTCTGGACCATGGAGTGGGATTGCATGGATGATTACTTGGCAGAATTTCGTCGGCTGAAAGCTAAATATGCCGGACAGATAGAATTGTATATAGGTTTGGAGATCGACTATCTGAATGAAGAAAGTAATCCTTCTGTTACCCGTTTCCGGGAATTGCCATTGGATTATCGCATTGGCTCGGTACACCTGCTTTACAATGATAAAGGAGAGGTTGTAGATGTAGATGTTACAGCAGACAAATTCCGTAAACTGGTGGACGAAGAGTTCGGAGGTGACTTGGTACGAGTGGTGCATCTCTACTACGAACGTCTGATGCGCATGGTTGAATTAGGTGGATTTGATATTGTGGGGCATGCCGATAAAATGCATTATAACGCTGCTGCTTATCGTCCCGGTCTATTGGATGAGCCTTGGTACGATGCTTTGATACAAGAATATTTTGATGCCATTGTCCGTAAGGGATATATTGTAGAGGTCAATACGAAATCATATCTTGAATTGGGTACTTTCTATCCCAACGAACGTTACTTCCCTGTATTGTTGGAGAAGGGGATCCGCGTGCAGGTGAATAGTGATTCCCATTATCCGGAGCGTATAAACAACGGACGCCTGCAAGCCTTGGCGGCCTTGCAAGCGTCCGGTTATCACACTGTCACGGAGATGTACAATAATGAGTGGAAAGATATGCCACTAATCATTCATACATGACTCCTGTGACTTTTACTATTTCTTTTTCAACAAAAAATCTTCAATGGCTTTCTGATAGGTAGCTTTATCTGCTGCACCACGGAAAAGCTGCGGTTCTCCTTCCATCGGAATGAAGACAAAGAGAGGAATGCTGCTTGCATTGAATAATGCGGCAAGTTCGCGTTCCTTATCCACATTTACCTTGTAAATCACGATCTTGCCGGCGTATTCTTTTGCCAGTTCCTTCATGATCGGTGCTGTCATACGACAGGGACCACACCAGTCGGCATACAAGTCAATGATGGCAGGTTTATCACCTTTATATTTCCAATCCTGGGATTTCCCATAGTCAAATACATCCTTAATGAACATATCCTTGTTCATTACGATGACCTCCCCGCTTTTAGCTTCCTTTTTTTCCGGTTCTTTTTGCTGTGCCTGAGCCTTGTCTGTGCAGGTATACGTCAGTACACTTGCAAATAGCAGAATGGCAACTGTTAAGATTTTCTTCATGTTTTTGTTTCTTATGAATTTTGTTCGATGAGAGTTTTCAGTTCACTGCCTTTGATTACTCCGGAATGGCGCCAAACAGCTTCCCCTTTCTTGAATATAATAAAAGTAGGTACTGCCTGTATGCGATACTTGGCAGCCAGTTCTTCGTGCTGGTCAACATCGATTTTTACGATGCGGGCAGCTTCACCAATTTGATCTTTCAATTCTTCCAATACAGGATGCATAGCCTTACATGGGCCACACCAGGTAGCAAAGAAATCTACTAAAACGGGTTTTTCTGACTGTATAAGTTCTTCAAATTTTTCCATAATCTTTTCCTTTCTGTTATTACTACAAGTTTTTTTATTACTACAAAATTAGTGTTATTGTCTGTAGTTAGAAACAGTTTCGGGTATGTATTGTTCACGCCCTTTTATCCTTTATGGCCGTTTAGGGCATATTTTGGCTATTTTTTAGATTCGTTGTCAGAATGAAACATTTTCCAATGGAAATGATTTCCTGAAAAGAAACACTTCTACAGATATTGTACAGATATCTGTAGGAGTGAATTATTGAGGGTCCGAATACATAGACGGACTTTCTTTTATTCCGCAATCGTCAATTCCTTGATGATGTGTGAAGCTCCGGCATACTTCTCTATGATGAATAAAGTATAGCGGATATCTACACAGGCGGCACGTTGTGATGAAGGACGGAAGGCGATATCTCCTGTGAGACCTTCATAATTACGGTCGAAACCTGTACCGATAAGTTCACCTTTGGCATTGAATACCGGACTGCCGGAGTTACCACCGGTGTTATCCGTGTTCACGATGAAACAGATAGGCATTTCACCGTTCGGCATGGCATAGCGACCGAAGTCTTTTGCCTGATACAACTGTTTCAGTTTTGCAGGAATCACGAATTCCCAGTTATTGGGATCTTCCTTTTCCATGGCACCTTTGAGGGTGGTGTAATAGCCATATTCCACTCCGTCCGCAGGTTCATACGGTAACACTTGTCCGTAAGTGAGGCGCAGGGTAGAGTTGGCGTCCGGATAGATCGGAGTGCCTGCACTGCGCTTCATATCCATCATTCCCTTTACCCAAACTTTATGTGCGGCATTATAGTTCTTGTTGGCCTCTGCCATGGCGATGGCGGTCTGCAACAAGCCATCGGTAATGGAATGCTTGAACAACACCATCCAATCGAAACCCAGTTTATAAGAGCCCGGCTTGCGGATAAACTTCTCGAAGTTCTCTTTATTTCCAAAAATAGAGTAGTCGAAACAAGCGTCCACAAAAGCGTCACTATTCCCCTTGAAACGTTTGTCGATCACTTCAAAGATACTGATACGTTGTTCTGCGGGGATATATTGCATGTAAGTCTGCAGCATTTTCTTGGCAACAATGCGTTCCACTTCGGGGAAAGGCACGGAGGCAAAATACTTGTCTGCGGCAATCTTCAAGCTATCTGCGGCAGTTTTAATCTGCGCTTTGTCCTTGCTCTTCAAGGCAGCCAGCATGGCAGAAGTGTTAGGAATGCGCATGAAGTCCAATCCCGTTACCAATGCTTCCTGAATGGCTTGCTGGTGATAAAGGGCGGGGCGGCGATGCTCAACGATACTGCGTATCTGGTCGAATGCTTTCTGATAAGAGTCGTCACCCTGTTCGCGTCCGCGGGCGAGGAGTTGTTCCTGTTGAGCACGTTTAGTATCAAGCACTTTCAGGCGGACAAGCCCTTCGTTCATACCGATGGCATTCTTCCAATAGTTGGCAGATGAAGCATACTTGCTGGCGTAGTGGATACGTACGGCGGGGTCTTTCTGCATCTGTTCCATTAATGCTTCCTGGCGTACACCGCGTACATGATGGCGCATGAAATTCGTAGTTTCCATACGTTCTTCCACTTCGTCGGAGATCATATAACGCCAGTTGCGTCCGGGGAATCCCATAACGAACGTGAAGTCACCTTCCTTGTAGCCGGCAAGGCTGATCGTAAGGTGTTTCTTTACCTTCAAGGGTACATTATCTTTGGAGTATTCCGCAGGTTTTCCATCCTTGTCGGCATAAATGCGGAACAGGGAGAAGTCACCTGTATGGTGCGGCCACATCCAGTTGTCAGTATCTGCACCAAACTTACCTATGGAAGAAGGAGGTGCACCTACCATGCGGATATCACTATACGTAGTCTTGATGAACAGATAGTAACGGTTTCCGCCATAGAAAGCTTTCAGCTCCAGTTTGCGTCCCGGAGTCAGGGCAATGCCTTGTTCGGAAGAAAAACGTTCGGCCACTTCTTTCAGGTACTTGGGAGAGAGATAATTGGTACCATTCGGGTCCGGATCTATCTTCAACTGTTCGTTGACGTAATCAGTCACATCCAGTATCTCGTCAATATAAGTGATGGTAAGTCCCTTACAGGGAAGTTCTTCTTCACGGCTCATGGCCCAGAAACCATCCGTCAGATAGTCGTGTTCCACCGTACTGTGTTGTTGGATAGCACCATAGCCACAGTGGTGGTTGGTCAATACCAACCCTTTGGCAGAGATGACTTCACCTGTACACCCTCCACCGAAGTGGATCACTGCGTCTTTCAGTGCGATGCCGTCGGGGTTATAAATCTGGTTAGCCGGGATTAGTAATCCCAGTTCTGTCATAGCCACTTCGTTCTGCTTTTGCAGGTCGGTCAGCATCCACATACCTTCGTCGGCGTGTGCGGAGAGCACCGTGAATGTCAGGAATAATGATAATATATTTTTTTTCATATAAAGGAGCGTTAGAGATAATTCAGAAAGGGGGGAGAATCACTATACGACTGAATAGGATTAAGTATACGACTGAACCCTATTCAGTCGTATACTCATCTATGTTCAGTTGTAGAGGCATCTTTCCACAGGGTGGTTGATTACTCTACAATGTTCATTTCCTTTATCAGATGCTCGCATCCTCCCAGTTTTTCGAGGATGAACAGTACATAGCGGATGTCCAGATTGATACAACGTTGCAAGTTGTTATCGAAATTGATGTCACCACTCAGAGACTCCCAGTTACCGTCGAAAGCACATCCGATCAATTCACCGTTTGCATTCAGTACCGGGCTACCGGAGTTACCACCGGTAATATCGTTCGTGCTCAGGAAGCAAACCGGCATATCACCGTTCGGCAAAGCATAACGTCCGAAGTCTTTCTTCTGAATCAGTTCCTTCAATTTGGCAGGAACTACGAACTCACGGTCTTCGGGGTTTTCTTTTTCCAGAATTCCGTCTGTAGTGGTATAGTATTTATAGTGTACGGCATCACGCGGATTGTAAGATTTTACATTACCGTAGGTCAGACGGATGGTGAAGTTGGCATCCGGATAAGATGGAACAGGCTCTTTCATTTCGCCCAGACCACGGATATATGCTTTGTGCAGTAAGGCCAGTTCTTTGGAAGTGCTGTTCAAATCTTTTGCCAGTGCCATCAACTTTTCAATCTTGGCACGTGAATATTGGGTTGCAATGTCCTTCTCGATAGCTTTTACCGTAGGCTTCTTTAAGAACTTATCGAAGTTAGCCTGATTGGCCAGGATGGAGTTGTCATACATAGCATCGATGTAAGCATTGTAATCACCTTTGAATTCCTTTTCGATAGTCTGATAAAAAGCCGGACGCTGTTCTGCCGGAATGATTTCGGCATATACCGGGAAGATAGCTTTAGCCACTTTACGGTCTACTTCATGGTCATAGTCTTTGTTATGGATATCAGCAAAAACTTCTTTCAACTGCTCTATGGATTTATTGATAAGAGAGTCATTCTTCTCTTCCAGACCTTTTTTCAGATTGTCCATAACCATGTACGGGCTACCGAATTCAATGGCACCGCTGAATGCTTCTGTCAGGTAGTAATACTGACCGGTCATCGGCATTGTCTGGCTCACAATCGCATCGATTTTTTCTACTACACCTTCGTATTCTGGCTTGCCTTTGGCGAACTCAGCGAATTTCTTCTCCTGTTCTGCTTTCGTACCCAGCACATCATTATCAATGATAGCCTTATTCATACCGATAGAGTTCTTCCAGTAGTTGCTGCTGCCGGCATACTTGTTGGCATACTGAATACGAGTTTTGTCGCTGGCGGCCATCACTTCTTTCAGTACGGCAAGACGTGCGCCACGAATGGTGATGCGTGGCTGGTTCTGTGCCTCCATACGTTCTTTTACTTCCGATACGGTGAGGTAGCGGCTTGTACTTCCGGGGAATCCCATGATCATGGCATAGTCACCTTCTTCCAGTCCTTTGATGGAGATGGGCAGGTATTTCGGAGTTTTCAGGGGCACGTTTGATGCTGAATATTCTGCGGGATCACCATTAGCGTCAGCATAAATGCGGAACATGGAGAAGTCTCCCGTGTGGCGTGGCCACATCCAGTTGTCCGTTTCGCCACCGAATTTACCGATAGAGGAGGGGGGAGCAGCTACCATGCGTACGTCTGTGTATACTTTTTTGTAGAACAGGTAGTATTTGTTGCCGGCATAGAATGGCAATGCTTGTACTTCGATGCCCTTCTTGTCCTTCAGATCGCTTTTTTCGAATAATTCCTTAGCCAGTTTGTTGAGGAACGGGCGAGTCATTGCATTCACTTCCGTCACTTCGCCGGCAGCGATTTTCTGGTTTACGATGTCCGTGATATCCTCAATGCGGTCCACGAACTGGAACTTCAATCCCGGAGTAGGCAATTCCTCGCTACGGTTCTTGGCCCAGAAACCATCTGTCAGATAGTCGTGTTCCACACTACTGTGTTGTTGGATAGAAGCATAACCACAATGGTGGTTTGTCAGAATCAAGCCTTCCGGTGAAATGATTTCACCCGTACAGCCTCCACCGAAGATGCCTACCGCATCTTTCAGTGAAACTCCGCCCGGATTGTACAAATCATCCGCTTCCAGTTTCAGTCCTTGTTTTTTCATTAACTCAATGGAATTCTGCTGTTTCATCAACTGCAGCAACCACATTCCTTCGTCGGCACGCATTGCAGAGCCGAACGCCAGCGCAGAAAGCGCCACTAAATAGGTTCTAATTTTCATTCTTACTTTATTATTATGAGTTCGATTTTATGAAATCCATTACATTGGCGGGCGGGCGTTGATTCATCAACTCGCTCTTCATGAAGTCCATGTACGGAGCCACATGACTGAAGAAGCGATGATACCCCTTGCAGAGATAGTTTAATCCCGGTTCGCCGGTTACCGTCCGTGCAAAACGGTTCTTGGGGCATTCGCCATTGCAGGCAAACAGCCACTCACATTCACAGCACTGAGTGGGCAACGATTGCTGTTTCATCTGCCCGAAAGCCTGTTGCTTTTCACTGTACATCATTTCCACCAGTGTCTTCTGGTAAATGTTTCCCAGCTTATATTCGGGGAATACAAAATGGTCGCAGGAATATACATCTCCGTTGAATTCCATTACTCCGGCATGTCCGCAGGTCTTTGCCATGGTGCATACCCCCGGCTGTTCGCCTATCCAGTTGGCCAGGGTAGAGTCAAACAACTGAATGTAATAGGTGCCTACATCCTTTTTTACCCATTCGTCGAAGAGGGTGCAGAGGAAGTTGCCCCATTGTTCCGGACTGACGGAAAAGTCCGCCAGTTCGGCCACCTCTTCACGATCGGCCAGTGAGGCCAGATGTCGTCCGTCCTGATGTCCGAATACGCGCTCTACGATGGGGGCAAACTGTATGTAGTGGCAGCCTATTTCCTTGAAGAAGTTGTAAAATTCCAGCGGATAATCGGCATTGTAGTCATTCACTACTGCCATTCCGTTCCATTCTACACCGTGCTTCTTCAATAAATTGATGCCTTGCATCACTTTTACGAAAGAGGGCTTTCCCTGCTTGTTTTTTCGATATTCGTCATGAAACTCCTGCGGCCCGTCGATAGAGACTCCCACCAGCCAGTTGTTTTCACGGAAGAATTCGCACCATTCATCCGTCAGCATGGTTCCGTTGGTCTGTATGCTGTTGTCTATGGTGCGTCCGTGTGCATATTTTTTTTGCAGCTCCATCGCCTTTTTGTAGAAAGACAACGGGCGCATCAGGGTTTCTCCGCCATGCCAGGTAAACATTACCTGCGGCATGGTTTGCGAATTAATATACTCTTCAATAAACTTTTCCAGCAACTCTTCGCTCATTACATGCTTTGGGTTGTTCTGGTATAATTTGCTCTTTTCCAGGTAGTAACAGTAGTCGCATGCAAGGTTGCATACGGCGCCTACCGGTTTCAGCATGACGTAGAGTGGCTTGGCAAAAGGAGCATAAGTTGACATAGGAGACTATCTTGTTTCAGTAATAGGGTTTACATTTTGTTACTTATCACTGCAAAAATAAGTAAACTAAATGAAATATCCTTTCTTTTCTCCCTCCTTATAAGGATTATTAATGGAAAAAAGAGAACAAAATTTAAATATTGATAAAAAGTTTCTTTACAGCGCGAATAGGTTGTACCTTTGTATCGTGTTTCATAAAAATCGTTTCCTGCATGATTAGAATGAATGTGAACCGTATTTTGCCCTTAATGCTTTTGCTCGTGCTTTTTGCTTCGTGCAGTTGCAAGTATAAAGTGGAGGGTGTGTCATCGGTGACCAGTCTCGACGGTAAGATGTTATACCTGAAAACGCTCCGCGACGGGCAATGGATAACAATTGATTCTGCCGAAGTGGTACACGGTTTGTTCTCAACGAGTGGCCCGTCAGACTCTGTAATGATGGTGACGCTCTACATGAATGATGAGGCTATCATGCCTCTTGTACTCGAAAACGGTAAAGTTGAAGTCTCCATATCCAACTCTCAACTCACCGCTAAAGGTACGCCGCTAAACAATGCTTTGTATGAATTCATCGAAAAGCGCAATGCGCTTGAGCTGAAGATTGAAGAACTGGAAAAGAAAGAGGCACGTATGGTCCTGGATGGCGCCGCATTGGACGACATCCACGAACAACTGACTCAGGAGGGAGAAGCCCTGGTGAAAGAGATGAACGACTATATCAAAGAGTTCATTTCTACCAATTATGAGAATGTTCTTGGTCCCAGTGTATTCATGATGATGTGCAGCACGCTGCCTTATCCCATCATGACCCCACAGATAGAGGATATCATCCGTACGGCTCCCCAGTCATTCAAGAGTACTCCTTTGGTGAGGGAATTCCTTGATAAAGCCAAAGAGAACATGAAATTGATAGAGGAACATCGACGTATGGAGGAGAGCAATCACTGATCCTCGTTTTTCACCATTCCCTTGTATTCTTCCGGTAAAGCACTTTCTACGGCGGCGTAGGCTTCGGCCATCGTCGCCTTGATGTTTTCTATACCTTGCCCTTTGGGAGGGATAGGATCATGGATAGTGAGTATCATACGGTACGGGTGTATCCACTTGCCCGTGCGGGGGAGGATTTGAAATGATCCGTCGATGGTGACAGGCACCACTTCCAGTTGTAACTCGTCTGCCAATTGAAATGCACCTTTCTTGAAGTATCCCATGTGTCCTGTAAAAGTACGTGCACCTTCCGGGAATACCACCAATGATACGCCATCTTTCAGTGAAGCCTTTGCCTGACGAATGGTTTCCAGTACTTTCTTAGGTCCTGAACGGTCTACAAAGATGTGTCCTGCGCTTTCGCAGGCTTTTCCTACGAAAGGTAATTTCCGCAGGCTCTTCTTCATCATCCACTTGAAGTTACGTCCCAGGAATCCGTAGATCAGGAAAATATCGAATGCACCCTGATGATTGGGTACGAATACGTACGACGTATGTTTATATATCTTTTCCCGGCCGCGCACCTTTACAGGGATCAGCAGGAAAACGCAAATTAGTTGTGACCATATTTTTCCGGGATAATATCCCCAGATGTGTGCACCGCCTATCAGTGAGCCGACAATCGTGACCAAAGCCGTAAGAATAGTCAATACCAGCAGAATTGGCAATGCAAAACATATTTGGTAAATATAATAGAGTATCTTCATAGGTGTTGGATTTTTATTGCTGCAAAGATATGCATTTTGATTTAGATATACTACCCGGCAATGGCACTTTTAGTTTGCCCCGATAATACTCCTTCTGACAGGGCTACACCCTTTGACCCGGATGGTGTAGCCATCTGCCCCAAAGGGTGTAGCCATCCGGGGTAAAGGGTGTAGCCCTTTTTAATACCCTCTAAAAGGGTCTCCTGATGGGGTGATGCGGATGTTCTGGTAATGTTTGATTGTGAATTTCTGATTTGTGAAAAACGAAAAAGGGAACAATTATTCTTCCCTTGTATATCATATATCTTTTGTAAGTATAAGTTTTATGTAAAGTAAAAAGGGAGCGGTAGTTTCTATATTATTAATTGTAGAATTAATAAATCATTAATTTCTTCTTAAAAATAATGTATTAGAAGCGTAATAAAAATTTTATCCTTGTGGTGCCCTATAAAATCGATAAAATTTATACGATTTATTTATATATTTTTTATATTTATCCTTGTGTCTCTAAACACTAAATAAAATATAGAACATTAATCTTGAGAATATTTTAAAGTGGTATTGAAGAATTTCTTGAAATATTTGTTTTGATCTATTCTTGCTAAAATGACATGAGAGTAATATGAAGAATTTGTTATCGCTTTTATTTTTTTGTTTCCTTATTTCGTGTAAGAATGAGAAATCCTCAAATTCATATTCTTATAATTTGGAAGCATCGGGAACTATTAAAAGTTTCACTTTAGACTCTGACGTAAGATATAATGGCTTTTATTTATATACGTTCAGCGATGATAATGGCAAAGAGTATCTGTCTTTTCTTAATTATAGAACCAACCAGATACTCTTTTATGACTTTAAGACAAATGAGTTTCTTTTTAAATTGAACTTGGCTACGGAGGGCCCCAATGGGGTAGTTCAACCTACTGGCTTTTATATCGAAGATTTTGATAATATATATGTCTCATCTTATGCCTATTCCGGTTTGATAAAGGTGGATACTACTTGTCGTATTATTCAGAAGGTTCCTTATGGAATAACAAGTAAAGGGTATAAGGTTCTTCCATCTTATAATCCAGCTTCGCATCCTTATATAGCGCCAGTGGTTATTGACGAGAAAATATATATAACTCAGAGTGCTGTAGATCGTTTTCATCCTATAACTGATACTCCGCTCAGTGTGGTAATCGATACCATTCAGAAGAATTGTGAGGGACTTCCTTTGACGTATAGTATTTTGACAGAGAAAGAGTTGCAAGCTAAAGATACCCGATTTAGTCGTATCTTTAATGGAGAGGAATTTATTTATTCTTTTTATGTAAGTGAGGATATTGTCGTTGCATCGGTCGGGCACTCTGATGCGAAGAGGGTTAAAGTGAAAAGTAAATATCTTGATTCTCCAGCGGAAGAACAGGAAGTTTCAGAAAAAGGTCCTCAACTTAATCTTGAAATAGCGCGTTATGGTGATTTGATATATGATCCGTATAGAGACGTTTATTATCGGTTTGCATATCCCAAAACAACTTTGGAAGATAATATTCGTTGGTGGGGAAAATCTGTTTATGGAAGAAAAAAGTTTTCTGTTATTATATTGGATAAAGAGTTCAAAATCATAGGAGAAACATTGTTTCCGGAGTCAATCTATAATTCCTATGTCTTTTTTGTTCATAAAGATGGATTATACATCAGTCGTGATTATCAAATGATATATGGACAGTCAGAAGATTATATGACTTTTGAACTATTCAATCTGGTGAAAGGAAATGTCTAACTTAATGTGTGAGATATTATGAAAAATGGAAAGTTGAAAGGTATGAAATTAGTGTTAGGGCGCAAAATAAATGACTTGTGTTGTGATGGAGAGAATAAACGAATCATTATGAATTTGGATAGTGAATATCAATTTGCTTATCTTGATATTGAAAAATACTTTAATGATTAATATGTGGTTAGTTTGTTAATGAAGTGATATCTTTCTGGTAATGTCATTTTTAATACTACAAACGATGTCATAATGTAAAACAAGTAATGTTGTGATACGAAACATTCTTTGTTTTGTATCACAACATTGCTTGTTGTCACCTCTCCTTTAAGGTAATTGAGGCTTAGAGATTTTATACCTTACTGTATAATGGTCGTTTCTTTTATTGCTGGTTGTTTGTTTGCTATATCAAAAGAATGGAACAGTGAAAAGCTTTATAAAGACTTTGAGACGTCTTGCTGGGGGTCAAGTTAGGGTCAGGGTCACCTATAACCCCACTCGTAGATGAAAATATTCTTTTGATATTGCTATGTTGTTGTATTACAGAGAGATGAATGTTTGTTTGTGTGCTGAATATCGCTTTGGAATCTATTTTGATATATTGGCAATCTGCATAGTTTTGATGATTCTTTATGGGTAAAAAAACGATATTGTGTAGCCTTGGTATATGTAAATGTTTTTGGGAAGAATAAGGCTTATTTCATAGATTAGTTTCCTGTTTTATTTGCCTGCCTGTTGAGCGTTTATTTAGTAGGTACTTCTATACGGAATATTTCTTGACATGGGATACAATCACTCTTTCCATTTGAGTAAGATGCGGGGGTATAGGTGACCCTGACCCCTGAATTGACCTCTTGGTTTCTTCTTTGCTGACTTTTAATGTATTGATAATCAGTGGGTAATAGCTGTTTCAAACTCCTGTTTATTAAATTAAATGATGTATGTCTTTCAGGGGATATTGGACTGGGTTCTTTAGATTTGCTGACTGAAAAAACTTTATTGTTGTAGTCTGAAAGGAGATTCTTTGAGTACATATAGATTATACCTGCCTATATCAGAAGATGTTTTTAAATGTGAAGCGATTTTACGATATAATTGCTTGATGATGGATTTCTTTTTATGTACTTTTGTGGCATACACATTTATAAATGCCATGAAATACTATAAACAAACATTATACATATTGTGCGGATTGTTGCTGACTACTGTAGGCTTGCTTGTGTACTTGCTGTACCTAAGCGGGGTGGAAAATCAGGGGAAAGATAAAATGACTGCTGAAATGCTGTTGAAACATGTGGCCGGAATATGGCTAAAATGTGAGTCTGAAAAGTGGGAAATACCATTTTATTCTGTTGGTGCTGGTACGAAAAAGAAGAAAAGGACTAAACGTCATCTCGTATTGTCCGAAGGTGAATTTACGGTAGAAGTCGATTCTTTGAAAGATGAAAGAAGTATTTTCATTCCTGAGACATCTGAAAATAGTTGCATTCGTACTTTATTTATGATTGGAGAACCATCTGTTGAAGAGTTAAACAAATTATGGCAAGAGTGTCTGGACAATAGATTATCTGGTTATAATTGTGGGCTAAAATTAGTTTATAAATTACCGAATGGCAAAGAGGGATGCTCACGTGCTTTTACCGGAAATCTCACTTTTGACTCTCCCATACATAAGTTAGGAAATTATTATTTGGATGATATGTATTATATTGAGGTGTCTGCTTATCTTTCCACGCTATCTGTATGGCGGTGTCTTGGTTGGGGAGATATGAAAGTTGTGCTATTTATGGTAGTAGTTGTGGCTTGTATAATCAGTATCATTCTTATTTGGATCAAAAATGGTAAAAAGTTGAATAGTGATGAGTATTTGCCCTTGGGTGATGAAGCTCAATCGTCAAGTATTGTTTGTTGCATAGCTGATGCTGAATATCAGGTAGGAGAGATACTTTGGAATGAAAAAGAAAAGAAGATAACATTTCGGGATATCTCACTGCATTGTTCTAATCAGCCCGGTAACCTACTTTCTGCTTTTATCCGTGCAGAAGGATTTTTCTTGTCGAACACCCAAATTTCTGAAATTTGTAACTGGAACCCTGACGATATAGGTGTAAGTGTAAAAAGAAGATCAGCAATGGCCCAATTAAGACGTTTGTTGATGAGCGATGAGTCTCACGTAAACGTAAAATCGGGAAAGAATGAAATGAAGGAAAACGGATATTATCTGTGCATAGAGAAGTAACTATTTTGATGTTGAATAGTTGATGAATAGAAGAACTTAGAACCTTGATAAAATGAAATAGAGTGAATTAAGCCTATTTTAATAGATTTATTAATTAACCCCCAAAAAAAACACGCTTTCTTACACTATTTTCTCACTCTGTGAGGTAGGTTGTGTGTCTATAATAATCCATACATTTGCCAACATAAAACAAAAATATATGGATTATGAAATACAATTTTAGAAGGAAGATACTAATTGTAGTAGCAATTATTCTTGTAGTAGGAATTTATAGTAGCAAGAAACAGCCATCTATTGAAACATCATCTTTATTATTGGAAAATGTAGAAGCTTTGGCGTACGGAGAAAGCGATTATGTTCGGTGTTTAGGCATTGGATCCTTAGATTGTCCTGTTTATAATGTAAAAGTGTATTCTTATGAAACGGCATCTCGTTAATATTATTAATATCCTTTATCTCTTTTTTCTTCTTTCCTGTACTTCCCAATCAACTGTCCCTATAGATAATAGATACGCTGATTTCCTCGAAGTCCGGGAACTAAAAGCAAAGACGATACAATTGGATACAACCTTGTTCCGCTACCCTTTTCAGGTGCATGTTTGGGACAATAGAGCTGTGGTGCTGGATTTGCATTGAACGGATCATTATTTTCATGCATTCAGTTATCCGGAATTTCGGTATCTATCTTCCTTTGGTAAGAAGGGAGATGCCCCCGAAGAGATGCTTTCAGCAGAAAACTTCCGATGGAGTGAAAAAGGCTTGTGGATATTGGATGCAAATAAGTCGGAACTGACAGAGTTTGGTTTTACTTTATCCAGTGACACGTTGTTTCGTCAGGAAGTAGTGAAGTTAGATAAAGAAATCCTCCGAGCTTTAGATTTTGTAATATATGAGGATTCCACTTTTATCATTCCTGACTATACAGGTGATAACCGTTTCTGTCAGGTCAGTTCAGAGGGAAGGTTGTTACGGAAGTTCGGGGTAATCCCTTCTGCTAACGAAGAAGCTTTGGCAAATGAAAGTCGATGAATAGGAATCGGATAAAATTTAATAGAAACATATATTGAATCTAATAATATAGAAATAAATTTAAGAAAGGAGGTTTGATGAATGAAAAAGCTGTTTTTGTTATTTGGAGTAAATAATGTAACTAAAAGGAGGGAGGCATAGATTACTTTTGAATTTGAAATCCAAGTGATTCGAACTGTTGAAAGGATAGATACAGTTCAAAACCGAGTGTATGTATTTAATTAAAATAATCAAGCGAATTTAAAATAGTTGCAACTAATGATTTGAATAGATTATTTAACCAATTAATTTTATATTATGAAATCGAAATTTTTGTATGGACTTGTAGTTCTTATAGTTTCAATTAGTATTTTTAATGTATATTTTAGTTTTACTAATGGTAGCCCTTCGTTGTTAAATCTGTATGAAGTGGAAGCTCTTGCTTCTTCAAATGAAAGTGGCGGTGATGAAGATGAAAAAGATCAGTGCTTTGTCCAAGATTGTGATGAAGGGAAAACTTGTGAATGTGTAATGTGTATGGCGGGATCTGTCGATTGTTCTCCTTCTTGCCCTTGTTGTAGCGACAAGTGATTTTATGGCTATCTGAACTTGTTCTTTATTTTCTTGTTCAGATAGCTTAAAATGTAATAATATCTAATTTTATAATTATGTCAAGAACTTGTATATATATATTGATTGTAATTGTGCTTTTTACTAGTTGCGATAAAAAAGGAGCGATTTCTACTGATAGCTTAAAAAAATATACAATAGAATATAGTAATGATTTTTTTCAATGGGATGAACTAGTTAAAAATGTTATTCCTATTCCATTAGAGACTGCTGATGATGCTTTAATCGCTAATTGTACTCAAGGGATAATATATGAAAAAGATATTTATATTTTTGATATTCGATTAGGAAAAATTGCTAATTTTAGCATAACAGGTGAATATAAAGGGGGAGTTGGAATAAAAGGTAGTGGTCCAGGAGAATATGTGGAAGTAAGAGATTTCTGTATTGCTGGAAATAATATTTATATATTAGATTATAAAAAGATACATTGTTTTAATAGAAGTACAAGAAAGTTTGTTGAGTCGTGGGCTATAGACGGTCGGAACAATTTTAATCCGTCACAATTGTTAGTTTTTAATAAGCATAATTACTTTTTATGGTGTAGTAATCCCGATACTTGGGATAAAGATAACGGGGAGTACTATCGTTTAAGAAAAGTAAAAGAAGGAAGTATAGAGAATGAGTATTTTAAATATAAATATCGTACATCAGATGACCCTCGTTTCTATTTTAATAGGGCTTATTATTACTTAAAACCAATTGATGGAGAAGATATAGTATATAAGTTAACGAAAGATTCCATTTCTGCTTCTTTCGCCATTGATTTTGGTAAATATTCTATGTCGTCAGAGAAAATAGATGAACTTCGTAAAAGTAAAGAACGGAATGCTTATTTAAAAAGTAACTTTTGTAAAGCAATCTCAAATATTTTTGAAACTAAAGATTATATATACTTTAAATGCATAGGACCTGGTGCTAGGACATATGAAGGGCTTATTAATAAAAGGACTGAAGAAATAAAGTTTGGTCTTTGGGATTTTAAAAGGAGCCCACATATTTTCTTTTCTGATGGTATCTTTTTGTATGGGTATTATGAACCGTATGTATTAATAGAAAATCAAACTAATGGCAATGACTTAAATAGATGTTTTGATCCTGTTTTTGACTTGAAAAATATTGATATAAGCGATAATATTATTATAGCTAAAATTTTGCTTTGATAAATTATAACTAAAACCGATTAGGATGAAGAATATATTATTAACCTGTTTGTTGTTTGTAGTATTATTGATTGGAATTTATACCACAATTTTGATTAGTAAACAATCTACAAATATTGCTTTGGTAAATAGTGTAAACGATAAACTATCTAACGATATAAAAACATTGAAGTATAATATTATTGATAGTTGGAACTTTGAAAGAAAGGCATTGAACATAGATAGCATTTTTGATGAAGGTGGTCAAAGATTAACTCCCTCCTTTTTCGAATTAGAAAAACCAATTTTAATTTTTCGTTTCTCAAAGGTTGATTGTTCTGATTGCGTGGTAAGTCAAGTAAAACTTCTGAAAGAGGTCATTAATGAAAGACAGATAAAATATATGATAATAGCTGACTATTCAAACAAGAGGAAGCTTGGATTATTTAAGCGTACAAATGAAATTGATGGTCTTGTTTATAATTGTGAAGAATTGATTGAAGATGAAAATAGAACTCCTTATTTTTGTGTATATTCTAGGGGACTAATTTCTAATATTTTTTTTCCAGATGATGATTTTCAAGAGTTAACTAAATACTATATAGATAAAATGAGGGAAATATATTTTTAATTATATAAGATCTATCAAAGCTTTTTTGCTAAACTTAGTACATAAATAATGAACAAGTATTCTCAAAAGGTACATTGCATGTTGAAACTTATAACTAAATCAGATAAACAAATGAATGATTTACTGCTGAATGTAGAAGCTTTAGCCTTTGGAGAAGGAGGGGAGGATATGCATTGTGTAGGTTTTGGTGATGTCGAATTTCCTTTTTTGATAATTAAAGTGGAATATGTTATGAACGCTTTCTTGGAGACTTCTATTAGTATATTATTAGTATTTCTTTTTGCAGCTTGTTCTTCAGTTTCTGATGAGAAAATGATGTCATATTCTGACTTTCCCGAAACAAGAGCATTGGCAGCTCGGACTTTGCCGTTGGATACAGCCCTGTTTCGTTATCCTTATCGGGTGCGAATATTAGTGGATAAGGCTATAGTGATGGATTTACATGGGACAGATTATTTTTTCCATGTTTTTAATTATCCGAGCTTTCATTATTTATCTTCTTTTGGTAAACGAGGTGATGCTCCTGAAGACATGCTTTCGGCAGAAAATATTCGATGGAATGGCTCATCTGTATGGACACTTGATGCAAACAAGTCTGAACTAACCCGGTTGGGTTTTGCTTTATCCGGTGATTCGTTGTTTCGTCAAGAAGTTGTAAGTTTGGATGAAAATATACTTCGAGCATTGGATTTTGTACAATATGATGATTCTATCTTTATTATTCCCGATTATTCTGGTGACAACCGATTCTGTTTGGCGAATAGGGAAGGTAAACTGCTCCGGAGGCTTGGTATTATTCCTACTACTAATGAAGAAGCATTAAAGAATACCCGTCCGGTTCTGGCACAAGCATGGCGTAGCTTTATGGATTATAATCCTCGTAACGGAGTAATTGCGGCAGTAACCCAGCTGGGTGAGGTTCTGGAAATCTATAACTTGAAAGACAGTACGCATGTTGTCTGTATCGGTCCGCATGGCGAGCCGGAGTTTCAGGTCGCAGAGGGTTATGGTATACCGACAGGTATTATGGGCTTTGGCGATGTACAAGTGACGGACAATGCTATTTATGCTGTTTTCCAAGGGAAAAGTTTCAAAGATATTATGGAGAGTGCTAAACGGGGAAACAAATTACCGGATGGCGGACAATCTATTTATGTGTTTAGCCTGAGAGGGGAACCGCTTCGGAAATATGTGTTGGACCATTATGTTCATGGCATTTTTGTTGATGAACAGAGAGGTGCTATCATAGCTTTGGATGTGAATATGGATGAACCGATATTGGAATACAGTATTAACTGTATGTTTTAATTGTGAATTGGTATGTTTTTGATTTTGTGCTAAATATAATTTTATCGGTGTATTAATGTCTGTAATCTATTTTGTAGGAAAATGAATATTTTGCGTAAAATGAAGCTATTATTTACTGTAAGATAAACTCTATATCGGAATTGGTCTGAGTAGAGAATGCTTAATTTTAATATTTTATGATTATGAGAAGATTTTTTAAGTTTTTTTGTGGTGGTAGTTGTTGTAGCTGTTAGCGCAAGTTTAGGTGTTTCAAAGAATGATGTTCAACATCCTGTTCTTCCATCACCTCTTGTTGAAGTAGAAGCAAGTGCAGCTTGTGAAACAAGTTCTAGTAGTTCGTTGAATTATGGACATTGTGTTTCAGACGTTAACAACAAACAAGAGTATTGTGCATCGGGGAAGGGTACGCCTGAGTGTAATGCGACGATTTAATCGTCCGAT
>Ga0192245_10122_pt1 | contig 38911 bp, 32 predicted proteins | sample Koala_Koa27_M3_FD_131238 | JGI IMG/M metagenome (GOLD analysis project Ga0192245, IMG submission 131238) | Enriched cells from koala feces incubated with labeled cellulose particles, San Francisco Zoo, California, United States - Koala_Koa2-7_M3 ...
CCCGCGGTCGGGGAAGATCGTCTCCCGCGGTCGGGGAAGACCGTCTCCCGAAAAACGAACCATCATTTATTCACTTTAAATACTAACAACTATGGCAACAAAAGAACCAACCCAAAAAGCGAAACTGGCCCTGAAGGCCATTCCCTATGGCATCACCACCGACGTGAAAGACGACTACTACATCAGCCCCAAGGTGCAGAAGAGCCTGACCGTGGACGACCTGGCCGCCGAGGTGGCCGCCCTGAGCACCCGGCAGGAAGACGCCGAAGACATTGCCCGCACGGGCCACGCCCTGCTGCGCCGCGCCATCTGGTACCTGTCGTCGGGTTACAGCGTCAACACCGAGCTGGGCAACTTCCGCGTCACGGCCAAGGGCATCCTGCTGAAACAGGAACTGACGGACGCTCCCGACCGCTCGCGCATCACGCTGGGCGTGAGCTACTCCATGAGCGACGACATGCGGCAGGCCCTGGCCGACGCCGAGCTTGACATCGAGATACAGAAGGCCACCGTGGGCCCGCAGCTCTTCTCCGTGGTGAGCGGGCACGACGCCGACCACCCGGATGCCGTGACGCGCGGCGAGAGCGTGCCCGTCAGCGCGGGCCAGCTGTGCGTCATCAAGGGCCGTAACATCAAGGTGGGCGGCACGGGCGCGGACATCGGCGTCACGCTGCGCCGCGTGGACGGCTCGTCGGGCGAGACGGTGTTCTTCCCCGTCACCCAGCTCTCGCCCAACACGCCCACGCGCGTGGGCTTCGTGATGCCTGCCTCGGCCCCCGACCATTCGGAATGGGAGGTGACGCTCTGCACGCAGCTCTCGGGCAGCAGCAGCCACCTGCTGAAGGAAGCCCGCACGGCGGTGATGGAGGACACGTTCGTGGTGGGCGAGGCGGCCACCACCCCGGGCGGCGACGACGGGGACGACGACGACCTGCCGCTGGGCTGAGGCCTCACCCCCACGAAGGGTATGACATGGCACACAGGTGACACAGATAAAGCGCAGATGGCCACAGATTGTTTTCTTTCCTTTTTTATATATTAATCTGTGAAAATCCGTCTTATCTGTGTCATCCGTGTGCCATTTTCAGTGCCCTACGCGTCAGCGGATGTCAATCAGCTTGTGCGTCTGCAGGCTGAGCCTCCAGCGCGGATGCGCCAGCACGCAGGCCACCGTCTCGGCGGTGTTGCGGCACGAGCAGGGCTGGAGAAAGAAATGGGTGGCGGGCAACGCCTCGTAAGGCGCCAGCTCCTGGCCTTCGTACACCACCTTCACCTCGTCCATGCGCGCCAGCTTCAATGCGCCGCCCCGCTTGGGCGAGCAGGTCACCCAGTCGATGCCGGGCGGCAGGGGGCGGGTGCCGTTGGTCTCAATGCAGACGTATTTTCCGGCACGGTGGAGGAGTTCGACGAAGGCCCCGTCAATCCACAGCGACGGTTCGCCGCCCGTCAGTATCACCATGCGTGCGGGATGTCGTTGCACTTCGGCCAGGATGGCCTCGTCGGTCATGAAGGCTCCCTCTTCGTGACGGGTATCGCAGAACGGACATTTCAGATTACATCCCGAAAAACGCACGAACACGGCCGGGGTGCCGGTGTGGAAGCCTTCGCCCTGGAGGCTGTAGAATATCTCGTTAATCTTTCTCATAAACGGCGGTGTTTCCTTCCGATTCCTGTACTTCCACCTTGAAGCAGGTGGGAATCTGTTGGCATACCCAGCGGGCAATGTTCTCGGCGGTGGGATTACAGGGGAGCACTTCGTTCAGGTTCTTGTGGTCGAGCTGCCCCATCACCACCTGCTTGATGTGGCCGAAGTCGACTACCATGCCGTCGGCATTGAGTTCGCGGGCACGGCACCAGACGGTGATAATCCAGTTGTGACCGTGCAGATTCTCACACTTGCTGGGATAGGAAAGGCGCAGGCTGTGGGCGGCCGACACCTCCATACGTTTGACTACTGTGTACATAGGTTTAATACGCTTACTAAAAAAATGGTAGTATGTGATACATGCCGCGCCTAATGTCACCTCGGTGCGGCCCGGCAAAAGTACGGATTTCTTCGTGATTATCCTTGCGTTTGCGGCACAACAAAGAAGAAAAAAAAGGCCTTTTGACTTGTTTTTTTCCGAAAAGTTTTTGTAATCTAGCAGTAAACTGTATATTTGTGTACAATTTTGGTGTAGTAATGACAGACGAAGAAAAGAAGCTATTAAGTACCTTTGAAGCCCGGCTGCGGCATTTGATTTACCTGCACGACGAACTGAAGCGCGAAAACGCCGAACTGCTGCAACAACTCGAAGCCAAAGACGGGGAATGCCAAAAGATACAGGCCGACTATCGGGAACTGGAACAACGCTACACAGACCTAAAAAATGCTACGACAATCAGCCTTAACGGCAGCGATGTAAAGGAGACAAAGCTGCGATTGTCAAAACTTGTGCGCGAAGTCGATAAATGCATCGCCTTACTGGATGAATAAAGGAAAGAAGAAGATGTATGAACGATAAGATAAAGATAAACCTGCAAATGGCGGGCGCCACCTATCCGGCCACCATCAACCGCGAGGACGAAGAGATGGTCAGGGAAGCCGCCAAACAGATAAACCTGAGTTTCAGCCAGAAGCAGGATTTGTATCGTAACTTGCCGGCCGAAAGAGTGATGACGCTGGTGGCCTACCAGTTTGCACTGGAAACCCTGCAACTGAAGGGACGCAACGATACGGGGCCTTATACAAGCAAAATAAAGGAACTGACAGAAATGCTGGAGGACTATTTCAGACAGGAACCGTAAGCACTCCACCGTTTCACGTACGCTCCCGCAACGATGGAAAAGAAATCTACGCGCACTGCATAAAAGCACTTCCCCAATCGGGGAACAGGCTTTTGTACAGTGCCTTTTTTATTTATATACTAAAAACAAATTAATAAGATGACAGTAGTTACAATAGTAGTATCCATTGCCTGTTTCCTCGTAGGAGGACTGGTGGCGTACCTGTTCATGAAGCACGGACTGAAATCAAAGTGCGAGGCCATCATAAAGGACGCCGAGGCCGAGGCAGAAGTAATCAAGAAAAACAAGTTGCTCGAAGTCAAGGAAAAGTTCCTGAACAAGAAAGCCGACCTGGAAAAGGAAGTGGCCATCCGCAACCAGAAAATACAACAGGCCGAAAACAGGCTGAAACAGCGCGAAATGGTGCTGAGCCAACGCCACGAGGAACTGCAACGCAGAAAACAGGAAGCCGACGCCATCAAGGAAAACCTGGAGGCACAGCTCGTAGTGATTGACAGGAAAAAAGAAGAACTGGAACACCTGCAACGACAGGAGATAGAAAAACTGGAAGCCATCTCGGGGCTCTCGGCCGAAGAAGCCAAAGAACGCATGGTGGAATCGCTGAAGGAAGAGGCCAAGACGCAGGCACAGTCCTACATCAACGACATTATGGACGATGCCAAGCTGACGGCCAGCAAGGAGGCCAAACGCATCGTCATCCAGTCCATCCAACGGGTGGCTACGGAAACGGCCATCGAGAACTCCGTCACCGTGTTCCACATCGAGTCGGACGAAATCAAGGGACGCATCATCGGCCGCGAAGGACGCAACATCCGCGCACTGGAAGCCGCCACCGGCGTTGAAATCGTGGTGGACGACACTCCCGAAGCCATCGTGCTCTCCGCCTTCGACCCCGTGCGCCGCGAAATTGCCCGCCTGGCGCTGCACCAGCTGGTGACCGACGGCCGCATCCACCCCGCACGCATCGAAGAAGTGGTAGCCAAGGTACGCAAGCAGGTGGAAGAGGAAATCATCGAAACCGGCAAGCGCACCACCATCGACCTGGGTATCCACGGCCTGCACCCCGAACTGATCCGCATCATCGGAAAGATGAAATACCGTTCGTCGTACGGACAGAACCTGCTGCAACACGCCCGCGAAACGGCCAACCTCTGCGCCGTCATGGCCTCGGAACTGGGCCTCAACCCCAAGAAGGCCAAACGTGCCGGACTGCTGCACGACATCGGCAAGGTGCCCGACGAAGAGCCGGAACTGCCGCACGCACTCTATGGTATGAAGCTGGCCGAGAAGTTCAAGGAGAAACCGGACATCTGCAACGCCATCGGCGCCCACCACGACGAAGTGGAAATGACCAGCCTGCTGGCTCCCATCGTACAGGTGTGCGACGCCATTTCGGGTGCACGCCCCGGCGCACGCCGCGAAATTGTGGAAGCCTACATCAAGCGCCTCAACGACCTGGAACAGCTTGCCATGTCTTACCCGGGCGTAACGAAGACCTATGCCATCCAGGCGGGCCGCGAACTGCGCGTCATCGTCGGTGCCGACAAGATAGACGACAAGCAGACCGAAAGCCTGTCGGGCGAAATAGCCAAGAAGATTCAGGACGAAATGACCTATCCGGGCCAGGTGAAGATTACCGTTATCCGCGAAACGCGTGCGGTGAGCTACGCCAAGTAACCGGACAACCAACACAACATACGGGGAAAGGACGAGCCATTCGTCCTTTCTTTATTTTCCACCCACTCATTCTGCTTATGGAGAATTATGCTTTTGAAGTGTGTGCCAACAGCGTGGAAAGCTGTCTGGCGGCACAGGCCGGCGGAGCCAACCGCGTGGAGCTTTGCGCCGGCATTCCCGAAGGCGGCACCACCCCTTCGTATGGCGACATGGCTGTGGCCCGTGAGTCGCTGAAAGAAACCCGCCTGCACGTCATCATCCGACCCCGCGGCGGCGATTTCCTGTACTCTCCCCTCGAGCAACGCATCATGCTGAAAGACATCGGCCTGGCCCGCAAACTGGGAGCCGACGGCGTGGTATTTGGCTGCCTCACCGCCGAAGGCGACGTAGACCTCCCGCTGATGCGGCAACTCATGGAAGCGGCCGAGGGCATGTCGGTCACCTTCCACCGAGCCTTCGACGTGTGCCGCAATCCGCAACAGGCACTCGAAGACATCATCGGGCTGGGTTGCCACCGCATTCTCACTTCGGGCCAGCAGCCCACGGCCGAGCAAGGCATCCCCTTACTGAAAGAGCTGCAGCAACAGGCCGATGGACGCATCATCCTGCTGGCCGGATGCGGAGTGAACGAAAGCAACATAGCCCGCATCGCCCAGGAGACCGGCATCCGAGAATTCCACTTCTCGGCACGCGAACAGGTGGAAAGCGGCATGCTTTACCGCAATCCGCAGGTGTCGATGGGCGGTACGGTCTGCATTGAAGAATACCGCCGCCCCCTGACTACCTGCAAACGGGTAAGCCAGACCATCGCTGCGCTAAACAATGACGCACCACAGGCAAAACCGCTTGAATAGCAAAGCGGTTACAATCCCTTGACCGTACGCATCAGTTGCTCGCCCAATCCGATGGTGTAGCCTTGCGAAACAAACACCACGCGATTGAAGGTATCGGCAATGATGAATACGGGCAGTGAGTCTTTGTGCTTCAGCTTCATGTTTTCCACAATCTGTGCGCCAATGCCGTGGCTGTCGATGCCATAAACCACGGTGGAAGGCAGTCCCGGGAAATCTTGCGGGCGGAATTTGGTGTGCTTCTCCGCATCGGGGAAAAGCAACACCATCTTACGCCCCCACTGTTCCAAATCCTTGTTCAGCTTGGCGATATCTTTCAAGGCATGGTTGGTAGGTTCCTGCCCTACTCCCAATACACCTACGACAAAATAGCCACGTCCGCAAGCACTCAGCAAGGTAATGGGGTCGGCCTCCACCTTTCCGTCGGCTATCGGCGTGAAAAGCGACTCGGAGTTGAAGTTGCCTATCACCTGTATCTGGTCTTCACTTTCACGCATGGCAAGGGCAATCTTTGCGGTCCGGTCGGCCTCCACATTGAAGGCGTTGATATGTGCCAAAACACCTCCGCTGGCCAGACGGGTACCCGTCACCATGACATAATATCCGGCAGGCATCTGCAAAGGCGTACGGAGCAACGTGTTCCACGAAGCATCATTTTCATCGTAACTTTGCAGGCGAAGCACTCCGTTTTCGCAACGCGACAAGGTAAAATGGCTGTAATACTTGGGATTGTCCGTATGTTTTGTAGGAGCGAAAGAAGCGGCAAGGCGTCCCATAAGAGGTACCCTCTCAGTCTGTCCGGCGCTGAAATCCACCTGATACGTTGTTCCATTCTTCTGTTTGGGAGAAGAGGTCAAATCCTGGTAGCACACGGCTCCCGTTACCTCGTCAACCCAAGCTGGAATGCCCAGGCTACGTGCCACGGCCACAAAGAAAATGTCACGCGAATAGCTGTCCGCCACGCGTGCCTTCCATACACCGGCGGGCGTCATAGGGATACGTTGCGAGTTCAGAGAGTCGTTTAAAATTATATTTGTCTTGCACCACTCCACCAGCTTTTGTGGATTGTACAGATAGTCTTCGGCGGTAGTCTCGTCAATGGCCTGCTGGAAGAAGGATTTGTAGGGTGTCAGTTCTTCGGTAGCAATGCGGGGGTTGAGCAAGGCTCGGATTTCCTGTTCGCAAGGCACAACCGGCGTGTTCAGCAGATGGTCTTCGAGCACCTGGAGACGCACGTCACGCAAGTCCTTTGCCGAAACGGCTCCCAGCAACGACACGGCTCTTTCGGTCTTTCCCTGTTTCTGTGCATTTTCCAAGAAATGCTTGATATTCGGATGATTGCCACGTGAAGCCACCAGATAATCCGTCACACGCTGCCGTTCTGTTTCGTTCAGTCCCGTGAGCGAAGCGGCCCATTGCCGGGCTGTCTCGGGTGTCATCATCGTAGCCACGTAGGCATTGCGGGTAGAATCTTCCTGTGCCATGCGGCGGTCGTTTTCAGCCCGCTGTTCAGGGGTGACGGCAGGCAGGTTGGCTGACTCAACCGGTGGAACGATATCTAAATCCAGTTCAAAAACATCACCGTCCTTATGGTCGAGTGCCACGGTCAATGCTTCCTGTTGGCCGAAAGAAAGCTTCTGGAAGCCAAAACGCCCGTCTTTAGAGGCCCATACCAGCATATCTCCCTTACCGGCAGTAAGCGAAGCCTGCCCCGAGGCATCACTCTGCTTGCGGGCTACGGTATAGAACTCGGCATAGTTGTAGAGTTTGAATTCTACCAATGCCCCTTCGACGGGTTGTCCGGCCTCATCGGTCACGGTTACCGTAGCCTGTGCCGTAGGTGCATAGTTGTCAATCACATTGATTTCAGTATAATTGGGCGTTACGGACATAACCTCCTCCGGCCCTTCGTAACGGCCAAAAACTTTGGTGTGCATCAGCATACCGCGACTGGCAGGAGCATTAAACCATCCCAGGTTGAGCACCGGCTCAGGCTCGCAGGCTCCGAGGAAATACCACTTACCGTCGGCCCAGGCTTCTACCCACGCATGATTGTCGTCGGTATGTGCCCAACGGGGCGTATAGACCTGACGCGCCGGAATGCCTACCGAACGCAAGGCGGCTACCAGGAACGTGGATTCTTCGCCGCAACGTCCATAGGCGGTACGCACGGTGGCCAATGGCGAACTGGTACGGGCATCGCTGGGCTGGTAAACGGCCTTTTCGTGGCACCAGTGGTTCACTTCCAGCACGGCATCGTACATGGAGAGCTGCTGCACACGGGGCTTCAATTCGTTATAGAACACCACGCGGGCACTGTCGAGCGGCTCATTATTCACCCGAACGGGAAGTACGAAGTGACGGAACAGGTCTTCGGGAACAGCATCCCCCCATGGCATCTCCCCGGCTGCACGGCAGGCCGCCTGCACATTCATCAGATGAAAAGAACCGGGATAATCGGTAATATCAGCCAGCGGCATGTAAGCATACAAGAATTGCAAAGCCTCGCGCTCATAATCGGTGAGCGGTGTGTCAAGAATGGAAAACAGGTCGCCCTGGGGCATCAATGCCTGCTTTTTACGAAAATCTTGTTCCACATGCGAACGATACGTAGCATCACTAATAAAATGGATTTGTTTGCCAATGCACGAAGCAAGCAGGACTGCCACCCAGCCCAAACAAAGGGTATAAGCGAAGTGTTTCATAAACGATAGGTTAATATAAAGCAAAGGTACAACAAATTTCCTTATTATTTACGGCTGCGCGGCCAAAAACAGGCGCAGGCTCTGCGGATTATGCCAATCCCCACAACCTGCGCCTCAAAAAGCTAAAGTCTTTGATTATTTACCAATGTCCATCAGCCATTTGCCATCTACTTTCACCATTTTCTGTTCGCTTTCCTCTTCTTCGCCGTTGCCATAAATTTGCTTAAACTTTACTACGGCCGAATTGCCGTCTTCTGCAATCTCTTCGGAAAGGATTTCAAAACCCTTAAAACCACCCTTCTTTTCAAACTCTTTTGCACCTTTTTCTTTCACTAATGCAACGAAACCTTCACGGGCTTCCTCCTGTTGGTCGGAGGTTGCGTTAGAAAAATTAATGCCATCCACAAATTTCTCATAATTACCGTCCTGCAAAGCAGTGGCATACTTTTTCAAGGCATCGGCAGGGCCACTACCTCCTGAGGAACAAGACACCAAAGCTAACATGGCTACTACCATCGCACTGAATAAAACTAACTTCTTCATCATACTTTTTTTTTAAGGTAAACAAATAAAACAATTAACGCGCTTATCTATCAAAATGATAAATCACCTGTAACCCACGATTGGCGGCCAAGTCGTCCGGAAGAAGGTAAGTACCGCCAAATGCAGGAACATCCACTCGGCTGATACGCCCTTCGGCAAGGTCTATACCTACTTTCCGATAGGCAAATTCCACCAATTCCGTACAATACATTTCAGTCGTGTCGGACAAATCGTAATTGTGGTCAAACAACGTCCCCCGCTCTGCCACTCGCAAAGCCTCCCAAGCAGCCCGGCTAGCGGCCAACGAATCGCCCACCAGCCGCATTACAGCCCCACGTACAGCCCTATCGCCTGCAAAAAAGCGGGTCAAAGGTTCTATCTTCACACGGTCAACATCACCGGCAAATTCCGGTTCATCGGGAACGGCATGAATTACATACCAACCATCATCCATCCGCCTCAAAATTCCGACGTGCGAATATACGCTTCCTTTACCGGCCGCCAATACCACGCGGCTCATCAGACCAGCACCACGCCTGAAAGCCAAATCGCCGTCTGAAAACAAATCCACAGGTAGCGGTGGTACATCATTCGCCTGACGACTCGTACAAGACAGGCAACTACATAAGACCAGTAGCCACAGCATGTAAGTTCCTTGCTTCATTAATTGCAAAGATAGCGAATTCATTCTTTTTTACAAGCAGAAGGCGTATTTATTTTCAAAGCGAGCAACATTATTCAATAAAACAGATAAATACGTAAAGAGCAGTTAGTTCATCCGAACTACCATGGTTGTGTCTTTATGTAAATTAAATATACATTTATCATACTCTGGAGGCCCCATTATCCCTTTAGCATCATTACTAAAAGCGTATTTTTCTGTCGGAATGCCAAAAGCTCCTGTATCAAGCCGCCCGTTGCCGTTGGTATCGTGGAAAAGTGAAAAAGCATATTTACCTGCCGGCAACCCCTGGCAAGGAATAACAAGCGTAGTATCTGAAACAGCCACCCGAAATCCTGCAAGTGGCTTTTTCAAAAAATCTGCCTCAGAGGCATAAAAAGCAACATACAGGTAACCTTCCGCTTTGGGAATATCACACACTTTAAGAGTCAACGTCTGAGCACCAAGTGTGCACAGAAGGCCTTGAAAGACCAGGCATGCAAACAGAAACAATGTCTTCATACACATACAGTTTTTGAATTTTACAATCAATTATAGACAAATATTAAACAGGCAAAATCAGAAATTCGATACATCATAAGCCACATGTTTCCCCAATGTGACATACACACCGATATAGAAAATATGATCGGATGCAGCCAGTACCGGATGCCCACCGACACGACCAAACTCATTACGGCGTCCCAATACATTAGTGGCCGAAGCATGAACAATGATTTTCTTCGAGGGGAGAAATGTCAACCCTACATCAAGACTATTATATGGTTTTACCTCATCGTTCATTAAACCGGGACGTTCAGGATTGTGCCACGGGCGACCGCTACTAAAACGGTTGGTCAAACTTAAGATAGAACGTAAACGTGGGAGTGACCACTTGAATACAACCGAAGCATTGTGTCGCGTGGCGTATTGCGGAACCGTCAGTTCGGTATAATGTTCGCTTTTACGGCGAGAAATATTATAAGTGTAAGACAATTGATATTCCAAATTCTTTAACGATGTACGATCTGAAATAAAAAGATCAAATCCTTTGCTATAACCGTAGCCACCGGAAGTTAAAACAAACGCCTCTCCACTGTTTTCCCAAAGGGGTAAATGAGTGTAGCGTTTGTAATAAATCTCCACCTTAGCCAAGCGGCCATCGCAATCATACTGTGCACCCATGTTGTACTGCCAGCATACTTCGGGTTTCAACAACGCCCGGTCTACCAGCAAACAGTCTGCCGGAAGTTGGGTATATCGGCCAGCCACTGCCGACAAGGCTGTGTTACCTTGAAACCAACTGAGTGACAGACGTGGAGAAACTTCCGTTTTATTGCTCTGCCACCAGTAGTCTGTCCGTACCGAAGCCTCTGCCTTAAGCTGTTCCGTCAGATAGCAGGAAGCCATGACAAAAGCCGCACCTGACGAAGGCACCACCTGCCCTGCATACTCACTATTTGCCAGTCTGTATCTAATATCGCAGTGCTTGATAAAGCCCTCTATCCCGGCATCCAGGCATAGTTGTGTGGACAACCGACGTTCTACTTTAGCCTTAAGATGCAATTCTTGCCGATGCTCCTGCCAAACATCCCCGACGAAGGCAGCATTGTCTATCGAGCAATGGTTGAACGACCAAGCTGCCCCAGCAAACCATTTCCAGCCGTTATCCGCATTGCGACGTAACGTAGCATTCAGATACACATTGTTTTCTCCCAACGTGAAGTGTCGGCGTTCATTGCCTTCATAAGTAGAAAAATCCGTACGGTCATACTGGGCATAGAACTTGGCAAGGGTCGACGTATTGGGCGAAAAACGCAGTTGGGTGGCACCCGACATTAGCTGGTAAGGGCGTCCAAAGGCTTTACGACCGGGATAAATCCTGTTATGCAATGCCATGTTTTGGTAGTTCAAATCAACCGAAACAGAACCTTTACCAAACACATGTGTACCTCCACCGCCTGCTCCCATGACGGAAGCATTCAGTCCCAACTTATTTACAGAACTATAATCTTTTGTTTCCAGTGGCAGGACAGCCGAGAGTGCCCCTCCATATTCCAACGGAGCACCACCCGAAGCCAAAGTTATGCCACTGAACATAAAGGTGGAATAACGGCTACGAGCCGAAGCTCCGATACCTACCGAAGTATAAGGCACCAGCACATGCATGCCGTCAATGTAGGTTTGTGTTTCCCGGTTATCTCCACCCCGCACCAGTAACCGGCCGGTTTCTCCCTGCACTTGCGTGCCAGGCAAAGTTTGGAGAGCGCGGTAAAGATCGCCGTTGGCACCACCCACCGTAACCAGCTCTACGGGATGCAGGTCACTCCAACGGCTATTCGCAGGCGGTGTGCGTCGGCTTTTCACCACGACTTCATCCAATTTAATGCTATCGGTCACCGTCAAACTTTCCAAGGTCAAACGAATGGTATCAGATACCACTGTCTGTGCATTTGTAACCGGTAAACCTAGCATGCAACATGTAATCAAAATAAATAAAAATCGTTTCATTGCCGTTACTTTTCATTTCGTTTGACGGGAACGAAATTACAAGCAGCCTGACAGATAAAAAAATATCCGGGACAGACAGCCCGGATATGTGACCAACCGCATCTCTATGGGACGGATGACAAAAAAATGGGATGGACAGCAACCGTATTACTGGGTCTCAAAATATCCCTTCACCACTTTAGCATATGCTCTGGAGACAGGCACCTCGCCTCCGCACCCTTCCAAATGCAAGCGGTATCCTTGGGCATTGCCCGTTACTTTCACGACCTTTTGCAGATTCACCACAAAGGCACGATGGCATCTTATAATATCAGGATATACGGCTAACGATTCTTCGACCTGTTTCAGCGTAAGGCGCAACAACTTTGTAACCGGCGTGCCCGTCCCGGCCGGCAAATAGTGCAAACAAACATAATTCCCTTCCGATTCAGCGTACAACAAGTTGCGGACCACAAGCGTAAGTTTTTCTTTCGTTTCACCGTCCAGCACTACGGTGGCAGGTATTTCCCCTGTTGGCTGAGGCAATGCCTGTTCCTGCACCCCATCACGAAGTTTTGACGTCAGGCGGACATTCATTTCTATTGCTTCGCGCAAGTTATGCCGCAATTGCAGGTTGCGGTTCCAAAGCATAAAAAGCACAAAGGGAAACGGCCCGATAACCACCATCCACAACAAACAGATGCAAAGCAGATGCAAATTCAAAGGTATGGCGAAAACTTGTGCAGTGTATATCCAATTACCCAATATAACGAGTACACACAGCAACAAAGTAGACAATAACTCCTTCCCCAATGTCCACCGCTCCTCACAATACCAGCCCGGAAATATAACAGGAAGTACATAAACCACTACCGACAACATGGCTGCCGAAACCAACATATAGCCCAACAAAATCAGCAACTTAGGCCCTTCCATACGCGAAATCCCGAAAGGTTGCAGAAAATAAAGGATGAAAAACACCAGCAAAGCTGGAAACACCACAGTCTTCCATCTCTGTTGCAACTCCGGGTAGGGGCTGCGGAGCAACATAGCCAATCGATTGAGCAAAGCCTTCATCATGCAACAATTTGAATTCGGGAACAAAGATATGTAATAATTTTGTAATCTCCAGATAGCAAAACATGCCAAAAAAGAGGAAAAAGAGCCAAGAAGTGCAAGTTTTTATGTTATAAAACATATTTCTCGTGAACAATTTCTATCTTTGCAGCGTTAACTAAGAGAAAACAAGAGATGATGTTTAACCGCTTTCCGAAACGCGGAAGGCAAAAACAGAAGGAGAAAATGATTATGAAAAAAAACGTAAACGAAATCGCAATGTTGCAGTATCGCATCAAGCGTTACCAGGCAATGGGAAACGGAGTAATGTGCCAGGCCTTGAATGGCAAACTTCAGAAACTGCTTGCAAAGCAGGCATAAATTAGCAAACAATAGTATTAACCATAACGGGGATGTATCCAATCAGGGTACATCCCCTTTTTTTTCTTGCTCCAACCCCGAGAGCGTGGCTTCAAACGGAAACAATGTCTTTACCGAAAGGCGTAAGCGAAACGGCCGCCAACTTGAAATGTTGCAACCCAAAGGGAATGCCAATCACCGTGATGCAAAGCAACGCACCGAAAGCCAGATGCGAAAGGCAAATCCAAATCCCCCCTAGCAATATCCACAAAAGGTTCATCAGCACATAGAGGCAGCCGTCGGCACGTGCTCCGCTGCGCACTTCCTTGCCGAACGGCCACAAAGCCAGTCCGGCCAGTTTGAGCGTCTGCATGCCGAAAGGAATACCCACAATGGTCACCATCAGCAACAAACTTGCCACCACATACTCGATAGCGGTGAGGATTCCCCCAAACACCAGCCATAAAATATTCATTAAACAACCCATAATGACTTCTATATAAAAAATCCTGTATTCAACCCTGCAAATATACGGGAGAAATCACATTCCACCACTACCATTTGCAAAAAAACGGTCACTCCCAATCACTAAACTCAAAACTGAGCTGCTCCCATCCCCCGTGACGATCAGTTTCCTCGTCACGTGGATTAGAGACGGAAAGGCCAATGAGACGAATAGGATGTTCCGCATAGTCCACTTCGCGGAGCAATTGTTTGGCCAAAGGAAGAATGACAGGCAGTTCGGTCAATTCCCTGGCCTGGGTAATGCTACGGGTAATCTGCCTGAAATCGTGGAACTTGATTTTCAAAGTAAGCGTATTGCCGCGAAAACCTTTGGCTTCCAGACGGTGCACGAGTTCCACAGCCACATGATACAGCTCGATGATGACCGACGAGGTGCGGCTGATGTCTTTCTCCAACGTATGCTCGCAACCGATGGATTTACGGATGCGCACTGCCTCGACGGGACGCAGGTCAATGCCGCGGGCAAAGTCGTAATAGACCGTACCGACCTTCCCGAATTCGCGCGTCAACATCTCCAGCGAGCGGGCACGGAGTTGGGCGCCGTTGTGTATCCCCAGCAGGTGCATCCGCTTGGCCGTGACGGGGCCTACTCCCCAAAAACTCTCGATGGGCAGGCGGGCAATGAAATCGAGCGCCTGGTCGGGATGAATGGTGCAAAGGCCGTCGGGCTTACGGTAATCGGAAGCTATTTTGGCGAGGAACTTGTTGTAAGACACACCGGCCGAGGCCACCAGGTGCAATTCCTGCCGGATGCGTGATTTGATTTCACGGGCAATGTCCACCGCCAAAGGGATGCCGGGCTTATTGTCGGTCACATCGAGAAATGCCTCGTCGAGCGAGATGGGTTCGATGAGGTCGGTATATTCATGAAAAATTTCGTGAATCTGTCGCGACACGTCCTTGTAGACGTCCATGCGCCCGGGAATAAAAACGAGTTGCGGACACAACCTTTTGGCCTTTTGCGACGACATGGCCGAACGCACCCCGAAACGGCGTGCCTCATAACTGGCAGCAGCCACCACGCCACGTTCTTCGGCATGCCCCACGGCAATGGGTTTGCCGCGCAACTCAGGACGATCGCGCTGCTCCACAGATGCATAGAAGGCATCCATATCGATGTGTATGATTTTACGTTCGGACATATTCCTCAGGATGTATCACCGGCAAAGGTACTGAAAAAACAACACAACCGGATATACTTTTCCGACCCAGCGTGCCTAGGCTGCCTACCCAGCGTGCCTGAAGGCCTTACCCAGCCTGCCTAAATGTCTCACCCAACCTGCCTACTCAAATCCTCCGGGAATTGCCGCTTTATCTTCCGGTACACATAGATGAAGGCCGGGATAAGGAAAGCATCGGCAAAGACCCAGGCCGTAGCGTCACCAAAACATACGGCTATGTATCCGAATGCCGGAACCGCCAACACGCTGACCAGAATGCGGGCTATCATTTCGGACACTCCCGAAAGCATGGCCAGGTTGGTAAAGCCTGCTCCCTGTATGGTATAGCGTAGGATGCAAAGCAAGCCCAACACCGGGAAGAAAGACACAGATACATGCAGAAAGAGCACCGCACCATTGAGTACCTCCACCTCGGAAGCATCGACAAAGAGCAGGGCAAACTGCCTGGAACCGAACATCAACATACAGAAAGCAAATACCCAGTAGGCCATCATCATGCCCGCACTAGCCTTCACACCCTGCCAGATGCGTTTGGGACGGCCGGCACCGTAATTCTGCCCGGCAAAGGTGGCCATGGCGATGCCCAGGCTCTCGAACGGGCACATGAAGAACATCTTGATGCGCATGGCGGCCGTAAAGGCGGCTACACAAGTGGTACCCAGCGCATTGTTGGCACTCTGAAGCATGATGCTACCGATGGCGGTTATGGAGAACTGCAACCCCATAGGTACCCCAATCGAAAGCAGCGTACGTGCCAACTTGGAGCTGTAACGGCGCTCGGCCGGCGTGGTACGCAGAATGTCGAAATGCCGCATCATGTACACGTAGCACAATACCGCCGACACACCTTGTGCCACTACCGTGGCAATGGCCGCACCGGCCACTCCCCAGTCCAAGACAAGAATGCAGAAAAGGTCGAGTCCAATATTGAGTACGGTAGAAAACAGCAAGAACCAAAACGGTGTTTTGCTATCCCCCAACGCACGTATGATGCTCGAAAGCAAGTTATAGAAAAAGGTACAGGGAATGCCAATAAAGGTGATGAGCAGGTAGTAATAGGCTCCCTCGAAAATGTTGTCGGGCGTGCGCATCATGTGCAGGATGTCACCACACAACAGACTGGTGACCAAGGCTAACACCAACGACATGCCTGCGGCCAGTTGCAGACTCACCGCCACATAGCGGCGCATTGTCTCGTAATCGCGAGCACCAAATTTCTGCGCCACCGGAATGCCAAAACCGCCGCAACATCCGTTACAAAAACCCAGAATAAGAAAGACAACCGATGTGCTGGCTCCCACCGAGGCCAACGAGTTAATGCCCAAGAAACGGCCCACAATGGCCGCATCGACCAACGAATAAGTTTGTTGCAACAAGTTGCCCATCAACAGGGGTAACGTAAAATAGAAAAGTTGCGGAAAAATCCGCCCCTCGGTCATTTCGTGTGAAGTTGCCATAAATGTATGCTCCTGAAATACGGCGGCAAAGTTACAAGTTTCGCCACACAATGTGGAACATCACTACCCACATTTCTGCCTGCCAGGCGTTAAAGATGTTAAAGGGAGAAAAATACGGTTTGCAACCTGGTTGCACAATCCATTTCTTACCTTTGTCCCACTAATCACTTAAAAAGAGACGATATGGGACATACTGGCTGTTCGTGTTGCACACCTCACACGCATACTCCGTCCGGCAAGGGTTGCCGTAGCAAAAAATGCGGGCTCCAAGAATACGGAAACATTCTGTTGTCGGCATTATTGCTGGCAGCCGGCTTGATAATGAATGCCCTGGAAACAGCATGCTTCCAAGGCAACGCCATACGCTTTGCATGGTATGCCATCGCCTACCTGCCGGTCGGGATGCCTGTGCTGCGCGAAGCTTGGGAAAATTGCCGTCGGGGCGATGTATTCAACGAATTTACCCTGATGTCTCTTGCCACCTTCGGTGCCTTCTACATTGGCGAATATCCCGAAGGAGTGGCCGTGATGTTGTTCTATTCGCTGGGCGAACTGTTTCAAGAAAGGGCTGTCAGACAAGCACGACGGAACATCAGTGCCTTACTCGATATCAGACCCGAAACGGCCACGGTTATCCGCAACGGACAAACCGTCACCGACAATCCACGAAACGTACAGGTGAGCGAAGTCATTGAAGTGAAAACCGGTGAACGGGTACCGCTAGACGGTATTCTGCTGACCGAATCAGCCGATTTCAATACCGCCGCCCTTACGGGAGAAAGCCTGCCACGCCAGGTACGACAAGGCGAAAAAGTACTGTCGGGGATGATTGCCGCCGACCGTGTAGTCAAGATACAAGTCAGCAAACCGTTCGCCGAGAGTGCTTTGTCACGCATCCTCGAACTGGTACAAAATGCAGCCGAACGCAAAGCACCTGCCGAATTGTTCATCCGCAAGTTTGCACGCATCTATACACCGGCCGTCACCGGACTGGCAGCACTCATCGTACTGCTTCCCTGGCTATGGTCGCTGGGACATGCTCAATTTTCCTTCGTTTTCAACGAGTGGCTATACCGGGCATTGGTGTTTCTCGTCATCTCGTGCCCATGTGCACTGGTGGTAAGTATCCCGTTGGGCTATTTTGGCGGCATAGGAGCGGCTTCTCGGCTGGGCATCCTGTTCAAGGGTAGTAATTATCTGGACGCCATTTCACAAACCAACACGGTAATTTTCGACAAGACCGGCACCTTGACAAAAGGATGCTTTGAAGTACAGATTTGTCAGCCGGCCGCCGGCACATCGGCCGAAAAACTGATACAACTCATTGCCTCCGCGGAACAGAACAGTACCCATCCCCTTGCCAAAGCAATCACCGACTACGCCAAACAACAAGGTATCCCTACCCTTCCGGCAACCGAAGTAACCGAAACCGGCGGGCACGGACTGGAGGCCAACATTAACAGCCAGCACATTCTGGTGGGCAACGAACGCCTGCTGACCGGACGCGGCATCTCCCTGCCAGCACAAGCCACCCTTTCGGAAACCGACACCACCCCCGTACACTGTGCTGCCGATGGCGTGTATATCGGCAGGCTACTCTTGAATGACACTCCTAAAGAGGATGCAAGACAAGCTATTGAAGCACTGAAGCCATTAAATATCACTAATATTCAGATGCTTTCGGGCGACAAACAAGCGATTGTCACTAACTTTGCCAGCAAGTTGGGCATTACGCAAGCCCGTGGCGAACTATTACCCGAAGGAAAGGTGCAGCATCTGGAAAGTCTGCGACAAGACAAAAACAACCGCATTGTCTTTGTCGGCGACGGCATTAACGATGCCCCCGTGCTGGCCCTCAGCCACGTAGGTATCGCCATGGGAGGCCTGGGCAGCGATGCCGCCATCGAAACCGCCGATGTAGTCATACAGACCGACCAACCCTCTAAAGTGGCAACCGCCATACGTGCCGGTCGCCAGACGCGACGCATTGTGTGGCAAAACATTGTGCTGGCACTGGGTATCAAACTGTTGGTATTGCTATTGGGCGCAGCCGGTATGGCTAACCTTTGGGAAGCAGTCTTTGCCGACGTCGGTGTTGCCTTGCTGGCTGTAATGAATGCCATCAGAGTACAGAAACTGATAAAATGAGACAACCGGAATGAAAGAAAACGAGTACTTGGGTCTCTTGTCTGAAAGAGAAATACAACCAACCGCCATACGCCTGCTGGTGCTGCGTGCAATGCTGTGTGCCAACCACCCCGTATCGTTGCTGGACTTGGAACAGACACTCGAAACGGTAGACAAATCAAGCATCTTCCGTACCCTCACCCTGTTTCTGTCCCACCACCTGATACACTGCATTGACGATGGTACAGGCTCATTCAAATATGCCGTATGCAACCCCGGCTGTTCGTGCGGAGTGGAAGACCTGCACACCCATTTTCATTGTGAACGATGCAATCGAACCTTCTGCTTCAAAAATATACCCACCCCGGTGGTAAAGCTTCCGGAAGGATTCACACTTAGCAGCATCAATTATGTACTGAAAGGGCTGTGCCCGGAGTGTGCGGCAAAAGAAGAGCACGAGACAAAACAAAAATAGCAAAGACTTCCGTCGGGCAAAACGCGGACTGTCACCGTTTTTTAAGCTCTTCAAACAAGCAATAAGCCTGGTCGGGCATTAATCCGTCATGCACAACGGCATGAACAGCCTGAATCATAGCCACCGGAGACTCACTTTGGAACACATTACGTCCCATGTCCACACCAGCAGCACCATCGTTGACTGCCTTGTAGCATAGTTCAAGTGCCTCGTGTTCCGGCAATTTCTTGCCACCGGCAATTACCACCGGTACCGGACATGATGCGGCAATTTTCTCAAAGCCCTCACAATAATAAGTCTTGACGATAGCCGCCCCATTCTCTGCACAGACACGCGAAGCCAAAGCAAAATAACGCGCATCGCGGGTCATTTGCTTACCCACAGCGGTTACCCCCATAACAGGAATGCCATAACGGTTACCCAAATCCACTGCCCGTGCCAGATTGGCGACAGTAACTGCCTCCTGCTCGCCATCACCGGCAGAGAACATCACAGCCATGGCCGAGGCATTACAACGGATAGCATCTTCCACATCAATCAGGACATTGCGGTTCAATTCGGTAAGAACTGTAGAACCGGCATCGGAGCGTAAACAGACGGGTTTGTTCACATTAGCAGGAATTGACGTACGCAGAATGCCCCGCGTACACATCAGGCAATCGGCGTATTGCACCAATGGTACAATATTGAGGTCAATGCGCTCAAGTCCCGACGTCGGACCCATGATAAAGCCGTGGTCGAACGCCAGCATCACTGTACGCCCGGTCTTCGGATTAAAAATGCGCGACAATCTGTCCTTCATGCCCCAAGTCATGCACGAGGCTCCCTTTACATGAAAACTTGTCTGTAAAGCTGTCTGCCCCACACCAAAGTCAGAGGCTTCTCTAAATCCATCCATATCAGCCATAATCTTATGTTTTTTAATTTTTTGTTCGTTAGTTATTACATAAAAGAAAGGAGTTCATCCAGTCAGGTTCAAGCCATTTCGCTGAACCTGACTATAAACTTTCCTTACGGTATAATTCGTTAATCAATTCTGTAATGCCTGTGCAAACGACTGGAACATACAGCTCCACGATGCAGCGCCACTATCAGCAAACCCAATAGAGCGTTCGCCATAGTTGCGTGCACGGCCAAAATTAGCCTTCATCCGTACAGTAGCTTGTGCTCCAGCCACAGCCGCTTCGGCACCGGCCTGCATCACAACTGCAACATCATCGCCGGGACAAGACTGCATTGCCTCAACAGCAGGTACTAAAGCATCCATCATGGTTTTATCACCCGGTTTGGCTTGAGTCTGTAACTGTACATTGGCCAACCCACCTGCAAACATCCGCCGAACTCCCTCTGCATTGATTTCAACGCCTTCGGTACAATCGCTCATACCCAGGAAAAAGGCTCCCAGCAGCGTACTGGTGGAACCACTGACCTGTAGCATCACGTTAAAACCCATATCGTTAAGCATTGCTTTAAACTCGGTACCTTTACGTGCCGTCTGCACCACAGCCGTCATAGCTGTAACAATGGCCTGCCCGTGGTCACCGTCACCAATAACCGCATCCAGTTTTGAGAACTCGTCCTCACGTTCACTAATGTTCTTCAAGGCACATTCCAACATAGCTTTGAAATCGTCAATCGTCAATGTCGTTTTCATACGCGTCTATACAAAAGGAATTATTTACCTATGACAGTCCAGTAAGGAGTATCCGAAGAATAATTGTTCAGATAATCAATATGATCATCGTCAAGGCGAGCCATAATCATTTGGAAACCGGCCTGTTCCTGTACGGTTAACAATTCCTGAATACGGCTTGCAACCACTTTAAGGCCACGTGCTTCCAGTTCTCGATAAGCCTTTCGGAAGACAATGTTCAACTCCATGTGGGTAGTAGCTCCCACACCATTGATAATCAGCATCATCTTATCGCCAGGCTGAGGCTGAAGTTGTCGGCAAAGCAGATCTACCATTTCGGCAGCAGTCTCATCGGCCGAAACCAATGGCTTTTGGCCTCCACCGCCTTCGCCATGCTGTCCCATACCAATCTCCATGATTCCCGCCGGAAGGTCAGTAATAACAGTTCCGTTCTGCGGATGCGAACACGAACGCATGGCAACAGCCAATGTAGCTACCTGACGGTTATAGCGTTCGGCTATCTCAACCAGTTCTTCAAGCGATTTTCCTTCTTCGGAAGCAGCACCTAAAATCTTATAAAGGGGCACACAACCTGCCAATCCACGACGGTCGTTGTTGTCGGCGCCGATACCAGCACTGATATCATCGTGCGTCAACACCTTGGCGACCTTGATACCCGAGCGTTGCGCCAGCTGACACGCCATGTTGGCACTCATCACATCACCCGAGTGATTAAGCACTACGAGCAGAATACCGGCATCACGTTTCATTAACTGCAATGCCTGAAACAACCGCTGTGCACCGGGAGCCGCAAATATGTCGCCCACCACGGAGCAGTCCAGCATGCCCTGACCTACAAAACCGCTCAGCGCCGGTTCGTGTCCGGAACCACCCAAAGTAACAATGGCCACTTTATCGTTACTCTTAGGCTGGGCACGTACGATGATATTCTCTGCAGCCAGTTTCACTTGCTTGGGGTAAGCCAATACATAACCTTCCAAAAGTTCGGCTGTAATATTTTCGGGACTGTTGATAAACTTTGTCTGCATAATAAATCCTCCTTTTTTATTTGATTTCCATTAATTCAATAGCAATGCCTTCTTCTTCAATGAAAGCAATTGTCAGATGTTCGTCACAAACAGCCGGGCCAAAAATGACTTTCTTACCTTCCAGCTCTTCTTGAAGCGAAGGAACCGTATAGGCTATGCGTCCCTGTCGTTGTACCAACTCAGGCATACAGCTTTCCGGTTCAAACTTCAAGAATTCAATGCGATTGGGACTCTGATTAAAATCGGTAAGCCATACGCTCAGCCCTTCATTATAAACTGCCCCCTGGGGAATAATGTCGGTAACAAGACCAACGTGATTAAATGTTCTCATGGTTTGTGCTATTTTTAATTGGTTCATATTTTCAACAAGAACAGCAGTTCCCGTTTATTAATTTTTCACTGGAATGTTATAAATATCTTATTTATGAAAGACCTGTTCCCCTGTCTTCACAGCTTTCCAAGAAACCAGCCCTAACAGGAAGACCACACCGAAAGCCACACCGATCCACATAAAGAGGTTGGCAATGTGTTCATTCTGCCCATAGGAGTGCATTCCACTAAGGAAATAGTTCACACCCAAAAAGGTCATAAGTACAGAAGCTATTGACACGACAGACAACAAGTTAAACAACCACTCTCCTTTGGAGTAATGCAAGAGATGGATGTGGGTAACAATTACATAGACCACCATCATAATAAGCGCCCATGTTTCTTTAGGATCCCATCCCCAATAACGCCCCCATGACTCGTTGGCCCAAATAGCCCCTAAAAAGGTTCCTGCCGTCATCAGCACCAGACCGATCCAAAGAGACATCTCATTTATCAGACTCAGTTCGTGTACACGTCCTGCCAACCGGGCGGCCTGACGGCTGCGAGGAAGAATACACATTAACGATAGGTTGGTCACACCTATCAAGCTACTTAAGCCAAAAAATCCGTAAGCCCCCACAATGACCGCTACATGAAACATGAGCCAAGGCGACTTAAGAACAGGTACCAGCATGGTTATTTGAGGATCCATCCAGTTCAACCCGGAGACAAAGAGGATAACGCCTCCAAACAGAGCAGCCAAAGCAAACACCAACAGATTTCTCCGCACAAACAACAGTCCAGCCAATACAGTAGCCCATGCTACAGATACCATCGTTTCATACGAATTACTCCACGGAGCATATCCACCCACATACCAGCGCATGGACATTCCACCGGTGTGAAAAAGGAATACGACCAATACTCCTACAGCCAGCAACCACTTTATCCACCTCCTGTGGCGTAGGCCAAACAATGTCCCCAGCGCCCATAACAGACTCAATCCACCCAATATCAAATAACCCACACGGCAATGGGAAAACACTTTCATACGATTGTATTTTACCTCGGCCTTCATTTTGTTGGGAGCAATCTCCACTCCTGTCGCTTTTGCCTGTTGATAAGTGTTTATCATGCCCAGTACTTCATCGGCAGCCTCCCAGTTACCACTGCCTATGGCCTGTGCCACCTCTTCCAAATACCAGTCGAAGATACGGGACACAAACATCGAATCTTTGCCAATAAAAGCCGACAAATCATCGCCCGGAGCATACCACGTACATGCAGAATCGGCAGGAAGAGGGAAAAGCCGTAACAGCCGTCGGGAAGTAATCTGATGAAATATATTAACACGCTCGTCTAATTTCAGCAGGTCTTTCTCCTGACGATTATGCAAAGAAGGATTCTTGCGGTAGAGCGTATCAAGTTCCACCTGAAGTTTGTAACGTCCCAGCGAATCGAACAGTTGGGAAAATGAGGCATGGGGCATAGCAAGATCATATCGAATAGCCAGCTCCGCATTATCCATTGTTATACACGGAACCTCGGCCCAGATATCGGGCATCAGCAAAAGACTGATCAGAAACTGATCGGAATTAAGTGTTCCGATGCGGTCTGCTTTGTATAGCTTACGAAGAATCTCAGACGAAAAAGTATTGACTGGCATCATACGGCCATTAGTAGCCTGTACAGGCAGCAGTCCAAAGCGAGCGGCATGAGCCTCGTTCACAGAATATTTCTTTACCATCTGCAGGGCGTCTCCGCCGGTTGCACATGCCGTCGTCCCATAAACAAAAAAAACAGCCCACATTACTGCCGAGCGCAACTGCAATGCTTTCAAACGCCTGTACAACTGGCGAAAACGGCTGTTACGGCCAGCCAGCGAAATAATGAGCCCTACCAATAATAAGAAATAACCGGCATAGGTTACACAACGGCCCGACGCATCACGGTTCACAGAAAGCACACTGCCTTGCTCGTCAACATCAAAAGAAGTCTGATAAAGGCGATAGCCTGCCACATCAAACACATGGTTCATATAAATATGAGCATCATATTCCTTGCCGTTCTCCAATATTGTCACCAAACTCTCGTAAGAAGAAGGGCTTCCCGAACCGGGATACCGTTTCAAGACAAAATCGTTCAACCGCACTGAAAAAGGCAACTGCACCGTGCCGGTAGTCCCGCCTGTTTCACGTACAAGCATTATATTGGAAATTTTACCCTCCCGCAAATGAAGCAACCCTTCCTCACCATAAAAATGAGTAATGCCAGCCCCAACCAAAATCACTAGAAAAGACAAATGAGTAAACAGTATTCCCAGTCTGCTCCCCGACAGGTATTGATGCTTGTAAGCAAAGGCAAAAAAATTAACAACCAGCAATAACTGCAATATAAAAAAGAACGGAGAATAATAAACCAGGTCTTTGGCCACTGAACTACCCCAAATCTTTTCAATCCACGTGGCAACCGCCAATAACACCGCATAGAGAACCAACAATGCTACACACGTACGAAAAGAGACAAATATCCCAAGTATCCGATTAATTATCTTATTCATATATCATCTTCAAACTTCTGTACAAAAAACATAACCGACGGAGCGGGAAGAAGTCTTCCACTTCCCCGCCGGTCATTTAACACACATCTTAATATAATCAATCTTCAATAATCACACGGAAGCCTACATTGAATACCCGTTGGTAAGGATAGAACCCCTTGCGTGAATAGGCCGTAGAGAATTTAGGGCGTTCAAAGAACGAACCACCACGTACAACCTTATACGCTGACTCAACCTTACTTTGTTCCTTATAAGGATAAGGCACATAATCAGAACGTGTCCATTCTCCCACATTACCATGCATACAATACAAACCAAAAGGATTGGCTTCATACTGTTTGCCACCTACTTGAATTAGATTTCCATCGTCCACACTCTCCTCTTTGGGCAGATAGGTATAATATTTATACCAAAAGTTATCCGGAGACATGGGTTGAGGATCAATTCCATAAACAGCAAACTTCAACGTGGTTTTATCGGCCAGGTTCTCCTTCTTGCCAAAGTCTGAGTGGAAATCCCCATACCAGAAATCACTTTCACTGCCCGCACGGCAAGCCCATTCCCACTGGGCTTCGGTAGGTAAAGTTACATTCAAGCCGGTCTGTTCACTAAGTTTGCGACAAAATTCCATCGCATCATTATAACTTACACGAATAACCGGCTGTTGAGGTTCGTTGGCCGAATATCCCTGCACAACATGGTCTTTCCATTGCTGATCAATATAGCGGCTATCGTGTTTTGGGAAAAATACATTAAACTGTTCATTAGTAACTTCCAGTTCGCCCATCCAGAAAGCCTTGTCAATTTTGACTTTCGTTGTCGGATACGTATCAGAAGGGCCGTTATAGCTTCCCATTACAAATTGTCCTGCCGGAATACGTACAAAAGTCATCGTCACACCAGGTGCAAGTTCAATCACTTTTTTAATTTCACCACATTCTTTCTGCAAGTTTTCGGCTTGGTCAGCATCAAAAGGCCATCCCTTTACCTTCAGGTCTTTTACCTTAACCTCTTTCATTGGTTCAGGCATTACAGGAGTAATCTCTCCTTTTCCCTTCAAGTAGGCTGCATAGTCGGCAAGTTCTTTTTTCCAGTCCACCCCGGCACCATTACCATATTTGTTGGTCAGTTCAATGCGACGCTCTATCTGGTCAAACCCTTTATAGGGAAGCATGTTCAGTACATTGGCATTGAAATATCCCTTATCCGGAGCATTATAGTCAATCCAATTGTATATCGTACGCCACTCTTTGTCTGTCAACTTCACATTGTAATGGCCACGTTTCAACATACGTACAAGCTCGCTTGTATTGGGATGATATTCATAAGGTTGGAGAACAACCATATCCCCTTCTCCACCCTGACGGTGAACATATGGATGCAGATTCAGATAAGATGTACCATAGCCTTTGCCATCTTTTTTCCCGCCACGAAGATCAAATGCCTTATCACCATTGTGACATGCGATGCAAGCACGATCCAGAATTGGTTGAATCTCAAGGTCGAACGTAAACGAACGTACACCGCCTTCGGGAGGTGTCAATTTACTCGGCTCTTTCTGCGAAGCAATGACACGTTTGGGAATTGCAATCTGGTTTTGGTCTTCATGACAACCTACACATGAAACGACCTCGCCAGGTTGTCCTGTTACCCAGCTACGCATCCACTGCACTGCAACGCCCTCTTTATCAATGGGCTGGATAGAAATAGGCGTATTGGCAGGAGCCTTGAAAATAACAGAGCCATCCTCTTCCACCGGCACAGTACCCAGCAAGCGTTTAATGTCCCAGCCAGACTGAATGCCATGCCAGTTATGGTCAGACTCGGTTTTTACATAGGCATATTCATAAGCATGCAAACGAAGTTCTTTTACCGTACCACGTGGAATACCACGTAATCCTTCGCCTTCATAAATGTCCTGTATAAAGAAAGTAGCCTCCTTCTGGTCTAGTTTTACACGATCGGGAATCACTGGAGGGATAGAAGTCTTCCGCACCAGAACAGGGCTGATGAATCCCTCTCCCTCGGCTTCCATAATACAAGTTACATTGTCAAAAACATCTACCAGATAGATGCCCCATAAGGAATTAGGAGACAACTTAGCAGCTACCAGGAAATATTTGTCATTCAACACAGTAGGCTTGATAAACTGAGGCCATACACCGTTCACCAATTCATCTTTTATAAGTTCCTTAATGGGACGATTCCGATATGGAATCTCCTGTACCATTCCCAAAATACTCTTACGCCCCTTTGCCGGATCGAAAACAATCAAACGGCCTGAACGCGCAATACCGTGATGACCGGAAATAATCCCTACAAACGAAGAACCATGTCCCGGAATAGGCTGCACGTCGAACGTACTGTTCGGAAACATTGCTCCACTACCATACAGAGCTTTATTCTCAGTTCCATCCGGATTCATGTGCATCACAATGCGCGAATAGTAATGAGTCAAATCAGTATATTCCCAACGGGTATACATCACACGACCGTTGTTCATGATAACCGGATTCCAGTTTGCATCCTGATCAAAGGTCAAACGACGCAGATTCTTATCCTGAGGGTTATAGAGTACCAAGTTACCCACTTGGTCGCTTCCACTCACACAAGGTACACCTTGATAGCCGATGTTTGAGATGGCCAGGATACGTCCATCCGGCAAATAGGTGCCATCATAAAATTCCAAATCCGGTTCTTCGTTTTCCAACAGTTTATGGAATCCGTTTCCATCCAATTTTACTTCAAAAATATTCCAACGGTTATCATCTTGCAGCTGGGTAAACATCATTCGGTCACCATCCCAATGCAAACGCAAGTCGGCAATGGAGGAGCCATTATCCGGTTTATATATCTTACGCAAGTTTATATCGCCACGCAGATTGGACAACTCTACAATTTCCGCATCAAACCCACCACGACGAGCCGACTCCTGATTGCTCCAATTATTAGCCTGTGTACCCAAGTCTGGTGCCATGGCCTGACGTGCAGACATTCCCAGTTTATAACGCGAAGCTACAATCTTATCAGTATCCAGCAAAGGGTTGCCCAATAAGATAGCACGCTTCAACTGTAAAGCACGACGGGCATTGGCAACAGCCTGGGCATTTCCTTCGTAAATGCCTGCAAATCCTTTTTCTGTCAAGGCAACCAATTCTTGTAGCATAGGTTCGTATTTGGCGACATTGAACGAAGCCGACTTTTTCATGTCGTCGTATGCCATCTTTACAGCTGTCAGATTCAACCAATCGAGTGATTCCTGCAAACCCGCTACCTGTGCTACTTCCCGAAGGAGCAAAAGCATACGCTCTATCTTAACCTCAAGCGATAAGTTCCCATCAGAAATCTCCTTCAACCGGGTAGCGTAATAAGCCTGCTGGTGCAAGCCATTCACTATCCGCTTTATCTGCTGTTCCTCAACAGATGTATCTTTGGTAGTCAGCCACTTGTCCAAATCCGTCAGAAGCGAAAGTAATGCATTACAATCATCCGGATAGTTTTTCCGGAAGTCTGCTATATACGATGAAGGCAAAGCATTTAAAGCCTTAAAATATACACTTCCGCCATAAGAAGAATCATCAATGCCAACCTCAGCTTCAAAACGTACATATTCGCCTTTCAAATCATACAACAATAGTCCATTGGAATGACAAAAGACTCCATGCTCATATTTCTTACCCGCTACGGTAATTGCCTTCCCCTGTGAATTTTTATTTATCAACGGAACATTCCACCCTGCCCAGCCGGCTTCGTATTTTAATGCATCCAACCAGACTGCGGTTCCATCTTTCTTTATCAAACGGGCATTTGCCCACACTGCATGATCATTACCGTTGCCATCCTCACCACCATCAGTTATCAGCACCAGTTTGTCTACACCTTCCAAACGAGCAACAAAAGGCTCTGCTTTCATTCTTTGTTTCACCCATGTTGAAACGACCGGCATATTATTTTTCTGCAAATCTGCCAGTATAGACATCTTAGCCTTTACCGCTTCGTCAACCCATGAACCGGTATTCTTCTTCGGAACAGCACATGGAGAAACGGCCGCGAGCAACAAGCTGCATACTGTCAAGAATATTGTCTTCATAAATCATGGTATTAATGATTGGTCATATCAAGACCAGCTATACGTTACAGAGCTGCCTTGGGGTTGGTAAATCTCAAACCGGCATTATCATGGTAACAAGCCCATTCATCAACAATAGCACCTTCGGAGCCTGCCATCATGAAATGAAAACTGCCTAGTTCTTTTAAGCGAAGCACATCGCCAACATTCTGAACAACAAAATTCTTGCTCTTTATTGCCCCATGAGTTGCCGAGATTGCCGGTGCGTTGGGAGTTTCTTCACCGATTTCCGAGAAATTATATACCCATCCATGCTCTACCATCCACGATTCATGCTTGGCAGGAAATCCCGGAGTTGCCACATGAGCATGTTCCGGAATCATCTGACCGGGAAGCAAATAAATGGCATGGGCAAAATATTTATATTCAGGATCGTTCACCCAAAAGATACCTCCCATACCTACATTTTCAAAATCTCCCAAACCAAAATCGGTTACCCACATTTCCTTGGCCATCAAGTCTGTAAAAGGTACGTTGTAAAACTTGAACATATCTTTCATTGCCTCCATAGCTACCTCTTGCTGAAACTTGCCGTCTTTATAAAAATCGGCATTTGTAAATTTCTTACTGTACTTCATTTCTGTTTTATTTTGTTCTACATTATTGCATTCATTCTCACAAGTTTGATTCTTAGTGGTGTTTCCAGAACAAGCTACCAAAGTTGCACACACAAACACACTCAAAAACAAATTCATTGATTTTTTCTTCATAACAGTACATTTATTAAGTTTACACTATTTTCTATTCTATGGCAATGCCTTCTATTTCTATCAGCAATTCATCACGGCAAACATCGGTTCTTAAATACGAAATCGGTATTTGAGCCTCATATGCAGACAAACAGCGTTTTACAGCTGCATAATCTTCTACATTCTTCAAATATACCCTCAACATATGTATCTTAGCTTCACCTGTCAACTGAGCTATATTTTCCAACGTAATTTCCAGTTGACGTTCCACTCCCACTCCTTCCAGGCTTTCTTCGCCACGAATAGCTGCCGTACCGGATATATAGACCATGCGCCTGTTACCGAAAGTCATACTCTTGGCACGTTCAAACTTAGGGGTAGTTCTCCTGTTATCCGCCGCAAGCAGCACCTGTTCCGAATAGGCATGTGCCGCCACTTGCAGCTTGTTGTCAATAGGAGTACAATAACACACACTTTGCAGGAATTGCACAGCATCAAAATCCACCAATACTCCCCCACAAGCGCTTCCGATACCGGTAGCTGCCGGATATCCATTTTTCCACCTGGCAGATGAATAAAACTCACTCCGGGCATTATTAAACATCTGATAATGTTGGCCATTATTTTCCAAAGCCGTAATGCGTTCTATATAATTCCATTGCCTTACAATGGAATCAATCGCAAATCCTTCAACATCCAAAAGGCTCTTAATTTCAGCAAACACCTCCCGAGACTGGGTATATATACCAGCCGATAAATCAGACTGATGCCCACCGGAAAAAAGTAAACGGGCACATTCATTTTCCACCAGTACATACGAATTTCCATTGTACTTTCTGTACAAAATCTTATCGCTGCAATCTGGCACATAACAATGAACTTCCATAGCGATCCCGCCTTCCAAAGAAGGTTGTGCCACATAACTCAATGCAGGTATCTTGTCTCCAAACCGATTGGCAACAACATTGCGCAACAGTTCACGTTGTTCCATATACTCACCGGTACTCCCGGGTGTGCCAAACACAATCAAGCGGAGCACCTCATCGCTTTGCGGCAATTGGGTAAGCAAAGCCTCCATGGCCAGTCCAAATGATTCTTCTTTCGCCTTGTAAATGGCATAATGTATCTTGTCGCAATAATTCATAAAGAGTTCACATATTCAGTTAGAGCCTCCATGTCTTTCTTGGATATTTTCCTGTCAATCCCATGCCGGTGTATTTCAAAAACCTCCTGCATTGTAGCCGCACGCCCATCAAACAGATAAGGAGCCGTACGCCACACCTCGCGCAGAGTCGGTGTATCCCATCCTTTCTCAAATTCGATGTCTTCACCGATCCGGTGCATCTTCATATCTGTATAATAAACTCCACTATGACACTCATCACATTTCAACTTTTCAAAGACCTTTTTACCGGCTTTCGCTTTTTCAGACAATTTTCCATCGACAAGATAAGGGCTTGGTACTGGCTTCAGTGACTTCAGATAAGCATCTACACAACGTGCATCTTCTTCCGAGACATCGAAAAACTGAATGAACTTAAAACCGGCACGTACCGCCCATTCGGCCGATTCACGAACACCGGAAATCATACTGGGAGGAGTCACATGACTGAACAACATACTCTTACAGTTTTTAGAATTGCCCACACCATCGTTCATCAAATCCCAATTCATGCCGTCTGTACGCCCATCGCCCGGATGGCAGCCGTTACAACTCTGCCAGTTCTGGAAACAGTGAGAAGCATCGTTGAAATATTTTTCCCCTCTATCAACATCACTTTCCACACGTCCCGGATTCAGCTCAACCGCTGTCAATGCATGCGTATGTATATCCACTACGTTCAATATATCCGCAAAATAAGTAGGTACAATCAGACGGTTGCCTGTCAGCAGGATGTTACGCGGGCCATTTCCCTGCAAAGGGATGCGTTCACGCAGGCCGTACAGGAAGGTAAGATCATACTCCAGCATCGACTTATTGGAATAAGCCAAGAATTTGTCCAACATTTCCTTATGACGTATCACACTTATCTCGTGAGTTCCAGAATGTGAAATAAAGATGTCTTCCTCATTGCAGGCAATGCTCCATATACCCGCTGCTCCCCGTTCAGGCTCATCTACAATCACCGCACCTACAAACGCCTGCTTTTCGGTATCAATCACACTGAACGCACTTGTATTCATCCATCCTTGCTGCAATTGTGACGTAGGTACTGTGTAACGGCCCAGGTTATGAGACACATAAACATACTTTCCATCCGGTGTAATGCAGATGCCACGCAATGCATTGCTGCCATTAGCCAGCTTGATATCCTTTACTTTTGAAAAGCCATTGAGTTCTATCACCGATACACAAGCTGCCACATAATCTACATCTGCCCGCTGAGCAGGAAGAAAATTAGTGACATACAAATATTTCCCGTCCTTGCTGATTACTGCCGACTTGGGTTCTCTAAGCACAGAGACCGTTCGTAAGAGCTTGCATGTTTTCAGGTCGAGTTCCGACACAGTGTTCTGAAACTGATTGCAAACATACAGTTTACCGGCTTCCTTATCAACAAGGGGACAACATGCTCCAGAACCAGTTTCAACGGCAGCTATTTCCTTACCGTCTGATAAGTCCAGCACCCGGAGCATGCCTTTCGTTTCAAAAGTGGTCACATACAAACGGTTTTCGCAAACGGCCACCCCGGTAGGCACTTCAGGCATCGCATAAGTCTTTTCAATGTTCCGCCCGTCCGAAGCATAGACCGCAACCCGTTTTCTTCCTTTCTCCGACATGACAAGCCTCCCCTGGCTGTCCAATGCCAGACCTGTCGGATATAAAGGGGTCTGCTCTGCAAAGACAGACATAGCCATGCTTAACATCACCCCCCCCCCCAACAACCAGTAGCTTACTCTTTTTTGTGTTTTCATGCGTTATTCCTAATCTAAACCAACCATTCTATTTTGCCCGGATATATCCCAATTCAGCCGAGATTCGAGCCACCGTGTCTTTTATTAACAACACATCTTTGGCAATCACATCTTCGGGAAGTCGGTCTTTGGGACCTGAAATCCAAATAGCTCCACACGGATAACCTTTATAATTGAATACCGGAGCGCCTATGCAGATTACACCGGAAAGCTCTTCTTCATTGTCCATGGCATATCCTTTCTCCAGAACTTCATCCAGTTCTTTCAGATATTCCATACGCGAAGTGATTGTCCGCTCATTGTATCGCTTAAATTCCATGTACGACAAATACCTGTCTCTCACATTATTGGGAAGATAGGCCATAATGGCTTTACCGGGAGCAGAACAATGCAGTTCAAAAGGCTTTCCTGGTGAAAGCGTAAAGCTAAAGGCATGAAGCCCCTGAGCCTGATCTATAAAGATTCCTTTCTCCTCGCCCATCACTCCAAAGCAGACGGTTTCCTTCACACAATCGCGAAGATTACGCAAATAAGGATAAACGGTCTCAAGCAGCTGATGCTCGTTTAAGGCCCGAAAACCAAGCGTCAATAATTTACGAGACAATTTATAGCGTCTTGAATCTTCATCATACAGCAGATACTCAAAGCGAACCATTGTGTTTAATATCCGATAGGCAGTAGTCTGAGAGATATCAAGGTCAGCCTTTATCTCTTGCAGTGTCTTTCCTTTATAACTGTAGGACAGATAATCCAATACGGCCAACCCTTTTTCCAGGTTGGGAACTTTATAATTAATTTCCCGGTTTTCCATATCTGAATACGCGTTTTCCATATTTGAAACAACATTCCACTACGAGAATAAAAGTATAGCACAGCAGCCGATAAAACAAATTTTTATAGCACTTTTTTTGAGAAGCCATAAAAAAAATCGGAAGCAGCAAACAACGCGAAAACCCAACCCGACTTAATGAAGTTGTATACCACCCTTCTTGTTTCCTTCCATATACCAGCGATGGTTTCCATGATTTCAAGGAAGAAAAGAACAGTTCTAACCAACCTCTTCCAACCGTCAAGAGATTAAATGAACATAAAATACAGGAGAGGGAACAAAAAAGGGAACAAGAAAGCCATAAAAAGAAAAAACCGCTGAAAACACAGCGGTTTACAAAACAAATCGTGGAGCTGGAGGGAATCGAACCCTCGTCCAAACGAGGAAATCATAAGCTTTCTACATGCTTATCTCTGCCTTCGGTTTTCGTGCGCAGGCAAGACCAGAGCCACCAACCTGCACCTTATCTCCTAAAGTTTCGCAAGAGCCGCGGAGAAATGCCCCAGCTATTCCCGATTTTGCTGTGCCGCTTTACCAAACGCTTCGGAACAAGAGCTTTTGAGCGACATCTCGTTTCCACCACTTTGGCGGAAATAAAGCTAATCTACTGTACTTCGATTAAGCAGCGAGAGCATAATTTTCGTTGCCAGATAAAATTTTGATAACTGAGATTAAAGTGGAAATTACCGACCCACTGCATGCTTACCTACCATTTCTGCCCGCTGTCAAATCCAGTCAACCCCAAATTTCAGTTCGTTCAGTATAGTGGCGGATACCGTTTGCATCGCTTTGCAAAGTGTATCCAAGACTGCAAAGATACAACTTTTTCCAGAATTACAAGTAATCCGACGGATTTTTCTTACGGTTATACATTTTGTCACTTTGCAAAGAAAACGTACTCAGAATGGCGTATTTCCAACCAACCGGACACCTTGCCGATTTTTTTTGAAGACGTTTTAGGGTATCATGCTGTAACTGTGGACAATCGCAAAATACTTACAATCCAACCAGCTAAAAACAGGAAGAAATTTTCTGGAATCCTTACAAGAAAATATCCGTAACAGGTCAGCACCAAACTTCCAACCTGTTGCGAGCGTGCTTCCAACCTGTTGGAAGCATGCCTCTGTTCTGTCCGCAATCGGGAAGAATGCTGTTATCTTGCTTCAGGAACACGGATATTCCTGCATAAACATCGAATATCGACTGCATATCGCACCCAACCAACGTATATTCATGCACTTCAGGCCGGTCGCATGTTCTATTTCGTCTGTTTTCAAAAAATTGCCTGTAAGCACATCTGGAAATCGGGCAACATCCTGACAGGTTTAATCGGGAAAATCTTTCATTCTGTTTTTCTATCTGTCAAACTTTCCGGTAAGAATCTGAAATATTCGTACCACTCTGTAACAGAAATCGGAGAGATTTATTACCTTTGCCCTGAAAGGCAGGCCGTATGTACACCCTGCCAACAGCTTAAAGCACAATGAAAACATTTCTTCTCTGTATGTTAGGACTCAGTATAGCCGCCTGCTCTCCGCAAAAGGGAGCCAATGACAACGGCAACGAGCTTGCCATGCTGGTGGGCACCTATACCAATGGAAACAGCCGGGGCATCTATACCTTTGGCTTCGACCAGGAAACCGGACAGGCCACGGCGCTCGATAGCACGGCCTTGCCCAACCCTTCGTTTCTCATCCCCTCGGCCGACGGAACACGGGTATATGCCGTCAGTGAAATGAACGACAGCACAGCCGCCCTCAGCGCATTGGCTTTTGACAGACAAACGGGCGCGTTACGCCTGCTAAACACACAGCTGACCGGAGGTGCCGACCCATGCCACGTTTCGACCAACGGGCAGGTGGTACTGACCGCCAATTACAGCGGCGGCAGCCTTACGGTATTCCCGCTGAACCCAGCCGACGGTAGTCTGATGCCTGCCGCCATCCGTTACAACGGAGCCATCGGAGGCCCCGACACGGTGCGCCAATGCACACCGCATGTCCATTGCACCCTGTTTACGCCCGACGGCAAATACCTGCTGGCCACCGACTTCAGTGCCGACCGCATCCTGCGCTTCAAGTTGCAGGAAGGCGAACCGTTGCCGCAAGCCGATGGCGTGGCCGCCGACATAGAGGCTGATTCGGGCCCCAGACACCTCACCTTCAGCTCCGACGGGCACTTTGCCTACCTCATCAGCGAACTGTCGGGCAAGGTAACAGCTTTCTCCTACAACGACGGTAACCTGACACAGATACAGAGCATCGCCGCCGATCATGCATCGGCTCGCGGCAGTGCCGACATTCACCTCAGTCCCGACGGACGCTTCCTGTATGCCAGCAACCGGCTGAAGGAAGACGGAATCGCCATCTTCGCCGTCAACGCCGACAATGGCCTGCTCACCCCGGCCGGTTATCAGAAAACGGGAGTGCACCCACGCAACTTCCACATTACGCCCAACGGCAAATACCTGTTAGTTGCCTGCCGCGACAGTAACGTCATACAGGTGTACAGGCGCAACCTCGACAATGGTCTGCTGACCGATACCCGTCAGGATATCCGGGTAGACAAACCTGTATGCATCCAATTTGTAGAATAACCCTATTTAGAAATACCCTTCCGATTATGAAAAAGAATATGTTACTTGCCTCGGCCCTGCTGCTTGCCACAGCAGTCTCCGCACAGACCGAAGTTACCGTAGGCGTCATGCAAGGCAAAGACTACGGCGTGACCTACATGCTGCCCAAAACCGAAATCGAAATAGTGCTCCAGGTAACCCGCCACGTCTACACCCCCGGCGAGTTCTGCCGCTATGCCGACCGCTACCTGCACCTGGACAACGTATCGGGCGAAGCCGACGAATATTGGACGCTCGACAAGATACAAACCCGCGTGGCCGGCGTACCCGACAAGGACAAAGTGTATTTCGTAAAGCTGAAAGACAAGACCGTGGCGCCGCTTATGGAACTGACCGAGAACGGTATCGTACGCTCCATCAACCTGCCGTTCAGCGGAGAGCGTCCACAGAAGAAGGCTCCCGTCGCCACCCCGTCCGACGAACGTCCCGACCCGCGCCGCTTCCTCACCGAAGAAATCCTGATGGCAGGCTCTACCGCCAAGATGGCCGAACTGGTAGCCAAGGAAATATACAGCATCCGCGAAAGCAAAAACACCCTGCTACGGGGCGAGGCCGACAACATGCCTCAAGACGGCGCGCAGCTTAAACTGATGCTTGACAACCTGAACATGCAGGAACGTGCCATGGCCGAAATGTTCTCGGGCACCCTGCTGGAAGAGCCGCAGGAAATCGTTGTACGGATTACCCCCAAGGAAATGACCGACGAAGTGGCTTTCCGCTTTTCGCGCAAACTGGGTGTGGTGTCCAAAGATAATCTGGCCGGCGAGCCCTACTACATCAGCATATCCAACCTGAAAACACCGACCATCCCCCAGGCCGATGCCTCCAAAAAACAACTGGAAGGCGTGGCCTACAATGTTCCCGGACAAGCCCGGATTACGCTGAAGCAAGGCAACCACCAATTGTTTGACGAAGAACTGCCCGTCACACAATTCGGAACCGTAGAATATCTGGCACCCGTGCTGTTCAACAAGAACTCCACCGTCAAGGTACAATTCGACACTGCCACCGGCGGGCTGCTGAAAATTGATAGGGAGGAAACGAAATAAGGCCCGACACCGGAAGTGTGGTAAAACAACTGTTCACCACAGGCTACGCAGATTATCACAGATTATTTTTAGTTGATTATCTACATATTAAGAACAGTTCTGTGCAATCTGTGGTGAGTTGTGACACATCCTCCACCCGGTAGGGGGAGGTGGTAAGTGAAAACAAAAAGCATTGATATACCAAATAACATAGCGACCTACCACCCCGCCCTTTGGGCACCCCTCCTTTCGGGAGGAGGGAAGTTAGACAGCGACACTTAGTTTTGACAAACGTCATGTCTTTATACACCATCGGATAAATGAATAAATCTATCAACTATACCATCCGGCCTTTACGTACGGACGAAACCTGTCTGTTGAGAGACTTTCTTTACGAAGCAATCTATATCCCCCAAGGGATAGAGCCACCGTCAAGAGAAGTAGTTGATTTACCAGAATTAAAAGTATACATTGAAGACTTCGGAAAGAAGAAGGACGACTGTTGCCTGGTTGCCGAATATAACGGTAAAGTAATAGGTGCGGTGTGGACCCGGATTATGAACGACTACGGTCATGTGGATGACAAAACACCATCGCTTTCCATTTCACTTTATCCGGAATACAGAAGTAAAGGCATTGGAAGCCGTCTGATGATCGAGATGATAGAACTGCTTGCCCGTAAAGGTTATAACCGCGTCTCACTTTCCGTGCAAAAGGCAAACTATGCCACTAATATGTATCTGAAACTGGGATTCAAAATCGTTAAGGAAACAGCGGAGGAGTTTGTTATGGTGAAAGAAACAAGTAGCAAAAAGAGTAATTACCAGCGTTTCTTGTCAGGAGAATATTGCAATCGCTTAGACCCCGAGGTACTGGAAATGATTGTACAGACAAGAGAGTACTTATCTGCCGTCAATGACCTCAAGACACCGGAAAAGGAAAGGCAAGAAGTCCTTGTTAAAATGCTAGGAAAAATCGGCAGATTTTCCAGTGTAGGCCACAACTTTACTTGCCAGTGCGGAAAACATATTTTTATTGGCGAGAAAACCATCATCAACAATAATTGCACAATGATGGACGAGAACCATATACGCATTGGCAACAGAGTCTTGGTAGCTCCCAACGTACAATTCTATACGGCAAGCCATGCCGTCAATTTTGAGAACCGCTTTGTCGACGATTGGGATGAAAACTCGGGAGACCTGTTTTTCAGGACAAGAGCTTTACCGATAACCATAGAAGACAACGTCTGGATTGGTGGCGGAAGCATTATTCTCGCAGGTGTGACCATCGGCAAAGGAAGTGTAATTGGTGCAGGCAGTGTAATCACCAAATCTATCCCGGCTCATTGTGTCGCCGTGGGAAATCCATGTAAAGTAATCAGGTGGCTAAAACCTAAATATAAGATTCGTCCGCTCGAAGAAAGAGACATCCCTGAAATGCAGGAGTTATTCCGCTCTACCATACTGAATATTAACATTAAGCACTATACTCAAGAGGAAGTGGAAGACTGGGCGTCTTGTGGTGATTGCCCCGAGCGGTGGAAAGAACTTCTATCTCATAATCAATACATAGGAGCCTTCAATGAAGCGAATTTTATGATAGGATTTTCTTCCATGAATAAAGAGGGGTATCTGCATTCCATGTTCATACACAAGGACTGGCAAGGCAAAGGTGTGGCTACCTGGCTCCTTTCGGAAGTTGAACACATGGCCAGGCAATACAAAGTTACAGAAATAACCACTGAAGTGAGCCTGACTGCCAAGCCGTTCTTTGAGAAGAAAGGATATGAAGTAGTCAACATACAGGAATGCAGGGCAAACAAATTGGGACTCACTAATTTTGTGATGCGGAAAGTATTGGACAGGCAGACATGATTGGGCATATTTATCACGTGAATCTGATATCAACAGATAAATATTTGTTTGATAATGAGGAACTCACCGATAAACATAGCTGATAAGATTCTGCCGAGAAAGAAAATCCTGATTGAAACAATCAATGATGATATAAACTTTAATAATAATCTTATGGGTACTTTAGGTTGTATAAATGATATGTTGCAACGGGATAAAGAAAACCGAGAACTACGCAAATTAAATAGGGATAGAATCAGAGAACACCATAAATACCTGGTAGAGAAAGGGACAGATGCAGATTTATCACATATATCCATTGAGCAATTGGAGGAAATCCGTAAAAAGACCTTGGAAAAAGAGAAATCGGACAATGCCAGTAT
>Ga0192245_10131_pt1 | contig 37114 bp, 33 predicted proteins | sample Koala_Koa27_M3_FD_131238 | JGI IMG/M metagenome (GOLD analysis project Ga0192245, IMG submission 131238) | Enriched cells from koala feces incubated with labeled cellulose particles, San Francisco Zoo, California, United States - Koala_Koa2-7_M3 ...
CATTTCTCATAAGAATAAAAATTAATATTGTATTTGTTGATTATTGTATATTGATTTTCAGTTTGTTTTTAGCTGTTTTATAAAATGGCTAATGCAGCCATTTCTTCATAACGATTATCCGGAAATATTCGTTGGTTTATATTATTGTTTCCTCGGATGAACACAGGCAAAAATAGTTGGAAGTTGGGAAATCTAAATACTAAAATCAGTAAACTAAAATAATTATTTTAAGTAGTTGAAATTCAGGATATTTATTCTGAATAAATCTTTCTGTTTTTACGATTTCAACCTTTTTTTGATGATATGAAGTGTGTGCTAAACAATATTTAGCCATATGTTTTGCGGTAAAAGCTCCAATAGTGATTAGAAAACAAACAGGGGATCATTTGTTTCTTGCCCTGTGTGTGTTGAGTTTTCCAATAAGTCTTATTGGGGGATGACCTTGGCTAACAAGCCTATCAACCAAGGTTAATCGACTCGTCAACCAAGGTTGATCGGCTTGTTAACCTAGGTCAACACTCGACTGTTCCTAAGGATAAAGAGATATATCTCTGGCCTTCAGTAGAATAATGCCTGATGTGAAATAAATAGATGCATCGTTCTGATACGGATTGACTGCGATTCAACTTTTAAGTGAGACATCTTCTTCTCCATTCCGAGGGAGAACAACCATATCGGTTTTTAAAAGCTTTGTGAAATGCAGAAGGGCTGTTGAAGCCTGTATTATAACAGATGTCTTCTATTTCTGCATTCGAATCTCTTAAAAGCATTTCTGCTTTTTCGATACGAAGTGACGTAAGGTATTGAAGGAAACTACATCCATATTCTTGATTGAAATATCTATTTAAATAGGTGGAATTGACTGCCACTCTTTGAGCAAACTGCTCCAATTTTATTTTTTGATCATAAATGAATTCCGGTGTTTGTAATAGTTGGTTTATTTCATCGATTTTTTGAGGAGTCAAGTATACTTTGGAGTTCTTCTTGCCATTTATGAGCACCTCTTTTTCTACGACTTCTTTTTCTGATTTGCTTTCTAGTTGTTGATTTAGGGTATTCACTGGGAACGGTGATGATGTTTCCCGATAAATACGTAGCTTGAGCTTTTGTTTTACGAATTGGTGTAAGAGAGAATTATAAAAGATATATCCACTTAATACGCCAATACAAAGGTTGTATAAAAGATTGCAGATATATGAAGAAGTGAACATATTCAATAAGAACATGAAGAAGAACCCTGATATTAGGATGCTTTTTCTTTGAATATCGGAAGCTGATTTTAGGAATATACAGTCTGTTTCATTCATATTTCGCAAGAGTAATACGTAAATGAAAGTCTGTGTGATCCCTGTTATTATACACGTTAAACGGAAAAGTGTCCACCAAGCCGGGAATGATGATAGAATTTCAGCCCAACTGTAAGTTAAACGATCTGCCACCGGACTTAAAACTGACATCAATATGTAACAACACGATAAGACCATCGAGGGTAACATATGTTTCCACCATTGTAGCTTTTGGGGAAATATTCCGGTAATACGGAAGCGGATAAAGAAATAGAGTAAAGGAGGGAGAAAAGTCAGTCCCCAACAGTATAGGGTGGGTAAGAGGGATGTTCTCTGAAGCAGGAAGAAATTTTCGTATAATGTGCTATATGACGTTAATCCCCAGTATATTAGTAGGATTGGTGCTAATAATATGGCCAAATCCTTTTTATGCTTGTTTCTCCAAATCAGAGAGATAGAAGCAAAACCTAGTACAGCCCAAGTCAGCAGAAAAGTACAAATAAGTAATGTCTTTAATATGAAAAATGGCATGATATTGTTGTTCTGTTGCTTGCAAATGTACACACAAAAGTCCGAAAAGAGTGATTTTATTCTGCATTTTTTTAAAGTTTGGTAATGAAATGTTGGTAGAAAATCGTTTCCTTTGCCCCCTAATCTGAGGGTTACTATATAACGCTCATTAGGTATGTAAATTACCATCTTGGGTTGTGCAAATGAATAATTGTTACAGGGGTTATATATTAATTGCTTTTTGGGTTTGTTCGCTGGCGGTATATGGACAGACTGAAATGCAGGCTATAGATACTCTTCGCAACATCCGGTTACAGGAGGTGATTGTTACTGCTACTCAATCAAATGCTCCGGGAACACGTTCTGTCATTGGGCAGGATGCTATTTGTCATATACAGGCTACTGACCTTTCTGTCTTATCCCAATTACTACCCGGTGTTCTTGTCCGCAATCCGGATCTGAATGCTCCGGCTGCCTTTACCATCCGCAGTGCAACTTATGAAAATACGACTAATGCTTTAGGGACAGCCATAGTGGTGGATGGACTCCGCATGAATAATAATGCCAATATGCAGCAAATGGGACTTGAAGGTAGGGGAAGCCTCTTTAATAGCACGGTATTATCCGGTTTCGATGTGCGTTCTCTGTCTCCATCTTCTGTGGAGTCGGTAGAAGTGATACGTGGTGTTCCTTCGGCACGTTATGGAGATGTGACCAGTGGGGTTGTTCTGGTTAAGTCGAAAGCCGGGATACAACCTCTTACCATTGGTATTCGTCTGACAGCTACGGAGAAACTTGCTTCTGTGGGGAAGGACATTGCGATCAGTAATAATGGGGGAACTCTCTATTTAGGAGCAGATTATGCACTTTCAAATCAATCGCCTCAAGTCTTTGAAGAATCTTTTCAAAGATTTGGAATCCAGGCGGCTTATGCGAAGGATTTTCGGTCGGCTACTTTGCGTCTTAATATGCGTGGTTACTGGATGAAGGACAATGATAAAAGAGGGCAGAATACAGTGGATGGTGAATTTCGGAAATACCAGGATCAAAACATATCCTTTTCTGCTAATGGACAGTGGAAATTGAATCATTCCTGGATTTCCAATCTTGAATATCAGCTAGGGTTTACGTATGGGAGCCAGAAGAATGAATCCAGTACATATTATTCGGGAACGCAGCAAGTCACTACCTATACCGCGCAGGCAGGTGAACATGCCGGAGTGTTCCTGCCTCCCCATTATTTCTCTCAGTTATCCGTTGAAGGCAAGCCGTTGAGCGGAAATGTATCGTTGACTGCCAATCACAGAAAAACGATGGGTGAAAACATCAGTAACCATTTTCAACTGGGGCTTCATGCTGAGGTGGAAGGGAATCGTGGAAAAGGAATCAGTTTCGATCCTCTTCGTCCTCCCTTGGAAATGCTCAGAGTGCGGACAAGGTCTTATCGGGATATACCTTTATTATATAAGTATTCTGCTTTTGCTGAAAATCACTTTATTCTCCGTTATGGGAAGATGCGGACCGAAGTGCAGGCGGGCGTACGTTTTACTCAGTTGCCGACTAAGCGTCTACAACGGAACTCTTCTGTTGATCCGCGTATCAATCTTTCCCAGATATTTATTGATAGGACGGATGATGCTTTTCTAAGTCGTTTCAGTGTACGTCTGGGGTGGGGATTGATGCATAAGATGCCTGTACTTGCTTATTTGTATCCCGATAAATCGTATACGGATATGAATTGCTTTACGTACAATGATGCTGAGAATAATCAGCGTCTGACCGTCATGCATACATTTATAACTGACCGTAATTTTAACTCCGACTTGCGTTTGCCTGTTAATCAGAAGTTTGAAATAGGGGTGAATTTCCGGATAGGAGGTGTTACTGCGGATGTGGTATGGTTTAAGGAACATCTCAAAAATGGCTATTGTACCTCCCAACTTGCCGAACCTTTTTCCTATCGCCGCTATTCCCCTTTGATCAGTGAAGGAGAACAACCGGAATTGACGGATGAGGGTGTCATGAATGATGGTGAACTTCTTCCATATACTTTGAATACTACGTTTGCTACCTATTTATCACCCCAGAATGGTATAGAACAGGAAAAACAAGGTGTTGAGTATACCATTGGTCCGATTCACTCAAAGGCATTGCGTTCTTCATTTTACATAAGTGGCGGATATCTGGATGTATGCGAAAAGAATACGGCACTTTCTGCTTTGCATCCCCAGATAGAAGTGAATGGAAAAGCTTATCCTTATGTAGGTATTTATGAAATAGGGTCTTCTGTTGCGAATACTCAAATCTGGCAACAATTGAATAGCCGGTTTCAGTGTGTTACTCAAATTCCCAGAATCGGTTTGATCACAAGCCTGACGCTTCAGGCTGTGTGGATGGATAAACAACAGCGGGGAATGGAGAGCCGGTTTAATAACCCTGTGTACACGGACAGTAATAATCAGAAGTGCCTGAATCCGGTTTATTATATAGACGGAGAGGGAAACCAACATCCTTTCACGCCGGACATGGCGACGGATGAACGTTTTGCTGATTTAGTGATCAGGGTGAATACAACTACCGCTTTTCTGAAGGACTCGTATAAACCTTATTTCTTATTGAATCTTCGGGTTACTAAAGAGATAGGACGTCATGTTTCGGTTGCTTTTTGTGCCAATAACCTGCTGCAATCCAATCCGAAACGATATCGGCAGAGCATACAGAAATATACAGTTGTGAATCCGGATTTATATTATGGTGCGGAAATTAGTATCCGCTTTTAAAATTAGTATTTGTATTAAATTTTAGATATTGAATGAGAATGAAATATTATGTATTGTTTTTCTTCGTGTTATTTCTCTGTGCTTGTACCGGGGATGAAAATAGTTCTTCATGCTCTGTGAGTGTCCAACTACTTTCTCCTACGGATGAAGTGATCTTGCCTTTTGAAGAGATGGAGGTGGTATTGACAAATAAGGGTCAAGGCACGGTTTATACCTCTTCATGTTCTTCTGATGGAGTAGCTCTGTTTAATGTGGAATATGGATATTATACAGTTGCCGTACATTATCAATCTGCTTCCGGAATTATTTTCAGTGGAAGATTGGAATCTTTATCGTTATTGCTCGAACAGGGTGAAGAAGTGATAAAAGTTCAGTTGCAACTGGCTCGTTCTAAAATAAATGCATTGGTCATTAAAGAGATTTATTATGTGGGCTGTAAAGGAGAGTTGGGAGCAGATTACCAGGCTGACCAATATGTTACACTCTATAATAACTCTGATGAGACTGTATATCTGGATGGATTGTGTCTGGCTTTGGTGGATCCGATGCCGGGTATTGTATCTCCCTGGGTGAAATATACGGATATGAAACGGATTCCCGTTGCTGATATGACCTGGCAATTTCCGGGTAGCGGTAAGGAGTATCCTTTATTGCCCGGAGCAGAAACTACCATTGCAACGAATGCTGTAGATCATACCGGAGGCGAATATCAGCATGCTAATTCAGTTGATTTATCCAAAGTTGACTGGGGGTTCTGGCATGTAAGTTTGAGCAAACAGAATATAACACCCGGTGTGAAACCATTGAATCTGCTTTTAAATCTTAACTCGACTGCATGGATGTATTCATTTCCGGTAGTTGGCCCCACATTCATGATATTTGGATTTGAAGGTATTAGTGCGGAGGAATATGTAAATAATCCATTGAACAGGGAAAACAGGCCCCAAGCTTCTAATAAGACTAAATTCTATTTGATGATTCCGAAAGAGTGGGTGATTGATTGTGTGGAGTGCGTGGAAAATGAAGCCAAGCTTGCCAATAAGCGTGTGCCTGATGAACTGAACCATGAACCTGTGTATATTCCGGAAGGAGATTATTCCGGGAAATCGTTGATACGTAAAAGTGCAGCATCAACCAACGGGCATTTCATTTATCAGGATACGAACAATGCGGCGGAGGACTTTATCGTATCCGAACCGTCTTTGAAAAAATAAGCAAGCAACTATGCGGAGTACATTATTTATTTTATGGCTTCTGTCGGCGATTCCCGTATATGCGCAGTCTGATTCATTACATATCTATTCTATGCAAGAGGTTTATCAGCAGAATAATTGGCTGACAGGAGCTAATTCGGTAGGAATGTCATTCAACCATTTCCGCTCGTTCTCTGTGGCGGAAGTGGGGTATAGGTTTGAAGATGGAAACTTGGGTAATGTCAGTTTGCCCGCTTCATCCAATAAGTATGCGGTGTTTGGTGAATCCTACCAGACTATAGGTAATGTCTCTTTATATGGAAAAATAGGATATCTGAATAACCGGAAGCAAGAGGTGAACTGGAATGGGATGACCGGTGACTGCTGGCGTGGAGTAAATCTTTGTGATTCAGTGAGTGGCGATCAACGTTCGGAACAATACCAACTGTCCGGTGCATTTTCATTACCCGTTTCTTCGCATTGGCTGATTGGTTCGAGGTTCGATTATTTAGTTGACCTGAATGCTAAGGATACAGATCCTCGGAATGAAAACCAGTGGATGGAGTGGAAAATAACTCCCGGAGTTGGTTATGAGTGTGGAAGTCATCGTTTGGGTGCTTCCATATTTTATGGCAATCGTAAAGAAACGGTGGACTATCAGAATATAGGTACTCATACGACATATCCTTTCTTTGTTTCTTATCCGTTAGGGTACTTTAAAACTTTGCCTAAAGGAGAAAATATAAAATGGTATTATTCTGCACAGGAGTTTGGAGGATTCTTACAAGAAGAGGGAGTTTATGGACGCTTCCGGCTATTTCAACAGATAGGAGGGAACCTTGTCAGACAAAATATAGTAAGTGACCGTATACAAAACAAGAAAGAAGGTGAGACAGATGGCTGGAAACTGGATTATAAAGGTATAGGATCATTAGTTTCTCCGTTGAATCATCATGAATGGAGTTGGAAAGTTTTGTTTGACAAGTCGGATAGTTATGATCTTTTGCAGCAGCAGGAAGAGAACATGGGTACATGGCATTCTTCGGGGAAGATTCTCCGTTCTACTGCCCGTATTAATGAATATGGGCTGACTTATGGTTACTATCGACTTTATAATGAGTGGAATAGTCGTTATTCTATCGTTTCGGGAATTGACTTTAAGCAGACAAAAAGTCAATTGCTTTTTTATCCGGTTGAATATACGCAAACTGTACGCCGTTTTACTGCATATTCTACATTTACTCGGAATTTCTTATTATCTAATGCCCGAATTGATTTAGCTATTGGGGCAGAGTACGGTAAAGGAGGTGGAACTATGATAGCTGAAAAACAGTTGCAATCAGGACAGAATACGTCCGCAATCAAATTATGGCAGAATATGGATCGATTGGAACAGGAGTACAATTACTTAACAGAGCCCAGATGGGCATTACATTTATCTCTAACTTATACTCATACCGTTTCTTTTACTTGGTTTGCCCATTTGGCGGCGGGGTATGAAAATGCTTCTAAAAATCTTTTTAATTCAAATAAGGAAAATATTTCTGTACAAATAGGATTGTTTTTCTAAATAGATTCCGTAGTTTTGGAGCGACTAACTAAAAAACAATAGAGTTATGGAAAAAAAGAAATTTTGGATAATCAGAAATCAGATCCGAGACCTGTTGGTAGATGGATTATTTACATTGACAAGTGTACGGGATGTGGCGAATGTGTAGATGCTTGCGGTTTGGAACTTCTTTATATTGAAAATGAGAAAGTTAAAATGAAAGAAGAAAGATACTGCAGTGAATGTGAAGATTGTGCTAGTGCTTGTGCATTTAAGGCGATAACCTTTAAATAGGAATATCAAGTGAAGAATCTCTATCTATTTCTTTTTCTGTTCTTATGTTGTGCTTGTTCGAAGTCAGGTAAAAAAGAAGTTATGGCTAAAGAATTATCAAAGAAGCCGATATTATCGGCTTCTTTTGATTCCTTATTATCTGAGGTGAGAAATTTGCCATCTCAAGATAAGATAGCATATATGATTCAAATATCGTATAGGAATGAAGAAGAAATTGGTGGAATACAAAAGCAAGAACAACTTTTAATGGAGGTTTTGCCTTTAAGTTCCGGTAAAAAACGGAAGGAAGTTCTGCTTCAATTAGTGACGATTTATAATAATTTGGATAGATTTGGAGTTTCTGGTGCTGATTTGAAAGGGCTTAAATGGATAGAAATGTTGGAAACCAACCATTCACTTTCACAGGAGGAAGAATGGCAAGTGAATGAAATGAAAGCATTATTGCTTAATGAACGGGGAAATCAAGAAGAATTTCTTTCTATTTGGTATAAATTATTAAGGCAGTATCGTGAGGCTGATAAGCCAGAAGAGATAGGTAAGTGTCTTCTGACTATAGCAAAACATTTTGTGATGTTGGAAGATTATGATAATGCTTTGCCATTATATGAAGAGGCCTATCAGTTAGCTGTAGAGCATGAATTTGTAGACTTGCAGAAATCCTCTGGCATAATGTTGATAAAGCATTTATGTGAGGCGGGCTATTATTCAAAATCATTGGAATATTATAATCAGATAAGTCAGGAAATAGCATCTAATTCTTCCATGCAGAATGAAATAGTAAAAAACTACATGGAATTAAATAAGCCTGATAGTGCACGTATTTATTTATCTAAAAGATTGTTGTCAGAGGAAGGAAGCAATAAAATTGTTCTAAACTGTATGATGGCTGAAACCTATATTCTTGAAGGGAAGGAAGACTCCGCTTCTGCATTTTTGGATAGAGCTATGATATCTTATGATGAAAAAAGTAACTATTATCAAAGAAAAGGCAAGAATGTTGTTTTACCCAATTGTTTTTTATCTCCTTGTTATTTGTTTGCTGATTTGTTGTGGAAAAGCGGAAAAATTCAACAAGCTAATCAATATTATACGATTGCTGAGCCTTTAATGAAAGATATTGTTAAAACTCCCATTCGGATGGAACTTCAAATAAAAGCCCTTACCAATTTTAGTTCTTTCTGCCGTGAAACTAAGCAATATGAAAAGGCTCTGGATTTATTAGCTCGACGAGATTCTGTTCTGCAAACGTATTTGGAATTTAAAGCGAAGAACGATAAAAAAATTATGCAGAACGTTTAAAGATTCAGGAATTGAAGCATGAGCTTAATGAGAGTGAAGATGTAAATAGAATAAATACACATGTGGCTGCAATCTGTATTTTTCTATTAGTAATTTCTGTAGCAGCTACATTCAAGTCTATATCTATGTACTGCAAGTTGAAGAAACAAGGTGCTGTAAATTATAGACTTCAAGGAATGATTAAGAAATGCGATGAAGGAGATATGCCTGAATCACATTCTGTATCTATGGATCAATATGAACTTTTATTCTGGCAAGCCTTACATAAAGTTCGTGATGAACAATACTTCCTTAAAAGTGACCTTACGATAGAGACGTTGGCTGATGTACTGAATACGAATCGTTCTTATTTATCGGTTAGCATCAATAGATTCTGTGATAAAGGCTTCAGTGTTTGGCTGAATAATTTCCGTATTCAGCATGCTGAACAACTGATGAGAGAAAATCCTTCAATTGCCCTTAAAGATTTGCCGGAACAGTGTGGTTATGCAACCACTGGTACTTTTGTTCGGAACTTTAAGCGGTGTCATAACATGAGTCCAAGTGAATTTATGAATAAACTTCTTATTGAACAAACACTTCCTAAAGTAGAGAAGACTTCTCCAGCTACTCATTGATGAGTTGTTTCGTAGTAAAGACTTTACTTTCATCTCTCTTTTTTGATAAATGTCGGAGTTTTCAGTAAATTGATTATCTTTGAGCACACTAAATGATTCATAACTTAATTATCCTATATCAATGAAAACAACGATTTTATTACCGGTAATCAGTCTTTTCTTATTCCTTGCATCTTGCACGAATTCCAGTGATAAGAAAGTAAATGATCAAACTTCCGAATCCTCCGAAAGTGGTGTAACCTCTACTGATTGGCAATCTCGTTACGATAAACTTGAAGCCTCCGATTTGCCCGACAATGTGATTCAACTGATTGGTAAAGAGTGGATGCTTGTAACGGCAGGCGATGAAAGTTCCTATAATACAATGACTGCCAGTTGGGGTGGTATGGGATACATTTGGGAACGTCCTTCTACCTTTATTTTTATACGCGATACCCGCTATACTTATCAATTCCTCCAACAGCATGAGAGTTTCACCCTCAGCTTCTTTAATGAAAAATATCGCAATGCCCTGCGTATATGCGGTACAATGTCAGGAAGGAATACGGATAAAGTGAAAGAGGCCGGACTTACTCCTCTGGAAACTCCTTCAGGATTAATGAGCTTTGAAGAAGCACGAATGATTATTGAGTGCAAGAAGATGTTTATTCAGGAGCTGGACTATGCCAACTTGGCCGAACCTTATAAATCAAAAATCATGGAAGAAGCTTATAAAAACGAACCTTCCAAACATCAAATGTTTATCTCAGAAATCGTCAATATTTGGATTAAGAAATAATATTCAACGAAATTTTGGTCAATTATTCCTTTTCATTGGTAAAAGACCAAAGTGTTTTCAGGCTATTCTTGGAATTCATAGTCTTTTCTGTATATTTGCGCCCGCATTTTCTTAAGTATCACTTATATATAATTGTCCCTATAATCAGAATTTACTAAACTAGGTAGAGTTTATGGAGAAAATAAACGCAGTAATTACAGGAGTCGGAGGATATGTACCCGATTATATCCTAACCAATGATGAGATTTCCAAAATGGTCGATACCACCGATGAATGGATTATGGGGCGTATAGGCATAAAGGAAAGACGTATTTTGCATGAAGAGGGACTGGGAACTTCGTATATGGCCCGCAAAGCTGCCAAACAGTTAATGCAGCGTACGAATTCTCAACCGGATGAAATTGATCTGGTGATTGTTGCTACTACCACTCCTGACTATCGTTTACCTTCTACAGCCTCCATTCTGTGTGAGCGACTGGGATTGAAACGTGCTTTTGCTTTCGATGTACAGGCAGTTTGCAGCGGTTTCCTGTATGCACTGGAGACGGGAGCAAACTTTATTCGCTCGGGAACTACAAGAAGATTATTGTGGTAGGGGCTGAGAAAATGTCTTCAATCATAGATTATACGGATCGTGCCACTTGTCCCATTTTCGGTGATGGTGCGGCAGCCTTCATGCTGGAACCTACTACAGAAGATTTAGGTGTGATGGATTCAGTACTGAGAACAGATGGTAAGGGACTACCTTTCCTGCATATTAAAGCGGGTGGCTCTGTATGTACTCCTTCGTATTATACGCTAGATAATCACATGCATTATATTTATCAGGAAGGGCGTACGGTTTTCAAATATGCCGTAGCCAATATGGCTAATGCCTGTGAAGCTGTCATTGAAAGAAACCATTTAAGTAAGGACGATATTGACTGGGTAATTCCCCACCAGGCCAACCAGCGCATTATCACTGCTGTAACGCAACGCTTGGAGATTCCAACCGAGAAAGTGATGGTTAATATCGAGCGTTATGGTAATACGAGTGCCGCCACACTTCCGCTTTGTATCTGGGATTTTGAAGATAAGCTAAAGAAAGGCGATAACCTCATCTTTACAGCATTTGGGGCAGGGTTTGCCTGGGGTGCTATTTATGTAAAGTGGGGATATGACGGAAAAAAGGAATAGTAGCCCGGGTTACTATTCCCTATAACTTTTCAGATGTTTCTTCATCAGCCAGAAGCGGATAAACCCTAAGATAAACAGAAATATACCGGCTACGACGCATACCCATGCGAGCCCGTCCAGACGAGAGATACTTTCGATCTGGAATATTCCAATCCCTGCGGTAAGGAGATAAAGGGATGTACGGATGTATGAGAACAAAGTCCTCTCATTGGCAAGTCTGGTTCTTTCAAGTGCCAGATAGTCGCGGAGTATCAACTCCTTGTCATTTTCAAATTTATTGGTGCCTTTTTGCATAGCCTTGTCTTAAATAATAACTTTTCTTATTATAACAACCCGGATATACAAATAGTTTATCCCATCACCTTTTGCCAAACCTTCATTTTATTTTTTTGAGTATCATATTATATTGAAGTTATTATAAAATATTATCTTTGTGGGGAATCATTGCATGACAACACATTGTTAACCATACAATAACTTAAAAAACAACCAACGTATGAATCATGAGCTATCGATGAGCGCCAACCAACTGGTGGCTGCTCTTCAAAAACCGGCTTCCGAATTTACGAAAGCAGACATTATTTCTTATATCAAGGAGAACGATATTCGCATGGTGAACTTCATGTATCCCGCAGCAGACGGGCGACTGAAAACATTGAATTTTGTCATTAACGACGCTGCTTACCTTGATGCCATACTGACTTGTGGTGAGCGTGTAGACGGATCAAGCCTTTTCCCATTTATCGAAGCGGGCAGTAGCGACTTGTATGTAGTGCCGCGTTTTTGTACAGCCTTTATCGACCCTTTTGCTGAAACTACAACACTTTCCATGCTTTGCTCTTATTTCAATAAAGATGGCGAACTTCTGGAAAGTTCACCGGAATATACGTTGCGTAAAGCTTGCAAAGCCTTTACTGACGTAACCGGAATGGAATTCCAGGCTATGGGTGAATTGGAATATTATGTGATATCAGAAGATAGTGGACTGTTCCCTGCCACGGATCAACGTGGCTATCATGAATCTGCTCCTTATGCCAAGTTCAATGATTTCCGTACCGACTGTATGCTGCATATTGCAAAGGCGGGCGGACAGATCAAATACGGGCATTCCGAGGTAGGTAACTTCACGCTTGACGGTAAAATCTATGAGCAGAATGAAATTGAATTCCTGCCGGTACGTGCCGACTTGGCTGCCGATCAGTTGATGATTGCGAAATGGGTTATCCGTAATCTGGCTTATCAATATGGATATGACGTTACGTTTGCTCCGAAAATTACAGCCGGAAAGGCCGGTTCAGGATTGCATATCCATATGCGTATTATGAAAGACGGTCAAAACCAGATGTTGAAAGATGGTGTACTTTCTGAAACTGCCCGTAAGGCTATTGCGGGAATGATGGAGCTTGCACCTTCCATTACAGCTTTCGGTAATACGAATCCTACTTCTTATTTCCGTTTGGTGCCGCATCAGGAAGCTCCGACAAATATTTGTTGGGGTGACCGTAACCGTTCCGTATTGGTACGTGTTCCGCTGGGATGGTCAGCAAAGACAGATATGTGTATGCTGGCTAATCCGTTGGAAGCTCCCAGCCACTATGATACTACACAGAAACAAACTGTGGAAATGCGCTCTCCGGACGGTTCTGCCGATTTGTACCAACTGATAGCGGGACTAGCCGTAGCATGTCGTCATGGTTTTGAAATTGAAAATGCTTTGGAAATTGCAGAAAAGACCTATGTGAATGTGAATATTCATAAGAAGGAAAATGAGGATAAACTGAAACAATTGGCTCAACTCCCTGATAGCTGTGCTACTTCTGCCGATTGTTTGGAAAAACAGCGTGCTATTTTCGAACAGTATCATGTATTTAGTCCTGCAATGGTCGATGGAATTATCAGTAAATTGCATTCCTATGAAGATCGTACCTTACGTAGTGAAGTACGCGACAATCAGGAGGAAATGCTGAAACTGGTTAATAAGTATTTCCATTGCGGATAAAGTGTTAATATCAAAACTGCTACAAATTGTGGCAGTTTTTTTATTTATAGATGTCTCTACAGCAAAATCCATTTGTCTTCATAGCAAAGCCCAAGTCATTTCTATCGCATAACTTTGCACTCAGGAAATATATATCTTAATTATATAATTTGTAAATGAGAAGTTTGTTATGAAGAAAAGAAAAATTGGTGCGGCAGGTCTGGAAGTCTCTGCTATTGGTTATGGATGTATGGGGCTATCTCATGGCTATGGTACAACGCCGGAGAGAAGTGAAGCAGTTGCTTTAATACGAAAAGTTTATGAACTGGGATGTAACTTCTTTGATACAGCAGAAGGTTATAGTGCCGGTGAGAATGAGAAATTGGTTGCCGAAGGTATCGCTCCTATTCGTCAGGATATCATTTTAGCAACGAAGTTCCGGATTAATCCTGATGAAGACGTTTCTACTATGCCCCGGTTAATGGAGGCGGTAGAATCGCATTTGGATGCGTCATTAAAACGTTTAAATACGGATTATATTGATCTCTATTATCAACATCGTGTCAGTAAGCAGATTCCGGTGGAAGCTATTGCCTGGTGTATGGGCGAGCTTATAAAGAAAGGGAAGATACGAGGTTGGGGACAATCGCAATCCACGGCAGAACAAATTCGTTTGGCGCATGCTATCACACCGCTGACTGCTGTACAAAGTGAATACTCCATGATGGAACGCATGTTTGAGAAAGAGGTAATACCTGTGTGTGGTGAGTTGGGTATTGGTTTTGTTCCGTTCAGCCCGTTGGCAAGTGGTTTTCTGAGTGGCAGATATACTGCCGGACAGGAATACAAAGGCGATGATGTGCGTCGGGTAATCACTCGTTTTGAAGAACAGAATGTGGTAGCGAATCAACCGTTGCTCGATTTACTGAATTCGTTTGCCCGAGAAAAGGAGGCAACCCCTGCCCAGATCTCTTTGGCATGGATGCTACATAAATACGATTTTTTGGTCCCTATACCCGGTTCGCGAAAGATAGAGCGAATTGCTGAAAATCAAGAGGCAGCTGATGTGGAACTAACTTCGGATGAGTTTGGGAAGATTGAAGAGGAACTGTCTAAGATCTCCATTCACGGCAACAGAACGGATGAAGACATAGCCAGACTCTATCAATAAAAATCAGTAGCCGGGTGTCTTAATCACGGATAAAGTCGTATTTTTGTCTTTAAAACAGCTATGGATATGGAAGATAAACATTTCACCAACTATTCCAATATCTTTCTTAATATGAAAGTAATGGAAGATACGGTATGCGATTATGGTATACCTGAACATTGTCTGATTTATGTTTTCTCCGGTCGGGTGGATTTTAATGAGCCCAACCATGCTGTTACCATAAAGGCTGGTGAATGCGCCTTTATCCGTAAGGGACATCGGATAAAGATGACTAAATACAGTGATGAGAATACCCATATTTATCAGTCGGCTCTTCTAAGGTTTCCCCGTAAGTTTCTATTGGAATATTATCGCCATCATGGAGATGAGAAGTTTCCCGGGATAGCCAGGCGAAGTAAAAAGAGTACTTTGAGAATACCATCGCGTCCGGATGTCACAAGCCTTTTTGAATCGATCTTTCCTTATTTTAATTCGTCTGTCGTGCCCGATGAAGAATGGCTGGAGATGAAATTGAAGGAAGGATTGTATGTGGTGTTGAAATCTGATACAGATGTTTATGCATCTTTGTTTGATTTTGCTGAGCCCTGGAAGATAGATATGCTGGGGTTTATGGAAGAAAACTACATGTATGACCTTTCCATAGAAGAATTGGCGGCATATACAGGACGAAGCCTGACGGGATTTAAAAATGATTTCAGGAAAGTGAGCGAGCTTACTCCGCAGAAATGGATTATAAAGCGGAGGCTGGAAGCTGCTCATGAGTTGATTGTCAATCAGCACTGTAAAGTTAATGAAGCAATGATGAATGTCGGCTTTAAAAATCTGTCACATTTCTCCAGAATTTATAAAGAAACTTATGGAATAGCGCCCAGCTTTAATAGATAGAGTGATACTTTTGATAGCAAATAAATAATAGAGCGGGGATCCATCCTTTTGGACATATCCCCGCTCCGTTTTTTATATAGAGTTTTTGTGTTTCTGTTTTTACTTAATATACACTTGCCGATTGAATAGCTATCTTTTCTAACAGCTCCTGCATTTTCCCTACCACTGGCTTTTTATCAAGACCGTATTCTGCACCCATCACTCTCATTTGCGGGAAAGTACTCCATACACTACCGTTCTTGTCTTCCCAGACAGATATCTTCAGTGGTAATTCAATGGAGATGCTGGGATTCTCTTGCATTAATTGGGTTCCTACCTTGGGTGAACCAAAAACGATAACTTGGTTCGGACGAAGTTCAAGACCTACCTCTTCGGCATTTTTTCCATGATCGAATTTAGCAAATACAGGTATCCCCATAGTCTTCAGAGTCTGTTCGATGCGGGCCATTGTTTCTGCTACGCTGAACTGGCTTTCGTAGGTATAGAGCAGGTTATCATTGGCACCTGTTCCCATCTTGTTGCTATCGAAGGCAGCAGCAATTTTGCGTCCCAGGTTTGTCAGGTCGACCCCTTCTTTGTTGGCAAGCAGAGTTACGCATACCAGTTCCGATGCATCCGTAAAGCGGCTTAGGAAAGTTGAATGTCCCGATACGCTTCCTTTTATATCCATCAGGCCTTTGTGATTGTAGAACTGCCAACCGGCTATCGCAGGAACAACCTTTCCATTTGCCAGTTTTGTAGGCTTATAGATCATGTCCCGATTTTCCGGTTTAGCTATCAGTACACCTCCAGCAAGGCCGATGTCCCAATGGCTGACATTTTCGGCAGATGCCCATATATCAGAAAAACCTTTCATTGAGGTGGGGCTGATAACAGGGGCGGTAACTAATTTTCCATCCTTTTCTATATATCCTGTAGTCGTCTCTGACGGGTTGATGTAGTCTTTATCTTTCTTGAAAGTCTGGTGTACGTTAGCAGTCGTTGTAACATCTTCTTGCTTTACGCTGGCTAAATCCTCTCCGAAATAGGTCTGTTGCAGACCGAGGTAATCTATCTGATACTTCTTCACGAAGTTGTGATACGACATCTTGCTTATTTTCTCAATAATAGAAGTCAGCAACAGGACGTTTGTAGCACTCTGCTTTACGTCTGTACCCGGTTCAAAAGCCAGTGGAATAGTTTCTACCGTTTTTATCAGTTGTTCGGGTTGGTAATCGGCAGATACGTTGAAGCCCTTTTGCGAACGGTAGTCGGCAATGCCCGAACTATGTTGCATCAGCTGGAGGATACTGATATTTTTCCAGTTCTCCGGAATATCCTTAAAATACTTGCCAATAGTATCGTTCAGGTCCAGTTTGCCTTTCTCATATAACTGCATGATGGCTACTGCTGTGAAGCCTTGCGAAATAGGACCGATGGGCCAGAGTGTTTTTGCAGCTGCCAGATTCCCTTTTTCGAAATCTGTTACTCCGTAGCCCACTACACGCGGGATGTAAGGTGCCTGCACAATGGCGAGGGTCATACCCGGTATGCCTTGTTCTTCCATGAACTCGTAAATCATTTGGTCGATAGCTTTTCCCTGATAGACTACATGCACATTGCCTCTGCCTTCCTGCGGCAGTTGATTTTCATACTTTTTCATAATTGTTCCTCCGTCTTGTGCTAAAATCGTTCCCGAAATCAGCAAACCTGCTAATGTTATTAATTTCTGTTTCATATTATTTTTCGTTAGAGTTTTATTCTTGTTTTCTGGTGTTGCAAAGGTAGGCGGTTCCATTGGGGTGGAAGATAACGATATCACACGTATAGTTTGCAATTATTCCCGATTGCAGGGTATTCCTGCTTTTTCATGAAAGAATAGTGACCCGGGTGAAACAATATTCCCAAAAGGGCTTGCTTTTCCAGTTGATTTTAATAGATTTGTTGTTTACTCAATAAATTGATTATAAAACAGGGCTTTATGACATCAAATGTGAAATCTTTAGTCTATAAAATGAATATAGTGGTTGACTGTAAAGATGCAGGAGTTTTAGCAGAGTTTTACAGTAAACTGCTGGGGTGGGAGCTAACACATCAACGTGCGAATGGTTGGGCGGCTATTACTTCTCCATCCGGTATGGTGATGGCGTTTCAGGAGATTGAAGAGTACCAGCCACCTGTATGGCCTTGGAAAGAAGATAAGCAAGGACAAATGCTTCATCTTGATTTCTATGTGGAAAATCTGGAGGAGGCTGTGGCTTATGCCATTCAGTTGGGAGCCCGGCAGGCAGATGAGCAGTACTTCAGGACTTCACGAACGATGTTTGATCCGGCAGGACATCCTTTCTGCCTTGATACGGAAGAGGCTGAATAAATACACAAAACAGTTACTGAACAATAAAGAATATACCATGTCCGAAATTGCGAACTATTTCCTTTATAGAAATGCCGAAGGCGAAACCGGTTTATCCGCTAACAGCATTGACGACCTGAATCTGGATGACTTGTTTGCCGAAATTGATTATTGTCATTCCAGTATAGGCAGGCAGTATTTGTATTATCTTCTGCTATCGGATAAAACCTCCGGCATGGAAAAGCAGGAAGCACTTCTGTCTTCATTGGCAACTCATACGGAGTTGTGTACTCTTTTAAGCAATGCACTGAAAGAACTGGATAAACCGGATGCTTATTCCATCGTATCCATTCTGGAAAATGATAATACAGGGATTGGTGCCAAGGAGATGGTTCTTATTAATATCTGTCGGTTTCTGCCTTTGCTGTTTCTGGCTCTGATGCTGCTCACTCATTCGGGAGTGTTTCTTACTTTATTTGTCTTTTCATTCGTGGCAAATGCAGTGTTGCACTATCGTAATAAGGCGAAAATCCAGAGATACTTTTTCTCTATACCTCAGCTTCTGAAGATGATAAGACAGGCGGGAAAGCTGACGCAGAACAAGGAGTTTGTCTCTGTAGATCCTTCTATCACGACAGACTTGAAAGATGTGGAAGGTCTGAAGAAGTATATCTCTTATTTCCGTTTCAACCTCAGTCTGGATAATGACATGGCTATTCTATTTTATATGGCAGCGGAATTAATCCGGGTATTCTTTCTCCACGAAGCGTATGCGGTAGGCAGAACTTTTCATCTGTTGAAGGAGAAGGCGACGGCTATTCACAATGTTTACCGCTTCATCGGTTTTCTGGATTCTATTTTGTCTGTTGCTATCTTGAGGGAGGAGCTACCTTATTACTGTCTGCCGGGAGATAACAGGGCAGGGGAGCGATTGCGTACACAGGCTGTGTATCATCCTCTGATAGAAAACTGTATTCCGAACGATATGGTGCTTCATGAGAAATCGGCATTGATAACCGGTTCGAATATGGCAGGTAAGACCTGTTTCATGCGTACGATAGGAGTGAATCTGTTGGCAGCGAAAACACTTCATACTTGTTTCGCAGAAGTCTTTGAGATAAATACCGGAATTTCTCTTCTGTCCTCCATTCACCAGGGAGATAACCTAATGGAAAATAAGAGTTACTTTATGCAGGAAGTGACGACTATCAAAGATTTCGTAGATGAAAGCGGTCATGGGAACCATCTCTTCCTGCTCGATGAATTGTTCAGAGGAACCAATACCAAGGAGCGGATAGCGATTTCGAAAGCTGTGCTTTCCTGGTTGGTGAAAAGTGATAATCTGGTATTTATATCTACGCACGATCTGGAACTGGCCGATATGCTGGAAGATGAATACGAATTATACTATTTCAGCGAGTCGGTGAAAGACGGTATCCTGTCATTTGATTACAAACTGAAACGCGGAGTTGCGACCGAGCATAATGCAATTAAGATATTGGAGATTTGCGATTATCCGGCTTCGTTGGTGAGTGAGGCTCATTCAATCACAAGTATATAATGAAAAACAGAGAGAGTGTAGGTATGATATCCCGCCTCCCTCTGTTTTGCAATAATGAACAGATTGATTACTTTTTAGCTTCATCAGCCATAGAGGGCACTTTGCCTTTGATGTCATTGGCTTTTTCAGCAATGACAGATGTTTCATTGGCTACTCTGTCAGCAACTTTTTCTCCGGCATACAATGCCTTTTCTTTAGCAGATTCGATCAGGCATTCGGTATGTCCTTCAATTCTGTGCAGGGCATCGAATACTTCTGCTTTCATTTTTTTTGCTCTTGCACTGCGGGCAAAGCCATAAGCCAGTGCTCCAAAGATTGAACCTATTCCAAGGCCAATCAAAAAGTGAGAATCTTTACATGTCATAATTAAACAGGTTTAATGGTTAAAAACTAAATTAATGTTCTATTTTGGTCAGAGAACAGAGTGCACAAGGCATTAGTTCAACGGGGAGGGAAAGAATTACTACTATTTCACAATTTATGAGAATCAGGAGTTGAATTAACTCTTTCTTGTAGGGTTATGAACTAAAAAAACAGGATAGTGGTGTATATTGTTTACAAATGATATATATTCCTAAAATAGTCGTATACTGAACCTAATTCAGTCGTATAGTGAATGCCATTCAGTCGTATACTTAATAGAGTTCAGTCGTATACTGAATAGGGCATGGTTTAACAATGCTGATAATCAAAAAGTTACAAAAGTTCATGTTGCTATTGATAAATTCTGACAAATCCCTGTGATATATAGCGCAGCCACTTTATCACCCTACCACCTTATCACTCTTTTATTCCTTCCTTTTCCATTCTGCACAATTTTTTTCGTTATGGGTAAAACGATGATCCAGTATGATAAATATTCTGTAAATCGGTGGTAAATGTTTACAAAGTAAGATCTCCTTGAGATCAATCGTATACATAGGGTATCTCAGTATGATACTTAGGGTACCTCAATATGATACTTAGGGTGTCTCAGTCATATACTATGATACCATTATTATAATATGTCTGATAATCAACTGTTTATGAAGTATTTCTTTAGCGTTGATAAATTGTGACAAATGCCCTGTTTAAAATGATGAATTATTTCCTTTTATATCGTTATAAATCAAATTTAATACCAGATTCGTATAATTTATAAATATTCTCTTGTCGGATTCCTTTAGCTTTATCTTTGGCGCTCATAAACATTACTACTGCACGTACGTTCTGTGGTACAAGCAGTTTTTTGAATCATGTAATTAAAATCAATGCTTTATGAATGTAGAAAGAAAAAATGCGAAAGATGACTTACGGCTCTACATACCGGAAGTCATCGGGATGCTGAAGCGGGAAGGAAAGTTCCCGGCAATGCATGTTTATGCTTGCACGCTGCGTTCCTATGAGAAGTTTTGTGCAGAGGAAAGGCATCCGAAAAACATCACTGCTTCCCTGTCCATGCAGGAGATTTTCACCCCTGAGAGGCTGAAAGAGTATGAGGACTGGCTGGCTGGACAACAGTCCAGTCCGAACACGATCTCCACTTACATGCGTACGTTGCAGGCGGTGTACAATCGCTGGATGTCACCGGGCATAGAGGGGTACAATCCGGTGCTGTTCAAGGATGTTTATACGAAAGTGGAGTCGCGTACTAAGCGGGCGCTGACGGCAGAGCAGATGGAGCAACTCAGGAATACGGACTTTAGTGTGCTGACACTGCGTCAGCAGCAGGTGCTTACCTACTTCTTGCTGATGTTCATGTTGCGTGGTATGCCGTTCATTGACCTGGCACACTTGCGGAAGTCGGATTTGAGAAATAGGCGCATCACTTACCGTCGGCACAAGACGGGGAAACTGATGGTGGTGGATGTGCCGCCCGATGCGATGAGGCTGTTGCAGAAGTACAGGGACAAGACGAATTCGGAATATTTGTTCCCGTTGCTGCATGGTGGCTTGTTCATGGAGGAACATCACCACCGTTATCAAGAAACATTACGGCACTTCAACCGGGAGTTGGCGCGGTTGATGAAACAGTTATTGCCCGGTGTTTCCGTAAGTTCGTACACCGCACGCCATACATGGGCTACACTTGCTTATCATAGTGGTGTACCTGTGGGACTGATAAGCCAGTCGTTGGGGCACTCGTCTATTCGGGTGACGATGACTTATCTGAAACCGTTTGATGCGGAGGTGATAGACAGAATAAACAGGCAAGTGATTTCCTTGGTGAAGAAAAGTAAAAAGAAGAAAGATGGCAGATTTAATATGCTGTATGGCACTTCGTTGAGGTGAAATTACTTGCATAGTAACGGCAAACTACCATTTGATGCAGACCGGAAAGGCGTTTTCAGACGGTATCATTTTATGGTAAAAAGAAGTTTTCCTGATAATAAGGTACGTAAAGAAGCATTCCACTTTCAAAGGATAAAGCGGAAACACGATTCCTTTTGCCTGCTGGGATAAAAAATCGAAAGCTGTATGTATTAGGGACTAATTTTAATATTGTTTTTGCTGTCCGATATAAGATTTATTCATATTTTGTTAGGGTTTGTTTGCTTTTCTGTCAAAAAAGACGCAACTTTGTAGCTGCTATTTGCCGTTACTATGCAAGTAATTCCAACAAACGCATTAATTATACTGTTTATGAAGAATATAGAACTTCCCATCAAAAGAGGAGACCGTGTGTGGGTGAAGGTTTATAATGAACGAAATGGCTCATTCACTTCGCGTATGGCGGAGGTTATATCTATATTGCAAATGTATGTTTCCGGGGCAGATGTACCGTATGTAGCATTGCGTTATCTGGACGACCGCAGCTATGGATGTATTCCTTATGAACAAGTCACCGAAGTCTGCGACGAGTCTTTTTCTGAATAATGACACTGTAGTTTTGTTGATACTAATAGCCCTGCTTTCTTTATCCGCCAGTATCGTCTGACAAAGAAGAAAAGCAGGGCTTTCTTTTATAACCAACCCGAAAACTTTCTGATATACCAGTTCTTTACCAATTGAGTCAGCACGCAATAGGAGAGCAGAATACCCACCAGCCACGGGAAGTAACTCAATGGAAGCGCCTGCAAACCAATGGATGCTCCGAAAGATGTGAACGGTATCACAATTCCTATAACCATCACCAAAGTAGTCATACCGATTACGGGCCAAGTGGCACGGCTCTGTATGAACGGAATTTTCCGTGTACGTATCATGTGTACAATCAGAGTTTGCGAAAGCAGCCCCTCAATAAACCATCCTGATTGAAACAACGACTGGTGTTCCGGACTGTTACAGCCAAACACATGCCACATCACCAGATACGTGACAATATCAAATATGGAACTGATGGGCCCGATATAAATCATAAAACGTTTCAGGTCTGATGCATCCCATCTGCGTGGCTTTCTCAGAAATTCCGGGTCCATGCGGTCGAACGGAATGGTAGTCTGCGAGATATCATACAGTAGATTCTGGATGAGCAGATGAATCGGCATCATCGGCAAGAACGGCAGAAACGCACTTGCAAACATGACACTGAACATATTACCGAAGTTTGAACTTGCCGTCATTTTGATGTACTTATTGATATTCCCGAAAGTCTTCCGGCCTTCCAGTACTCCGTCTTCCAGTACCATCAGGTCTTTTTCCAGCAGGATAATATCGGCACTTTCCTTGGCGATGTCCACGGCAGAATCTACCGAAATGCCAATATCCGATTGCCGTAAGGCGGCAGCATCATTGATGCCGTCTCCCAGAAATCCTACGGTATTCTCCTGTTCCTGTAAGATGGAAATAATCTGTGTTTTTTGTAGAGGCGTCAATTTGGAAAAGCAGGTAGTGGTCTTTACACGCTCTTTCAAAGTAGCCTCATCCATATTCTCAATATCCGGTCCGGTCAGTGAATAACTTGTGTCGATACCTACTTGCCGACCTATGGCTTTTACTACAATATCATTATCCCCCCGATAAGATTTTAACTTCCACACCATACTCATGCAGTTGCTTAATAGCTTCTGCTGCAGATGGTTTCGGGGGATCAAGAAAAGCCAGGAAGCCAATCAGAACCATTTCCTTTTCATCACTCACGGAGAAATTACCCACCTTCTCTATATAGCTTTTCTGAGCAACGGCCAGTACTCTCATTCCTTTCCGGTTCATTTCTTCGCTGATCTTTTGGGCTTTAACCTTCAGTTCATCCGTCAGAGATTACACTTCTCCATTGAATTCAGTGTGCGAACAGATACTGAGCATCTCTTCCACGGCGCCTTTGGTGATGATCTGGCGTTTCCCTTGTTTGTCTTCTATCACTACGGACATTCTCCGGCGGATGAAATCGAACGGTATCTCGTCCACTTTGGTGTAGGCATCCTTCAGATGTTCCAGCTTCAGTTCCTTTACATGCGAGAGGATGGCTTTGTCCATCAGATTCTTTAACCCGGTCTGGAAATAGCTGTTGAAGTAGGCGTGACGCAATATTCGTTTGCTTTCGTCATTGCTGCCATCGGCATTGATGTACTTTTCCAGAACAATCTTGTCGCACGTCAACGTACCCGTTTTATCGGTGCAAAGAATATTCATCGCACCGAAGTTCTGGATGGCATTCAGATTCTTGACAATCGTTTTTTTCTTCGACATGGACAGAGCACCTTTAGAGAGGTTGGCGGTTACAATCATCGGAAGCATCTCGGGCGTAAGTCCCACGGCTACCGAAATGGCGAAGATGAAAGCTTCGAACCAATCCCCCTTCGTAAACCCGTTGATGAAGAAGACGAACGGAACCATGACCAGCATAAAACGGATGAGCAGCAGGCTTACTTTACTGATTCCCCTGTCGAAAGCAGTAGTGGCGCGGTGTCCCGTGAGGTTGCGGGCGATAGTACCGAGGAAAGTCCTGTTGCCGGTTTCAAACACGACACCTTTGGCAGCACCACTGATAACGGTGGAACCCATGTAGCAGATATTATCCAGTTCCACGATGCTACCTTTCCGGTATTGCTTTTCCTTTACTTCCGGAAACTTCTCTATCGGTTCCGACTCCCCGGTCAGGGAAGCCTGGCTGATGAACAAGTCCTTGGATTCGATGATGCGCAGGTCTGCCGGAATCATGTCTCCGGCTGCCAGGAAGACGATGTCTCCCGGAACCAGTTCCGTGATATCCAGTTCTTCCTCACCATTTCCGGCACGCTTCACGAGACAGGTATTCTTTACCATTTTCATTAGCGAGTCTGTGGCTTCGTTGGCTTTCCATTCCTGCCAGAAGCGCAGGATGGCACTACACACCACCATGACGGCGATGATGACGACTCCCGTCCATTCCTGTTCTCCCGGCTCTGCCATGAGTACGTCGATGACGAGTGATATGACTGCCAATCCGGTCAGCACTCCTATAAACGGATTGATGAAAGTTTTAATGAATACGATGAACGGATTCTTCTTTTGTTCGTGAACCACTTCGTTCTTTCCATACGTAAGTTGGCGGTCTTCAACTTCTGCTCTTGTCAACCCGAGCCTTGTCGTTTGCAGGTATGAATAAACGGATTTTGCCGGTTGTGTGGCAGTCAGGAATACTTTCTCGGAGTTGAGTGCATACTGAGGCTGTTGTAACTTTTTCTTCCACTTCATAATCTCTTTCCTTTTTTTTGAAGTTACTAATTGCGTTTCTATTTCACGGCGCAAAAGTAAGAACGGCTTCGTGGAGAAGCCGTTAGAGATTTATTAGAGTGGTATTAGAAAACCATTAGAGAAATCAGATATGCGGGAGTTTAACGACGTAAGTGGTCCCTTCACCCGGATGTGAGAAGACGGATATTTCCCCTTTGTGCAGACTCAGTATCTTTTGTGCCAAAGTCATGCCGATGCCGTAGCCGGATGCCACATCTTTGTTTTCGCCACGGTAGAAGAGTTGGAACAAGTTCTCTTTGTCCTTGTCCGACATGCCCACACCGTCGTCCGAAAGGCGGATGATGGACCATTCTTCCCAGAAAGAAATCTGGATAAAAGAAGTTTGGTTCCGGGAGTATTTGCAATTGTTTTCGATGAGGTTTACGAACGCTGTTGTAAGCAGGTAACTATTACCGATCACTGTGAGCACTTTGTCGTCTTCGGCTTCCTGCTCGAATACGAGTTCCACATGGAAATCGGGGTGCGCCCTCAATACAAGTTCCCTTGCATCGAGCAATAGCTCGTCCAAGCGGATTTCTTCTCTTTTGATCTGCTCCGGTTCATAATCCGCTTTGGCAAGGTTCAGTAATCCATCGATGAGTTTAATCACTCTTTGCGAATCTTGCAACGCGTTGTGGATGGCGTTTTGGTATTGTTCCGGACTTCGTTCTTTCTGTACGGCAAGATCAAGTTCGGCAGAAAGCGCAGCCATGGGGGTACGCAGTTCGTGCGACACGTTGCTGACAAACATCTTCTGCGAGTTAAATGACTTTTCCAGTCTGTCGAGCAAGGCATTGAAGGTAAGGCTCAGTTCGCCTAATTCGTCTTTCTCATTCTTGACGGGCAGGCGTTTGTTGATTCGTGAGGCGGTTATGTTCTCCGCTTCTTTCACGATGCTTCTGATGGGTGCCAATGCGCTCCGGGCAAGGAGGTAGCCTACAATAATCAGCACGGTCAGTCCGCTGAATAGTAATAGGGCGAGTGTTTCTTTCAGGATTTCCCGTTTGGCATATCCGTAGCCGTCATAAGCGGCGGCGGTAACGATGTAATCCTTACCTTCGAAAGTATAGATGATGCCTACTCCCTGGTAATCTCCGATGTAGAAGTCTATTTCTTTCTTCTGGAGGATGCGCTCTATCATTTCCGGAGTTTCCTTTATGATGTCGTTTTGCAAGGCATCGTGGTATAACATCCGGAAATCGGTGTCGTAGACGGCTACTTCTACTTCGTCGATAAACTTTTTATTGTTCAGGTAAATGGATTGCATGGTTTCGGCATCCACCTGGTTGTTCAGAAACAGATGTGCCTTGGTGATGGCTTCGCTTTTCAGATTCCGGAAAAAGGCATTGCTGCGCGAGTGCTCACTGACGTAGTAGATGGCAGTGATAAATACCAGGAACACGGCGGCTGTGATACAGGTGTACCGCAGGGTTAAGGCTGTTCTGATCTTCATAGTTTATCCGTCAGTATAAAGCCCATACCGGCTTTGGTATGGATCAGTTTGGTGTCGAAATCCTTGTCTATCTTTTTGCGGAGATAGTTGATGTATACGTCGATAAAGTTGGTCCCGGTATCAAAGTGGGTATTCCAAACCTTTTCGGCTATCTCTATGCGGCTGAGAACCCGCTCTGCATTCTCGGCCATGTAGAGCAACAGGTTGTATTCTTTGGGTGAAAGTTTGATCGGGGTGCCGTTTCGGGTTACATTTTTTCCTTGTAGGTCAATGTACAGGTCGGAATATCTGATCTCCCGGGGCTGCGGTGCGGCTGCTTCAGTATTACGCTTCAGCAGTACCCTGATTCTTGCATAGAGTTCGCGAAAATCGAAAGGTTTCACCATGTAGTCATCGGCTCCTGCATCGAATCCATCCAGTTTATCATCTGTAGAGCCTAAGGCTGTCAGCATCAGGATAGGGATGCCTGGATTCGTTTTGCGGATTTCTTTACATAGCTCAAAACCATCCATCTTGGGCAGGATAATATCAGAAATCACCAGGTCGAAAGTATGGGCACGGAAGAGACGCAGTCCCATGACACCATCGTAAGCTACCATGGTTTGATAACCATTCTCTTCCAATCCATTCTTGAGCAGGCTGGCTACTCTTGGTTCGTCTTCAATAATCAATATCGTATGCATGGTCCGTATTTTTTATAGATTCCAGTTGTTTTTGTTTGAGACCATACAAATATAGAGATTATTTGTGAGTTTCTCTTTTCTTACTCTTTTAATAAAGGCAACTGGTTCAGCATATTCCTGATTTTAATAGCGATACGTGGCATTGGTTCGGCTATGGTCAATCCTACCAGGTCATATTCAGAAGCAATGTCGTTGATCACACGGACTACTTCCTCAGTCTTCATCCCATCCGGTTCAACGCCGACGCCTGCTATCATGTCGGCAGGATCTATCACGTCCAGGTCAAAGTGGATGACAACCTTGGAAGTTCCGGTACTTTTCAGCCATTTCATAATGGAGGAACTGTTGTCCGCTGTTTCTTTCGGTGCCAGACCTTTTATGCCCAGTTCCTTTTGCCGTTCCTGCATGCCTTTGTCCCATGAACGCAGTCCTACGATTAATGCTTTGGAAGTGTCAAACTTACCGGGCAGTAAGTTCATAATCTCTTCGTCACCCATTCCCAAGCAAGCGGTGAGGGCCATGGCATGATACCCTTTGTAATCATCATAAGGCAGGTTGATGTCCGGATGAGCATCTATCCAGACTATGGCTACATCGTTCGGGTATCGGGCAGCCAGATAAGTGAACGGAACAACGCTGACCGAACATTCTCCGCCCAGGGTGATGATCCGGTCCGGTTTGTTTTCGTTAAGTATATCGAGCGCAGCCTTGCTTTGTTTGACAATCACGCTGCGGGAGTTGATACCTTTTTCCGTTGCTCTGTCGTTTATATCGAGAGATACCGGAACTTCCACGGTTTTCTGATTGCTGTCCGGAGCCAGCAGGTTCAGTAACTGGGCACCTAAATAATAACCTCTGGAAGAGTCTTCTGCCGGAATATCCGGCATCCAGTGATCTACAATTCCGCCTTGCCATTGCGGATAAATCAGGCGGAGAGGGGTGGTTTCTTTCTTCATATCTTTACTTTTTACGGGTGGTTTTTTTAGTCGAATGATACCTTCCAGTTTTCATCCTGATAGGCGGCGAAACACATGTCTATCTGTTCTTTATTGTTCTTTTCTTCGGCCAATGCAGGTATCTCGTCCAGAGAGAAATAGTTGCTTTCGGTAGTCTCTATATTGCTCTGAAAACTTCCGCCTGTTACTTCGCAAAGAACAAAGGCTTTGCAGACATTGTATGCATAAGGAGGCACGTTGTGCAGGTTTCTATCCTGCAAAGCAATCAGGCGTACGGCCTTTACATCCAGTCCGGCTTCTTCTTTGACTTCTTTCTCCGTATTGGTTTTGATGCTTTGGTTGACGTCTACCCAGCCACCGGGCATAGACCATACACCGGCTTTTTCCTTTACCAGGAGTATTTTCCCGTCTTTAAAGATGGCGGCACGAGTATCCAGTTTAGGTGTTTGGAAACCGGTTTCATTGCAGAATAATTCTTTTACTTTCTCTATCGGCAGATCACTTTGATGGCTCATAATCTCTGCCGATATTTCCCGGATACGTTCAAAACGCTCGATGTCGAAGGGATCGCGGGAGTAGGTCAGTCCTGCCTGAGCTATGAATTGTAATTCCTTGGCCCATTCGAGCCAGCGGGGATCAGTGTTCTTATTCATTGGATATCTGAGTTTAAAGTATCATATACAATTTTAGATATACTGGCGATGATAGCTGCATTATCTGCATCGGTTTCCTGCGACTCCATGACGAAGACAGCTATATAATATTTCTGTCCGTTGGGCAGGATAACAAAACCTGCATCATTATCAGCAATCTTTATCCCTTCCGGAGTCCGGTCGGAAGAGCCTGTCTTATGGCCTACGATTACGTCGGCAGGCAGCTGGCCTTTCAGCTTATCTTTGCCGGTAGAAGTTTCCTGCATGGTTGCTTGCAGGAAGTCTTTGTATTGAGTTCCAAATAGGATTTGCTTGTCGGTTATATTCAATAGTCTGACTACTTCTTCCGGAGTACTCCAGTTCAGATAGGCATCTCCGGAGGTATGCATGAGAGTTTCTGTTGCCGCAAGATTACAATCCTTTATTCCTAACGATTTCACATACTCATTTACTTGGTCTATGCCGCCGACATATTCTATAAGGATATCACATGTATTGTTATCGCTTTTCGAAATGGTGTATTTTAGCAACTCTCCGAGAGAAATTGTAATATCCTGATCAGGAAACTCATCTCTTAACGGACTGTATGTATCAGGCTTCAGTTGAGAAGACTTCACTTCGATAAGGCTGTCTAAGCCGATGTGGTCTTTATCCATCTTATCCAGAACAGCCAGTCCCACATGAAACTTGAAGACGCTTAACAGGGGAAAATGGATTTGATTATTATAAACGGCTACAATCTCATCATTGGCGAGTACGGCAACGCCTACCGTAGCTTTCTTATCTTTCAGAAGGGAATCTATTTGTTGCTCTATCTTCTGCTTCGGGGTGCGGTTGGTGGTATTGCATGCACTGAATAAGATTGCCAGCGCCATACAACTTAAAAAGAATTTTGCTTTCATACGTGAATTATAAAGGATTAATAATATCAGATGGTAATCAATTTCTCATTAGTTTTTATAGTTGTTAATTTTTGGGTGATTCAGGAGTTAGTATCAATTCATAATCAAACACGTCCAGCCAGCGATCGAATTTCAATCCGACTTTCTCAAAGTGGGAAACTTGCTTAAAGCCAAGTTTCTGATGCAGGGAATTACTGGCTTCGTTGCCTTCCGTGATGCAGGCTATCAATGCGTGATAACCTCTGTGACGGCATTCGTTAATCAACGTCTGCATGAGTTGTTTTCCTATTCCTTTGCCTTGATATTCGGATGCCAAATAAACGGTTGTTTCCAGCGTATGCCTGTAAGCCGCTCTTTCTTTCCAGGCATGGGCATAACAGTACCCGGCAATTTTACCTTCCGTTTCATAAACGAAGTAAGGAAAGTGTGATACTATTCCGGTTATGCGTGAACGCATTTCCTCTTCGCGTACAGGTTCTGTTTCAAATGTAATCACACTGTGTGCGACATACTCGTTGTAAATGGCTGTAATGCTTCCGGTATCTTCCGGCCTTACTTCTCTTATCATAACAAGTGCAATTCTTTAGCAATCCGGCAAGCTTCAATCGAATTGTTTACCTGAAGTTTCTCCAGGATATTTTGCCGGTGCCGGTTTACGGTGTTTATACTAATGGATAATGTCTGGGCAATGTCCTTACTCATTTTTCCCTTATTTATCAATTGCAGGATTTCTTTTTCCCGGTCTGACAACAGGTCGTTGCAATTCTGCTTTTCCAGTTCGAGGGTTTGCCCGTCTGCCGAGTTAAGAATGGTGCAACTTAACGACGTATCCATTGAAAAGTTATAAAGGCATAAGGATAACCATACACTTCCGTTTGAGTGGCTCGCTATATAAAACATTCTGTGCAAGATGTGTACATACCTGCCCGAATGATCGCGCATGCGCATATTGTGTATAAGGTAATAGTCCGGGCATTTCTTTTCCGGGACACTTTTCAGGAAGTGGAAGAAGCGGAGTTCCTGCAAATGCTTTTCCTGTAAGTCGTCCGGATGGATGTGACTGAATATCTCTTCTTCCCATATCGACTGAATGGTCTTGGCGGTATTTCGTTCTGCCAGTCCCAGTTTCTCGGCTACTCCGCCGTAATAAATATAACTAATATTGGCTTTCATATCGCTCAACACTGCTATGGCATTTTCAGTCTGTGCATATATGGAAGCTATATGTTTGCACTCATTCAGGCGTTCCGTCTGTTTCTGTTCCTCGGTGAACGCTTGTTTCAGTAGCTCTTTCTTCAGTTTATTTACGATGTCCATACGGTATGGAGATGGAAAAATGGTTATTAATCAGTATTGCCGACTTATCTGTAAGCCTTTACCTTTGCAAAGGTAATGAAAACTAATGGTTATTTATTTTAAGTGCAATAAATTATGGAGAGTGAAAAAGCAAAAGCGAAAGCCGGGAAATTGTATGATGCCAATAATGATATAGAGCTTGTGTCGGAGAGGGAAGCTTGCAAAGAAGTATGTTATGAACTGAATAGCTTGCGCCCTTCACAAAAGAAGGAGCGGGAGAACATTATCCGCCGACTGCTCGGTAAGACCGGAAAAACTTTCCTGATAGAACAACCGTTTTATTGTGATTACGGATATAATATCGAAATAGGGGAGAACTTCTATTCGAATGTGAATTGCGTCATTCTGGATGGAGCTAAAGTTACATTTGGCGATAATGTTTTTGTGGCTCCGAACTGTGGTTTCTATACTGCCGGACATGCCTTGGATGCGGAACAGAGAATCTAGGGACTTGAATATGCCTATCCTATCACTATCGGAAATAATGTGTGGATTGGTGCCCAGGTCTGTGTGTTGCCGGGAGTGACGATTGGTGACAATACGATTATTGGTGCCGGAAGTGTGGTTACAAAAAGTATTCCTGCCAATGTGCTGGCTGTCGGTAATCCTTGCCGGGTGCTACGTACGATCACCGAAGCGGACAGGGCTAAATATATATCAGAATAATAATTCATTAAAATAACACGAGAAATGAAAAAGTTACTTTTTAGTCTGTTGATGATGATTGGGGTACAAGCCTCTTTTGCTCAGACATTGGGAAAAATGCAGTGGTTCAACGAACCTGAACAGTGGGAAATAAAGGATAAAAGTCTTTCGATGTTTGTCACTCCGCAGAGTGATTATTGGCGTATCTCTCATTATGGCTTTACTGTGGATGACGCCCCTTTCTATTATGCAATGTATGGCGGTGAATTTGAAGTTAAAGTGAAAGTGACTGGCGATTATAAGGCACGCTTTGACCAGGCGGGACTGATGTTGCGCATCAATCATGAAAACTACATCAAAGCAGGCATTGAGTTTGTAGACGGAAAATTCAATCTGAGTACAGTGGTGACTCACAAGACCAGTGACTGGAGTGTAATCACGTTGGATAAAGCAGTTCCTTATATTTGGATTAAAGCTGTCCGCAGGCTGGATGCCGTTGAAATCTTCTATTCGTTCGATGACAAGACTTATACGATGATGCGGAATGCATGGTTGCAGGATAATATTCCGGTGAAGGTCGGATTCATGGCTGCCTGTCCCGACGGAGGCGGGTTTAATGTTAAGTTTGAAAACTTCAAGGTAAAGCACCTGCCTGATATGCGCAGGTTGGAATGGTTGAAAAAGAATGCAGAATAAATAGGGTTAGTTCAATTAAGTTTGGTAAAAAGACAAATGCCGGCAAAAAAGAAGAGTGATTCTTTATTTGCCGGCATTTATTCTGTTTTGAAATTTAAAGAAATTATTTTCTGAAATAGCCTTGTTTAATATCCTATGGTGAAGCGCTCCTTGTGGTGCTTCTTCTGTTCCAATTCGTCTACCATTGCCACGGCATAGTCTTCAACGGAGATATTGCTGTCTCCATTTACATCTACCACTAAGTCATCTTTTCCGATACGGAACTTTCCGGTACGTTCTCCCGGTGTCATATTGGCGGCAGGAGAGAGGAATATCCAGTCAATATCGTTTTCCTTACGAAGTGTATTCAGATAAAACTCTCCGAGGGATTTGATTCCGGGCAACAGTTTGGCTGGAACATCGTCAGCATCCATCACCATCTTTCCGGGAGCATAGAACAGGGTTCCGGCACCGCCCACAATAAGTAGACGCTCAACACCGGCCTTCTTCACACTATCCACTATCAGCGGATAGTTCTTCAGTGTTTCTTCGTATATATTGGGATTCTTCCAGCCGGGGTTATAAGCGCTGATGACGGCGTCTTTACCTTTGCTGGCTTCAATCAGAACATCGGTATCGGTTACATCTGCCTGGACTACTTTCAGGTTCGGATTGCTGGCGGTCACCTTGGCCGGGTCGCGTACAATGGCAGTTACTTTGTGGCCTCTGTTCAGCAATTCATTCAGGATGGCGGTTCCTACAAAACCGCTGGCTCCTATGAGTACTACATTTTTCATATTGGTTCGTTGTTTATATTTATATATTAAACTATTTATCTTCAATAAAAGTTTGATAGTGATTGCTCTTTTTGAGAATGTTTAATAACTTATCCTCTTGTCAATCTGTTTAATCTCCGGGATACAAGAAATTATTCTTGAAAGTACTAAAAATTAATCTTACAACAGTTGTGCTTCTTTCTTACAGCAGCTATTGTAAGAAAGAAGCACAACTGTTGTAAGAAAGAATAATATTTGTTGTAAGAATAATAATCTGCATAAACAGAGTTAGTTTCTTGCGAATAGGATTTTAGTTCTATGTAATTACAGAAATAATTTATAATAAGTTGTCAATGGGCTCTTTGCAACCCGGTTGCATTTCCTATTCCTTACCTTTGTACCAACTAAAAAACTAAGAAGATTATGGAGAGTAAATGTCAGTGTTGTTGTTCACATACTCATTCGCAGAACAAAGAAAAAGAGAAATCTATCATTAAGAAGTGGTGGGCTCCGGTGTTGTCCGGTATCTTCTTTCTGTTGGGTATTATCTTCCAGCATCAGGAATGGACGTGGTTCGCTAATCCGGTTATCGAGTTTCTTTGGTTTCTTATAGGCTTCCTGCCTGTCGGACTGCCTGTGATGCGCGAAGCTTGGGAGAGTATTTTGCAAAAAGACTGGTTCAATGAGTTTTCGCTGATGGCATTGGCTTCCCTTGGAGCTTTCTATATCGGAGAATATCCGGAAGCACTGGCAGTAATGCTACTCTATTCCATCGGAGAGATGTTGCAGGATAAGGCTGTGAACCAGGCATCCCGTAATATCAAGGATTTGCTGGATGTACGTCCCGAACAGGTAGATGTGTACCGAAAGGGGATACTAAGTACTGTTTCCCCCCGTGAGGTAAATGTAGGAGAAGTGATCGAAGTGAAGCCCGGCGAACGGGTTCCCTTGGATGGTAGCCTGCAAAATCCTTATGCCGTCTTCGATACTTCGGCACTGACGGGGGAGAGTATGCCGCGTAATGTCTCCGAAGGAGGCGAGGTGCTTGCCGGTATGATTGTCAGCGGACAGGCGGTGCGCATACAAGTGACGAAACCTTATGATCATAGCACTCTGGCACGTATTCTTACTTTAGTTCAGGATGCGGCGGAACGGAAAGCACCGGCGGAACTTTTTATCCGGAAGTTTGCCCGCATCTATACACCGATTGTAGTCCTGTTGGCTTTTCTTATCGTTGCCCTTCCTGCACTTGTTGCGGCTGTGCATCCGGGATTTGACTATGTGTTCAATGACTGGCTCTATCGGGGACTGGTGTTTTTGGTAATATCCTGCCCTTGTGCATTGGTTATCAGCATCCCATTGGGCTATTTTGGTGGAATAGGAGCAGCTTCGCGTGCAGGTATCCTGTTTAAAGGGAGTAATTATCTGGATGTCATAACTCGTATCAATGCAGTTGTATTTGATAAAACTGGTACGTTGACTACCGGCAGTTTCCGTGTGACATCTATACAGGCAACAGATATCCCCGAAGATGATTTACTGAGTTTAGTGGCATCTGTAGAAAAGAAAAGTACCCATCCTGTGGCACAAGCCATTGTTCACTATGCTTCCGGACGTGGTGTGAAACCTGCGGTTGTGACTTCTCTGAATGAATTGGCCGGGTACGGTCTGGAAGCTGAGGTGGAACACCATCAGGTACTTGTCGGCAATATCCGTTTATTGGCTGACCGTCAGATAGCTGTACCCGAAGAACTTGCGGATTGTGTAGCTACGGTAGTGGTCTGTGCCGTGGATGGGAAGTATGCTGGGCAACTGCTACTTTCGGACACTCTGAAAGAGGATGCGGTAGATGCTATTAAAAAATTAAAGGCTTTAAAAATAGATAATATTCAAATGTTATCCGGGGATAAACAAGAGATTGTTAATATCTTTGCAAAGGAATTGGGAATTGACAAAGCCTACGGCGACTTATTGCCGGAAGATAAGGCCGTTCATTTGGAACAACTCAATTCTGTTTCGGATATGTCTGTCGCATTTGTCGGAGATGGCATGAACGATGCTCCTGTATTGGCTCTCAGTGATGTGGGTATTGCCATGGGAGGGTTAGGTTCGGACGCTGCCATCGAAAGTGCGGATGTCGTTATTCAGACTGATCAGCCATCCAAAGTTGCAACCGCTATCTCTATAGGGCGGGCAACACGACGGATAGTGATGCAAAATATAGTAGGTGCTATTACAGTGAAGGTGTTGGTGTTACTGGCGGGTGCCTGCGGATTTGCCACTCTTTGGGCGGCAGTGTTTGCTGACGTCGGCGTAGCTTTGTTGGTGGTGCTGAATTCAGTCCGTATATTGAGAAAGAAGTTTTAAGAAATATGGAAGAAATATATTTGCATAAATTGTCCCTGCGGGATATAAAGCCTACGGCCATGCGGCTGCTGATTCTCCGTACTATGATGGAGATGAAGCGGGCCGTGTCCGTGACTGACCTGGAGGATAAACTCGACACTGTTGATAAATCTACTATCTTCCGGACATTAACCCTGTTTCTTTCCCATCACCTGATACATGGAGTGGACGATGGAAGAGTAGGTGCTATTACAGTGAAGGTGTTGGTGTTGCTGGCGGGTGCCTGCGGATTTGCCACTCTTTGGGCGGCAGTGTTTGCTGACGTCGGCGTAGCTTTGTTGGTGGTGCTGAATTCAGTCCGTATATTGAGAAAGAAGTTTTAAGAAATATGGAAGAAATATATTTGCATAAATTGTCCCTGCGGGATATAAAGCCTACGGCCATGCGGCTGCTGATTCTCCGTACTATGATGGAGATGAAGCGGGCCGTGTCCGTGACTGACCTGGAGGATAAACTCGACACTGTTGATAAATCTACTATCTTCCGGACATTAACCCTGTTTCTTTCCCATCACCTGATACATGGAGTGGACGATGGAAGCGGTTCGCTGAAATATGCGGTTTGTGAAGATTGCTGTATGTGCACGGTGGAAGACCAGCACATGCATTTCTATTGTGAGCAGTGCCACAAGACGTACTGCATCCGAAGTGTGCATGCTCCGACGGTCAACCTTCCGGAAGGGTTTATGCAGACCGGTATAAATTACGTTATCAAGGGCATTTGCGCAGACTGTGCAGTCCACTAAAAAATAGACACAGAAGAATAGGAAAGATATTATGAGACATTTCTACTACTTGTGCTTCCTTTTATTGGGATTCTTGTCCCTACCTGTCCGGGCAGGGGAGGCTAATCGTGAGCCAGAACAATATACCAGGGAGTATATTATGAAAGATTACATGACGGAACCCGACCGCACCTTGCAGTTGCTGGATGAAGCTGAAGCAAACAGTGCAATGCCTCTGAATATCGTTGACGAACTGCGCAGTGTGGTTTATCGCAATATGTACAGAAATAAATCCGCTCTTCATTATGCCCGCAGGGCTTATGTCAGTGATTCTCTGTCACACGATGACCCTTCGCATTTATTGAGGATGACGGTAGCCATGGCTGAACTGTCTCATCTGCTAAGTGAATATAAGGAAAGCATGCGTTATGCCGTTCAGGGTGTGGAACTGGCGCGTGAGCTTAAGGATATACAGTCCGAATGTAAGTTATTATTTTGCATGGGGGAGAACAAAAGAATGCTTTCCTTCAAAGAAGAGGGGTATCAGTTCTTTGATCAGGCCATTGACTTGCTCGATAATTCTAAAAATGAAGAATATGAGACGATGCTTTCCTATTTTTATGGAGTAAAGATGGGCTATCTGATTGCTGATAAGCGATCAAACGATGCCTTAGAAATAGGTCTGCAACGTGAAAAGCTGCTTGACAAGATGAGTAAACAACCGGAAATTCGTGCGGACCTATTGGATCTGCAATTTGCGTATGTATATTCCAAATTGGCCTATCTCTTCCAATTAACGGGAGACCGGGAGCGTGCGGCTGTTTATTATAAGAAATATCAGT
>Ga0192245_10133_pt1 | contig 36926 bp, 29 predicted proteins | sample Koala_Koa27_M3_FD_131238 | JGI IMG/M metagenome (GOLD analysis project Ga0192245, IMG submission 131238) | Enriched cells from koala feces incubated with labeled cellulose particles, San Francisco Zoo, California, United States - Koala_Koa2-7_M3 ...
TTCAAATTCGGGTTCAGAAGGATTTCCTGCGTCGGTATCTGATAGAGGTAATAGCGTTCCTGCCATCCTTCGCCGGCCTTGATTGGGTCGGGTTCCAACCAAATATAACCTTCGGTACGGTCGCTATCATAAGGATCCTGGTTTCCGTTTTCGTCCATCAGGAACTGACCGCCTGCATTGAACTGACTCTTCTGAGCCCAGAAGCCATGCTTTTGCGAGTTGATGAACCACGGAGCCATTCTCCAGCGGCGTACATCGTAGAAGCCAAAGCCTTCGCCCATCAGCTCGACAATGCGCTCGCGACGGATTTCCCACAATACGGGGTCAAGCTGGATGCCGGTTGTGTTGTTCTTCGGATACCAGTAGCCACGGTTCGGGTCGAAGCTGGCCGTAATCTCACTTACCACCATACTGCCTATGCCTGCACGCTGACGCAGTTTGTTAATGGTTTCTTCGGCCACATTTTGGTCGAATCGGCCCAGTTCGTACATGGCCTCGGCATAATTCAGCAACACTTCCTCAATCTTGAAGATGGGTTTGTCGGCTTCGTTCTGGCTACGGCTATTGTTCTCGTTGTATTCCCAGGTACTCCAGTTTTTCCATACATAGTAACCGCTGTTTGAGCGAACGAAGCTGGTTGCACCTTTACCGTTCACCAAGTTGGGGACAGACGATACCAACGAAGCACTCCAGTTCTGCGCCGGCAGGCGTTTCATGCCTTCGCCCGGATTGGTGCTGAGCAGGTCGGCACCCATGATGTCAATAAATTGGCGGTCTTCGGGATTGTCGGTATATTCCCATGAACGCTGGTCGTCCTGTGTTTTGGCTTTGGCAACCACCCGGTAAGGAGGCATTACGACGTGATACAGACGCGGGTCGCGGTCGGTAAACGTGTTGTACATGGTTTTGTCGCCGTGATAATAGTCGGAAGTGGCAATGGGCTTGCCGTCCTTGCAAAGATAGAGGTCGACGGTTTGTTGCGACATTTCCGTGCTACCGGCATCCATGTGCTCGATGGCGCTGAATTGCGAGTTCTTGATAGCGGCTACAAATTCCTTGTAAAGGATAACACCCGGCACACCTTTCAGCTCTTTCGTAGTCCACAATTCGCCGTAACCGGCAGCCGGCACATTTTCCGTACCGGTATACAGGTTGGGATATTTTTCCATCAGCTCTTTAGATACCCGCACACATTCGGTAAGATACTTTTCATAGTCACCCAGTTCGTGATACTTGCGCCAAGTACCTTCGCGCAATGTGAAGCGAGACAACAAGGCCTGGATACACTCTTTGTTGATGGTGTTGTCGCCATCGGACAGGGTTCCGATGTTCTGCTCGGCCCAGAGCAGGCGGTCCAATACACGGTCGGCCACCGCCTTGCGGTCTTCGCGCGGAGCAGTCTTTTCTTCCGAACCGTCGTCCAGCGGAGACTCTACCCAAGGCACGTCGCCGAAACGGTCGATGAGTTCCATGTACCAGAATGAATGGAAGAAATAGCCGATGGCTTTCCAGTGGTCTTTCTCGGCCTGCGACATGGACGAGTTGTCGACGTGTGACAGCAGAATGTTGGCACGACGCAACTCGGCGTTGAACCGCCAGCCGTTACCGGTCTGCACCGGTGTGATACGGCCGAAGGCATACGGATTGCCCACATTCTTATATCCTCTGGCATACAGATAGCCTGCATAGATATCTGCGTTATAGCAAGAACCTCCCGCATTGTCGCTCAGTGCCGTACCAAACATGGCCGTCTGGCTGAAGATGTTATATAAAGGCCAGGAAAAAGCCTTGAAACTGTCGTACGTATTGAACAGATTCTCTTCGGTGGGATTGTTAATGGGAACTCTGTCCAGGAAACTGTCGTTGCAAGCAGTCAGCGTACCCATTCCCAACATGAATGCTATGATGTATTTCTTTTTCATATTTGCTTGAATTAAGGTGTATTATAATGTAAAGTTAATACCGAATGAAACTACGCGGCTGGTAGGATAAGCCCATCCCAGCGTTTCAGGGTCAATACCGGCAGGCAGATGGTCGAAGGTTGCCAGGTTCTCGATACTGATGAAACCTTTCAGCGACTGCAAGGCAATCTTGCTTATCCAGTTCTTGGGTACGGTATAAGACAGCGTTACGTTCTTAATGCGGAAGTAAGAAGCATCCGACAGATACTGAGTCTGCTGACGGAAGTTGGAACCGGAATTTCCACGCTGGTTGTAGATACGAGGATACTTGGCATCGGGATTGGCCGCCGTATAGTCGCCATTAGCCAGGTCGACTGGTGTCCAATAGTCATCCAATCCATCATACATCGGAGCAAACTGTCCATTTCCACCCATCGGGAACATAATGTTACCACCAATCCAAGCATCGCGTTTGCCGGTACCTTGCATAAACACGCTTAGGTCGAAACCCTTGTAGCTGGCACCCAAATTAATACCATAGAGGTAGCGCGGAGTAGTGTTACCTATAATAACCTGGTCGCCCGGGTTGTCAAGGGTAGCCATACCGTCGTCAATACGATTCACACTGTTCTCGTCGTCGCGCAGGTTCTTGAACTTCACGTCGCCCGGACGCGGACTGTAACCTTCGATAGAAGGAACACCTTCTTTCAGTTCCCAGCTTTGAGTATCCACAAAGTCGTCAACGGTATAGAAGCCGTCGGAAACATATCCCCAAAGGGTTCCCAGTTCATAACCACGGTAGAATACATTGAGCAGCTTGCTGTCTTCGTTGGACACGAACTTGGTTACCTCCGAACGGCTATCGGCCAGGTTGAAACCTACGCGGTAGCCCCAGTCTCCGATGCGGTCTTGCCAGTTGACGTTCAGTTCCCAACCGCGAGTACGCATATCGGCTGTGTTCTGCCAAGGAGCATCGGCACCTACTACGGCCGGAAGCGACATACCCGGTGCCAACATGCCTTTGGTGTCTTTCTGATACCAGTCGAACACACCGGTCAGACGGTTGTTGAACAGGTTTACATCAATACCGAAGTCCATGGTATACACTTTTTCCCACGTAAAGGAGCTACTTACCAGTGCAGGCAACGAAGTGATGGCGCCCACTTCGGCCGAATTAATCAGCCAGCCGTTGTACAGGTTGCTGGTGCTCATCGTGGGATAGAACGCATAGTTGGAAATGTTCTGGTTACCGATGACACCATACGAGGCACGCAGTTTCAAGAGGTCGAGCACGCTGCGGGTGCTTTCCATGAAGCTTTCCTGGGCAATGTTCCAGCCTGCCGATACCGAGGGGAAGAAACCGAAACGGTTTTTCTTGGGGAACTTGGAAGAACCGTCGTAACGGCCGTTGGCCTCGAACAGGTATTTGTCCTGATAGTTATAGTTCACGCGGAAGAAGCCGCCGCGGATGGCGTATTCGTTGTAGCTGTCGCTAGTCTGGACCGTACCTGTACCACCCGACAAGGAAGGAACGTCGGGCACAATCATGCCGTAGGCAATGGAATACAGGCTTTCATAGTAGCTGGACTCCTGGTTGAAACCGGCCATCAGCTTGAAGTGATGGTCGTTGGCTATATCGAAGCGGTATGTACCGTAGATGTTGAACGCGTTGTAGTCAGTGAAGTTGTGTTCCTTCTCCAGGTAGTCGCGGCCCTGTGCCACGTTATATTTGGGAGCACCCTGAATGTCCACGTAACCGATGTAATCGCTGTAGAAATGATAGTTGTACATGTTCTTGTCGAACGCATACTCGAATGCAGCCTCAAATCCCTTGAAAGGCTTCAGGATAGACTTCAGCATGATGCGGGGATTGGAGTTCTTGTAAGTGGTAGAGCGGGCGTTCAGCACCTGGTTGCGCGGTGTGTTGAAGGGCAAATCCTGCGAAATGGTAGAGCACACCGATGCAGGCATCACGCCTTCGGGCATAATGTTAAGGAACTCGTTGCTGAACATGCTTCCCAAGCCCGACTGGGGTTTTACACGGGTGCTGGAAGCGTAGCTCATGGTCACTTCCTGGGTAAACCACTTGGTGATGTCGGCCGAGATGAAAGAGCTCACGTTGAAACGGCGGAAAGTATCGCGGTCGCCCACCAATACACCGTCGCTATCGAGGAAAGCACCCGAAATGCGGTAACGCAACTTGTCCGTACCGCCCGATGCCGAGATGTTGTGTGTCTGCTGGAAACCGGTTTCCATGAAGTTGCCGTAAGTGTCGTGCTCGTTCAGGAAATACATCTTTCCGTCCTCGTCCACGTAGATGCCGTCGCCCACGGTGTTGAAAGCCGAAGGATTGCGCTTATACTCGTCCATGTACTCAATCCACTTGCTCACACTGGGACTGGTATATGTCCAGTAAGTGTCGCCGAAGGCTTCCTGATAAGCCCGCAGGGTGGTGGTAAAAGGTGCCTGCTGGGGCGTGTTGACCACCGAGCTGAAAGCAAAGTTGTTGTTATAGTTCAGTGTAAAGGCCGTTTCCTTGTGCGGACGCTTGGTAGTTACCAGGATAACACCACCGGCAGCACGTGCACCGTAGATGGCTGTCGAGGCAGCGTCCTTCAGTACGGTGATGTTCTCGATGTCTTCGGGGTTCAGCATGTCGATGTCGCCCTCTACGTTGTCAATCAGCACCAACGGAGAAATGGTCGAACCCGAACCACCGGTACCCAGCGTATAGGCACCACGCAACTGGAACGACTTGCTTTGTCCCGGCTCGAAGCTACTGGTCGAAACCAACAGGCCCGGTACGGCACCCTGCAGGGCCGACGATACATTGACGATGGGGCGGTCGCCCTTCAACTCGTCCATGTTGACGCTGGTAAGCGAACCGGTCAGATTAGCCTTCTTCTGTGTGCCGAAACCAACGACTACCACCTCTTCCAGTGCCTGGCTGTCTTCCTTGAGGTTGATTTGCAGGGGAGTACCGGCCTGTGCCTTGAATTCCTGGGTAGTATAGCCGATGAAGGTTACGACGATGGTGGCGCCTTCCTGTACCTTGAGGCTGAATTTACCGTCGAGGTCGGTCACGGTACCGTTGCCCGTATTGCCTTTCTCAATGACCGTGGCACCTGCCACCGGGCCGAAATTGTCGCTCACCACACCGGTTACGGTAATGGTTTTGGCCTGCTGGGGAGCCACACGCTGCACTTTCGCCTCTTTTGCAGAGGTCAGGATGATTTCCTTACCCTTGATAACGTAGCTCACGCCACTGCCGTGGAACATGGCCGCCAGCACTTCGTGGATATCGCCCTTGAGGTCGACGTCACGGGACGATACAGCATTAAGGTCGCTTGCTTTGTAGAAAAAAGTATAACCGGTACTCTTTTCAATTTGTCGAATGGCTTCTACTACCGTCATGTCAGTGCCCTTGACAACGATGTCGTTGTCGTTGGCCTGTGCACAAACCGGTACAAGAAGTACTCCTAAAAAGGCCATAGTACAAGTGTAGGCCTTCAATCCACTAAAAAACTTCTTCATGTCTTTCTGTTTTTGTTAGACTTCTTTTTTGATTAACTCAGGTTAGATATTACGTTCTCTTCTCATTATATGCTTGTTTTCATCCGATGCCAGGCTGCACCCGCGCATCCCGTGTCCCGGCGTCAGTACAACCGGTAGCTGCCGGCTTCGTACTTGCAGGAGGGACCCAGGTTGTAGCACAACTTGTCGAACACTTCCTTCAGCGATTCGTCGGCACGGATGACGCCATTAAACAATTCATCGGCCACCTTGTCGTTGTCGAACACTATCTGCGTATGGTAAATGTGTCCGATGGCACGCACCAGCTCGCTGGTCTTTATTGCCTTAAACCGATACCGCCCGTTGTCCCATTCCACCGGATCTGCCTCTTTCAGCTCAAGCACGTTCTGCCCGGGCACAAAGAGCAGGTGCTGGTGGGGCTTCATGGCCACCTTGCGGCCTGCAGCCACGGCATTGAACTCTACCTTGCCCTCAAAGAGGTCTACCTCGCGGGGCAGTTGCTTCAGGTTGACCACCCTGAACACGGTTCCTTTCACTTCGATGTAATCGTCGTCCAGGAATACCTTGAAGTTGCTGCCCGCACGCTTCTGCACATCAAACACGGCCTCTCCGTCGAGCCACACCCGGCGGTTGGCCTCAAAGTCGTCACGATAGCACAGGCGGCTGCCAGGCTTCATCCACACCTGCGTGCTGTCGGTCAAAAACACCTTGCGGTCGGTCTGTGCCAAGATTTCAACGAGTTGCGGCACAGCCACCGTTTCGACATTGGTGCGCAACCAAAAGGTAGCCATCACCACCAACACTGCCACGCATGCCGCAGCAGCCAGTAGCCAGGGCATATACAGGCGGCGACTGGCGGGAGTGTCCTTTCCGGCCCCACAGGTCTGCTTTTCTATCTGCCGCCACATCCGCTGTCCCAGTTCGGCATCTGCAGGCACACGGCTGCAGGCCTCCCACTGGGCACGCATGTGACGTTCCATGAAGGGCAATTCTGACAATTTCCGCATTTCCCCGGAGTCGGCTTCGCCCGAAAGCACTTTTCCTATAAGTTCTTTCTCCTTATTCAACTTCTCTGTTGCCATAGTCCTTTACTCTTTCTGTTTCACAAAATAGGGCGCATACTTTCCTGTCGTTCCAGAAAAGCGGTTCCACTTGCCCTGCCGTAGCTGCACGGCAGCCGTCTTGGAAGAGCCGGAACCTTTGCATTACGTAATAAATACACCACGTACTTTCCATACCCTCAGTCGGAATGAAAAAAAATTCCGCGCAACCCCTGCAAAGTGCAACCTTACCGTAAAGTCGTGCAACCCTAGCCTGAAGTTTTAAAACCTTAGGCCAGGTTTCTGCAATCCAGGCTAAGGTTACACTTTCAACGCCGTAAGGAACATTTTTATTACCCGACAGATGCCGTTTTCAGACGGCTTGCAGACAACTTTCGCCCCCGATGCCTGCCGGCCGCGAACCTGAAAAAGACAAAGGCGTTTGGGATAAAGAAAGGTTTTGCATACTTTTGCACAGCGCAACCGCAATGGCGGTGTTGCCAAATACATTGTTTAATTTAATCCTGACAGACTTATGAAGAAGATTGGAATGTTACTGTTCGTACTTGTTGCGGCCCTGTCGGCCAAGGCACAAGTGTATGTAGGTGGAAATGTATCGTTGTGGCACACAGATGAGAGCGACAACACCAGTTTCGTACTGGCACCCGAAGTGGGATACGAATTCAACGAGCAATGGGCCGTGGGCGCACAGCTGCTGTTCAGCCACAATAAGCATAAAGTAGGCGAACATAAGATTAAGAGTAACGGATTTGCCTTTGCCCCCTATGCACGCTTCTCGTTCTTTGAGAACAAGATTATCCGTTGCTTCGTAGATGGCGGCATTGGCGTGTCAACCTACAAGGTTAAAGACGGAGACAGTGAGTCGGGCTTTGAACTGGGACTGAAACCGGGTATTGCCATCAAGCTGACCGACCACTTCAGCCTGATAACCAAGTACGGCTTCCTGGGCTACCGCGACGACTATTTGCTGGGTGACAACGGCTATGGTTTCGCCTTCTCCAGCGAAGACCTGAGCATCGGATTCCACTACACATTCTGACACTTTCCACATCCGAAGGCGTACTGGCAGCTGAAAACGACACTTGCCGGTGCGCCTTCGGCTTTCATTCCCCCACCCCGTCACCGGGACATATAAATTAAGAAAAATATAGATTGCTTGCTTCTTCCGAAATAAAATGCTAGTTTTGTAAACTAAGCTATTCAGGGATGAACGAGAAAGAAGCTATAGCAAAAATAAAGTACGGCGACAAAGAGGCCTTTACCTTCTTGTACGAACGCTACTGGCCGAAAGTATACAACTTTACGAACCTGTACGTCCTGTCTTCCGATGCCGCTGAGGAAATCGTACAGGAAGTATTTATCAAGCTATGGGAAAACCGTGAGTCGATTGACGAGCAGAAGAATTTCGACGGTTACCTGTTCATCGTCACCCGCAACCTTATCTTCAACCATTCCCGCCAGGACTTTAACCGCACCTTCTACCAAGATACCCTGTTTGAAGCCATCGAAGAACCGCACTCGGTGGAAGAAGAACTCGAGACAGCTGACTTGCGCGAATACATCTACTCGCTCATCGGCATGCTGCCGCCCCGCCAAAAGGAAGTGTTCAAACTGAGCCGTGAAGAGCACCTCACCTACGGCGAGATAGCCCAAAAACTGCAAATCTCCGAAAAGACCGTGGAACGCCACATGGGCGAAGCCTTGAAATTCCTGCGCAAGAACCTGCAAATGTACACCCTCTTCCTGCTGCTGTAAGAAGCCAAAAGAGGAAGAAAACCATTTTCACCCCTCGTCGTGCAACTTCCGGTAATGGCACAAGGCCAGGTTGCCGTCGTCGTCGCGCAGATGCATGCCGTTGCCCTGGCAATCGGCAAACAGGCTGCAATCCCGGCAAATGCCCGTACGCTTCCACTCCGCATCGCGGTACACCTGGAAACGGCGGTTCCACACGTCCCAGAAGTTATCCTTGTAGATATTTCCCTGATGGTAGTTGCTACGGATGCTCAAGCAGCCCGATATGCTGCCGTCGCTCAACACCGAAGCCACCGACTGACCGGCCTGGCAGGCATAAAGATAATCGCGCACCCGTCCTTCGTACTCGCCCAGGTACCCTTCGCAACCATAGTTCAGACGGATGCCTCCCTCGGCACGAACCGCCACGATGAAGTCCATCAATTGCCGGAATTCGGCGGGAGTAAGCTGCAAATCCGGGTTGTGTGCCGCCCGTCCCGAAGGAAAGATGGTGCAGCAACGCCAGCGCTTCACGCCCAGTCCTGTGAGAAAATCTTTCAGCGCCGGCAATTGCCCGATGTTGCGCCGGTTGACACAGGTAATGACATCCCACATCAGGCCGCGGCTCGCCACCAGTGCACGAATGGCCGTAACGGCATGGCTGAAGGCCAGCGGATGTCCGCGCAACCAGTTGTGCGCCTCCTCCAACCCGTCGAGGCTCACGGCAATGGTACGCAAACCGGCCTCCTGCAACTCGGCCAGTTTTTTGGAAGTAAGCAGATAGCCGTTGGTCACCATGCCCCACTGAAAACCGCGACGGGTAATCTCAGCCCCGCACCTGGCCAGGTCGGCACGCGCCAAAGGTTCGCCACCTACGGTATTTACCAGCACACGCCGGGGGTCGAGGTGCGTACGCAAATCGTCGAGCACCGCCAGGAAGTCTTCCAGCGGCATGTCGGGACGTTGTTCCTCCTTTTTACAATCACTCCCGCAATGCAGGCAACTCATGTTGCAACGCAAAGTGCATTCCCAAAAGAGCTGGCGCAAGGGGTGTACCAGTTTAAGGCGTTCCCAACGGAGGCGGTGGATTTCGCGGTCAATGTCTTGCAGGCGGGAAAGGCCGGATTCAATAATCATACACCGCCACACTATCAACAGCCACCGAATCAACAGCCACCGAATCAATAACCCAATCGTCGTCCGAATAATCCACGGCCGGATAGATTTTATCGACAGTCTTGTCGCGGACTATCAGCGACTTTATTCCCCATGCCAACGCCAGTCCCAGCAGGGCACCCAGAATGGACATCGTCCACGATTTCCTTTTCTTACTTTTGGCCAGGTCTTCCCGGATAAACGTATCCTCATTGATGGGGGGAGGGCCATACACACAGGGAATATCTTTGGAGATATCGTTATCCAGCAGGTTGCGGAATTCGCGTATGTTTTGCGGACGGTCTTTCTGGCGCGGTTGCATGGCACCCTCAATGGTTTTCATGGCCAAATCGCTTACCGACAACGGCAAAGCCGGCAGCCCGTCGTCGTAGACCTCGGTTGCCTCGGGCGGGCATTTCCCCGTCAGCAGAAAATAGAAAGTAGCACCCAGCGAATAAATGTCGGTGCTGGGCGAAAAACGGCTCACCCCGTCGCCCCGGTATTGCTCGATGGGGGCATATCCCTTGCTGATGCCCACGGGCGTGGAGCTGGTCTGCCCGCCTGCCTCGTCGTAGTGTTTGGACACGCCGAAGTCTATCAGTACTATCTCGCGGTCGTTCCGCAACAGGATGTTGGCCGGCTTGACGTCGAGGTGCAAAATCTTATGGTCGTGGATGTACTCCAACGCATCGGCTATCTGGCGCACATAGCCGAGCGCCTGCACTTCGCGCATGGGTCCCGTGGCCTTCACCTTGTCTGAAAGCGAACCGCCGTCAATGTATTCCATGACGTAATAAGCCGTGCCGTTTTCCTCGAAAATGTCGTGAATGCGCACGATGTGCGGATTATCCAGTCCGGCAATGGTCTGCGCCTCTTTCAGGAATTTCTTCTTGTAGGCCTCCACCTTCTCGCGGCTACCCTCGGAGCCGATGCTCACCTGCGAGTTGGAGGCATCGCGGTTGCAGAACTCGCGCATATAAAATTCCTTGATAGCGACCTTGCGGTTCAGCCCCACCTGCAATCCTTGATAAGTGATGCCGAAACCGCCCTGGCCCAACACTTTTTCTATCCGATATTTGCCACCTTGAAGGGAGGCGCCTGGTTGTAAGTTCATAGCATGAAAAAAGATTTGTGTAATTGCTTCGACCCCTCCGGCGATGCCGGAAGGCAAAATTTTACCCAGCGTGGGTGAGCCCTCTACCCAGCGTGGGTAAAGGGGCCATCCAGCGTGGGTAGATGGTTCAGGCTACTTCCCCTCTATTGAGGAAGTAAAGCACTGCAAAGTATATCAACGCGAAGAGCAGCACCAGGAATACGGCAATCTTCAATATTTTGGAGAAAGTGTTGCCTTTTTCCGGAACTGTTTCGGACTGCGGTGCGGCCGTCTGTACCGCGGTTTGCGGAACAGGGGTCGGAGCCGGCGTAACGGCATCTTCGGCCGTAATGTCTGCAACAGACTCGGAGAAAGTGTCGGAAGCAGGTTCCTGTTCGCCGCCTTCCACCTCGAGCACATGGATAAGATGTGCCGAATGGTTGTCGCGGCTATCCTTGCTGACTTCCGTCAGGATATACACCTTCTCTTCATCGGAAGTCTTGTCGTCCGACAAGATGTTCAGCAGGTTGTTGTCCTCCATCTCTTCCAACATACCGTCGGAACACATGAAGAAATAGTCGCCGGGGCGAATGTCACTGATGTTACGCACGTCGGCCCTGGCTCTCTTCGCCTGATGGGGCTGCATGGCGCGGGTAATGATGTTTTTCTGCTTCGAGGTCTTCATCTCTTCCCAGGTAATCTCACCCAGTTCGTAGAGGTCGCGCACCAGCGAATGGTCGCGCGAAACGTACAGTATTTCCTTTTCCGAAGGACGGATGTGGTAAATGCGGCTATCACCGATATGCGCCACCATACAGCCTCCGGCATGAAACTTGACAAACGTCATCGTGGTGCCCATCTTTTTGCCGTCCTCGGCACGGTCTTTCTCGTCCAGACTGTCGTAAGCCGCCTGCAAGGCATCGTTGAACATGTCTTCGGTAAAAACGCCTTCGGCATTGCCCTGCGACAATATATGGTCGCTCATGGTCTGGCACACAGCCTGACTGGCCACTTCGCCTGCCTCATGTCCGCCCATGCCGTCACACAAGATGAAAAGACGGTCGTTTTCGGTAGCTTCTCCCAACTTCGGGAAAATGGCGTCTTCCTGGTTCGTCCGGGCTCCTTTCTTATAAATTGATAATGGCTTCGCTAATTTATATTTCATAAGATTCTGTTTTTTACAATCAACATAAAGTTTCATCACCCGTTTCTACCACAAACGTAAGTTCCGTATTGGCCATCTTGACTACGTCGCCGTTAGAAAGGATAATACGGTCGCCTTTCTCTACCTTTATGCCGTTGATGTACGTAGGATTTTTGTTTTCGGTATTGAAGTAATAATGCACATACCCCCCGACGGGAGTTTGTTCACCTCAATGGCACCGTGCATACGGCTCATGTAGCCATCGTCGGTCTTTATCTGCACCGTGGCATGCGATGTCTGCGCCGCACGACCCAGCGTATTCATGCCCAAACTGAGCTTATAGTCTCCGGTATGTCCTTTCTGGCGCAACCGGCCAATAACCCAGGCACGGTCTCCCACCGGCTGGGTGTGGTCGCCGCCCTTGGTTTCGCCAGACGTCAACGTAGGCTCACCATCATCGGACGAAGCCGATTGCAGGGGCGTCTTATATTCCGTAAACTTATGTACATTCTTGCAAATGGGGCAGGGAATGTTTTTCGTTTCCAACCCCGGCATTTTCTTTACGATGAGCACCGCACCACAATGCGGGCATTTTATTCTTAATGAATCGTTTTCCATAACCAAATACTGTATATAATCTGTAATATCACCACACCATGACCGGCATGTTGTCGTCAAACTTGCCCCACATCACCGGATGCTGCAAACCGTCAGACATCTGTGCTACCTTGGGGCTGACAAACTGGAAAAGTTCGCGGGCCGTGATGATGCGGTCACGATTAGCATCGGCACCACCCCGCAAGGCACGTTGCAGACAGGTGGTGAAATAACCGTTCGACATATTGGGACTCTCGTACGAACTCTCGTTGCCACGTGAAGAGAGGAAAAGCATCACCTGCATGGATGAGGGAGAATCGTTCCGGCCCGGCTTACGCATATTGCCGGCCAGACAGGCATCGGCCAGAATCATCTTGTTCTTGCTGCGGCTGGCCGCCATCACCTTGCGGATGTCGCCGTAGGTGATGGTCTTGTCATAGGCCACAAAGCCTCTGCCGTCGCCATGCCCGCTGAAAAAGAGTACAATGATGTCGTTGGCCGAAGCCTTTGAGAATGATTTCCTCATAGTGCTCAACACATTGTCGCGCGTAGCCTGGCTATTGGTCAGCAACACGGTTTCGGCACGTTTGTTTTTCTGATATACCCAGCGTATGGTCTCCGCATCCTTCACCGGAAGACGCAAATCGTTCTTTGTCCCCGGATAATCGGCCACTCCCACACAAACCAGATAGATTTTCTGGGCCGAAGCCAGCCCCACACACAGACAGATACAAACCAGTGACACAAACAGACGTTTCATCGCTCACTTCCTCCCTTTTCTACATTATCAGGCAAAACCGTTTACATCGGCATCGTTGGTATAGTCGGGCATGTCGTTGTCGGCCAGATATACATCATTGGGGTTGTGCATCTGTGCCTGTTGTTCCCAGTCGCTCACCATTAAGCCTTGACCTTCGATGTCTACCACTTCGTCCGAAGTAATCTCACCATCATGGTTGGTATCCACAACCAAGCGGTCAAACTCTCCGTCCTGGTCAACATCCACCACAAACACTTCTTCACCGTTCACTTCGGCATATCCCATCGTTACGTTGCTACCATCGCCTACATCTACCGTCTCCACACCCAGAATCTGTACTTCGTTATCGGCAGGCTGAGGTTCGGGTTCTACCACTACCACATCGGGCGATTCGTTGCCGTGTACATTTACTTCGGGAGCCACTTCCACTTCGGGCTCTGCTCCTACCGTGTGCGTGGCAGTACCGCCCCCATAATTGATATGGCTGCCAAACTCAGCGCGCTCCTCGGCCGTCATATTGTTCCATTCTTCTGCATAATACGTACCGTAAATGCCTCCTCGCCACTCGAACACGCCACCGGCGCCCACCTGTTCGCGGGCAGCGGCAAAGGCTTCTCCAAACGACATGTCGTCGTTTACCGCAGCCACGGGCAGACCGTCGGTTGTAGCCGCAGTATCGGGCGAAATGGGTGTTTCGGCATGCGTACCGCCTTCACTGTGGCTTCCGCCATTGCCTGCAATTTCCTCTACATCGCTTGCACTGGCCGAGCTTGTAAAAAGCGTACCGGCGGCGCCCAAAAATACGCCTGACACACCACCTATGACCACCTGCTTCCAAGTATTTTTCTTTCCACCCGGAACCGACGTATTTTCATCAGCTACTTTCTTATTGCCTTCGTTACCATATACCTGAGTTTCGTCACCAGTATTGCCCTGTTGAATCTTTGTTTCGTCTGTTTTCATAACCGTATTGTTTTTAAGTTTATAATTCTATTAAGCCATGTATAAGAATGGATCATTGTCACCGAGGCCGGCATTGCCGTCCATGTTGTCCAGTACATCCGGTTCAGGGATGGATGGTGTTTCCTCCCAAATGACATCGTTGCCTTGCAAGTCGCTTATAATCTGTTCGTCCGAATTCAGCACTCCACCGTCGTCCCATCCCGCACCGTCGAGCCCTGTATCTACCACGAGCTCCACATCCGAACCGGTGCTCTCCACTTCAACGGAATGCACTTCGTCTGCCAGCCACACATTGTCCGAGGCCAGAGCCCCGTCTCCACTTTCTGCCACAATCACTTCCACTTCTTCATTGTCAGGAACATCAGCCTGGCCGGCCGTTTCATGCTGCTGGGCAGTATGCACCGAAGATTCGCTTTCTTCTCCACCTGAAGTCTCGACCTTGTCTTCTTCGGATGCCTCGTGCGAGTATACCGCTGCTCCCACGGCAGCCGCTCCCGTCACCGCACCCAAGCCTGCCAAGATGGCTTTTTCCTTGTCCTGTGCAAATTCCGATTCCGGCTGTTTTGGTTTTCTTGTCTCATCCATAGTACAACTGTTTTTGGTTTTCTTGATTCAAAGATAAGGTTTCTCATTCACAAAGCCTTATAAAAGAGGACATACTACACAAAGTATGGGGATTTACGTACGAAATGAAAAGCTTCTTTGCGAAGTACCTATTTTTCCACCTTTATTTGGGTTACCGTATGCATCAGATTACCCCTTTTCAGTTCCAGTATTTCCAGCTGCACATCCACCAGTTGCGAGCGCAAATCCAGGCAGATGGAATCCTGACGGTCGTTCAGCATTTCCTGCGTTTCGGGCGAAACTCCGTTGTACACCGCATTACGCTTGCCGTCTTCCTCCTTAATCTTGTTTTTCAGAACGGTTTCCTTGTTGAACAAGGTTTTCAGTTTCAGATTCATGGTGATGGTATCGTTTACTGCCTGAGTACTGGTATCAGTCCGAGGCTTCAACTGTTGCTTGCCCTGTGCGACAGCCATTACCGCACATGCACACACTATAATCATACACAAAATAAATTGCTTTTTCATTGCTGTCATTTTTTAATTATCAATCCAGAAAGTTAATGCCAGAAAGGCAGAGGCCCTCCTGTAAGCATGTTCCCAGCCCAACGGCCTAGAATTTCTTGCCTTTCACCTGTTTTTTTGTAAGCAGTTCACCGGCCTTTACCTGCAAAGGGATGACAGCATATTCGGGCGAAACACCTTCGGGTATATTGCCCGGAATTTCCGTATATTCCCCTTCTTCCGAACACAAGGTATTTTTATACTCCTTCTGTGCAGGCTTGGGCACCTGCAATGCTATTTGCAGGGGATTTGCCACCTTCAACAGAAAGACTTCCTTGCCGCCTGACTTGGCCGTCATCAGCGGTTTTTCTCCCCGCATCACAATGGTGGTGAGCTGCTCCAGCCGCGCAAATTCACGGAACGAAAGTGATTCCAGCGAGGCCGGCAAATCAACCGATGTAATACCCGTACAGTCGGCTAAAGCTCCCCAGTAGACGGCGGTCGTTCCTTCGGCCACCTTCACCACACCGGCAAAGGCCCGTGGACACCCCAACAATACGGTTTTACTTTTATTATACAGCAGTCCGTCGACCGATGCGAAGTTCGGATTGTTGGCATCTACCTCGATTGTCTTCAGCCCTTTCAAAGATTTCAGGTTTTGCAGACTGGTCAGCTTGGCCGGAATAGTAATCGAAACCAACTGGTCGCTCCATCTGAACATCTTCAAATTCACACTGGTCCAGTCGCTGCCCAAAGTCACTTGTGAGATGGAAGGGCAACGAAAAAACACTCCTTCGCCAAAACGTACGACATTGCCGGGAAAAACGATTTTCTGAAGTTTTGTACATCCCTCGAAAGCGAAATCGCCAATAGATGACAAGCCGGAAGGAAGTATAATACCTGTAAGCTCACCGGCATTGCTGAAGGCTTTCCGGGACACACCCGTCACCTGATATACCTTGTCATTGTGTTTCACTTTGGCAGGGATGGTTACCTCACCCGAATAGGCAGAAGGCTGAACCGAAGTAATGCTGCCCTGGTAAGTGACTTCCACATATTGGCGCCTGGCATCCGTAATCTTGAAATAAAGCTTCTGACCGTTTGTTCCGGTCACCACAAAGTCGTGTGCCCACAGGCAGGTGAAACACCCCAGCAGCAAAAACGACATGAAAAATGCAACGCGTTTCATATTTGTAAGCAATAAGTAGTAAGGTTAAACAAAATCAAGCCATAAAACCGCTCACGTCGGCATTGTTGGTATAGTCGGGCAACACATCGTTGTTCTGTGCCAGTAATGCGGGGTCTTCGGCCGTATAGTCCGAAGTACCGTTCACCAAATCGGCCATCTGTACATTTTCACCGCGTACATCCAGTATTTCATCGGGCGTCAACATACCGTCACCATTCAAATCGGTCACAACGGCATCTACTGTACCGTTACGGTCGACATCAATGGCAGCCACTTCCGTACCGTCCACATTAAACACGGCCACATCCATCGGCATGCCGTCGGCACCCACTACGGTTTCACATGCTACCAGTGTCACATTAGGCTCGTTTAAAGCCACTTCAGGCGTTACATCCTCCGGTTTTACCTCAGGCTGCACTTCAGGGGCTACCTCAACTTGTACTTCGGGCTGCCCATTCACCGGATTCACCACCGGATGTTCCACCCCAACCACCGGTTCTGCAGCCGCTACCGATTGGGCGGCGTTACCGGCCACTACACCTACGGCTGCTCCGATTGCTGCACTGTTGCCTGTTGCCCAATTGCCTGCCGACTGCTTGCCTTGCTGTTCCTTCTTGTTCTGCCCATTTTCCGGATTCATGTCTTTAGTTTTCATAATGTACTTGTTTTAGAGGTTATTGTTTTTTGATTTCCTGGAACAAAAGTAGGAATCCGAAAGCAATGCGCCAAACATGGGAACGGTTACTACACAAAGCCCCCGGTTTTAAGTACGAAACATGTTTTCACCTGATTTTTTCACTCATTTTTCCGTAAACTTGCATTTGCAGGACGGACAGAACGGTTTCTTCTTCAATTCATCATAAGGCTGATAACCCATGAATTGTCTGCATTTAGGATTGGGACACACATAGTTGCTGCGGAACTTCTTGTCGAGCGCATCGAGAATCCTGGGCTGCTCGGACGATGAACGGTAAAGTTTCACAAAGAAATAAACCGCCAGCAACAGACCTATTGCATAAAGCAGTATCCGCAAGGCCGTAAGCTCGGCAATGCCGGGAATAAATCCGCAAGCCACGGCCGCCATCGAAAACACACCGGTAACCGAACGGATAGCTCCCGCCTTGCGTTCTTTTATCTGCATGTCCAGTTTGGTATCGTGGTATTCGTCCCACACCTTTTCCAAATGGGCGATGGAGTATGTTTTGATATCTCCCTTGTCACCCAGCAACGCCTTAAGGATAACGGGTACAGCCAGCACATAGCGGTCAGGGCCCAGTTCCACGCGATCCTTTTTAGGGTCAATACGCTTGGAAGCCACAGCCAAACCATTGACATACGTTTTGTTTTCAGGCTTCAAGTTGACAAGCGTGTAACTTCCGTCATCTTCTACCGTCAGTTTACAATGCTGCCTGCTTACCGTACGGGGTACGCTTCCCGCAGCACCGTAGACACAATCCTTGCCGTTCATTACAATGTGGAGCCTGCTTGCTCCCGATTCTCTCCCCAATATCAGCTCTGTTGCCATAGTCAGTCTATTTTAGTGGATACATAAATATCTTTCAGATTTTTCAGCGCTTCCTTCGATACTTCGAGCTGGAAAGCAAAATGTACGCCGTCGCTCAACACAAGGCGTTGTTTCAATACATTTATCTGGTATATATACTTCAAGTTGATGATGTATCGTTTGCCAATGCGCGCAAAGCTACGCGATTTCTCACCCAACCGGGTGCTCAATGCCTTTTCGGTCTGGGCCAGGTTAATGCCTATGTTCCCTTTCAGTTTATTGGGAAGAACAAAATGGGTATAGTTACCGTCGGCTTCAAAATAAACAATCTGGGAGATGTTGACACGCAGCAACTCGTCTCGTGAATTAAAATAAATAAAATCTGTGCTCATAGTTTCTCATACTTTTTACTTTATGTCCGTGCCACATAAACGTATTTTTTGACATCCAAAGGTATACTTACCAAACGAAAAATACAAACCCGTAAAGAAATTTTTTCGTATGCTCTTGCAAATTCCCTTACGGTTTTCCAGTAAAACGGATACAAATACACCCCAACCCCCATACAGACATAAACGAGAACCGGGTACCGTGTACCCCTCCACCTTAGTTTATAAAGGCAGACAGGTTACACAGTACCCGGTCATGGAAAAACGGCACTTGCACGGCAATGCCGGCACGAGACCTTTTATTTCAGTTCAAATGGAACGCGACCCTTGATATCGGCAGCCGAAGCCGCAACAATGGCCTCAAACTTACCCGGTTCGGCTACCCAGGCATGCTTGGCATCGTCAAAGAAACTCAGGTCTTCCTTATCAATCGTGAAAGATACTTCGGTTTGTTCACCCGGAGCAAGTTTTACCTTCTTAAAGCCTTTCAGTTCCTTGACCGGACGGGGCAACGACGATTTCTTGTCACTGATATAGAGTTGCACCACTTCCTGTCCTTCACGGTTACCGGTGTTCTTAACGGTTACTTTCACGGTCAGAGTTCCGTCAGCCGCCATCGTTTTGCTATCAGCTACCGGTTTGCCATATTCAAAGGTAGTGTACGACAATCCATGTCCAAAAGCAAACAAAGGCTTCACCTTCTTCTGCTTGTCGGCCCAACGGTAACCAACAAAAATGCTTTCGTTGTACTTGATGTCAACCGTATCGCGGCTACGCTCGCCGGTATATTCGCCCAGGCTATGTGCCGGAACATCTTCCAAGCGCATGGGGAAAGTGAACGGCAGGCGTCCGCTGGGGTTCACATCGCCCGACAAAACGGCAGCCAAAGATGTACCGGCCTCCGAACCCAGGTACCAGTCCTGTACTACGGCCGGAACCTTGTCCAGCCAAGGCATGGCCACAGCATTACCCGAAATGTTGACTACTACCAGATTTTTGTTGGCGGCAGCCAATGCCGAAATCACGTTATCCTGACCATAAGGCAGTTCCAAACCACTACGGTCGGAATCCTCACAATCCTGTCCGGCGCTCTTGTTCAAGCCACCGATAAATATCACGCAATCGACCGTTGCAGCTTCCTTCACGGCTTCGGCAATCAGTTCTTCAGCCGAACGGTCGTCTTTCAGGTTCTGACCCGTTACCACGCCGTTGTATTCGCCGCTGGCATCGCCTACATAGCCACGTACCCACTTCACTTCGGCCTGACCGCCAAAGCGTTTGCGGATACCGTCGAGCGGAGAAATTTCGTGCTGTACCTTGAGTGAAGAGCTACCACCGCCTACGGTCATCATTTTAACCGCATTCTCGCCTACCACGAGTATCTTCTTTACTTTTGCCGGGTCGATGGGCAATACGGCACCGTCGTTCTTCAGCAGCACGATACCCTCCTCACCGATGCGGCGGGCAGCCTCATAATGCTCGGGCGAAAGCATGGAACCGAAAGGACGCGATGTATTCATGTTGGTACGGAAAATAAGACGTAACACACGGCGTACCTTGTCGTCCAGTTCTTTGGTTCCTACTTTTCCTTCCTGAATGAGCTTGAGGTAAGGAGTAGCCAGGTAATAGTTGTCGTAGGCATTGCTGGTACCATTGGCCAAACCATCGGTCCAGCTACCGAATTCCATGTCGAGACCGTTGGTAATGGCCTGTTCGGTGTTGTGCACACCACCCCAGTCGGAAATTACCACACCGTCGTATCCCCATTCTCCTTTCAGAATGTCGTTCAGCAGATAGGGGTTGTGACAATTGTGCATGCCTTTGTAGAGGTTATACGAACCCATAATGGCCCACGCCTTTCCTTCCTGTACGGCAGCCTTGAAGGCGGGCAGGTAGATTTCGTATAAGGCACGGTCGTCTACAATGACGTTGGTGTTGTGACGGTTCACTTCGTGGTTGTTCAGGGCAAAATGTTTCACACAGGCGGCCACACCGTTCTGTTGTACGCCTTGCACGTAAGGCACCACCATACGGGAAGCCAGATAGGGGTCTTCGCCCATGTACTCAAAGTTACGGCCATTGAGCGGCGTGCGGTAAATGTTGACACCCGGGCCCAACAGCACGTCTTTCTTGCGGTAGCGGGCTTCCTCGCCAACACTCTGCCCGTAGAGGAGCGACATGTCAGGGTTCCAGGTGGCTGCCAGACAGGTCAGTGCGGGAAAAGCTACACACGAGTCGTTGGTCCAACCGGCTTGTTCCCACTCGTCCCAGAACACTTCGGGACGGATGCCGTGAGGGCCGTCGTCGGTCCATACTTCGGGAATGCCCAGACGGGGCACACCGGCACTGCTGAACTTGGACTGTGCATGCACAAGTCCTAACTTTTCCTTGAGGGTAAGACGGCTCAACGCATCTTCCACTCTCTCTTCAATGGGTTTGTTTTCGTCTAGATAGACAGGCTTCTGCTGGGCGAAGATAGGCAACGCCGCGGCCAGAGCCAGTGTAAGAACTGTTTTCTTCATCGTTATTGGATTTGAGTGTTTTTTATTTGGTTTAGTTATCGGTTTCACATGCTTGCGGCCCTTCGTGTTCCACCCAGCCTGCCTCGACGGTCTACCCAGCGTGGGTAAGCTGCCCACCCAGCGTGCCTGGATGGTTTAGCCAGCGTGCCTCGGCGTGCACCGTCGGGAAAGGGCGGACAGGAGAAACTATTTCATCATCCCAAGCGAGGCAATGTAGCTTTCCTGCACCACACAGTTTTTCAGCTTGCAGGCTTCCAGCAAATCGGTCATAGCCTGACGGGCAGCCGCCTGGTCGGGACGTGCTTCACGTACTTCCTTGTATGTGCCGCGGGGAGCTTCGGCAAAGTCAACCACAGCTTGCCAGCCTTCGGGCGGAGTGATGCCCACAAACGACGAACCTTCCATCTTCTTGTAAGGCCAGAACGTATAGCCAATGTTGTTGTCGCGCATTACCTGACAGAAAGCGGCCTGCCACTCGTCGGTATTATGTCCTATCTCACCCATGTACATAGGCAGGTTCACGCTGTCGCGGAACTGGATGAATCCACGTATGGCATCTTCGGTAGCCGGTCCTCCGTAACGGTGGCAAGTATACATCAGCTTGTCGTCGAACTTGGAATCACGGAACACGGAGAAATTGCCGTTCCACTGCGCGCCGCCCAACAGCACAATGTGGTTGCTATCCACCTCGCGGATAGCCTTGACACCCATCTTATATACCTCTTCCAGCTTGCCGTTCAGTTCGGGTACGTTGTCAAAATAAGGAGCAATGGGCTCATTCATCAGTTCATAGCCCAATATGACGGGTTCATTCTTGTAGCGGTCGGCGATGCGGCGCCAGATGTCGCAAAACAATTGCTGGCTTTCCTCGCTTTCCAGCAGCCAGGGATAGCCGTAACTGTCGTCAATGTTGTCGCCCGTCTGGCCGCCGGGTGCATCGTGCATGTCGAGAATGAGGTACAAATCCGATTCGCGGCACCATTCCACCAGGCTGTCTATGCGCTGGAATCCATCCTGGCCGGCAGTCAGACCCATGTAATCTTCGTCGGTAAAGAGTTTGTAGTGGAAAGGCAGACGGATGGTATTGGCTCCGGTGCTCTTGATGAAACGGATATCCTCGCGCGTTACGTAGTTGTCCTTAAAAGCCTTCCAGAAGCGAGCCGTGAAGTCGGGCCCCACCAGTTGGCAAAACATTTCGTTGATGAAACGTGCCGAATTGGCTTTCTCGAACTTGAACATATATCCTTCGGGATTGAGCCAGTTGCCCAGGTTGGTACCCATGATAAAAAGTTTCTCACCGTTGGGTTTCACCAGGTCTTTGCCCTGGATGGTGACAAATGCCGGCGCGTTGTCCGGTTGTGCGGTTTTTGTCCCGCTGCATCCCGCCATGCCCCACGCCAGCAGGACTAGCGCAATGCCTGTAGCAAACAAATGTTTCATAAGTATTATTTTTAGTTGTGTTGTCAGTATCTCCTTCTCCGGTTGTATTCCTGTTCGGCAATCTTCAGCATTTTCACGAAGTAAAGATAGCAAAGATTAAAGGAAAAATTACACCATACATGGAAATTATATAGATGTACAAACATACAGTTTTTGCATAATCATTTATTTATCAATGAGTTAAAAATAAAGTCAGACGTATAGAAAGTGGAAACAAAAATAGGATATGACGTATTGCAGACGTATCGGAACTTAAGTTTTCAGCAGCCACCAGGAACTGAAAAAAACATGGGACACCCAGCAAGGGCACAAAAGAGTGTGTCAAGAATCGGATTACGGGAAAATAATTCACCTCGCACATCGGTCGCTTAACTTGCCATTTTGGACGCTTCACCACCAACGGTCAACGGGGAGACAGAAACGGGGATAACTTTGCAACCGTAATAAAACAGCCCATTCAAAACTATGTTTGCAAAAATCGTACACTTTTCCATCCGCAAGAAACTGTTTGTGATACTGACCACCCTGTTGCTACTCGCCGGGGGAATCTACTCCATGTTGACCTTGCCCATTGACGCTGTGCCCGACATTACCAACAACCAGGTACAGATTGTCACCGTATCGCCCACGCTTGCCCCGCAAGAAGTGGAGCAGCTCATCACCTTCCCCATCGAGATTGCCATGAGCAATGTGATGAACGTAAAGGAAATCCGCTCCGTCTCCCGCTTCGGGCTTTCACTTGTCACGGTCGTGTTTAAAGAAAGCGTGCCGACACTGGATGCCCGGCAGCTGGTAAACGAACAAATCCAGATGGTAGCCGGGGAAATTCCGTCCGAACTGGGAGTTCCCGAAATGATGCCCATTACCACCGGACTCGGAGAAATCTATCAGTATGTCTTGAAAGTAAAACCGGGATACGAGAAGCGTTACGACGCCATGGAGTTGCGCACCATCCAGGACTGGATTGTGAAGCGCCAGCTTTCGGGTATCCCCGGCATTGTCGAGATAAACAGTTTCGGAGGTTATCTGAAACAATACGAAGTGGCCGTAGACCCCGATGCCCTCTATTCGCTCAACATCACCATCGGCGAGGTGTTCGAGGCCCTCAGCCGCAACAACCAGAACACGGGAGGAAGCTACATCGAGAAGGCCAACCGCGCCTACTACATCCGTTCGGAAGGCATGATAAACGACCTGCACGACATTGAGCAGATTGTCATCACCAACCGGGGCGGGATACCGGTACACATCGGCGACATCGGCCGCGTACAGTTCGGCGCTCCCAACCGTTTTGGCGCCATGACCAAAGACGGCGAAGGCGAATGTGTAGGCGGAATAGCCATGATGCTGAAAGGAGCCAATGCCAACGTCGTGACCAAAGCCCTTGAAGAACGTGTGGCAAAAGTACAGAAACTATTGCCCGAAGGCGTGACGGTAGAGCCCTACCTGAACCGCTCGGAACTTGTAAACCGCAACATCTCCACCGTCATTCGCAACCTGGTGGAAGGTGCCATCATCGTATTCCTGGTACTCATTGTCTTTCTGGGCAACGTACGTGCCGGCATCATCATTGCTTCGGTCATTCCGCTGGCCATGCTGTTTGCCTTCATCCTGATGCGGATATTCGGCGTATCGGCCAACCTCATGAGCCTCGGTGCCATTGACTTCGGTATTGTGGTCGACGGTTCCATCGTTATCCTCGAAGGCATTCTGGCCCACATCTATGGCAAAAAACTGACCGGACGGATACTCAGCCGTGAAGAGATGGATGCTGAAGTCGAAAAAGGTGCCGCCAACGTGACACGAAGCGCCACATTCGCCGTGCTTATCATACTTATCGTGTTCTTCCCCATCCTTACCCTGACAGGTATCGAAGGAAAATACTTCACACCCATGGCCCAGACACTGGTGTTCTGCATCATAGGCGCACTGATTCTGTCGCTCACCTACGTACCCATGATGGCTTCGCTCTTCCTGAAGCGCACCACAACTGTCAAGTCGTCTTTGGCCGACCGTTTCTTCGACCGTCTCAACCAAGTCTACCAGCGGGTTCTGCGCTTCAGCCTGACCCACGTGTGGGGCGTAATAACCACTTCTTTCGTGGCGCTGCTGTTGTCGCTGCTCCTGTTCACCAGGCTGGGTGCCGAATTCATCCCGACACTCGACGAAGGCGATTTTGCCATGCAGATGACCCTGCCTGCCGGAAGTTCGTTGAGCCACAGCATTGAATTGTCCCTGCAAGCCGAAAAGCTACTGAAGGAGCGTTTTCCCGAAATAAAGCACGTGGTAGCCAAAATCGGTACGGCCGAAGTGCCTACCGACCCGATGGCCGTGGAAGACGCCGACGTGATGATTGTCATGAAACCTTTCGATGAATGGACCTCGGCAAGCAGCCGCGCGGAAATGGTCGAGAAGATGAAGCAATGCCTCGAGGCCATTGAAGGTGCCGAATTCAACTTCAGCCAGCCCATCCAGCTTCGTTTCAACGAACTGATGACCGGTGCCAAAGCCGATATCGCCATCAAATTGTACGGAGAAGACATGACCGAGCTGTACAACAAGGCACGCGAGGCCGCCAAGTATGTGGAGCAGGTACCCGGAGCCGCCGACGTACTGGTAGAACAGGCCATGGGATTACCCCAGCTGCTTGTGCACTACGACCGCAACAAGATTGCCCGTTACGGCATAGACATCGAAGAACTGAACACGGTAATCCGTACCGCCTATGCAGGCGAAACCGCCGGAGTGGTGTTTGAAAACGAACGGCGCTTTGACCTGGTGGTACGTCTGGACAAGAACAAGGTAAAAGACCTCAACATAGACAAACTGTTTGTACGTACCAAAGACAACATTCAGCTACCGGTAAGCGAAGTAGCCAGCATCGATCTGGTCAACGGCCCGTTGCAAATCAACCGCGATGCTACCAAGCGCCGTGTAGTAATAGGTGTCAACGTGCGCGATGCCGACATCCAGCAGGTCGTAAGCCAGATCAGTGAAACTCTCGACAAGAACGTGAAGCTGAAACCCGGCTATTATTTCGAATACGGCGGACAATTTGAAAACCTGCAAAATGCCATCGATACCCTTACGGTGGTCATTCCCATTGCCCTGTTGCTCATCCTGCTCCTGCTGTTCTTTGCCTTCCGCAGCGTGATTTACTCGCTGGTGGTATTCTCTACCGTACCGCTCTCGCTCATCGGAGGTATCCTCGCCCTGTGGCTGCGCGGATTGCCCTTCAGCATTTCGGCCGGTGTAGGTTTCATCGCCCTGTTCGGCGTAGCGGTGCTGAACGGTATTCTCATGATAAACCATTTCAACGATTTACGAAAACGAAACAAATATCACATGTGTACCGACCGCATTATCTCCCTGGGATGCCCGCACCTGCTGCGTCCCGTATTCCTGACCGGACTGGTGGCCTCGCTCGGATTTGTGCCCATGGCCATAGCCACCTCGGCGGGAGCCGAAGTACAACGCCCGCTGGCTACCGTGGTGATTGGCGGACTGCTTGTATCTACCGTGCTGACTCTCATTATTATTCCCGTGTTCTACCGCCTGGTGAACAGCATTGCTGCCCGACGCCTGTATAAAAACAGAAATAGAAAAAGAACCAACGGCGCACACTACACGGTTACCGCCGTCATTGCCCTTATGGCCGTTTTACCGGCCGCCCAGGCGCAACAGGCCGTGACGCTGGAACAGGCCATCGAAACAGCTTTGGCCAACCACCCGCGTCTGAAAATCGCCACTGCAAGCATTGAGCAGGCCCAGGCATCCAAAGGTGAAGCCTGGGACGGAGGTGCCACCTCGTTCAGCTACTCGTGGGGACAACTGAACGGCTCGTTCCGCAAAGACAACGAATTTGCCGTAGAACAATCCATCGGTTCCCTGCTGACGCCTTTCTACAAAAACGCACTGGCCAACACACAAGTGGCAAAAGGCAAGAGTTACCGCAACATGGTGAGCAAGGAGGTGACAGCCGAAGTAAAACGTGCATGGGCATACTACCAGTATGCATACAACCTCAACGCCCTGTACCGGGGGCAGAAAGAACTGGCCGAACAGCTGAAGAACAGTGCCGAACAACGCTACGCCCAGGGTGACATAGACCTGACCGAGAAAAGCATGATTGCCGCCCTGGCGGCCGACCTGAACACACGCTGGATGCAGGCCGCCGAAGAACTGGCACTGGCCGAACGCCGGTTCGCCTGGACATGTTATAGCGGCACGCCACTGGTTCCGGCCGACACCACACTGACGGTAATGCAGCCCCGCACAAATACCGGCCTGCTTTCAACACACCACCTCGACTACTTCAACGTGCAGGTAGAGGAAAAGAAAGACCTGCTCAGAATAGAACGGAGCCGCTTCTTCCCCGAACTTTCGCTGGGGTACGTGCGCCAGAAAATTGCTCCGCTCACGGGCCTGAACTCGTGGATGGTGAACGTGTCGTTCCCCATTCTCTTCTTCCCCCAGCACAGCCGCGCCAAGCAGGCACGCATCAGCCTGCAAACGGCCAAGTGGGAAGCCTTTGACAACCAGAACCAGCTGGCCAACAAAGTCAGCGAGTTGCAAAGCCAGCTCAACCAGCAGCACAAGCGCCTGGCCTATTACCAGGATGCCGCCCTGAACGAGGCGACCTCGTTGCAACACAGCGCCGTCATGAAATTCAAGGAAAGCGAAATCGGCATCAGCGAGTTTATCCAAAGCCTGAACTCCGCCCGCGAGATAAGGAAAGGATACATTGAAACCGTCTACGCCTACAACGTCACTGCCCTCGAACTCGAACTATATACAGAATAACCGGAAACTAAAAAAATTACACCGATATGATAAAACAATACATGATTTACCTGATGCTCCCCCTGCTGGCAGCATCGTGCACCACTGCTTCCAAACAGGATACCGCAGAGAACCTGCCCGCCGCAACCGAAACCGTGGCCCAGGCAGACAGCACTCCCGTCGCCCAGACCGATGCCGTTACCGGAGCGACCAACGTAGCCAATGCCCCGTCGTTCAACGGCGTCATTGTCATTCCGCCCCAAAACCACATCAGTCTCACCCTGAGCATGGGCGGTTCGGTACACGACATCCGTGTGCTGCCCGGCCAGCACATCCGTAAGGGGGAAGTCATCCTCACACTGGCCAACCCTGAGTTCATCGAACTCCAGCAAAGCTATCTCGATGCCGCCGCCCAGGCCGAATATCTGGAAAAGGAATTCAACAGGCAGCAAAACCTCAGCCTCAACGAATCGGCCTCACTCAAGCGCATGCAGCAAAGCAAGGCTGACTACCTGTCCATGAAAAGCCGCAAAGAAGCTACCGCCGCCAAACTGTCTCTGCTGGGTGTTGACACCTCCACCCTCGCCACCGAAGGCATACAGCCCCTGCTGGCCATCAAAGCCCCACAAAGCGGCTATGTGACCAATATGGACATCAATGCCGGGAAATACTACCAGGCGGGCGAACGCGTATGCGACGTCATCGACAAGAGTACGCCGCTCCTGCAACTCACCGCCTACGAAAAAGACCTGCACAAGCTTTCTCCCAACTGCCAGTTTGCCTTCAGTGTCAACGGCATAGCCGACAGCACCTTTACTGCCCGGCTCGTATCCATCGACCAGATGGTGGACAACACCAACCGCTCGATCAAAGTCTACGCGAAGATCATGCAGTCCAACCCCAATTTCCGACCGGGAATGTATGTGACTGCTAAAATTACCGATAAAAAACCGTAACTTTGCCGCATGAGGCCGTTCCACATACATAAAAGAGCCCTGCTGATGCAGAACATCATTTCGATTATCGTGGCATTTCTCATGCATCTGCCCGAACTGATTGCGTTGTCCGACCTGGAAATGGGCTACAACCTGTTTCCCGACATCCACTGGATCAACGTAAGCTACGAAATACTGTTCACGTATCTCTCGATATTGCTGCTCTTCATCATCAACCGGAAAATCTTCATACTGGACAGCCACGTGCCGGAAATCAGCTGGAAACGGGTAGCAATCTCCTTCATTCTCACCCTGGTGGTGTGCAACCTGCTGGGCAAGGGCTTCGTGTTCCTGCACCAGCATTTCGACGTGCCTGCCATCAACGCCACCCTCCACCACTACCTGCACCCGTTGCGCGACATACTCATAGCCTGCATTGTGACCGGCACCTGCTACCTGGAATACCAGAACCTGCGCAACCGGCGCATGCTGCTCGAAAACGAACAGCTCCGCACGGAAAACCTCGTCAACCAGTATGAAACGCTGAAGAGCCAGCTCAATCCGCACATGCTCTTCAACTCGCTCAACACACTCTACTCGCTCATACGCGAATCGCCCCAAAAGGCCCAGCAATTCCTGCAAGAGCTGTCGCGCGTCATGCGCTACACCCTGCACGACAATCTGGCGCATACCGTCAGCCTGGCCAAGGAAATGGAGTTTGTACACTCGTACACCTACCTGCTGCAAATGCGCTACGAGGACAACCTGCATTTTGAAATAGACATCCCGCAAGAAGCGCTTACCCGGAAACTGCCGCCCATGGCCGTACAGATGCTGGTGGAGAATGCCGTGAAGCACAACGAAATAAGCAACCGACATCCGCTCACCATCCACATCGGGGCCAAAGACGGGCAGCTGTGCATCAGCAACCGCCTGCAACCCAAGCTGTCGAGCAGTAGCGGAACCTGCATCGGGCTGGCCAACCTCTCCAAGCGTTACCAACTGCTCTTCGGGCAGAACATCACGATTGAAGAAACCGAAACAGACTTTAAAGTAACCCTGCCTCTGATATGAAAACCCTGCTGATAGAAGACGAAAAAGCCGCCCTCAGAAACCTGAAGGCTGCCATGAAAGAGGTGAACTTTGACTTCGACATCGTGGGTGAGACGGACAGCGTGACCGGCACCCTCGAATGGTTTGCCACACACCCCATGCCCGAACTCGTCTTCATGGACATCCACCTGGCCGACGGCTCGGCCTTCGGCATCTTCGAGCACACCGACATCACGTGCCCCATCATCTTTACCACGGCTTACGACGAATATGCCCTACAGGCCTTCCGCGTGAACAGCATCGCCTACCTGCTGAAACCCATCAACGCCGACGACCTGCAAAAGGCACTCGACAAGCTGAAACAACTGGGTGCCGTAGCCCGCCCGCAAACGGGCTTTAACCTGCAAGACATCATGCGCACCCTGCACCAGGAAGAATCGTACAAAAGCCATTTTCTGGTGCCGGTAAAAGGCGACAAGTTTGTGCCGGTAAACGTGGACGACATCAGGTACTTCTACATCAAGGAAGGCGAAGTGAGGGCCGTGACGCAAAACGCTGCTGCCTTTACCTTCCAGCAGACACTGGACGAACTGGCCGACATGCTGCACCCACGCAAGTTTTTCCGTGCCAACCGGCAATACATCGTCTCCCGCAAGGCGGTGACAAGCGTCAGCCTCTGGTTTGGCGGAAGGCTCAGCGTACAGCTCAACCCGCCTGCCGAAGAAAAAGTCATTATCAGCAAGGCACGGGTACCCGCCTTCAAGGAATGGTTCTGAAAACCGGTACTTATACGTCCAATCCCTTCAAACAGAATAATAGCCATGCTTCAACTCACCCCACCCCACAACGAAACCACCGTACTGCTGCATTCGTGCTGTGCACCCTGCTCGTCGGCCATCATCGAATGCATGCTGGCCAATGGCATACGCCCCACCGTGTTCTACTGCAATCCCAACATCTACCCCCGCGAAGAACACGAAATCCGCAAGAACGAGGCGATCCGTTTTGTCACCGCCCAAGGACTGGACTTTGTAGACGCCGACTACGACTACGACGCCTGGCGCAACCAGATGCTGGGGCTGGAACACGAACCCGAACGCGGCCCGCGCTGCCTGAAATGCTTTACCCTGCGCCTCACCGAAACCGCCCGCTATGCCGCCGAACATGGCTTTACCCTCTTTACCACTACCCTCGCCTCGTCACGCTGGAAAAGCCTCGACCAGATTAACGAAGCCGGACGCCGTGCCGCCGCCCGCTATCCCGGCACCGAGTTTTGGGAACAGAACTGGCGCAAAGGCGGCTTGCAGGAACGGCGCAACCAGCTGCTCAAGGAATACGCCTTCTACAACCAGCAATACTGTGGGTGCGAATTCAGCATGGAACGCCTCAAGCACCTCTGACATCCGAACCCTTTTACCGGATTTTGTTCATATTTTTATCGTGTTTTGTTCGCTCCTATAACGGGCCGACACATACGAAGGAGGTACGACTATGGTACGAAGAAAGTACGAGGGTGGATGGTGGGTGGGGAAAAAGGAAATTGTAAACAAATTTTCATCTCATAAAAGCTCCAGCCTACACAGCCGGAAAAAGACAATACAGTTTTTCTCTAAAATGAGATTTAATTAATATCTTTGCACATAGCCATAAAGGAATAAACCGACCAAAATCGTATTTATAGGCATGGCAGAACTTCTAACTATTGACTATCGCAATAAAAACAACATTCTAAATAATGTCTAAGAAAGTATTAAACATAACAGAGCTTCAAATTGCTGCGAAAACATTTTGTGAAAAAGAAAGCGGTTTTTATCGTCCGGAACTATTTGGAGTGACAGACGGAAAAGCAGTAGGGACATTTGTTGAACATTTATTTCAGAATTACTTAAAGCAACAATATGAGATGACAGTTGGGAGTTCTGCCAATGGGCTTGATTTACCTTCTATCAATACTGATATCAAAGTCACTTCTATTACCCAGCCACAATCAAGTTGCCCCTTTAAAAATAGCAAGCAGAAAATTTACGGACTAGGCTATAACCTTATTGTGTTTGTTTACCAGAAAAAAGATGATACGCAGGTCAAAAAAGGATGCTTGTATTTTCTCTCTTGCTCTTTTATAGAGTCGTCTCGAACGGCAGATTATCAAACGACAACGGGTATTCTTAACATCATTGCCAATAATGGCAACGCAAATGACATATTTGCTTTCCTGATTGACCATAAAATTCCTTCTGATGAAGTGTCACTGATGAATATGGCAGAAGATATACTAAATAATCCGCCTAAAGTCGGCTATCTGACAATCTCCAATGCCTTGCAATGGAGGTTGCAATATAGTAGGATTGTAAATCTATCAGAAACAGTTGATGGCATTACTCAAATCATTAAATATTCGGATGAGAGTGATTAATATACACACACCTGAACCTGTATTTTCAAATAAAAATACAGTTCGTGAAGATTATGGAGATTGGCAAACAAGTTATGAGTTTGCCAAAAGCGTATGCCTATATCTAAAAAATAGAGGCATTACCCCTGATGTTATTGTGGAACCGACTTGTGGTGTCGGTAATTTTATCACTGCAGCCATAGATGTATTCGATACTGTAAAAAAAGTATATGGAATAGAGATTTCCCAAAAATATATTGACCAAACAGAGCAAAAACTCCAAAAATACCAAAATAATAATCGCATTATTGACTATAAATTGTACCATACCAATGTGTTCACCTTTGATTTTGGAAAAATAGTCAATGAAAATCAACATAAAAAAATCTTAGTATTAGGTAATCCACCTTGGGTAACAAACAGTGGTTTGGGAAAAACCGATGGAATCAATTTGCCTACAAAAGGCAATATAAATAAAGACAAAGGAATAGAAGCCATAACTGGAAAGGGAAACTTTGACATAGCAGAAAGTATCTGCAACTTGATAATTGATGCATTTTCTCACCACTGCAACACCCATATGGCATTACTTGTTAAGAACTCTGTTATTAAGAACATTGTGTACAGGCAGCATTTCCGCCCACATCACATACAAGACATCAGGCAACTTGGCTTTGATGCCCAAAAGGAGTTCAAGGTTTCTGTCACAGCATCTTTATTCGAATGTCATATTGGGGAGAATTATCAAAAACAATGTAAATCATATGACTTTTATACAAAACAGTTTTCTCATACATTCGGATGGACAGATGAAGCCTTTGTTTCAAATGTTCAAGATTACGGAGACACCTATTTCCTTGACGGACAATCTCCATTGATTTGGCGATCGGGGGTAAAACACGACTGCTCTAAAATTATGGAACTTTCGTTGAATGATTCTGTCTATTATAACGGATTAAAAGAGGCAGTAGATGTGGACGACAAAACCGTCTTTCCTTTACTCAAAAGTTCGGATATCGGCAAAGGTATGAAAGGGATAAGAAAATACTTGATATTGCCCCAGACAAATATTTCAGAAAACACTTCTATTCTAAAAGAAAAAGCGCCTAAAACATATGCATATCTTCTATCACATGCTACATATTTGGATGGAAGAAAGAGTATTATATACCGAAACAAACCAAGATTCAGTGTTTTTGGACTAGGCAATTATTCATTTGCACCATATAAAGTAGTTATTTCCGCCCTGTATTCAGATTTAATATTTTCTTTGGTAGAACCCATTGACGGGAAACCTGTAATGGTAGACGACACATGCTATTTACTCGGGTTTGAAAAAATTGAATATGCTAAACTTACTCTATTCATCTTACAAAGTAAACTGTTGAAACGCTTTATACGAAACATTTGTTTTATGGATGCAAAACGTGTGATAAGTAGAGAATTACTGATGAGAATCAATCTTTATCAACTTTCAAAAAGCGTAGATTATTCAGGTATAGATATTTCACAAGAAAAAATCCATGAATATCAAAATTGGCTATATACGCAAACTTTTCCAAGCCTGTTCAGTCATTAAATTTTTTAAGTACACAAAATCCATATATCTTAATATACCTTTTACCTGTACATGAGCACCGACAGATAGTCTTCGGCAAACATTTCGTTGGCCACTTCGAGCAGGGTGTCGGGCGTAAGGGTTTCGATGCGGCGGAAGACGGCTTCGGAGGTTTCGTAGCGGTCGTAATGCAAGAAGGTCTTTGCCATACCCAGGGCATTGTTCTCGTTGTTGTCCGAGGCGACGCCAATCTGGCCGATGAGTTGTTTTTTGGCGGCGGCCAGTTGCGAGGCGGTCATGCGGTTGTCGCGCAGGCGGCGCAGCTCTTTGTACACCAGCCGGGTGCAAAGGTCAGCATCGGCAGGGTCGCAACCAAAGTAGATGCAAAAGGTACCCGTGTCGGTATAGGAAGTCAGGTTGGACTCTACGTTGTAGACCAACCCACGGCGCTCACGCAATGCCACATTGAGCCGGCTGTTCATGCCGGGGCCGCCCAGCAGGTTGTTGAGCAGGTAAAGGGCGGTACGGTGGTCGTCGTAGGCGTTGTAGCCGCGGCTACCTATCATGACGTGTGCCTGGTGGGTGTCTTTGTGCAGTATCTGGTGTTGGGGCACGTAAAGCGGAGGTGGCGTGCGGAGGTTTTCGGTCGTGGAAGCCGGAATGTCGGCCAGCAGTTTTTCGGCCCAGCGCACCACCTGGGCAAAGGGAAGGTTGCCTTGCACAAAGAATACTATGTTGTCCGGGCGGTAATAGCGGGCGGTGAAGGCGGAGGCATCGGCACTGCCAAAGGTCTTGAGTTGCGCGGGATTTCCAAGAATGTTGCGCCCCAGCGGATGGCCGCGGAAGATGAGGTCTTCAAAATCGTCGAAGATGAGTTCGGAGGGGTTGTCTTCGTACGACTGGATTTCGTCGATAATCACCTCGGTTTCCTTCTCTATCTCGCGTTGGGGAAAGGTGGAGTGGAACACAATGTCGGCCAGCAGCTCGAAGGCACGGCCAAAATGCTCGGTGAGGAAGGCCGAATAGATGACGGTTTCTTCCTTGTTGGTGTAGGCATTGAGGTCTCCTCCCACGTTTTCCATGCGGTTCAATATGTGCCAGGCTTTGCGTTTTTGCGTTCCCTTGAAGATGAGATGTTCCACAAAGTGGGCCATGCCCTGCTCGTTTTCCCGTTCGTCGCGCGTGCCGGCATTGACGGCAAATCCACAATAAGCCACCTTCGAGGCTGTGGGCTCGTGGATGATACGCAAACCGTTGGATAACGTGTAATGATTGTAAACTGACAAATTTTCTTTCATTTTCTTCATACTGACCAGACAAAACCCTTTTGCGGGCGCAAAATTACAATAAAAACCCAATGCCGTTTATGGAAAATTGCAAATATTTTCGTAACTTTGCAAAGCATTTTGTCAATATCCCCAACGGGATATGAACCAATGAATACATTATGACTTACCATCTGCTCCATTTTTTTCTAAAGCTGTTGTCCTACATTCCATTCGGCATGCTTTATCTTTTGTCAGACGGCTTATTCTATCCGCTCTATCATTTGGTAGGCTATCGGCGTAAAATCGTACGAAAAAACCTGACTGAATCTTTCCCGGAAAAAAGTTTGTCTGAAATCAGGCAGATAGAAAAGCGGTTCTACCATTCGTTTATCGACATTATCCTCGAAAGCTGCAAGCTGGCTTCCCTGTCGCCCGAAAAAATAAAGCGGCGCATGCAATTTGTCAATGTGGAGGCGGTAAATTCCTTCCTGCGGCAAGGAAAATCGGTATCCATCTACCTGGGACACTACGGAAACTGGGAATGGATTTCGTCCATGCCTTTGTGGCTGGAAAAGAGTGCGACCAGCGCGCAAATCTACCACAAGCTAAGCAATAAATACATGGACAGGCTGATACTGGACATCCGCGAACGGATGGGAGCCACCTGCGTAGACATGCACAAGACGGCACGCTATGTGACCGAAATGGCAGCCAACCGCAAGACTTGTGTCATCGGCTTCATAGCCGACCAGTCGCCGAGGAAAAAAGAAGCACGCCATTTCCTGCATTTCCTGCATCACAACATTCCTGTCCTGACGGGAACGGAAAAAATCATCAAGCACTATGGGTTTGAAGCCTTTTTCCTTCGTGTAAGAAAGGCTAAACGAGGTCATTACGTAGCCGAATTTGTACAGCTGCACGACAATCCCCAAGCGTTGCCCGACTTTGAACTGACGGCACTCTACTACCAGCATCTGGAGCAGATGATTATAGAACAACCTGAATTATATTTATGGACCCACAAGCGTTTCAGATACGCCGAAAAGTTGGATCGCTAAAAACATATGCCTAAAAAAACTCATCATATGGACATTGATTTTGTAATCACGTGGGTTGACATGAACGACCCGAAGTGGCAAGCGGATTTTGCGAAATACTCCGGCCATAAGGACAATACGAAAAACGGAGTTTCCGAAGCCCGTTTTCGCGATTACGGTTTCCTGAAATACTGGTTCCGCGGCGTGGAGAAGTTTGCTCCCTGGGTGCGCAAGATACATTTCGTGACTTCCGGACAAAAACCGGAATGGCTCGACACAAGCAACCCCAAAATCCATTTGGTCAATCACAAGGACTATATTCCGGAACAGTTTCTGCCTACTTACAATTCGGTAGTAATTGAACGCTACCTGCACAAGATAGACGACCTGGCCGAGCATTTCGTCTACTTCAACGACGACTCCTACATCATAAACTCCATCGGGACAGAACGCTTTTTCAAGAACGGGCTTCCTTGCGACATCGCCACTTTCCTTTACAACCCTTCGTGGTCGCAATGGTACAAACGAATCAAGAACAACCTGAGAATCATTAACCGGCACTTCGACAAAAAAGAAGTGATGGCCCGCTTCCACGACAAATGGTTCCACAAAAGCTACGGTTCGAGAGCCCGCTGGAACTATCTGCTAAAGCCTTACGGCAAATTCATCACCCTGCGCACGCCGCACAACGCACAACCGTTCCTGAAAAGCACGTTTGAAGAAGTGTGGGCCGTTGCCGAAAAGGAACTGACCGAAACATCGTCCAACAGATTCCGTGCCTTAAGCGACTATACCCCGGAACTTTTCCGCACCTGGCAAATCTGCCGGGGAAACTTCGAGCCTTACAACACATACAGGGACACCAAAATGTTTCCGCTCATGATTCGCCCCAAACAAGCCATCAAAGCCATTTACGAACAATCCTATTCGCTGATTTGCCTGAATGACAATATCCACATACACAACTATGAGCAAGTGATGGAGAACATCAAGAATGCCTTTGAACATATATTGCCGGAGAAATCGAGCTTTGAATACAAGTAATCAACTACTATCATGAATAAAGTCTTAGCAGAAATCATCGCTGGAGTCATTCCACACAAAATGACCCGAAACAGATGGCGCGGCCTTCTGCGCTACGGACTTTTCAAGGCCATGAAACTGAAGTACAGACTAAAGCACGACACGACCGTGCCCCAATACTACCTGGCAGTCTGCGCCATTGCCAAAAACGAGGGGCCTTACTTCAAAGAATGGATAGAATGGCACCGCAAGCAGGGAGTCGAGAAATTCTACATTTACGACAACGAAAGCACAGACAACACCAAAGAAGTGCTCGAACCTTATATAAGGGACGGAGTGGTGGAATACTGTTATTGGCCGGGGAAAAAGCAGCAACTGGCTACTTATGACGACTGCTTTGAACGGCATCGGCTAGAGACACGTTGGCTGGCCGTAATCGACCTGGATGAATTCATCGTGCCGATAAAAGACCGGAGCATTCCCGATTTCCTGCACCGCATGGAAGCATTCTCCGTGGTAGAAATCAACTGGCTCTGTTACGGTAGCGGAGGCGCAAAAAAGAAAGAGCCGGGCGATGTAATGGAACGGTTCAAGCGGCACTCCCTGTCGGAACACCGGCTGAACACACACGTCAAGAGCATCGTTGACCCACGGCGCGTCTGCACCATGATAGGATGTCACGAAGCTGCACGCATATCGGGCCGTGCCGCCGATTCCCATGGCATGCCACTGAAAAAAGGCTTCCGCGACCGCAAGCCGCAACACGACGTAATCCGTATCAACCATTATGCAGTGAAGTCATACGAGGAATTTCTGGGTAAACGCGCC
>Ga0192245_10147_pt1 | contig 35729 bp, 19 predicted proteins | sample Koala_Koa27_M3_FD_131238 | JGI IMG/M metagenome (GOLD analysis project Ga0192245, IMG submission 131238) | Enriched cells from koala feces incubated with labeled cellulose particles, San Francisco Zoo, California, United States - Koala_Koa2-7_M3 ...
TGTTATCGTTAACCTTTACTATATAACGACGTTTTACGGCATGGTAATACTCCACTTCTAATCCTGGATTGAAGGCGTTTTCTACCACCTTTCCATTAATTTCTATACTGAAGCAGTTACCTTGAGTAGTTATTAATGAAATGTCATCACGTCCCAACAAATAGATATTTTTTTGCGGAAGCTAAACACGTCTGAGAAGAGTATTTCAAGTTCATACTCGCCCGCCGGCACATCAAAGCAATAACTCTCTAAGTCGGTTTGCATGGTTTGATAGAGAGGGCAATCAAGTGTTCCAAATACTTCGGTAGTGGCATCATGCTTTTTACCACCTACATATCCCCAGCTTCCTGGTTTATATTCCTGATCGGGCAACCAAGTAAGATGACTTTCGGTCGAAGTGTAGAAGCAGTCACTTCCTACATTTACTGCCAGTTCCACGCCATCAATATTGTTTTCATCCAGTTTAGCTGCTATCGGGGTAAAATGAACAGTCACGCCATCTTCTACTATTTTTCCTCTCCACATTCCTTTAGCATAGAGGAATGTTTCTTTTTTACTGAATGGCACATCAAAAGATATGTTACAGTTATCTATTTTTTTCTTGCCTAATGAAACACCATTTGCAAATAACTCCACTTCATCAAGGTTAGCATAAATCTTCACAGGAAGCACGGCTACATCGGGATTAAGTACCGCTGAACGAAATTTCCAGTCGTGACTGGCAATGTGTAGTACGGGAATATCTTTGCGCCAATTGGCTTTAAAATAGTAGTATACATCCTTAGGGGTACGGTCGGCATAGACCAAGCCTTTATTGTTGATACGCGGCATAGACTCGTCGCGATTGGCAGAAGAAAAATCAATAAAATTCCATTGCGTACCTCCACAAAGATAGGGTTGGCGTTCTATTTCTTGTTGGTAGTGTTCCAGCAACTTTTGCTGATATTCTATGCTGAAATCGAAAATTTTCGGTTTCAGAGAGTGTAGTCGTCTGTCAGAACCAGCTCCATATTCACTTACAATAATGGGATGCGTGGGATGATTTTTATGTTGGTCAGCCATATACCTATCAAATCCGGTCAACGAACCGCCATACCAACCTTGATAAATATTCCAGCCTACCACATCGGTCAATTCGCTCAGTCCGCATTCATTATAAATATTGCTGCCATGAAAAGCCATTGTACTGAGACGGTGCGGATCTTCTTCCTTTAGTGCCGCTTCTAGACGTTTAGCCAATTCTATCACTTTTTCTGTCGGTGCAGCTTTAGCGCCGCGAGCCAGTAGGATTTCATTCATGTATCCCCAAAGGATAATACTAGTATGATTATAATGTTGACGAATCATTTCCCGAAGATTGTATTTACAATTGTTTGCGTATATTTCCGATTCAGTCACGATATCCACGATCGGAATTTCTTCCCATACCAGCATTCCCATCCGGTCACACATCTCAATCAGTGCATCATCCTGAGGATAATGAGAGATACGGATAAAGTTGGTTCCCATTTCTTTCATTAACATAAAATCACGTCGATGCATCTCGTCGGACATAGCTGGTCCGATAGGTTTTTGATCCTGATGTCGGCATACTCCATGCAATTTATATGGTTTACCGTTCAGGAAGAATCCTTTAGCTGCATCAAAATGATACCAACGAAAACCAGTATAATGTTTGGAATGGTCCAATACTTGTTTAGTATGTCTATCGATAAGCAAAGTTACTATTTTATATAAATGAGGTGTTTCCGGTGTCCACAATAATGGTCTTCTGATTTGCTTCGACTTCATATCTACTACTGCCAGTTCATCGGCTTTGAGCTTCAGTCTCTTACTTAAAGTCTGAGTCAAACTGCCATCAGGAGCATAGATTTCCTGACGTAACTCCAAGTCAGCTTGGATCGATGCATCGTTTTTCACCTCCGTTCGTATAGCAAGCATCCCTTCCTGCTCATTTACCGTCGGGGTGTGGATAAAAATACCTTCGGAACCCATATTGGTTAGATTGATGTGTTGTTTGGCGGTAGTTGTCAACCATACATCACGATAGATACCACCGAAGAAGGTGAAGTCTGCCGATATCGGTGCAATGTCCATGCTGGAATTGTCCACTTGTATAACGAGCGTATTGGGGCCTCCAAGAGTGACGAAAGTAGTTATGTCAAAAGTGGATGCTGTATAACCGCCCATATGATTGCCAATTTCTTTTTCGTTGACAAACACTCTCGATTCTTTACTCACTCCTTCCAGATGTAGGAATATCTGACGATCTTTCCATTCCGGTGATATTGTAAGTTGTTTCCGGTACCAGGCAATGCCTTTATAGTAGTTTTTCACGACATATGCTTCATCGTTCCATGTGTGTGGCAAATGAACACGTTCCCAATCGCTATCGTTAAAACCTATCTTTATGGCCTCTTTACCGATATCACCTTTATGGAATTTCCAGCCGTCATTAATAGTACGTTTCTCACGAATAGCCATTGTAGGAAGAATCGCGAGCATGGTCAAAATACATAGTAAAATAGTTCTTTTCTTCATAGACATATAAATCTAAATAATTGAGCACGTCTGTAAAGGGTCGGTAGAAATTGATTTTTCGCTATTTATATTATATAACATACTTATACTTCGTATTATTGATTATCTGTTTTTCGCTTCTTCCAGTTTCGACTGAATCACTTTAAGAACTGTAGCTATGTCAAACTTTTCATCAGTCTTGTACCACTGTTCGAAAGGACCGTGCTGCGTAAGGTAAATAGCTTCTTTCGCACGGGTCATTTCATTATAAGCTATCTGCAGGTTTTCTACTAAAACAGGTTTATCTGCCTGGTACTTGTAAGCATAGGTGAAGTGATAAAGGGTTTTGCTGAGATGCTCCATGAAAGTAGAATAAGCCAGCAGGTTATTATAGAAGAAACGCTGGTAACGCTTCTCCAACTTTGGCATTAACTGTTCAGCACGCTCCGTAACCTTTGCAAATTTTCCGGCAGATGTTTCCATTCCCACTAGCAGGGCATCGACCTGAGTTTCCACCCCATTGTCTTCGGGCACTATGCGGAAAACCCGTCCCGGCACACGCTCGTACATATAGAGATCGGGCAGCGGCTTGGGATTGAAATGGAAGAAATCACTGCCTATATAGGAGATGGCACGTGCATAACGCTGGTCCTGAAAAATAAACTGGCGCTCCATCCCGCCGGGGAAATCGGATTTGCGTTGTGTCCAGTAAGCATAGAAATAATCCTTATATAAGGCGGCAATTTCATCTGCATGCTCTTCTCCGAAGTATTGGGCTGCATACTCGCGATTCCATTTGTCCGAATTATAGGTATCATAATCCCACAACAACTTGGCATTGGCAGACATCGTGTACATATACTCACGGAAGTTACCGGAATTGACGACCGACAAATACAGCGGTGACTTACTGTTCACGTAACGGTAGTTGAACTCCATCTTCCACGGGCCTTCTGCAGGAGCCAAATGTGAACCGGTGGAGGTAAACTGCAAATTCATATAATAGCCCAGTTTAACCGGAGTTTTCGGATTAAATTTCTGTATATCGTTGTAAGGATAGTGATCCCGGCGTCCGGAACAGAATGTCCAGATCATATTTTCATTGGCAGGCGGTATAACCAAACCGGCAGTTACCAAATCCGCCATTTCATCATAGAAAGTGGTACGGATATACGGATTTTCTTCTTTGGAATATTTTTGAATGATATCCGTCTGCATCTGCAACATCTCATTAATCACTTTAGCACGTTCTGTTTCTGTTTTGGGAGCATCCGGGAATAATATCCAGAATGGCTGGTCGCCCGAGCCTCTGAAAGCAATGTTCCAGATATTTTCCACCCCGCTTTCTATCACTGCCTGTGCACCATATTCCCAGAGTTCCTTCAATTTGTCGATATTGGCCAATGACAATTCGGGCACTTTCTCTACTTTTCTCACGTTCTTCCAATACCTGTCCCAGTTGGAGAAAGTCGTATTAAGCATAAACATGTGATGTGAAGTAACTACAATGCCATACTTCTTGCACATCTTCATGCCTTCACCGATGCCGGGATAAGCCAAGTCTGCATCTTCAAAGGTGTTCAGTTTCAGGCGAAGCAATGTTTCATAGACAATTTCATTATTTTGGGGTGATAACTTTGTCCAACTTCTATAAAGATCCTGATCGTTGGGAAGCCAGGAACGATAACGCACTTGCGGCGATTTAAAAAAGATATCTGTTGTTCCGGGCACTTCAATCACATTCTTATGTTCCGGAACCCATGAGCACCAGAACCACAATGGTGGTACTTCCAGGAATTTCTCTGCAAATGTGTACACAGCATAGATGGCGCCGCGCATATCTTTTCCATCCAGATAAATCCGATTTGTTTTGGCATCTGCCCATACACGATGGGATTCAAAACCATCGAGTGGGCGAAATTCGTCCAAAGGCAAATTCAAACCATTCGTTTCTCTGTTGACAACAACAATGGTCGGTCGCTTGTCATAATCGGGCAGAGTCGATACTATTTCGGGTTTTACGCCGGTCACCTTCTCAAAGTCACCCGACAGTGTTTTCACTGCCAGTTGCAAAGGCGCAGCGTCATTCTCTGCAACTACAATTCTCACTTCCTGAGGATTTATCTTTAATGTGTCATCGCACGAACAGACAATCGAGGTAACTATTGTCAGAATTAGAATCTTAACATTTTTCATGGCTTGATTTCTTTTAATTCGCGATTGGGTTTCAATACGTCATTTACCTTTCTGGTGAGTGCTTTCTTGTTACTAAAGGCAGTTGTAGCGCGAATATCCTCGGCAGATGCGCCAAACTGAATTTCATACTTGCCTGTTGCCGTTTGCCACTCCGACTGTGTTTCGTTGAAGGATGCCAAGTCGTAAGTACTTACATGGAAATGGAGTGTCTCACTCTCTCCCGGCTTCAGCGTGCCTGTCTTTGCAAACGCTTTCAACTCTCTGACGGGTTTATCCAATCCGCCATTCGGGGCGGAAACGTAAAGCTGTACGGCCTCTTTGCCCTCTGCGTCACCTGTGTTTTTCACAACGATGCTGGCCGTGAAACCATCGGATGTAGCTTTTACCACAGGTTTACTGTAAGCAAACGTAGTGTAACTCAATCCGTAGCCGAAAGGATAAGAAACTTTTTTGCCAAAGGTCGTGAAATATCTATAACCCACATAGATGCCCTCTTCGTGCAGTGTGTAGTCTACGTTCCGGCGGTTGTCACCATACTTGGAACCTGTGCCGGTGGGGAAGTTGTTTACTGCCGGAATATCGGATGCCATGATGGGGAAAGTCATGGAGAGTTTGCCCGACGGGGTCTGCTTACCCAGCAATACGTCTGCTACCGAGTTCCCACCTTCCTGACCGGGTTGCCATGCCATCAATAAGGCATCCGGCATACTTTTCCAGGAAGCGGTTTCCATTACGTTGCCCATATTCATGATGACCACTACCTTCTTGCCCAGTGCATGGAAAGCGTTGCAAATATCTTCCAGCATCTCTCTCTCGCCGACTGTCAGATTGAAGTCATCGTCAATATTGCGGTCACGGCCCTCACCTGCTTGACGACCGATAGTGAAGATGGCCAGATCATTGGTTGCAGCCAGATGTTCGATGCTATTACGCGAAACTTTCAATTCGGTAAGTTCTCTTCTTCTACCACTCACCTTATTCGTTTTGTTGTTAAAGTCCTTGTGGCTTTCATAGAGTTGTTTCAGGTTCTCGTCAATGGTCAGTCCTGCATTGGTCAAACCTGTCATCAGATCTATCACGTAGGGTTTGTTCACGTTACCCGAGCCGGTTCCTCCGGCAATAAAGTCATAGGATGTTTTGCCAAACAAAGCCACTGTCTTTACTCCCTTCAACGGCAGGGTGTTGCCCTCGTTTTCGAGTAGTACCATGCCTTCTGTAGATGCTTGACGGGTAAGGGTAGCATGAGCCTCCAAATTGGGTTTGTTGCTGGACTTATAGCCTTTAAAACGTGGTGTCTTTACTATCATTTCCAATAACTTCCTCACACGGGCATCTACAATGTCCATTGAGAGTTTGCCTTCTTTTACATTTTCAATGATATCTGTCTCTTGCCAATCGTGCCCTGGGGTTAATAACTCATTTCCGGCTGCCACACGGTCAAAGGAAGTACGGCGTTCATTGGTCCAATCGGTCATCACCAGGCCATCGTATCCCCACTCATCACGCAGAATTGTAATCAGTAGTTCGGGGCTTGACTGTGTCCAGATTCCATTCAGACGATTATACGAAGACATCACCGTCCAGGGGTTAGATTGCTGGATGGCTATTTCAAATCCTTTCAGATATATTTCACGGAGAGCTCTTTGTGAAACCACTTCATCTACCTCGATGCGATTGGTTTCCTGGCTGTTCACTGCATAGTGCTTGATACTGGTACCGACGCCATTGCTTTGCACGCCGTTTACATAAGCCGCGGCCATTATGCCCGATACAATGGGGTCTTCTGAGAAATACTCAAAGTTGCGCCCGCACAAAGGAGTGCGGTGGATGTTCATGCCGGGTGCCAGCAACACATCGCAACCATACTCCAGCGTTTCTTCACCGATAGCCTTGCCTACATTCTCTACCAATTCCGGATTCCAGGTGCAAGCTAATGCTGTGCCTACAGGGAAACCGGTAGCATAATAAGTTTGTGAATCACCTTTACGAGTAGGACTGATGTGTACACCGGCAGGGTCATCGGTCAATACAATACTTGGTATACCTAAACGTTTCACCCCTTGAATTGTACCAGCGGCTCCCGGTACTCCGGTCATACTCTTACTGTTTTCGCGTCCTACCAGCAAGTGTGCTTTTTCTTCTAAGGTTAGCTCCTTTACAATTTGGTCAATGTTGTCTGCTTTCAGTGTCAACTGTTGTGCATAGCTATTTGCTCCAACTACAAGTAAAGTTCCGATTGCAATTGTCTTAATTTTCATGGTGTAATGTTTATTTGTTAATTCTGTTTCGCAAAATTAGCACTCTAATTATAAAACAGTGTATACTGCTGTGACCAATATGTACGTCATAGACACAGGGACATGAATATAGACATTTTTGTCAGATACAAATACAAGAAGTGTCACTGCTAATTGACTGGAATAAAGCCTCGGTAAAGGGAGCTATCTTCTTTTGGAGATGCTTTGGATTATTTTTCAATTTATTATTTTTTCAACCATTTATTTGCAAACTGAATATATTTTTCCCAATCATAGTCAGTCAAAGTATGTCCACCTATACGGATATGATATGCAGCTCTGTCACCTACCGGTGTGTTGAGAGGAGGAAGCATCATAGTCTGTACTCCCTTATAGTTATATAAATTGAATACTTTTTCTGCATGTGCAATTGATAGGAATTCTCCCTTCGGATCTGCCCAATAATCGTCTACAGCACTACCTACATAAACTGGACGAGGCGCAATCAAGGCTATCAAGCCATGTTGGTCAACCGGGAGTTTGTCTTCATTCCAACTATATTTATGGAAATTTCCACAGAACCAATACGGAAATGACAAATTGATTCGATAGGCAGTTTCACCAATCTTACGCCGAAACAAGGCAGCGCCACCACAACCGGAATTATTCAGAATAGCGACAGCAAAGCGCTCATCACTGGCTGCTGCCCATGCGGCCAATTTACCACCACGGGAATGTCCCATTACCACTACTCTCTTGGCATCTACATCTTTGTCTTTTTCTAAATAATCCAGTGCACGACTATGTGCCCATGCCCATACTCCTAATGCACGACAAGCATTTTTAGGTAAGTCATTTTCATTTTCATATCCCCAAAGTGACAAGACGCTTTCATTATATACGGTAGGATCTTCGGGACGATCGGGAAAGAACTCATTATTGTCTCCTGTGCAAAGTCCATAACCAGCTTTCATTAATTTTATGAACCAATCCTTAGGTTCTTTCTGTTTACCCGAAAAATACATGAACATCGGAACTTTCTTTACGGCATTCGGTGTGTATACATGAATGGTAGCCTTATGGCTTTTATCACCACGAGACATCCATATTTCTACCGTTTTGTGTGTAGCAAGGCCATCAGCAAAGTTCTTGTTTATATTTATCACGGTAAACTTCTGATTGATTTTACCTTCAGGCATTGCACCGTACATTTCGTCACGGAATAATTGGTACAATTCCGGACGACGTTTCTTTTCCCATTCCTTAGCGGTTGTTATTTTTTCGCCTTTTTCTGTCTTCAGCAATTCCGGCAACGTATAAGGTGGAATCTTACTTTCATCATAATTCACATCTGGACGAGAACCCTGTGCATATACATGGAGTGCAAAGCTCCCTACTACTAACCATAAACCTATTTTTCTCATACATAAATATTTTGTAGCCTCGCTTTCAGGGTGTGGCAAGTTCTTTTTTTGTTATTACTTAGTGACCTCTAAAATTATTCCTGAGCTATAATGCTAATGTGTAGCCTTATTGCTGTATGTATATTTTCAATATTTGAATTTTTCAATCCGTTGAAACATAGTGATTTGTTAAAGATTTAGTGTTGAGCTTGCGAAAGTTGGATAAATTAATAGCAGGCACCATTGATTTCTGCGAATACATCAGTATTGCCATCAGCAACGAATACTATTACATATGGTTTGTAAATATTTTGAATTTGAATATTCAGTTCTAAACGGAGTTCTTCACCTTCTGTCAAACTTACTTCCTGCGATACAAAATCTGTTATTGCATTGAAAAGACGGATATCCAAGCGGTGTTTTCCCTTTCCGTTCAATACCAAAACAACTTTCTGAACTGCTTTTTTTTGATTCCTTTTTTTCTACCTTAACAGACAATTCTTCATTGACTGGTACGTTCGTTTCCATATAGGTAGCAACCGTACCCATGAAACGATTAACTGGAGCAATCCACATTTCTTTGGAAGTTGCGTATGCCGAACCGTGCCAATAAGGCTCATCGTTCTTCATACAGTCCATACCCACCGGTAACGAACCTACGATATTCTTCGTACAATAAGCAAATTGTGGAGTAAAGTTATACCCTACGCCGTACATCAGAGTCTGGTCAAACGGGTTGCGGCCAAATGTCCATTCCAATTGTTTACCAACAAGCTGCATACCCGTTTCATCGTTACGTAGACGAGAAGCTTCTGCTAAAGCCCATGAACTGGATAGATGACAGGAAGTACCACCATGGAAAAGTTCACCTTCCCAGATCGGGAAAGTACGGATGGCATAATTTTCGTTTAAAGCCGTACCGTCATTGTACTGAATAAGGTTATATTTGCGATTATATTCATTACGGGTATCAAGCATATCTGCCCTACGATAGACTGCATTAGGTACCAGGTTGAAAGGAGCAGCGATCTCGCTGCCACGCTTCATGAAGTAATCGCAGTAAATAGCGGCAGGACTATACCAGTTTATCCAGTCAGCTTCGTTGGGGAATGCCTGACAAAGTGTACGAAGAGCAAGCATTGGTGCTTCATTGAAAGCTCCATGGTTGTTGTAGATAGGATGATGGCGTTCGGAGCTGGTAAAGAAATAGCCTGTAATGGAGATGCCTTCCTGGAAGAACTGTTCCTGACAAGACACTAACAGTTGGCCGAAACGGATAGCGGCTTCTTTATACTTTTCATTTTGGGTCTTTTGATAAAATAAGGTGGAAGCAATGGCTCCCCAAGCCGCTTCCTGATAAGAAGCATGTTTCCATTTACCACCACTCTTATAGGCTTGTTCCCAATTATCTAAAGCTACCGCTTGGATTTCCTGTAAGTTTTCTGCATTCAAGTCCGAATAGATTTCATAGGCCATCGCCAGTACGGCTGCACCCAAGAAATTTTCCCAGGGAATATTTTGTGCTTTGATAACTACGTCATCAATTGTACCTGCTTTATTATCTGAATAGATGCGCTGACGTGCCCAACTGATGTGGTGACCATCTGCAAATCGATTCTTTAACAACCATTTGATACCCCACATAGCTTCATCCTTCAATTTAGCTGCTAAGTTGACTAATGTCGGATTATTTTGTACCACCTGTAAATTACGCATCAGAACGTATGCACCGATAGCGGTACGATAGTAACCTTGCGAAAAGTCACCGGCATCATGCCATCCACCGTTGATAGACTTCTTTTCATCTCCATAGAATCCGAACCAGTCTTTATGACAGACACTGTGAATGCCTGGTACATCGTATCCGCAACGCTGACAGAAATAGAAGTTGATACCGCTGAACATTGGCTCCAACCAAATATTCTTATCAATCGGGAAAGACTTGGAAACAGTCGAAGCGTACTTCAAACGATAAATACCCGGCTTTTGGAAATCAGAAAAATCCATTTGTGTAAATGTTCCGTTCTTATTCTCAATATGTTGAGCTACACCGGTATATACCACTTGATTGTTTTCATCTAACAATTGGAAATGATCTTCTGAACCGGCTGCTGTCAAAGCCTGTTTCAAGTCTTGTGGACGATAGCCAATGTGTGAGAAAGCGAATTGTGCTTCTGGTACCGCCCATCCTTCGTAATTATCGGCATCCACTTGTTGCAGTTGTAAGCGATCGAAATCGTAAGTTACGTACTCTTCACCAATCATGTTATCATATCCAATTAAGGTCTGGAAGATGTTAAAGTGTTTCACCTTGTCACGCTCCATATTGGTAATCTCCCATACCACATTGTGCCAACAACCTGCTTCCAAGTCCTGTACTACGGTGTCCTTACGTGGAGTAACGGTATTATAATCTGTACCTTCATTAATCACTTCGAGAAAGAAATGATGATTGGGATTGGCAGATGGATGAATATACACCCAAATGGATATGCGATTATATTTGGACCAGTCCTGCGGTTCGTCAAACGTGATGCCGAAGCTGGCTCCTCCACCTTGTTGACCTCCAAAAGAACCCCAAGGAGAACAATTACCTGGCGACATAATATGAGTTGTATCACGTAAAGAAGTATGATAACGTAAAGCCTGCTTACCATCAATAGCATGTTCATTTGTATATTGTAAGGTGGCTATACCATTATTCTTTTTCCATTCGATTTTCCCTTCCATATCGTCAATCAGGAGGGAGTCTTTTACCTCTTTGTCGGCCCATTTTGTCAATAAAGCATTCTCTATCGGAGTTTTCAAAGGAAATTCCCGGTCGAAACTGGTGTTTATTTGTTCTTGTTTTGAATTTTCACAAGATAATAAAGCCAAAGGCATTACTGCCCATAATAAATATCTTTTCATCTTTTACTTATTTAAGGAAAAAAGAATTGCTTTTCTTAAAAGAGCAGTGATCTTTTTTCTAATCAATCTATATCTTTTATATGAAAAAATCAGTCTGTAGTAATAACCAATTCCCGACCTTCTTTTAAACGGTCGTGGCTGATGAAATATCCATTCACTTTCTCGTTACCATAGGTAATGTCTTTAATTTTGCGACCTTTCCCATTCTTAGTAATGGTGAAAGGTTTACCGTGTAAATCGAAGGTGATTTTGTCGAACAAAGGAACGGTAATAAGGTATTCCGGGTCGGCCGGTGAGTAGGTATATAAGCCAATGGCATTGAATACGTACCAAGAGGACATTTCTCCGGTATCGTCCATACCGCAGTATGCCAATTTATCAGCACCCATATCGTAATAATGATCCATGATGCTATCGAGTATACACTGCGTCTTTTCTTGCTTACCGATGAAGTAATAAGTATATGGCACACTGTGGTCAGGCTGATTACCATGACAATAGTTACCGATGAACCCGGTCATGTTATCCACTTCATAGCCTCTCCAAGGTTCAGTGAACAAAGAATCCAACTTCGCTTCTACAGCCTCGTGGCTTGGATAAAGGTCGATCATACCTTTCGGGTCATGTGGAGCGAAGAACAACGATTGCCATGCATTGGCTTCACGATACATATACTGGTAATAGGGATAATAAGGATCGAAGTCCTTTATCCAACTGCCGTTGTCAATCTTACCACGCCAAAAGCCAGTACTTGGGTCAAATAGAGTCTTATAATTATTGGAGCGTTCCATTAAGGTCTTGTAGTTTTCTTCATCGCCCAATATCTTGGCGACTAAGGCTACCGCATAATCATCGTATGCATATTCTACAGTTTTGGTTACGGTACCTTTGTATTCATCTTGTGTCGGCACATTAGTCGTATCCTTTTCAGCGATCCAGCCTCTTTCCAAATACTCATCCAGGTAGCGATGACCACCTCGACCCGGAATTGTGGCATTCTTCAGAATCAATTTATAAGCGCGTTCCAAATCAAAGTTTTGAATGCCACGTAACCAAGTACCCGAAATAAATGTAGAGGCATGGTCACCATGAAAGAACGTAGGCATATAACCTCCTTGTTTTTCACCTTTGTCAATGATGGATTTGATGACATCGACAGTCACATCCGGAGAAATCATCCCCAATAGAATCAGTTTGTTCCGATAATCATCCCAAAAAGAGGGATTCGTATAATAATTGAAACTATTATTCACAACTTCATTGCGGACATCAGTATAGTCACCGTTTACATCGCTACGCAATGCCGACCATTTGAAAGCATGATACAGGCAGGAGTAGAATAGACCTTTCTCGCGTTCGGTGCCACCTTCTACCTGAATCTTCGACAATAATTTCTCCCATGTGTCATTCGCTTCCTTACTGACTTGTGCAAAGTTCTTGCCGATCATCTCTTTTTCCAGATTCATCTTGGCATTCTCAACACTGACAAAAGAGAAACCGATCTTCAATTCCAACGGTTCTATCCCTTTGCTGTTCGAGAAGCCTACGATTGCCACTTCGTGTTTGTCATCTTTAACCGTTTTCACATCATCCACCGGATAGTTGGATTTGGCATAAAAATAGATCTTGCCATCTCCCGACTGATAGCCGGTAAAGACGTTCGTATCTGCCTTCTTGATATTCCATTCTTTTACATGATTGTTGGAACGGCGGATATCCATTAAAAGTGACTTTGCGTCCTCCTTTCGGAATGTATATCTATGATAAGCGCAACGAAGTGTGGAAGTCAGTTCCGCATTAACCTTGTATCTTTCCAAAAATACCTGATAGTATCCGGGACGAGCTGATTCATTATCATGGCTATACATAGAACAGTAATCGCTTGGAGAGACCATACCCACTATCGGTAACATTGGAACATGCAACAGATTCCAATGTCCCTTATTGGTATGCGAAAATCCATAAATGACGGTATCTTCATACTGATAACCGGCACCGCTTCGAAACTGTGTGACCGGGCTCAACTGTACCATTGCATTCGGCAAGGTAGCCCCGGGAAAGGTTTCACCTCCCCAGGTTCTGGCTTTTATCTTGCGTGTATAGCCCAGATCTTCCGGTTCCCACAGCGTCGCGGTACCTAAAAACGGGTTTACATAGTCTGTTAGATTCCTCTTAATCTCTCCGCAACTGCTCAATAGCAGTAATGAGAGCATCAGTAATGCAAAATTTCTATTCATATATTGTATTATTAATGGACTATCCTTTATATACAGTGTCAAACACATATTCCGGAATAAAACGTAAGGTATAAGTCAATTCTTCTGCACCTTGATAGTTCCCGGGATAAGGAGTTTCATAGTGAGGCAAACAGCAGTCTGAGAAGCAACTGTTGTTACCTATACCTCGCTGCCAGTAATCAAAGTGGGCAAACAATTGCGGATATTCTTTCAAGTCCGACCAATGCAATTTAGTATAATGTGTCCTGTGATTCCAGTCAAGTTCATTATAGTGAGACAATGAAAATGAGACTATACCTTCAGTCTGAATACGGAGATTCAGTCCATTAGTCTTATTCATCAATGTCATATCACGTAAGTCTTGGTGGTCGCCATAAGTTTGGGGATGTGTGTTCTCATCTACCATATCACGGATGGTAGTTGTATATCTGCCCAAATAAGAGCCGGTCTGCCGGTCTTTATAGTTACTCCATGGTCCTTTCGCATAATATTCCACGTTCTCAAAGCCTGGGGCAAACTGCATTCCCATACCTAACCGACGCAATCCACGGCGTTTGGGCTCAAAGGTAATCTTCATATCCAAGATTCCATTAGGGTATACGGTATAAGTAACTGAATAATCGGTTTTGGTACCCATAGCCTCCATTGAAATGGTAGCTTGATTTTTGCTCTTTCTGAGCGGTGCGGTTATTTGGTGAATCTCAATACCTGTGTCCGCATAATCATAACCGCTCGTACCATCATTAGGATCTTTCAAAGCCTGTTTCCCTTCTGTATCATTATCTATACGACGATAGTCATTGTATTCCGGTGCAGCAGCCAATAGCTCCTTACCTTGATAAATGTAGCTTTTCACAGCTCCATTTTCATCAAACTCAACAGAGAAATCGTCACCGATAACTTTATTACCTTTTACTTTCATCTTTCCTTTAATTGTAATAGGTTTTAAGGAGGGGCGTTCGTTAAGTATGAATTGTTCGTCTGCCAGCCGATATCCTTTCTTTGCCCAAGGTTTATCTTCTTTTAAACATAAACCTACAAGAAGAGTATATTCTGCGTCATCTTTCACTGCTGTTTGATAAGGAACGTTCACATTGTCTTGTTGAAGGGCTGGGATATTTAGATTCATTGTACCCTCTTCTACTTGCACTCCATCTTTTAACACAGCATATTCCAGATAGAACAAATCGTTCAAGTTATTGAATGGATATTTGTTCTTAATGGTCATTGATTGTCCGGTGAGGTCCTTAAATTCAACATATTGATAGACTTTTTTTACTTCTGTCAACTTAGCTGTCCATTTACGGTCGGCAGTGATGATACCGTTGTTCAGATAGTTTCCTTGGAAAGCCTTGTCATTGTTGGCATGATTGTTAAACCAAGGGTCATAATCATATCCGCCGGTCCAGGCATGGAAACCGTTCTTGTCAATCAGTTCGCCAGACTTGATATTGGCCGGATTATAAATGGTTTGGTCTACCCAGTCCCAAATGCAAGCGCCAATCACCCCTGTACTGTTTTCAATATTTTGCCAATAGTCCACCAGATTGCCTACGGCCTGTCCCATTGCATGGGCATATTCGCAAATGAAGAACGGTTGTCCGTCACGCCCTTTCATCAACCGTTTCAGGGCACCTACACTTGTGTACATTTCCGAATACATATCGGAGGCATTATCTCCATGACAATGGATGAAACGTGAATCAAGTTTGCGGATGGCGCCATAACAATGATACATATTCTGTCCCCGTCCATTCTCATTCCCTAATGACCAGAAGACTACGCTCGGATGATTTCGGTCGCGCAATACCATGCGCACATTTCTGTCCACAAAAGCCTTTGTCCAGGTCGTATCCCGGGTTAGACTATTGTTTCCATAACATTCTAAATCAGCCTCATCCATCATATAAAGTCCATACACATCCATCATGGAATTCATTTTGGAGTGGCGGGGATAATGGCTGGTGCGTACCATATTGATATTTGCTTGTTTCATTAAGGTTAAATCTCTCAACATCGTTTCATTGTCCATGTAGCGTCCATAGAGGGGGTGTGCATCGTGTACGTTTGTTCCCTTGAAGAAAATGCGTTGGCCGTTGATGGTGAAATAATGGTTATCGCCATTGTTGACCAGCTGGATATTGCGGAAACCGTATTTGGTGGAAAAGACCATCTCTTCTTTGCCTTCCGAATATTGTGAAACGACGACATCATATAGATAAGGATTTTCTGCATTCCATGGAGTGAGTCCCTTCAGTAAAGCTGTTGAAAGGGTAACATCCACAGAAGTTCCATTCACTTCAATCCGACGTTCGGCTGTGCCCTTAACCTTGCCTTCGGCATCCAGCAATTCCATGCGAATGTGTTTGTTGGTAGCTTTTCCCTCCCTATTGTCTATGTTGAATGTTACGTTTAGTTTACCGGAAGTGGCATCTGTACTCTGTTCGCTTACGGTAATGTAGTGGTCACGGATAAAAGTTTTCGGAGTGGCAAACAGGTATACATCCCGATGAATGCCACTTAAACGCCACATGTCTTGACCTTCCAGATAAGAACCGTCGCACCAGCGGTAAACGCGGACGGACAGTTGGTTCTTTCCCGGCTTTACTGCCTTGGTTAAATCGAATTCAGCTATATTGTTGGCTCCTTGTGAATAGCCTGCAAATTTTCCGTTGAGCCATACTACACAACAACTATATACGCCGTCAAAATGGATAAAGATACGTTTGTCCTGCCAGTCTGTAGGTAAATCGAACGTCCGACGGTAGAATCCCGTTGCGTTATGGTCGGTGATGCCATGTTCTTCATGCCCTCGCATGGCATAAGGCGGTTCATTGAAGTGAGGATATCCGGTATTGTTATAAGTGGGTAGATTGTATCGGCTGTCCATTTCCCAATTCATTGGAACACGGATTTCATTCCATTCGCTATCATCTAAGTCAGCCGCTTGAAACTCACTGGGACCGGGACCTTTGGGAGTACCCTTTACCCACTTGAACTTCCAGATTCCGTTTAAGTCTAGTGTCATGGCCTTAGTCGGATTTTCCCAAGGCGTTTCGAAGCGGGCGTCCGACATCAACAAAGTTTTTGAAGCATATGGAACATAAGTAGCATGACCTTCTTCCTTATTTATTCCCAATACATGTTGGTTGGAAATCCAATTGATGTCAAATTCGGTCGGATGGCTGTTTTGGGCAATTGAGTGCGACAGTATCATAGCTGTCCCCAAAGTTAATAAGGTGCGTTTTCTCATGGTGTAATTTATTTATGCGAGTCAGTAGTTGGTATTCTATTCTTGATTATTTACTTTTTCATAAAAAGCTTTTGCTTCTATCATTGTGCAACCGCTTACTTGGGTAGGCATATCATTGTTCTTGTCACCCGGTTTAGCCCAATTGGTATTGTACAGGAATTCCTTGCTTCTTCCTCTTTCGTTCAGTACATTGGCATTATTGTTGAAGAAACTTAGGTATCTTCCACGGCTTGTACTTTTCAAGTCTTCTTCTAATATTAGTTTTACGAAATAGCGTATGAAAATTCCTTTAAATAAGCCTCCGTCTTTTGTACCTTCATCTTTTAAGATATTGTTTTCTTTGTCTATCAGGTTTTGTATGCAATAGTCAGCTGCTTTGCAGGCATCGTCCAGATATTGTGCCTCGCCTGTAATTTTGTATAACTCGTGTGCCATACCCATATAAGTTCCTTGATTGTAGGTGAATAACCATTTGGTGACCGCGTTTGTATTCGCATTGATATTGTCGTATACAGCCCCAGTTCGTTTGTCAAGCAATGTCTCGCTTTGCCAGTTGTGTATTTTCTGTGCCCAATCAAGGTCTTCTTTTTTGTTGCCATTCAACTGATACATACGAGCGGCGATGATACCCGCCGGTCCATTTGAGCAAGCATTCTTGCTCCATGGTTGGCTTTGTTTCCATGCAATGCCTTCGCCTGCCTGATCATTCCACTGTGCTTTTATTTTATCCCATAACAATTGGGCAGTTTCCATATATCGAGTATCATTGGTGCTTTCGTATAAGCGGATCATGGTGAGGCAAATCCATTCCATATCGTCTACAAAATCATTGAAATAGCTCCCACCGCTTTTTTGTTTTACTCCCTCGTGCCACAAGCTGAAGTAGTACTTCCATTTACTGTCACCGGTGCGTACGTATGCGTCAATCAACACATCCATGGCATGAGCTTGCGGCCAGTAGTGCCAGTTTTCGTTCGGTGTGTCGGCTTTAGCTGGATAATAATTGAAAAAATTCTTTTCTCTATTCCAATAAAAATTAATCAGAGCGGTTGAGCTTTGGTCGGCTACTTCTTGCCAGTCTGTTTCGGTATTATCTTCTGGCTTTTCCACATCAGGAAGTATAGGTTCGTTGTCTGACGATCCGCAACTCTGAAAAGTGAGTAATAAGAGTAATAGGGGGATATACATAAATAGTTTCTTCATGGTATATGTAAATTTAATTGATTATTCTTTGTTTTTATTCAAAAGAATATTATTCATGGAACGGAAGAGTTTTATTTATTTTATATTAGAGAAAAATGTTAGGATGAGTGTTGACATAATTGTCGGCACTCATCCTAATTGAGTATATAGAATTACTCTAATCTTCTTATTTGAGCAGTTCTATTTTGTGAGTTGGAGTAGGGCCATTAAAATATACACTAATTCTAATGGGTTTATTGACATTGTTACTTTGAGTAAATCCCGAAGTTCCATCATGATGCCATGAGTAATGATACTTCCATTGGCCATTAGACCATTGTCCTTGACCGGTTCCCTTATTAGCCATCCAAAAGTGAGTGGTTTCAAGACTCCAATTATTGACATCATTGTCACTAGGTACATCATTTGCTGAGTCGTGTCTGGCCCATTCCTCAACCGTTCCGTTAACCATATGTGCACGTAGTTTGTAACGAGTATCAGCATAATTATCCCATGACCAACTTTCGGCCTTCCATTCAGATAAGCCTTCACCGGAGAATACGCCACCACCTTGATATTCTATCTTGAAGTCATCATATTCTTTGTTCAGTGTGCACTGGTATGGAGCAAAGTACTCAATCTCCCCAAAACTGATCGTTGTTACCTTTGATTTATCAAAATTTACTTCTAATTTATTTATACCTGTTACAGGGGCATTATAAGTGGATTTACCCAATTCCAACTGCCCTTTCCTTGTGATAGTATAGAAGCTCCTTGCAGCTGCTTCAGTGGCTGCATCGCAAAGGTATATATCACCATTACCCAATTGGGCTGTAGTCGTAAACGTACTACCGGATTTACTGAATTTAATACTGTTATCTGTTTCCAATACGCCTTCACCTACTAAATAAAGTTGTTCAGGAGCTGAAAAAGCAATATTGTCTATGGAAAATAGTACATAATTCTTTTGTGAATTGACGGAATCTGTTTTGGATGCTCCGGATACCACCAGTGGAAGAACGTATTTCAAGTACTCCTTTTGATCCTGATATTGAGGGTCGGCTTTCATGTTGTCAATGAACTTTACGATTTGAGGAGTGTTGAATGTCACTGTGAAGTCTTGGAACATATCTTCAGCCGTGTAATTGAGAGAAGATGTACTTAGTGTATAGCAGTCTGCCGAAAGCAGCAAGTGTGGTCGTCCGGTCAAATTGCTCCATTTCGAATCTATATCGGCTTGCTCCATTATAGAAATATTTACATGGGCTTCCATAGTGGGGACAGCTCCTCCCTTAATTACGGATACGCTTTTATTGTAAGTCGGTTCTTCATTCTGAAGGACTATACTCTGTTCCCCGCTATCTTTAATATAAAGTATCTTGTTATATTCGTCGGGAATCAAGTTGTCGATTTCATATTCAGGTTCACTACAAGCACTCATACCCAAAAGAGCACCTGCAAAAATGAACATTCCTATTAACTTTTTCATAATGATTATTTTTTAATTAATAATTAGGCGCCTGAATCAGCTTTTTAGAGGCGTAAATCTCAGAGTTGGCGATAGGTAAAATGTACATACGGTCTTCCCATTGGAAATTTTGACGTAGTGGAGTACGTCGGTTAAACTCTTCAAACGTAGGGTCAAAAATACCTTCGTCAACATAAAGGCCTTCTCGTTTATTGGCTGACAACTGCTCCGGTGCAATCATCCAACGGCGTACGTCGTTATAACGGATAGCTTCACCGTAAAACTCAATAAAACGTTCTGCACGTACATAATCCAAAACTGTTTTACCAGCCGCTTCTATTTCGGACACTGTAAGTTCTGGAACACCGGCACGTTCACGGATGACATTCAGATAGGTTAGGGCTTCTTCCGGTTGGTCCAGTTCAGCATAACACTCTGCTACATTCAGGTAAAGTTCTGCTAGACGGATGATAGGCATCGGATAATTCTCATAATTCGAGCCATTGTCATCTCCTGTAAGAGCGGAATTGATCTGGTTGATTTTGCACCACTTAGTGGTCATAAAGCCGGTAACCGAATAGTCACGGTTATACTGGTTGGAATAACCTTGTCCGGGAACACCATCAGCGGCAGTATCGTCAGAACTGTTCATATCCAAAATGACAGGACGCTTGCCTTCATCCATAATCGGGGCGAAATCTCCACCATCGAAGCCGATCCATGCATAAAAACGCGGTTCGCGGTCACAGACAAGTTTAATGATGTCTTCACGGTGTTGCTCTGTAATACCTGCCCGGGCAAACTTGTTTGCGTCATCTTGCGGGAAAGTGGTGTCATCTTCCGGTAATAGCCCGTTTTCTGTATAGAAGTGCTCAACGGTATAGAGTGTGGGCGCCCAGGCTGCCCATCCGTGCTGCCATGTCCCATTGGTCTTTTTGATGATACGTGTTGGGAATAATGCGTTACGGCGGGTCATCCAACGGTTACTCGTACCTGATTGATAGTATCCCCAAATAATTTCCTTATAACCGTCGTTCTCAAAACGGTGGGGCAACATACGCATACATATCACATGTGCCAACTTGTCAACAGCTTTCTCAAATTCGTCGATTGTAGGATCATTGTTTTCGTCGGCATCCACGTATCTCTTTATTACATCGGTTGCAAAAGGGACATAGACCTTGGTTATGTCGCCGGTCTCCAAACCATGCCATACCAGTCTTTCCGGATACTTGATTTCACTATTGTTCTCTGCTTCGAACTGTGGGAAGCTGCGGAAGTCCTCCAGTGCATCCGCTACTGTCCACAATTTTCGCTCTCCTTCTTTTTCAGCATATTGCAGGGCGTCCAAAGAAGCCTCCAACGCACGTTCCCATTTGCTTCTGTCATATTTCAGGCTTACCAAGTCGTAGCCATAGACAGCATCATGCTCGGGCTTTCCTGTCAATTCCTTATTCTTCCATTCAGGGAAAGGGAAACAACCGTTCCACAAATCAGAAGCGGCGGTCACTAACATGCGGCTTTTGATGGCTTTGGCAGCCGCGGCCGTAGCGCGTCCCCATTCCGGTCCTTGGCGGACTGCCGGTAAATTATTTACCGCTTCGTCGAACAATTGGGCTAAATAGTCCACACAATAGTCATAATGGTTACGTCCCGGAATGTCTTCGGCTGTTATGTTTTGTGAAGGCATTTCTTCCATCATGGGAATCGGACCAAAGGCTTCAAGCAAACGATAGTGATAATAAGCTTTCACAAAAGCAATCTCATCCTTGCAAATTCTGACATCTTCTTCAGTGGCATTGAGCGGCAACTTCCCTTGCTCCTCTAAATTCTCTATCTGCCGAAGAAAATTATGGCAATGACCAATGTAAGAATAAGTATCTCCCCAAATTGCAGGTACTTTATTGCCGTTCATCTGGTTCCAAGAAACAATTTGCGATTCATGCTGCCACAAGGGTGGGTTAGCGAATTCATCCGTACTCTGGTAGAAATTGTCAAAACCGACAGGGTTTATTTTCAATACAGCATGGTAACAAGAAGAGAGGAAATTAAACATACGGTCTCTTGTTTCCATTGTATCTTCCCCCGTAGCTTGTTCCGGAGGAAGGATGTCTAGGTAATCGCAAGAAGACAACATCAATGTTGAGGTTGCGATAGCCAAAGTTATGTGTGAAAATATATTCTTTTTCATATTCTTTTTATTTAGTTTCTATCTAATCTTAAAATCTGAATTGTGCGCCTATCTGGAATGTTTGAGATAATGGATACTGGTTCCAGCCAAGTTCAGGATCCCATCCTTTGAATGGACTCCAAACCGCAAGATTATCGGCATTCAGATACACGCGGCAGTACTTGAAACTATAGCCTAACTCCAAAGTCTTGAAACGTACGAATTTACCGTCTCGCAGCCAAAAAGTAGAATTCTCCATGTTATGTTTTGCATCGACATCGGAAATCGCTAAAAGGGGATAATTCACATTAAAGTTGTCGGGATCGTTGGCGGAATAATAACTATCTGCAATGATTTGAAGTACATTACGCGGACCATTGTTGGTTTGTGAAGCGAATGGTTTCATTCCGGCAATACTAAACGTACGCTTACCCGAACCGGTGAAGAATAAGCCCAAATCCCATTTTTTGTATATCAAATTCAAACCGGCTCCCCATTGTAAACGTGGATCTGCACCATGCGGGGAAATCGTTACTTGATCATCGGAGTTTATGGTACCGTCACCATTTACGTCACGGTATTTCAAGTCACCTACGCGTAGGGCTGAATTGCCATACGGCTGTGTGGGGGCATGATCAATCTCGGCTTGGCTTTCGAAGAATCCATCGCAAATATAGCCAATCTGTCTGTCAAGAGGTTTGCCTGTTTCAGTCTTCCAGACGTAAGGATAATCTGGTTCGTCCTTGTATTCGTACCAGTTTTTGTTGTAAGTGAGGTTGAACCGCATATCTGCCCAAAAATCTCTCACTATTTCTTTTTTCCAGTTTATAGAGAGGTCGAAACCTTCGTTGATTACTTGCCCAATGTTTGACCAGGGGACAGCTTCATCATAGCCTAATAATTTGGGCCATGAAGCACGTTGCATTAAGATTTTCTTGCGATCCTCCTTGAAGTAGTCCACTGCAATCTTCAACTGGTTGAAAAGTTCGATGTCAGCACCGATATCCAGTTTGTAAACACGTTCCCAACAAGCGTCTTGTACGGGATAGCTTGCGAACTTCGGACCGCGGCGGTAAGTATCAACGAAGGGGTCACCCCAATAGAAACCACCACCACTGCCAAGTTCTACTTTTTCTTGGAACAAAAAATGCGGGCCGGCCATATCTGAGTTACCTACTACACCGTAAGAGCCACGTAGTTTCAAGAAGTTGACATACTTTTCAATTGGTTGCCAGAATTTTTCACTAGAAACTACCCAACCCAAAGAGGCTGCCGGGAAAAATTCAAATCGATTCTCGTCCAAACGTTCGGTACCATTATAACCGAAATTGAATTCCACTAAATAGCGATGGTTATAATCGTAAGTGAAACGTCCGGAGAAGCCCTGATATCGTCGGGGAAGTTCTTGGTTATGATAAATAACTTCACGTTGCATGTACATCAGCATACCGCTCACATTATGATCTTGGGCAAACGTCCGATTATAGTCTAGGCGAGCATCCAGATAGATGGTACGTGTAAAGGTACCATTGTCATTAGCGGTATTTACAAATTCATTACCGTCCTTTATTTTGTCCAGTTGGTAAGTTTCTATACCAGTGCTTTCGTCGAGCCACCAGGAATTGGGAGTCATGGCATAATAATAGGGAACAAGTTCCATGGTACGGCCTGTTTGGGCGTTACTTTTCAAGTTTGCCAGTAACTTTACCTTTAAGCCTTTGGTCAGAAAATCCAGCTTCTGATCAACAGAGAACGTGGCATTTACGTTGCTGTCGTCGATCTGTTTGTATTTGGATACCATCCATGCATAAGGGTTACCATACAGGGTACTTCCGGATAATATCTTATTACCGAAACGGATATGGTCATCACCCTCCTGTGCCGGAAACACTGCCGGGAATGCAATAGGATTGGTATCGTATGCAGCTTCGAAGAACTCATGAGTTGATTCATTCGGTCCCTTATTGGTACCAAATTGGGCATTGATACGCAAGTCCAGTTGGGTGGTATTGGTCAATTTGTAACCAACGTCTGCTTGTACATTATAATTCCAGCGGTTAATGCTATTATCAAACGAGTAAGTTTTCGGAATGTCAAGAATACCGGTGTCATGGTTGGCCTGTAAAGACATATAATAGGTGGCTTTTGAGCCACCGCCACTAATATTGATATTGGCGCGTTGATTCATGTTCATGTCCTTAAACATCAAATCATACCAGTCAACGTTTGGATAACGTAAAGGTGCCTTGCCGCTACGGGTCATTTCAATATCGTAATCACTGTAAACGGTATTTCCTCCTCGGGCTATATTAGCTTCATTGTACATTTCCATCCAAGTTCCGCCATCAACCCATTCGGTCATGTTAGTTGGCCGCATAAAAGAATTTTCTACGGTCACATTGATGCGTGTAGCAGAATTTAGATCACCACTCTTAGTGGTTATAACCATTACACCATTTGCGCCGCGTGCACCATATATAGCTGTAGCTGAAGCATCCTTCAGAATGGAAAAACTTTCAATGGTTTCGGCCGGTATTCTGTCAAGGTCCCCTACACTGATTTCTACACCATCCAGAATAATCAATGGAGTGTTTACTCCACCAAATGTACTCTTACTACGAATATAGAAATCGGAAGTCTTGCCCGGTTCACCGGAACTTACACGTGAAATCACACCGGCCAATTTTCCGGCGAAACCGGTTGTCAATTGTGAAGAGGGAATATTCAGATCTGCACCTTCCACTGTGGAGATAGAACCTGTTACTGAAATCTTTTTTTGTGTACCGGCACCCACTACTACTACTTCATTCAATACCTCACTGTCCGGCAACATACGAATGTTCAATACACCTTGGTCGGTAACTTTAATTGTTTGGGTTTTGTACCCCAAATAACTGATAACAATCGTTGCGCCCTTCATTGGAATTTGTACAGAAAAACGTCCATCCATGTCAGTAATAACACCTGTATTGCTTTCCTTGACTAAGATGGAAGCACCAAGCAGTGGCTCTCCTAATTCGTCATCCCATACTTGACCGACTAAAGTTCGTACATCGTTTTTCTGTACGATAACGTTGTCAATTTCATGTACATTTGCATGAGCTTGAGCGGGTGCAAGTGGGGAAAGTAACATACTAAACGCTGAGTATTTTAACCAGCGTACTTTGCAAATAAGAATTTGATTCTTTCTCATAGCATTACTTTAAATTAAACAATTAATAATTATATTATTTTAGCCATTGAAAGGCTATTCAGTCAAAACTCTAAATTTTTAAGCAAAATTATGAGCTGTTATGAAAATCAATGCTCGTATATATGACATAAAGTTATAAAAGTGTGTCTTGTCTTTGTTTTATACATTTTTGTCATGAAAGAGTTGCACGTGGTGTTAGCTCGTATTGCAGTTAGCATATTTTGCTACTATGAGATAATGCTTACTGAAGATCTATAAGATGGATAATGTTTGTCTGACATATTATCCCTATCTCTATTATCAAGATTTTCGTTGCTATAGGCAATAAGCAGCAAGAATGAAAAGAGTAAAAAGATATTCTTTTTATTTTCATAGAATATGCTTATAATTTCCTAAATTCATTGTCTCCCTGAATGACAGTGAGGAATCTACCAGGCTGTGTAGGCCTACATATCCCTTATGATATTTGGGATGACGTAAATTATAGGATCAAATCAATTTGCATTATCAATACCATGCATATAAATCTCAATCATACCAGCTGACTACGGTTTTGGTATTTATTAGGCAATTAGATTAATAGTCCCAATACCCACTACAGTAATAAAAGTGCACACTACCGGTAGGCTCATAAGAAGTATCATGTTGCTCGTCTATAGCGAAGTCTGTTTCAATAAAACTATTACATACTCCAGGACCATATGGGCAATTCTTAGTGAAGATTCTAATCTTCTGGGTAATGCCGACCCCTGCTACTAATTTTTTGATTGGGACGATAGTACCATAACTAGCACCTGTTTGAGGAGTTGATAATTTAAGTTCTATTCTTTCTTCAACACTGTGTTCTACACTAGATCTTGGTGCATAGACAATCATGATATATTCTCCTCCTACCAAATCTAATGCTATGGAATTACCAAATCTATAAAAAACAAAAGGAGAACCATCAAAACAATGATGATTACATTTTGGATTATCCTCCAATTTATAAATCCGTCCGGATTCGCAAAAATAGGTATTAAAATGCAAAAGAGAATCTTCTGGAAATTCGCTATACCTGATTTCTATTTTGAAAAATCCATCATCATATGATCCATAAGAATGCGATAATGAAGTTGTTGTCAGTTTAAAAGGAGGGAGATAATATATAGTACTATTGTCTTGGTCTGTAACTTTAATTGATATTGCCTCCACAGATCGATTATCCCACGTAAAATACAACGTATTATCCGCATAAGATACATTCACACTTCCTTCACCAGCTCTTGTCGTAACTGCATCCTCACTCTCTATATCCTCAAATTTCTCTTCTTTACTACAAGAAGCAAACAGCAACGCCATTACAAATACAGAATAAAATAACTTTTTCATAACTATTAATTTTAAAGTATTTAATTTTCCTTATCATTCCGTAGTGAGGAATCCGTTGGGCTGCGCTAGCTCTGGATATTTTTCACGATGTTCGGGATGATGAGGATTATGAGATCACGTCAGACTATGTCTAATTCTATGCACAGAGATCTCCGCTACACTACTATTCTGGCTTGATTCCATCATAGCCATATGCGGATATCGGGTACTAGTCGGAATAACCAGCCATATTATTTCCGGCTGAATTCCTTTATAAGAAACTTTGAGCGTAGCCCCCTTTTCGGGTATAGTAAAAGAGAAGTGACTATCTATATCTGTTATTACACCTGTTTTTTTGTTTGGGTTATCATAATATTGGCACCAATAAGCGGACTATTGTCTGTTTTATCAATGACCGTACCTACAAGCGTACGCGTGTGCCGGTTTTGTTGTACTGACTCTACTCTATAATTATTAGTAGTTACAGTCGCAGACTGTATTCCACTATCTAATACGCAAGAAGAGTCTTCTACCGCTACATTTGATGCGGAACAAATCAACAAATTTAATATGGGATATCGCACCCACCGCACTTTGTCAAATAGAAAATATTTTTTCATGTTTCTTAAGTTTTAAGACTAGGTTTTACAAGAACTAATATTTTAAGCAAAATTACGTGCTATCATGAAAAACAATGTTTAGAAATGCGCCAAAATGTTATATTTTTATGTCTTGCTAATGATTATAGACACTTTTGTCGTAAAAGCATACACTTAATAACCGGATCTATAGCCTATTCTCCTCCTATAATTGATTCATTTCTTGTATGGACACATCTTTATAAGTACACAGTCGTTTTGTCTTAGACTGATAATCAGGTAACTATCTAAATACATTGGCAAATGCTAATCATTCTATACTGTTCTAAATAAAATAAGCCCGGCATTTGAGCCGGGTTTATCATCTAAAAAACTAATACCATTGAATTAATGTTTGATAATTACTTGTAGTCATTCGGCCATTCTTTAGGGGCAATATTAGTGTCCGAACCATGATAGCCTGGTGTCTGGTTGATATGTCCTAAACGGTTGGCTTCAACTGTTTCGAAAGGAATGGGCCAATAGATGTGGTAAGCACGGATCGTATATTGATCACCATCACCACCGTCAGGCCCTTTATTAGGAAGATTGTCCCGGTAGAAGTTGTTCTTCTTCATGACGCGATCATAGAAGAAGTTGTCAGTTGAAAAGTTAGCTTTACTATAAGTCTTTCCATCATAAGCTTTGCCTGTAGCAACGAAGATTTGTGAAATACGAGCCAATTCCGTCTTGCGTGGTTCTTCTCCATGGAGTTCACGGGCACGTTCATCAAGGATTTCGTCTATACCTGCGCTTTCCAAGGGGGCTGCTTTGGCACGTGCACGAACCGTATTTACGTCTATGGTAGCGTTTCCTATATCTCCCTTCCACCAATACGCTTCGGCACGGAGCAAGTAGGTTTCTGCCAAACGGAATACGTACCAGTCGGAGTGTTTGCCACTTTGCTGACCGCTACGTGTCTCAGGCACGATGAATTTATTAGGGAATGGATAATAGATACGTACTGAATCTTTGGGGTTAGCAAAACTACCCGGTTGGACATCCTTACCATACCAATCACCGGCACCTGTGTTATTATACACCAAGTCGGTCATTACCCACCAGTTAGGTTGTTTGTGACGGAGATCGGTTCCATTTATATTACCTGCATTTTCTGCCCATAAATCGTAATTATAAAGATTGCTGGCACGAAGCGAACCGATGCCACGACCTATTTGCCGATATTGAGAGCCGTTGCCATTATTGCCTATCGTATAATAGCTCACACCGTCAACGATTACTTCTTTGTTCTTATTCAAATTGTCTGCCATACCATTTATGCCATTCGGAGTTCTGACCTTGCCACTATCACCCCATTTGGGAAGGTAGTTACGCATGGTAGCTATCTGTGATTTGGCGCCGTCCAGCTGTGCATCTGAGCCATCAGTAGGACCACGGTCAACAACTGTGAATATAGCTTCCGTATTGGCAGGAATTGATTTATTGGCATGATAATGAAGGTCAAAAATTACATCAAGTGGCGTGTCTGCACCGATAGCCAATGCACGATAGCCTCTGTCGACAGCACTTTTAAATGCATCATCACTCACGGTTTCACAACCGGCCAATGCTCCGAAACGGCTAGTCATCAGTTTGTGTTTGCCATCGTTGATAACTTTATCGGCAGCTGCAATTGCACCGTCAAAGTCGGATGTTGCCAAGCAAAGTTTTGTGAGCAGGTGATAACCGGCGGCACGGTTTGGCGTACCATAATCAGATGTTTCAGGGATATATTCTACGTATTGCGACAACTCTTCTTTCATGCATTTCAAAATGCTTTCTGATGTAAAGGAGTAGAAGTCAAGACGAGGAGTTTTAGTTGCTTCAAGCACCAAAGGTACATCATCAAATTGCAGAGCCAGGCGATAGTAAGCGTAGCTACGATAGAAATAGCATTGTCCTAATATAGTGCGGCGTTTATCGTCTGACATGTCGACAGTTTGAGCTCCATCAATAATGTAATTAACGCGTGAGATGATTTTCCACCAGTTGTCCCAGTTAGTACGAATCTTGATGTCTTTGTCAAGGTTACCGGTAGGCTGCACATCTTTTTCTAGATTGACAGGAATATTAGCCCCTTCCGAGCCCATTACTGCTACATCGGAGAATACGAGTTCGGCCAAGATCGGAGCCATGTGGTCGTAATATTCATCGCGGACGAGCGAGGCACAACAGGTAAGGGCAGCATCAAAGCCTTCCTCGTTTACCAGTACGTTGTCGGTCGTGAAGATTGACAGTGTTTTAGGGGATAGGAAATCATCGCTGCATCCGGCAAACATCATGCTTCCCAAAGCGATTGATAATAATATATTTCGTTTCATAAGTTTAGTATTTTAGATTTTAGAATTTCATATTAACACCGAAGTTGAACTTACGCGGTACGGCACCACCTGTGTTTTCAGGATCCCATACAGGCCAGGGAGACCATACTGCTACATTCTCCACATTGCAATAAACCTTGGCAGATTTCAAACCAAGACGACCGATAAGTTTAGATGGCACGTTGTAGCCCAAAGTTATATTGGACAAACGAATAAAGTCTGTCTTGATATAATTGGTAGTTGGTACAGCATCAATGTCACGTTCTGACATGCGTGGATATTTGTTGCTACGGTTTTCTTCAGTCCAGTAGGGGATATCGAAATCATTCAAGGTAAGGGCGCCAAAGTGCTCATAGTTATAGTTTTTCATGCCGCCAAATGCACCGTACAGAGTGAATGAAAAAGAAAAATCATTGAAGATGGTAAAATCGTTAGTCATATTGACAAAGAAATGAGGATTTTTGTGGCCAAGGAATTGGCGATCATCTTCCGGTCTGTATTCACCATCATTATTCACGTCTACCATCTTGTAGTCACCTGGGTAATAACCAGCATATGCTTTACCTTCAGCTCTTGCAGCTTCTAATTCTTCTTTTTGCCAGATACCGTCAGATTTGTAGTCATAGATAGCATCAATAGCATGACCTATATACCAACCATTCTGAGTGTCATCTTGTTCAACACCGTTTTCGTCGTAGTCTCCATAGAGGTGTACAATACGATTGCGGTATCCTGAAAGTGAAAGGTTAGTGTACCATTGCAATTTGTCCTTTATATCTATGTTTAGAGAGTTAAGTGTAATTTTCCAACCTCTATTGTTGACTTGTCCTATGTTCAAAGCTACGCTCTTAACGCCTACAATACTGGGCAATTGACGGTCAAGCAGCAGGTTGGTGGTTTTAGACAGATAATATTCAACAGTACCATTCAAGCGATTGCCAAAAAGGTTGAAGTCAACACCAAAGTTGGTAGCTGTAGTCTTCTCCCATTGCAAGTCGGAGTTTGCTAAACGATTGATAGTGAGTCCCGATTTAGTATAATAGGCACCTGATGAGCCATAGGCTTGCAAAATCTTAATGTTACCCATGGTTGCCATTGCATCGTATCTGCCGATAGCTGAATTACCATTGTCACCCCATGAGAGACGAAGTTTCAAATTATCCACCCACTTAGCTTTAAAGAATGGTCCATCAGAAATTCTCCAGCCTAAAGCCATTGTTGGGAAGGTAGCATGTGGATTGTCTTGTCCAAATGCAGAGTAACCGTCACGACGAACAGCCGCTGTCAGGTAGTAACGATCTTTGTAGATATAATTGAGACGGGCTAGCAAAGCATCGCGTGTATCCACTTCATCATTACTGGAAATTACTGGGTTCACTCCGAAACCCATTGCGTGGAAACCGAGTACGTCTGTCGGGTCGAAACCGGAGTTTGACATTGAATCATACCAGGATTGGTATTTCTCGGCATTCTGTATCAAAGTTATATCAAATGAGTGGTCGCCGAATATTTTACTCCACTTGATCAAATTTTCAATGGTCCAGGCGTGAGAACTACTATTATTACGATAAGCATAACCACCGGAATTGTTGGCAGGACTGTTAGCCGAATCGTGACGATAGTGCTTGTTGGTAGTGAAGTTATTTACAATATTCAATGTATAAGTTATGTCAAAAGGAAGACTAAGCATTCCCCATACCTTTGTATTCAAATCGTATGTCTTGTTCAAGTCATCGCTAAATTCACGTGTAAGCAACGGGTTGCTACCACCGTCTTGTCCACCATTATCGAACGGATATTGTTTCATCACACCATTCTCGTCATATAAACTTGAATAAGGTGACATCTGATTATAGTGAGTTCCTACAGCAATGCTACCCTGATTGCGCACAGCAAACTGAGCATTGGTACCGATTGAAATGTATTTATTGATTTTTGTTTCTAAGTTCAAACGGCTGCGGATAGCCTCATATTCATCACCTACCACGAAACCTTCTACATTGGAGTAGCCTATCGAGAAATAATACTTTGTACGGTCACTTCCACCCGATATGTTCATATTATAATCTTGTTTGAAACCAGTTTGGAAAATCAAATCAGCCCAATCAATGGTACGACCGGCTTTGTAGTTCTCAATTTCAATCGGATAGAAGTTCAAACGGGTAAGCCATTCGGATACAGGGTCACCACTTGCCTTACTGAAAGCCATCCATTCATCAAGTGCAGATCCTGAGAGGGAAGACGGATCGTCATAGTAATTTATTCCGTTCACTTCATTGTTATTCCCGCGTACAGCTTTCATTAAGTTTACACGCATATTGACATATCCCGGACCATCAAGAGCTTTACGAATTTCATAAGCTTTTGTGAAACCAAAGTTAGTGGATAGAGTGACTGTGGGGGCACCGCTTGAACCTTTTTTCGTAGTAATCTGAATAACACCATTGGAAGCACGAGATCCATATACCGCTGCTGAACTGGCATCCTTCATAACGTCAATACGTGCAATGTCACTTGAAGAAATATCTGCCAAATCACCTTCCCAAATGATACCATCCAATACAATCAAAGGTCCGTTGGAGGCTTTGATCGAGTTTGTGCCACGAATAAGGATGTTGTTCGTATTAATATCTCCTTTTGCACTGGTTGAGAAAGGAATGTTCATACCTGCCACAGTGTTACGCAACAGATCGGTTGCATTCGCTGAAAAACGTTCTTCCTTTTTAGTCGGATCAATTTGGGCGATGGCACCGGTTAAGTCACTTTTCCTTGCTGTACCATAACCGAAACCACTACTTCATCTAATACTTCAGCATCTTCTGCAAGTTCCACGGTAATTATGGAAGATGTTCCTACAGTAATTTCTTTGGTTACATAACCGATGAATGAGATGACAAGAGTTTCTCCTTGAGATACATTATTTAGAAATGCATTACCGTCTACGTCTGTGATTCCGCCATTTGTAGTACTTTTTACTACTACATTGGCACCGATGATCGGTCCATAGGCATCCGATACCTTAATTGTTACTTTTCTTCCGACTTGAGCTTGTGCTACAATTTCTTGACGTTCACCAACATCTTTACCGTTTTCTGCAGCCGATAGATTCATGGATCCTAATAATAAAGCAGCAGTAGAGGCAAGTGTAAACAACTGTCTGTTCTTTAAAAAATGCTTCATAATTTAAAATTTTAAGGTTTGATGTTTTAGATCAATTTGAATAATGTAACAAAATTAGTTAAATCTGTAATTGACGATTGTATATTGATTGGACATTAGGGTACGAAAATAGATAATGGCAGGTTATTAGACATATATGGCAAAAGAGTAGACATGTTGAGTATGAAATGCTTTGTGCATGCTTTAAGAGTGAAATGGATGAAGCTACTAATGCCTATCAAATTTTTTATTGATAAGCATTAGTGGAGTGCTAGAAAATGAAGTGTTGAACTATAGAGCTCTTTTTATGATCTCCCCTTTTCTCAAAGTGATGTGCTCATTGGAAAGCATAAAGTCGGCATCTTTCCAGGCTTCCAACTGCAGGACAGCCTTGCCGTTCTCAATGGTTCCGGCAATTTTAACCCCCAATTTGGAATAGAGATTTTTGAAACTCACCTTACCCGTCCACGGGAAGCATTTACCTACTTCTAACCGGTCGTACCAATCGCAAATCAGATTGTTGAAAAGCGACTGAGCAATCAAGCCGTTGGTTGTGTTATAGAAAGTCATATTGAACGTCTTACTGGTCTCATAAACCTGGATAAAATCCTTATCCACATAGTCAGATTTTAGCATATTGTCCCAGTCTTTCCGCCAACCTTCGGCATCACCCACACGCGAGCCTGCCAGCAAGAACTCACCTAGCGTCCATCCATAGAAGTAAGGTACCTTTGCATCCTTCGTAATCTCATAACGCAAATCATATACCTTCAATGCTTCGGGTGAGGCTTTCTCTTCGGTGGGTAGGAAAGCCAACTCGTTCAATTGCACGGGATGCTTCTGTTTGCCGAAGTCGTCTGGTCCGCTGCCTGCACATGAATAATAAAATCCTCCTTCACCCTTTAACGGTGCAAATGCCAATCCTTCCTGTAGAATTTGAGCGTATTCACCACTATTATCCAGTCCACAAGCCACAGCTTTTTGGAAACAGTATTTGGCGCTATAGAGAGCGCAGAGGTAATCTTTCTGATTGAAACCACCCCGTTCGTCCTGTCCCATACCCGGCTCCACAAAAAGATGCCAGTAACCATCGGCCTTCTTAGTGCAAATGTTACGATAGAAGCGTGCAGATTCAGTAATCAACGGCCATGCATACTGTCGTGTCCATGCTTCGTCGTCAACAAAAAGAGAAGTCTCGTAAGCTATTCGAGCCATATAACCGGTGTTGTGTATCTCGTAATAGAATTTATTGGGGGCGTAGGGTCGTGGTATCCTTCGAAGTCTCCATAAGGGAATACCCAAGGGGAAAGAATGCCATCTACTTTCAGCAATCGTTTAGTATAGGCTTTCATACCCTCTATGCGCTCGGCGAAATACTCTATCCATGATTTGGCGATATCTATATTGCCTGTTTGCAATAATACAGGATGAATGTAGGACAAATCTTGCGGATAGGGGAAAGGCCAGCTGTTGCCTGCAAAACCGGTAGGTGGTGCCAGCCCCAGCTTCTCGCTGCCGAATGTAGAAAGAAAGAGCGCCATAGAACGCACCCATACACGCTGCGCTTCAGAATCAGAGAACTGAATGGCGGCTGTTTCATTCCATTTCTGATGCCACCAATCACGTGTTTGCTGTAATGAACTAACTACCGGAGTGTTACTTTTTGTTTTGTACGAAAGCAATATATAATTCTCTCCTTCCTTTAAAGTAAGATAGAGTTTACCCTCTTTAACCTGGGCATCGGCATTGGAGCGCACATAGAAACAGAATTTTTTCCCCTGGCAGTTCAAAGAGACTTTCCGGTTTTCCTCTTCTTGCGTAATGTTCACCACTTGTCCCACCTGCTGCGCGTAGTGCAGATTTATCACCTTTAGTGGTTCAATCACTATGACAGGGCGTGTATTACCCGCCACATAAATGCGGGTAGCTGACAAGTCTTTCTCGCAGGCATCAAACCACGTCATAACGTTCAATTTCGTCTGATGGGCTGTGAAAATGGTTTCGATGGTACCGTCATAGAATGATTGATGCTGGCTATAGTCTGACACCTCTTCAAAAGGGTTTGCCCAATAGATACGTGCCAACGGTAACAGGTAATCGGATCCAAACTTGGCCCTTATCCAATGCTCGATATGCATCAAGTGTGTTTCGCCATATTTATGACCTCGCTTCACTAAGGAAGGATGTACGTGTAACCCTAACTGAGAATAAGAACTTCCGAAGCAACCGTTTCCCTGATTTAAGGGAAGCGTGGGGGCATCCACATACGTTGTGCGGTAAATATCACCGGCTTCCACAGCTGCTTTTACATTCGGTTCTATGAATGCCTGCTGCTCCTGACAGGAGCAAAACAGGCAGACAGAGAAATATAGTATAGATATAATATATTTCATAAAATCTATCAATTATCCATTAGTTTGATGTTTTTGCTGTCGATGGTCTGAACCAATTTATCTACTTCTGTTCCGGTAGCTTTCAAGCCTCTCATGCGGAAATCGGTCACATCGTCGAGCACCACGGCAGGCCGATAGTCGAGATTGCGTTGGCGCACCTGGAAGTTTTCTACCAGAATATTGTCGGCATGGCGGATATAAAGTCCTCCCGCCGGATTATAGCGACCATACATTCGGTTTTCAGGATAGCCTTTCAGGTTTTCGGGTAATCGTTCGGTCATCGCCTTTTCACCACCCTCATGTTCCACGATAATATCGCGCAGTGTGATACCTTCTATGCGGGCGTCGGGTACTCCGGAAATTAAGCAAGGGATAATACCATCTGCCTTAGCAGTGATGTTGCTGAATTGTAGGTTGTGGATGACACCTCCATTGCCGTGACGATGATTCAAACAAACAAAGATGGGAGTGATAATACCTTCCAGAACAATATTACTGAAAGAGATGTTCTCAATTGTTCCACCGTCCACACACTGCACTGTGATACCCGATAATCCAGTGTGTGTACCCGGAGCTATTTTGCGATATTCTTTTGCCCAATCCCAAATGACACTCTCTTCGGTACGTCGTACCACGCAGTTGGAAAATACGACGTTGCGGAAACCGGAGTAAGAAGAAGTTCCCAGTTTGATGGGGTTACAATTGGATGCAATCACACAATTGGTCACCGTGATGTTCTCCGGCAGGAAGTCGGGCAAATCGCTCTTCAGACAGATACCATCATCGTCACATGAGATATTGCAGTTGGATATTGTGACGTTGCGGGCATCTACGTCGATACCATCGTTGTTACCTTGCGTCAGACAATAGATGGAAATACCGTCGATATTTACACCGTCGCAGCCTAGAAGACGTACTGTCCAGCTACCTGCATTATGGATCTGAATATTACGTAGCGACATTTTCTTGCAGTGATTAAAGAAAATGCCACGGGGACGTTTACCGTCGTTTACACGGAATCGTTCCTTGTAAGAGGGATGATTGGAATAACCGTCAATGATGCCGTCGCCCGAGATGCCTGCATCTTCAATATTCTCTG